>OCZU010000596.1_pt1 | contig 24573 bp, 25 predicted proteins | sample 1539001 | NCBI WGS metagenome assembly OCZU01 (sample SAMEA3539306, study PRJEB22396) | soil metagenome | biome: tundra; feature: field; material: soil | place: USA | collected 2010-05 | depth 0.15 m | reverse complement strand
TCGGCAAGATCGTCCTGACCCGGCGCGCGCCCGCAGCGGTAGATGAGTGGACTCTCTCGGCGGCGGAACCGTCACCCCGCAGGGCAACGTGTCCCTCGTGCAGATCTCCACGACCTGGGACGGCGCAGGCGGGATCGGCGGCTTCTTTGAGCGACTGTTCGCTCCACGGGTGATGCGCGGCATCTATGCCGACGAACTGGAGCGGCTCGACGCCTACGCTCGGGAGCATCGCGATTCCTGAACCCGGCGAGCCCCGGAGAGCTTATTGCCCGTGCAGTGGCATCCCGCGCTCGGGGCGGCGCGCCAGGCGGCAGGTGAGCGCACACCAGAGCCCGCTGACTGGGGCAATGCGAGCCGCTCGCCCAATCGGTCCGTGCGACCCGGGCGCGCAGTTATGCAGAACCTGGAAGGTCGCCGATTGGCGCGGCCCACGCCGGCCGGGGCATGAGGCAGAACGGATGTCCGGCTGGGTCTGCGTACACCCGTGAGCCGCCGTTTCCGCTCGGCAACTGCCGGGCACCCAATGCCAGAACGCGCGGCTCGGCGGCATCGACGTCATCGACCATGACATCGAAATGGATCTGCTGCGGCCGGCCCGGGTCGGGCCACTGGGGTGGCTGGAGGCCGGGCGCGAGCTGGAATCCGATGCCCGAGGACCTGTCGTCTGCCGACACGACAGCGAAGTCGTCTTCTTGCCAGGTAACGGGGAGGCCGAGGAGCTCAGAGTAGAACGCCGCGAGCGCCGCCGGGTCAGGGCAGTCCACAATCACGTGGTGGAGGCGTCCGATCACGTCTCTATCCTTGCACCGTGCAAGGCCGCCAACCAGCTCCACGCAGAGATCTTGGGCGGCGAGACGCACCATGAGCGGCAGATGAGTGCGCGGCGTGGTCACCTGGGGTGGGACACTTCCCGGTGTGGACGAGGATTCCCTCACCCGGGTCGCGGCGCTGCTGCGCGAGCGCAATGCCATTGACGGAGAACTTGCCCGGCTCATTCAGCGGCCTATGACATCCGGCCATCTCGGTACTCCAGTCGGACTTCGTGATCTGACGAGGCGTCGGCAGCTACGGATCGACTCAGGGGCGCCTGCACGCTGACGCCAAGGACGTTCCGGTAAGCGGGTCTGTTTCCTCGCGGAATGATCGCAGGAGCGCCTCGTATCGTTTGTCAGCGCCGGGCACTTCGCCGAAGTGAGGTTCGTGGTGCCCGGTGGCCCACTGGTAGAGCGGGTGAGAGTGGTCCCCGGCGGCGGCGACTGCGGAAAGGCTGCCGCGTCCCCGGTGAATGACGTATCCGCCGGCGGTGAACGGGAAAGCTGCTGAGGGAAGACCGAGCTCTGCCGCCGACCTGAGCAGATCGAACGCCGGGTCGCCGCCGCCGGTGAAGGGCGCGGCTCCTTGCCGCCAGACCTGGGCCGGATCCAGGAGCAGTGAGTACAACCCGAACCGCTCGGCCTGATGCCACCGGTCCCATTGCGGCTCGCCGACCAGGGCCGCCGATCCGCTCTCCGCGGCGGCAAGGGCGGCAGACAGCGCGTCGGGGCGGGCGGCAACGGCGTCAGAGTCCAGGATCCAGATCCACGCCGGAAGCTGTCCCGGCCGGGAGGCCAGCCACGAGATGCTCTGGTTGAGACCTGGCCCGTGCTGACGATTGACGTTATTGGCGAGCAGCACGCAGACTCCGCCGTGCTCGGCGTCGGCCAGCAACTCGGCTGACCCGTCCCGCGATCCGTTGTCGACGACCACAATCTCCAGGGCCTGCCAGCTCACGATCCTGCGCAGCGACCACAGAAGAAACGCCGTCAGCTCCCGGGTGTTGTAGGAGACGGTGACAACAGCCACCCGTTCCCTTTCCTGGCTCGCTCCCGATGCTCCCGGCCACCACACGACATCGCTGCCCACGCAGCAGAGTCTGCCTGATCAGGCGGCGCCACGGCCCAGCGGGCAATGACGGCCGCCACGACCGCTGGAGTGAGTCACTCCACACCCGGTCCACGGGAAGTAGTGGGATTTGAGGGGTCGCAAACTCGGATGGGATCGGCACCGATCACGCTGCCCGTGTCATCGCCTTGTAGAACGGAGACTACCCAGCGGCAAATGTCAGGACCCGGCGGGACGATGACAGGACTGCGCATCGAGCCATCGTGGAGGTAACGGCCATGCCGGAGGTCAATCGTCGTGAAGTAGCCGCAGAACCCGAGGATCTCGGCCGGCTGTTCCTCGAGCGGGCCAGCGCCGGTGACGTAGCCGGGGTCGCCGCGTTGTACGAGCCCGCAGCAGTGCTGGCATCTCCGGCCGGCGGGCTGGCGATCGGTGTCGCGGCGATCCGCCAGGTGTACGAGGGGCTACTGGCCGGCAGACCGCAGTTCAGGGGGGACGTCCGCCCTGCGCTTCGTCATGGCGATCTTGCGCTTACCTCGACGCGATTCCAGGGTGGTGCTACCGCCGAGATCGCTCGACGTCAGGCGGATGGCACGTGGTTGTGGATCGCCGATCAGCCGAACGTCGTCGGATAGCGATCACCTCCGGGTGCCGGAACATCGAAGATCGACATGAACTCTGCGCGACTGACAACAACTCGCCGCCGCCGGCTCGAACGCTCCATGCCAAACAGAATCGGGCAACCTCTCCTGGCCGCTTGGCTGCCGCAGCTACCCGCCGAGGTAAAGACAGAATGGGTGCCCGGCTGGATCTAGGAGCACCCGGACATCATCTTGAGGCTGATCCGTGGCGAGGGCCGCGCCTAGCGTCAGCGCGTCCGCGACTGCAGCTTCGAGATCATCCACCTCCAAGTCGAGGTGCATCATCATCTGCTGGCGCCCGTCGGCGGCCGGCCACACCGGGCGGATGTACTGCGGAGACGTCTGGAACGCGAGATAGGCCACACCGCTGGGCGGCGCCACAGTGACCCAGGACGGCTCGTCCTTGGCGACCCTCCACCCGAGAGCAACTCAGCGTAGAACCAGGCCAGCGCCCGCGCATCGGGAGCTTCCAGCACTACGCCCCACCACCCGGCCTCCGACCGTCCGCGCATGGCTGCAGCCACTTTCGGTGCCGCTTAGTCCTTGTGCAGCAGCGTGTAGCGGACCGTCTGGACCCGGATCAGGCCATCGCGGAACACGAAAGTGTCGATGCCGTCCTCGACCCTGGTCGCGGCAGCGTCGGCAGCCCACTCCAGGAACAGCACGTCGTCCTCGTAGATCTGTGTCTTCAGATCCCAGGCCGCGTCTGGCACATCGGAGAGCAGTTGGGTGAACACCGCCCGGATGCCGTCCCTGCCGCGCATTACTGCTGCGGGCGTGATGAGGAAGGCATCGTCGGCGTAGTCGGCGACGATCGCGTCCAGGTCTCCTGCACCGAGCGACTGGGCGTGATGGGCGAATACTTCCTCCGGCGTGCGTGTCATTGCTCTCCCCTCCCGTAGCAGGCACCTCAGGCCCTACCGTATGGTCCCCGAAGGGTCGGCGGCCATGGCCGCCGACCCTTGATTCTACAAGCGGTAGATCTGACGATCTTCGTCCTGGCCTACCTACCGCTGCAGAGACTGGCCGACCTGGCGATAGGGGCCGACTCCAACTATCGCGGGTGCAGCCGTCAGGCGGAACAGCAGTTTAATGCGTTCAGGGACGCACCGTGGCTCACCGATAATCAGATTCTATTTAGCAGCTCGGCCTTCTGGGTGGCGAATTCCTCGTCCGTCAGGATGCCCAACTCCCGCAACTCCCCTAGCTTGCGGGTCTGCTCCATGATGCCCTAGCGCGCACTTTCCAGACTAACTCCGATATTGCCTGATCCTCCGCAGCCGAAGCGGCCCGCACACTACGAACCCGCCGCGGCAGATCCGGCTTTATCGGTCGGCTAGGGTCACGGGGTGGGTCCTCACCGCATGCCGGCCGCCGAGGTGGACGTCTCTCCGGACCTGGTTCGGCGGCTCTTGGCCGCCCAGCAACCCGACCTTGCTCACTTGGCTATCGAGGTGATGGCGCACGGGTGGGACAACGTTATGTGCCGGGTCGGCGACGTGCTGGCTGCCCGCCTGCCGAGGCGTGAGGTCGCCGCCAGGTTCCTCGTGAACGAACAGCGGTGGCTCCCAGTTCTTGAGCCTCGGCTGCCGCTGCCAGTTCCTGCGCCTGCGCGGGTCGGGCAGCCGGGCCCTGGCTACCCGTGGCCGTGGAGTATCGTCCCATTCCTGCCCGGGCAGGTTGCCTCGCGGAATCCGCCGGCTGACCTGCGGGACGCTGCGGTCAGCCTGGGCGGGTTCCTGGGGGCCTTGCACATTCCCGCTGCGCCGGACGCCCCCGTCAACCCCAGCCGCGGCGTTCCGCTCGCGGACCGCAGCGCGGCCGTCACCCAGAACCTGAGCGTATTGGGCGGCTTGGTCGACCGCAGGGCCGTGATGCGCGTGTGGGAGGCTGCAATCGCGGCGCCGACGTGGGACAGGTCCCCAGTGTGGTTGCACGGCGACCTTCACCCCGCCAACATCCTGGTCCATCGCGGCCGCATCAGCGGCGTGATCGACTTCGGTGACATCACCTCCGGCGACCCTGCCACGGACTTGTCCGTGGCCTGGATGCTCCTGCCTGCTGAATGCCACGATGCTTTCCGCAACGCCTACCGCGCAGCAGGCGGGTACGAGTACGCAGCCAGCGAGGACGGCTGGGCGCGAGCCCGAGGCTGGGCGCTCGCGCTGTCGCTCGTGTTCCTGGCCCACTCGGCTGACAACCGGCCGCTAGCGGAAATAGGCCACCACACCATCAGTGCCGTGCTCGCATAGGTCATCGTCAGGCTTTCACTCCGTGGCCAGGGCCTCGTTCCACCCACGGACGTGCCAAGCCCGGACCACGCCGTTCATCACGAACGGGTCGCCCTCAGCGAACTCCTCGGCGGCTTCGCGCGTCCTGAAGATCGCCATGGAGCCATCACGCTGGGGATCTTCGAATGTTCCGAGCATGAGAAGGTCGCCGCGGGTATGGAATTCCTCGTAGCGGGCCCGGTGGAGCGGGAAGTGCGCCGGAGCCTTCGCGCCCACATCGTCGGCCGACTCGTAGAAGAGCACATACTTCATGTGGCAGAGGATAGGGCCATGCCGCTGCAGAACCGGGTCACGCCAGCCGGCGAGATCGTCGCGGATCCGAGCCGTGGCCTGATGATGGGCAACCGGGGCTGCCTGCACGGGCAGGGCCGCGAGCTTGGCGTGAGCCGCTGGCGGTCCAAGTTGTGGATCTGCTGCGTTCTGAACTGGAGGGACGTCCGGCGTGATCCGATGCCGCCTGGCCGCTGGACTGCGCTGTTCTTCCTCGACGAGGCCACCGCGCTCGCCGCCGGCCATCGGCCGTGTGCGTACTGCCGGCGTGGCGACTTTCTCGACTTCGCGGAGGCGTGGCGCGCGGCCCGCGGCCTGGCCCGGCGCCCGCGGGCGAGCGAGATGGACTCGATCCTGCATCGCGAGCGCGTCGACCGGGCCCGGCGTCAGATCACCCGCCAGGTGCCAGCGGGCGAGCTGCCCGATGGTGTCATGATCCGTGCTGGCGGCGTCACCGGTCTGCTCATCAACGGCCGGCCAAGACCGTGGTCATTTCACGGCTACGGCGCCGCGGCCGGAGTCGGTGCGCCAGGCCCGGTAGAGCTGCTGACACCGCCCTCGATCGTCGCCGCGATCACCGCCGGCTACCAGCCGCTGGTACACCCGACCGCGCTGGCCAAGCCCCCGCTGGCGGGCGGGACGCCTCCTGGTGTGCGCGCGCACGGGCCGGTGCCGGCAACCAGGCCGCCTCGCCAGCCCGGTAGCCGATAACAACGTGGTCCGGCGCCGGTCGCGCTGGCAGACTGCGGTCATGCCCGCCGAACTGGACGCCCTGGTCGCGCTCATGCCGTTCGCCGCCCAGCTCGGGGTGATCTTGGAAGAGGCCAGTCCCGATCGGGTCACCGCACGGCTGCCGTGGGCGCCGGGCCTGTGCACGGCCGGCGGCATCCTGCACGGCGGGGTCCTGATGTCGCTAGCCGACAGTGCGGGTGCGCTGGTCGCCTTCCTGGGCCTGGCTGAGGGGTCGACCACGGCGACCATCACCTCGACCACTCAGATGTTCCGCCCCGTCAGCAGCGGCACCGTGCGAGCCGTGGCACTCCCCCTGCACCGAGGCCGCACGACGGTCACCGTGCAAACCAGCCTGCACGACTCGCAGCGGCGCCTGGTGGCTCAGACGACCCAGGTTCAGGCCATCAAGGTCCTAGCTGCTTGGCAGCCGGATGAGGCAGGCTGACGGCGTGCGCGGCAGCATGACGCGCAGCGTCCTGTCAGTTGCCTCCCAGCGGGCCTCGGCGCCGGCATGGCCTGGGTACAGCACCTCGGGGGTCGCGACGGCACCGTGCAGGTGCCGCAATGGCAGGCTGATCTCCGCAGGTTCATCGTCATCGTGCCGGGTTCCGTCCAGCGGACCGCGGCGCCAGGCAACCACGTATGTGGCGCCGGGTGCGCGCATGCCGAGCGCATAGTGGGAGTCGGTCCACCGCGGGAGGCCGAGCGGCCAGAAAGGCACCGCTAGGGCCAGGTCGGCCCGGATGCGCTTGTACACCTGCAACGCCTCTGCGACCAGGCCGCGTTCCCGCTGACTCATCTTGTCGATGTGGCCCGACAGGTGGATGCGGCCGAGCATGGCGCTGCACAGCGTGAAAGCGATCTCGTCCTCGGTGAAGCCTGGCTGCGGGTAAGCCCAGACCGCGGCCTGCTCCGGTGCGATCGCCGCCGGCGCCGCCGCCGCGATCGCCGCATAGCGGAGGTAATCCTGCTGGTCGCTGGTGGACTGGAGCTGGCAGTGCGACAGCATGGCGTAGTCCGAGCGCATGCCACCCGATCCGCAGTTCTCGATGGTGAGCGCCGGGTGCCGGTCCAGCACGCAGTCCAGCCACCGCAGGTAGGCGCGGTTATGTTCGAGCAGCCCGGCTCCGGCGCTGCCTCCTCCGGTCTCCGTGCCCGGGCCCGCGTTGATGTTGTAATCGAGCTTGAAGTAGCCGACCCCCAGGTCGTCCACGAGGAAGTCGACGGCCTCGTCCAGGTGCTTCACCGCCGCCGGATGACGCAGATCCAGGTGGTACCGGCCATGCTCGACCACACGCTCCCCGCCGCGCACGAAGAACGCCTCGGCCGGCAACCGGTCAGCCACCGGGCTGCGCACGCCGACGACCTCCGGCTCCAGCCACAGGCCAGGGACCATCCCCTCAGCCCGGATGCGGTTCAGCACTACGGCGATGCCGTCTGGAAAGCGGTCCGATGACGGCTTCCACAAGCCAACGCTGTCCCACCAGCCCTCTCCGGTGTCCGCGTACCAGCCCGCGTCGATGCAGAAGTACTCCGCCCCGGCCTGCGCGGCCGCCGCGACCAGCGGGAGCAACCGCTCCGTGGTCGGATCCCCGTTCAGCGTGTTCATGTAGTCGTTGAAGATCACGGGGAGCCGGGCGTGATCCTCATGCGGCCGCCTGACCGCCCGCCGGCCAGCGGTCAGTCCCGCTATCGCGCCCTCGAAACCCCCGTCGCTCACGGCGATCGCGACCGGCACCGTGGTGAAGGACTCGGCGGGCGCGAGACTAAGGCGCCACTGGTGCTCGGAATCCGTGGGCCCGAGCAGCGCCAGGTAGGCATGCCCGGCACCCGGCCCGGCGGCTCCGTCCTCCGGGTAACTGGGCGCGAACTCCCCCACCTGCCAGTGCCAGGCACCGTTGTGCTCGATCTGCCATGCCCACGCGTGCCCGGTGCGCCGGTTAACGATCACGCCCATCGGCAGGTACACGCCGGAGGACCAGCTTCCCTCGCTGGTGAGGCCGAACCGGCCACGGGGGTTGGCCCCGTGCGCGGACCGGGTCAGGGCGGGCAGCGCGTCGCGCAGCGCCCTGCGCTGCCAGCGTCCCTCGGCGAGCCAGTCATTGTCGGCCCAGAGAACGTCCAGGTCCGCCAGGACGGCGCCGTCCTCCGCGCCCGGCAGTCCCCCGGCCAGGAAGGAGGTCACCGACTCGATCGTCACGGGCCGGGCCCCCGCGTTCGTCAGGCCCACCCACGAGCGCAGCACACCACGCCCCTCCAGCACCTGGTAGAAAACCTCGGCGCGCAATCCGGTGACCGGATCCTCCAGTTCGACTCGCAGCCCGCGCCACGGGCCGTCAGCGTGCTCCTCGTGGCCGGCGTAGCGAAGCCGGTGCCCGGCCACCGATTCGGCGTACCGGCTTCCCGACCAGGACCGGCCAGCGCCCGCGATGACGACATCGACCAGCGGCAGTCCCGGTACGGGACCGGGATCACTCCCGCGGGCAGCGGCCAGACGGGTCAGCCGGGCCGTTCCGTCCTCATCCACGTCGATACCCAGATCGATCGCTGCGTCGGTCCAGCGGATACCTGCACGCAGTGGTTCAGTCCCAGCCGCCAAATCCGCCCTCCCTCCAGGTTGCTGTGAGTTTGGTCATTTCAGGCGGGTGAAAGTTCTGTTACGACTGCCTTGACAGCTTTTGTGTGACCGGTCACAATCCTGGCATGAATGTGACCGGTCACACAACTGGCGAGGCAGACCGTGTCACGCGGCCGGTGAGTATCCGCGACGTCGCCGCCGCGGCCGGAGTTTCCTATCAGACGGTCTCCCGGGTGATAAACGAGCATCCGCGGGTGAAGCACACGACCCGGGAACTCGTCCTGGCCACCATCGAGGATCTCGGCTTCCGGCCGAACCGGGCGGCCCGCGCGCTGGCGGGCGGGCCCGTCGAGTCCGTCACGGTCCTGACTTCCAACACAACGCTGTACGGTTACGCGGCTGCTCTGCGCGGGATCGAGGAGGCGGCCCGCCCGGCCAGGTTCGCGGTAGGCGTCAGGGTCATGGAGTCCGACGACGAAGACGTCGTCGCTGACGCCGTGGCCCGTGCGGTGGAACCAGGTGGCGCCCTCATCGTGCTCGCCTTCGACCGGGCGGGCACCCGGGCCCTGGCCGCGATCCCCGCTGGCGTGCCGATGGTGGCGGCCGTGGAGACCCCCATCGGCAATGAGGGACAGGGGAAGCCCTGGGCCTGGATAGATGACCGGGAGGCCGCCCGTGACGCTGCCCGCTTCCTGCTCGACCTGGGCCACCAGACCGTGCACTACGTCGCCATACCGTCATCGACCGACAACAGCCAGCGGACGGCGGGCTGGCGGATGGCCCTGCAGGAGGCGGGCGTGGCCGTCCCCGAACCCGTGCAGGCGGGATGGAATCCCAGTTCGGGTTACCAGGCCGGTCGCGCTCTCGCATCCGACCCGCAGGTCAGCGCGATCCTGTGCGGCAACGATGACCTCGCGATCGGCGTGATCCGGGCCCTGCACGAGGCCGGCCGGAGGATCCCGGAATCGGTCAGCGTGGTCGGCTTCGACGACGCCCCGCAGTCGGAGTTCTTTACTCCCGCGCTCACCACGGTCAGGCTCGATTGGATCGAACTTGGCCGGGCCTGCTTCGCGCAGCTGCGGCCCTTCCTCGATCCGCGCCGCGCCCCCGGGCCCCGGCAGTGGCCCCAGCCACAGCTCATCGTCCGGGAGAGCGCAGGCCCCCCGCCCTCGCCTCCCGGCGCGCGGCCCGCTCGGCGGCTCCCGCGTGTCCGGCCAGCTCTCCGTTCTCCCGATCAAGGCGCCGTCTTATGCACGTATCCGCTCTGCGGCGCTCCAGCATCGCCGCGCCGGAACCTCCGCCCGCCGGCACGCGCCGGCGCAGGGCGGGCGGCGCCCGCCGACTGGCCGTGGCCGCACCGTTTGTCCTGCCGAGCCTCATCGGGGTCGCGGCGTTCCTGCTCATCCCCGTGGTCATCGTCCTGGTCCTCAGCTTCGTGCAGTGGAACTTCCTCACTCCGCCGCGGTGGGTCGGGTTCGCCAATTTCTCCACGATGGTGCAGCACGACCACATCTTCCACGCGCTGCTGGTAAGTGCGTACTACGTGCTCTGGAATATCCCGTTCCAGACCGTCCTGGCTCTGGCGCTCGCGATGCTGCTGGTCAGGAAGATGCCGGCGATGGGCCTCTTCCGGGCTCTCTACGTGCTGCCCTACATGTCGACGCCGGTGGCCATGGCCGTCGTCTGGAGCTGGCTGTTCAACGCGCAGAACGGCCTCATCAACCATCTGCTCCTGCTCACCGGCGTGCACGGGCCGGACTGGCTCGGCAGCACCAGCACCGCCCTGCCCGTGGTGGCCATGGTGAATACCTGGCAGTACGCGGGATACAACATGCTCTTCTTCCTCGCTGGCCTGCTGGCCATCCCGCCGCAGCTGTATGAGTCAGCGAGCATCGACGGTGCGTCCGCCTTCAGGCAGTTCACCAGGATCACCCTTCCCCTGCTGAACTCCACCATGCTCTTCGTGCTGGTGACCGACATCATCGGGTCGTTCCAGATCTTCGACACCGTCTACGTGATGACCCAGGGCGGCCCGGGCAATGCGACGAACGTCATCAACTACCAGATCTACCAGACCGCATTCCAGAACTTCGATGTCGGCTCGGCCGCCGCGATGTCGCTAGTGCTCTTCGCCGTGATCCTGGTCGTCACCGTGATCCAGTTCCGTTTCTTCCGCAGCCGCATTACCTACGAGATTGCCTGAACGATGGCCGCAACGACGCTGACGCCCACGCGACGGTCCACGGCCGCCGCGGCTCCGTTGAAGAAGACCGTGCGGATCCTCAAGTACGTCGTGTTCTACGGGTGCCTGAGCCTCATCGCGCTGGTGTTCCTGGCCCCGTACGTGATCGCCTTCTTCGGCGCCTTCAAGTCAGAAGCCAACCTGTTCTCCACCGCTCCGTGGGCACCGCCGCACTCGTTCTACACCGGGAATTTCAAGACGATCCTGTTTAGCGACGACTTCATCCGTTACCTGGGGAACACGTTGCTGATCACCTGCGCGCTGACCGCCGGGCAGGTCACCTTCGGAGTGCTTTCCGCCTACGCCTTCGCCCGGCTCGAGTTCCCCGGCCGGGACGCCCTGTTCGCCGTCTACCTGGCGACACTCATGGTGCCCAACGTGGTGACGCTCGTACCGCTGTACACGATGATGCGCCAATTCCACCTGACCAACACCTACTGGGCGATCTTCCTGCCGTACGTGCTGGGAGTGCCCTACACCATCTTCCTGATGCGGCAGTACTTCAGGTCGCTGCCATCCGACGTGTTCGCCGCGGCCCGCGTGGACGGCTGCTCGGAATGGACGATCCTCACCCGGATCCTGATCCCGATGGCCAAGCCGATCATCGTCACGGCGACGCTCATCGCCTTCGTCTTCGGCTGGAACAACTTCCTCTGGCCGCTGATCGTGACGGACAGCAATTCCAAGCAGGTCCTCACCGTCGCCACCGCGGGCCTGCAGTCGGCCTTCAACGACCAGTGGAACCTCGTGCTGGCCGCGTCGCTCGTCTCCCTCATCCCGCTGCTCGTGATCTTCGCCGTGTTCCAGAAACACATCGTGCGATCCCTGCAGCTCACCGGGGTCAATCGCTGAGCCCCACACGTCAACAAACCCAAGAGCCCCGCCGGACTTGGCTGAGGTTCCGGCGGCGAAAAGGAGGAAGCCTTCATGCCAAGAACCCTGATGCACAGAAAAAGACTCTTCCGGGCATCGCCACGGCGGCTTGCTGTCGTAGGCGGATGCGCCGCGCTCCTGGTCGCGGGCGCGGCATGCTCGTCGGGCGGATCCAGCAGTTCCAGCAAGAAGATCAATCTGACCTACGCGCAGTGGGTCACGCCCGAGAGCACGGGCTATCAGAAATCGATCAACGTGTTCGAGAAGGCGCACCCGAACATTCACGTCACGATCCAGAGCATCGCCTACAACGACTACCAGCCCAAGCTGACCACCGAATTCAGCTCGGGCGGTGGCCCCGACGTGTACTGGGTCAACACGCCGATGATCGCGTCCTGGCTCAAGGACGGCGTGATGGAGGACCTGACGGCCAAGATCAAGTCGGCCAAAATCAACATGAGCCAGTACATCCCGACCCTGGTCAACCTGCATGAATTCGGCGGCAAGATCTACGGCCTGCCCAAGGACTGGGACACGATCGCCTACTACTACAACATCAACTACTTCAAGCAGCACCACATCGTGATCCCGTCCTCGCTGACCTGGAACCCGGCCAACGGCGGGACATGGCTGAGCTTCCTCAAGGAACTGACGGTCGACACCAGCGGCCACAATGCCCTGTCGCCTCAGTTCAACTCCTCCTCGGTCGCCACCTACGGCACCGACGCGCCGAACGAGATGCAGTGGGGATTCGAGCCTTACCTGGCCGAAAACGGCGTGAAGATCATCAGCAAGCCGTACGCGAAAACCGTGGCGTTCAACACGCCCGCCGCGCAGCAGACCTTCCAGTTCCTGGCCGACCTCATGTACAAGTACCACGTCGCTGCCCCCGGCTCTGACCTCGGCACCAACGCCGCAGCCAACAACAATGAAGACCAGCAACTGTTCGCCAAGGGCAAGGTCGCGATGATCGAGAACGGCGACTGGATCACGGCCGGGCTGCCATCCGAGGTCAAGTTCCCGATCGGGGTCCTGCCGTTCCCCGCGGGTCCGGCCGGCAAGTGGACCGTGCTGAACGGGCTCATCGACTCGATCAACACGCACTCACCCAACCAGCAGGCCGCGTGGGAACTCGAGCAGTGGCTCGGCTCCCCCGCTTCGGAGAAGATCATGGGCTCCGGCGGCTACATCTGGCCCGGCATCCCCTCGCTCGACCCGCTCATGGCCACCTACTGGAAGGCGCACGGCATGGATATCCAGCCGTTCCTGACCGAGGCCAGCTGGAACACGGTGTTCTGGCCGGTCACGCCAGGCATGAACAAGGCCCAGCTCGACATCGCCAACCTGCTCGCGCCCGCCTACCTAACCGGCAAGAACGTCCCGCAGGCGGTCAGCGCGGCGGCCAGGCAGGCGGCCGACGACCTGGCGACCGCGGGCTGACACCCGCTCCGAGCCTGCCACCGCCGGGCCGCTCCCGGCTGACACCCTGCGGCGCGGATGGGCCCGCCGACGGATGCACCCGTCGGCGGGCCACCCGCCGCCCGACAAATGATGCGCACTCACACCGGCATAGACACCCCAATGGAGGGATCCGTGATCGTGCACAAGGCCCGGACGGCAGTGACCGCCATCGTATTCGCCACCGCCACAGCGGTTACGACACCGTTAGTCCTGGCGCCCGCCAGCGCCGCACCGGGCGCAGGGCCCCCAGCGGCACAGCAGATCACCGTCAACCTGGCCAGCCAGACCGGCCCGGTCTTCCACGGGGCCACCGGCGCGCTGTACGGGCTCAGCGAGAACGGCGTGCCCGGCGCCGACCTGCTGAGCCCGCTGCACGTCCGCGCCATCGCCGCCAAACCGCCCGCCGGCCTGCAGCATCCCACCGGGGACGCGGACAAGATCGCGCCCGAGTTCTTCGGCGCGGGCGGCCAGCAGATCCTTGTCTACATGCAAGACATCTACTCGGACTGGCCGTACCAGAACCTGGGGCTCAGCGACTACCTGCCGAAGGCCGAGTCGATCGTCACGACCCTCGCCGCCAGCCGTTACCGTGACCGATACGCCTACGTCCCGTTCAACGAGCCGGACTGGATATGGTACGGCCTGGGCACCTCCAGCCCGAGCCAGTACATAACGAACAGGGACCATTTCCTGGCCGACTGGACGACTGTCTACCGGGCCATCCGGTCAATCGACCCGCACGCACTGATCGTCGGGCCGAACGAGTCGCACTATGACTCGCGCTTCACGCCCGACTTCCTGTCCTACGCAAAGGCCAACAACGTCATGCCCGACATCATCAGCTGGCATGAACTGAGCCCGAGCTCGCTGCAGACCTACCGGTCGACCTACACCGCCTACCGGGCGCTCGAGAAGCAGGACGGCATCCCCCCGCTGCCCATCAACATCGACGAGTACGCCGACAGGTACCACCTGTCCAACCCGGGCGAGATGGTCCAGTGGCTGTCGATGTTCGAGGACACCAAGGTCTACGCGGCCATGCCGTTCTGGGACATCGCCGACAATTATTCCGACAACGCGGTCAGGAATGACGAGCCAAACGGGTCGTGGTGGCTGCTCGACTGGTACGGCGCGCTGACCGGGGACACGGTGAGCGTCACCCCACCGGAGCCGAGCATGATCGACACGCTCCAGGGACTGGCCTCGCTCGACACGGCCACGAAGCAGGCCCGCATCATCGTCGCCAACCCGGCCGGCGGGGACGCGTCGGTCGCGATCAACGGGATCGGCCGGTCCGTATTCGGCGACCGGGTCCATGTCTCTGTCCAGTCCATCAACTGGACCGGCTACGACGGCTCGGCGTATACGCCGCTCGACGTGTCGGAGGCCGACTACCGGGTCTCGGGCGGCAGCGTCACCGTGCCCCTTCCGGCGACGGACCCAACAGCCGCCTACCAGCTCATCGTGACGCCCGCCACCAGTGCCCGGATCAACGCGCCGGCGCAGCCGCAGGTACAGCAGTACCTGGCCGCCGACGCCAGCCTCACGGACGCCACCGTCTACACGCAGGGCTCGGAGTCCAACCCGAGCTACTACACCGCCGGCGGCCGGGACGTCGGCTCGATCGACCAGCCGGATAGCCGGGTCGCCTTCCATGTGACGGTCCCGCGCACCGGCCGCTACCTGATGTCGGCTTACTACGGCAACCAGACCGAGGACATCGCACAGCAGATCATGAGCGTCGACGGTGGCCCATGGTCGTTCATCGACTACCCGCCTACCCTGAACTGGCTGTTCAGGTCCCACCAGGACCTGTACCTGAACCTGACGGCCGGCTCGCACACCATCACGTTCGGCGTGTCCGATCCATCCATCGGCACGGCCAAGGGCCAGGTGACGCTGGATGACATCCAGCTCACCTACGCGCGTGGCCCGGTGCCAGGCGTCACCGGCCCGGCGACCAGCTATCCGGCCGCGTACGCTGACCTCTCCGGCGGCGCCACCACGGTGCCGTGCGGCGACGCGGCAGGCGGCCCGGACTGCACGGCCCCGCAGGCCGTGTCGGCGCCGCCCGGTGCTGGTACCGAGTTCATCGTGGACGCCGGGCACGACGGCTATTACGACCTGGGGCTGCGCGCCTCCACGCCGGGGCGCGCCAGCGTGCATTTCGGCCTGCTGGTGAGCGGAATCAAGCTTGACGGGACTGGCCGCGGCTTTCCGTTCGGCTCATCCGTGAATCTGATCGCTGACCGGGTGTACCTGCACGCCGGCATCAATCCGGTCGAATACGTGAACGCCGGCCGGGGAACCGTCGATATCGGCGCGCTGAACGTGACGCCGGCCGCCGATGCCGACGCGGCCTCCGCAGTGACCTACGCTGCCGCCGCCCCGCAGAATGTCCTGTCCGGCACCGCGGTAGTGCAGGCCAATCAGTACGCGTATGGCGGCTCGGACGTCGGCTACATCGGCAACGGGGCCGGCAACACGCTCGCCTTCACCGGCATCAGGGCGCCGCGGGCGGGCAGCTACCGGGTCGTGCTCAGCTACGCCGACGACGAGCGGGCCGGGTCAGGCAACTACAACGCCAACCTGGTCGACCGGGGTTTCACCGTCAGCACATCGGCCGGCACGAACGAGACCGTATATGCACGCAACACCTACAGCTGGGACCAGTTCGACACGATTGAGCTGACCGTCCAGCTCGCCGCGGGCAGTAACACCATCACGTTCGGCAACCCGGCGGCGTATGCGCCCAACATTGACAAGATCACCGTGGCCCCGGCGTACTTGCCCTAGACCCGACTACCCGGGCAGGGTCCGCCGTTCCAGTGGCATCCCGGAGCCGGGCCGCGACCCTAACGCGGGCAGAACCAGCTCGAATACGGAGCCCCGGCCCACCGTGCTCTGGACATGAATTGATCCTTGGTGGGCTTCCGCGATCGCTTTCACTACCGCCAGGCCGAGGCCGAACCCGCCGGTCTCCCGGTTGCGGCCCGTGTCGACTCGGGTAAACCGGCCGAAGATTCGTCCGACCTCGGCCGCTGGGATGCCGGATCCGGAGTCCGTCACGGCGAGGATCACCTTCTCGCCATCGCGGCGGGCGCTCAACTCGATATGGCCGCCGACGTCAGTGTGATCGATCGCGTTCTCGATGAGCGCGTCCAGGGCCAGGGTCAGCCGATCCCCGTCCGCCTGCACACTTGCCTCCGTCAGGGGGCCGAGCGACCACCGCCGGGGCGTCTGGCCCCACCGGTGCAACGTCTCCACGACGAGTTCCGCGGCGTCGACAGGAGCCAAGCGCAGGAAGTCCGGGCTGTCCGTTGCGGCTAGAAGCATCAGCCGGTTGGCGAGCCTGCGCATCCGAAGCAGCTCATCCACGGCCACCCGCGCGTCCTTGGCGATTGCCTGATCAGTGGCGGCGTGGGTGATGAGCTCGGTGTGGCCAAGAGCGATGGTGATGGGTGTGCCCAGCTCGTGGGAGACGTCCTGGAGGAACTGACGCTGCTGATCCAGCATGAGCAGGTTGTGCTCCGAGACGCGCTTCATTTCCTCCATGGCCGCGAGCCGCCTGCGGGAGTGCCAGACCATCACCACGAACATCGTGGCGACCAAGGGCACCTCGGCGAGGTAATCCCCGTCCTGTTGCCCCCGCAGAACCTGCCAGCCGATCAAGGCGCCGGTGGCCAGCGTCACCACCGCGACCATCAGGACCGTGGATCCCAGACGCCACAGCCGAAAGCCATAAATCGTGGTCAGGCTGACCCAGATGATGAGGAACGGGACGGTCTGCCAGGCCGGGATGAGGCGCATGGCGATGAGGTTCAGCCCGATGAAGACCACCCAGGCGATGTCCACCCAGTATGAGCGGGCGAATCGAAGGAACCGGTCAACCCGCGTCCCGGGGGCACCTCCCGGCGTATCGGGCGAAGCACCCGAGGCCACAGGCTCGGCAGACAGCGCTTGCATCTATTCCATCCCCTGGGTCGGGCGCCTACCGAATCCTACGGCTCCATAGGGGCTTCGGGGTAGGCGAGCCGGGCCAGTGATCTAGCCGCTCCGCGGGTCATGCTGACAGCTACACTCATGACTTGCTATTTGCCGCTAATGTGCCCGGTGTGGATGCTGACCGGGGCAGGTGCACCCTGGGCGGGGAATGGATCGTGCTGGCTGGAGGAGAGGCCGCAATGGCGGGCGCCGCGGTGCCGCGCTCGGAGTCCCGGGGGGTTTGCGCCGCGGTTGCCCTGGGGTGGCAGGTAGCTCAGCTGTTTCACGCCCCGGTGCACCGGGGCCCGGCCGCTGACCCGCCGCGGGGTGATCATCTGCCGGGGCGGGCCGAATTCCCGGGCGCCAGCCAGTCGACGTGGCTGGGCGAGCAGATTCAGTCACAGGCGCAGACTCTCCTTGGGAAGCCGGCCCAGGTTGTGCGGGAAGCGCTGTCGGATGTCCGCACGCTCCTCACTGATCCCGGCCGGAATCGGGAGGCCACCCTGGATGCCATCTTCACCCTGCATTGCCGGCTCCTGGAGGCCCTGACCGTCGAGGACTTCCGGCTGGGCAAGGCGTACGGCCTGGGCCGGGCGATGGCGGAAACGGCCATACTGCCGGCCGACGCGACCACCGATGAGCAGCGAGAGCAGCAGTTCCGGCGCATGCTGGACACCGGCCGGCTCATCACGATCAAGGACTGGCTCGCCGACCTGAAAACGCTCCTGCCCGATCACACGGCCTACGCGGTGAGCCGCAGCCTGCATGACTGGCAGGAATGGGTGGCGGGAAACCCGGCGGCGGGTGACTGGGAGCCCGCACGGTCCGCGATCCGGGTTCAGGGCCGGATCTGGAGGGAGTTGCTGACCGGCGAGAAGGCGGCCCGGGACATCCTGTCCCTGTCCGACTATTTCGCTGCGGGGCGGCGGGCCGCTGTCCGGATTCTCATGCGCTTCTGGTGGCTGATAGCGGCGGCCACGCTCCTGATCGCCGGGGTGATCTTCGCCGGTTCATACCTGCATAACGTCCCTCCCCTGGTCCGGCTGGTAGGCGACGTCGCCTGGCTGGCCGGCGCGGCCGGCATCTGGCTGAGGGGAGCCGGGACGCTGCTTGGCCCCGGGCTTACCCACGCCGAGGGGTGGCTCTGGCAGACGGAACTGGACGAGTCGGTGGCGGCCGCCGCCACCAGGCTTCCCGCTGGCGCGAAGCGGTCCCCGATAAGCGCTCGCTCCGTCGGGGAGCTCTCCCCCGAGCCGGACCGGTCGGCCGAGTTTCAGCGCCGGGATGCCATGCGGCGCGTCGCCGAAGGAACCACAGCCGACGCAACCACAGGGAACTGATCTTCAACGGCTCCCTCAGTCCCGGGATGGCGGGCGGTGGTCCGCAGCCGAATCGCCGGCCCGCGGATCGGTGAGCGTGCATGAGCCGGCGTCGCATGCGGCGAGTACCTCGTGCACCTCGGCGCGCAGCCGGGCCAGCTCAGCGATCCTCGCCTCGATGCGATCGAGTACGGCCTCCAGGCGCCAGCGCTGCGTCTCGCAGGAGGCGTGTCCCTCGTCGTTCGCATGCAGTGCGCCGATGACCTCGTCGAGAGTGAGTCCGAGGCCTTGCAGCCGCCGGGCGAGCCTGATCCGCGCCACGCTCGCACCGGTGTAGGTGCGGTAGCCCGACGCTGTGCGCGGCGGAGCCGGCAACACGCCGCGGCGCTCATAGAAGCGGACGGTGTCAATGCTGACCCCTGACTCGGAAGCAACCTGCCCGATCTTCACGACAACCCCTTGACTCTGGACCTGACTCCAGACTTTACGTTGGGTGGCGACCGGCCGAAGCAACCGCGCCGCGCACGCACCTACTGGAGGCAACCGTGAATTACCGCAACGGCAATCCGCCCATCATCTGCGATATGACTGGCGCGGCCGACACCATCAGCGAGCGCATGGCCGAGTACCGGCGCCTGTTCACGCAATCCCTCCTGGGACGCGACCGCACCGGCACCGGGATCAGGTTCCGCTTCCGGGCTGACAAAGGCCTGGAGGACTGGGTGCGCGACCTGGCCGACCGGGAACAGGCATGCTGCGCCTTCTTCAGCTTCACCGTCACGGCCAGCGACGACGAAGTCTGGTGGGACGCGTCAGTCATTGACGACGACATGGCCCGCCAGATCCTCGACGAGTTCTACCGCCTGCCTGACACCCTCGCGCACGGCCTGGACGCGCACTGGCCGGCGGAGCGCTGAGACCTCCGGTGTCCACGGGACACGCCCTGGCTTTCCCGGCGGCGGCGATCAGCTTCCCGGTTCCTCTACTGCGCGCGAGCGACCTGGGTGGGCAGGAGGACGCCGGTGAGGCGCTCGGCCTCGGTCCAGAGCCGGGCGGCGGTGACGGCGTCGCGGGCTCTGCGGCGCGGCCGGACGGTGGTCGTCGGCCCGACCAGTCCGAAGGGGCTGCCCGGACCGTAGTAGCCGCCGTTGACGGCCTCGGGGCTGGTCGCGGCGTACAGCAGCGGCTCGGTGCCCGGCCCGACCTCCTGGGAGGGCAGGATGTTGAAGCTGTTGAGCAGCGAGCGCTTCGGCTTGTCGCGCCCGAGGCTCGCAGCCTTCAGCCGCGATGCTCGCTGCCTACCAGGCCGATCCCGCGCTCGCGTCGATGCGACTTGACTTCACCGCGACCCTTCGCGAAGTGCTCGAGGTGCTGATCGCCGGACTCCTGGCCCGTTCGCCCACCTAGATCGCGCAAAGCGGCGATCTAGGTGGGCGGCCCGCGCTGACCTGGGTCAAGCATTGCGCGCTGGCCCAGCTGCTAAACGGGCACGATCACGGTCTGGGCGGTTCCGCGGAACTCGATACACCGCCATGACGGCGGCCGCCGCGGGATCGAGTTAGGCCCGCTGAACCGTTCGTACACGCCCACCGTTTCGAAGTGCCCGGATTCCCCGCGCGGAACGTCGAGCTGGGGCAGGAAGAACCCGAACCTCTCGCCGCCCGTGTCGACTGATCTCTCGAGGGGAACGGAGACGAGCGTTCCGAGCGCCGTTTCGTCCGCCGTGATCTGACTGCCCGTGAATTCCACCGGGGGGGAATTGCCATCGCTGTAGGTCAGCGCCGGAATGCCCGGGGTGACGCCGGCCGTGTACTCGACGTGGATCTTGTGGTCGTGTTCCAGCACAAAGTGATTCGCAGGCACAGGTTCCTCCATCTGCTTTGGACGCTGAGCTTTCAGCAGTCCTCCTGACTTCATGCACATCGGAGGAACCGAATTCCGATTCTGATACACACTGACAACGACAAGCCTTCCTACCTGCCCGAAGGCGGCTGCGCGCAGTGTCATCACCGGTGCCGATGCTGAGACCGGCAGGCAGGACTGTCACGTGGTGGGAAGGGTGCCCCCGGCCGTCACGAACAGGCCGGGATCCGGATAGCCGCCGGGCATGGCGCGTGCGTTCCTCAGTGCTGAGCCCACGGAGGTGTCGGCTCGTTGCGGATGATGATCAGCCGGACGATGCGGTCGTCTCGGAGCGTGAAGTAGTGGGTAAGGACGAGCGGGCTCGGCAGCCCGGTCTTGTCGTAGTCGCCGTCCATGACGGCATCCACGGCGATGTCCCCGTAGTGCGCGGAGGTAGCGGTGACGTCCATCGTCACCTTGTCGCCGATGACCTCGCGGTCGAGCCAGGCCCGGATCGCGGGCTTACCCCAGAACTCACGGCGGGCGTCGTTGACGAAGGCATCGTCGGCGAAGCACTCGATCAGCGCGTCACCGTCTATGGCGTTGCTCGCGGCGATGTAGCCCTGGACTGGGGCCGGCAGGGTGATGTTCACGGTCGTCCTCCTCGGTAGCTGATGTCACCACCGTGGAAGCTCCCTCGGGGGGAGAGTCAAGGCGCCATCGCGCTGAACCGCCGGAGGCCCGGTGCCGGTTGACTCTCCCCGCGAGGGAGGGTCCAGAGTGGAGTCATGCGCGCGGCCCTGAGCATCGGTGACTTCTCCCAGATCACGCACCTGAGTGTGAAGACGCTACGTCGCTACCATGAAGCCGGGCTGCTCGAGCCCGCCGAGGTCGACCCGTATACCGGCTACCGCTACTACGCCACGACGCAGGTGCCGACCGCGCAGGTCATCCGCCGGTTCCGCGATCTCGGCATGCCCGTCCGCGAGGTCGGCGAAGTGCTCTCCACCACGGACCCGGAGGCCAGGAGCGCCCTGATCTCCGGGCATCTCGAGCGACTGGAGAGCCAGCTCGAGGAGACCCGGGCGGCGGTGACCTCGCTGCGCCGTCTGCTCCAGCCCACCAGCCCGCCCATCGAGATCGAGCTCCGGGCGGCGGAAGCGGTGACGGCGGCCGCGATCCGGGCCACGGTCGATCATGGCGAGGTACTCGAGTGGTATGACGCAGCCATGGCCGAACTCGACCGGACGCTCGGCTCGCTGCACATAACGCCAGCTGGGCCGCCCGGCGGCCTGTACGACAACGAGCTGTTCACCGACGAACGCGGCACCGCCATCGTGTACATCCCGGTCGCCGACCCGCCGAGCGACGGACGTGTCCGGCCTTTCGTGGTGCCGGCCGGTGAACTCGCGATCACTGTGCATCGCGGCCCGCACGACGACATCGATGTGTCCTACGGACAGCTCGGCACGTACGTCACCGAGCACGCGCTGGCCCTCGCCGGGCCGGTACGCGAGACTTACCTCGTCGGGCCGAGGGAAACCAGCGACCGTACCGCCTGGCGCACCGAGATCGGCTGGCCAGTCTTCCGCACCTCCGCTACCTGACCTGCAGGTGGCCGATGATGGCAGCTGACCGGAACCAGCTCAGAGCGACCTTCGACTCCGCCGCCGGCATGTATCAGGAATCCCGGCCCGATTACCCGGACGGCCTGTACGACGACCTGGTGCGCTTGGCGGATCTCGGATCAGGTGATCGGCTCCTGGAGATCGGATGCGCTACCGGCAAGGCGACCGCCCCTTTGGCCCGGCGCGGATTCCGGATCACCTGCGTTGAGATCGGGGCTCAGCTTGCCGTGGCGGGCCGCCGCAACCTCGCGGAATTCCCTGACGTGGACGTATTCGAGGCTGACTTCGAGACCTGGCGGCCGCCGCCCGGAACTGCTTTCGACCTCGTGTTCGCCGCGACAGCGTGGCACTGGATCGATCCGGCCGTGAAGTACCGGCGGGCCTGGGAACTGCTGCGCCCCGGCGGCCACCTCGCCGTCTGGAGTGCCACGCACGTGTTCCCGGTCGGCGGGGATACGTTCTTCCGTGACATCCAGGACGTCTATGACGAGATCGGCGAAGGGATCCCGCCGAGCGCGACCTGGCCCAAGCCAGGCGAGCTGCCCGTCGACCAGGCCGAGATCGAGGGCAGCGGCCTCTTCGAGAACGTCACGGTGCGCCACTTCGACTGGCAACTCACGTACACCGCCGACCAGTACATCCGCCTGCTCAGCACGTTCTCCGGTCACATAGCCATGGACAGGTGGAAACGTGACCGCCTGTTCGGCGAAATCCGCCGCCGCCTGGCGGAGCGGCCCGACGGGCGGCTGCGCCGTCACTGGGGCACCGTTCTGCAGGTGGCCCGGCGACGCGGCCACCCTCCGTCTCGGGGCTTGAGCAACAACAGAACGGCCACTGGCGATAGCCGGCTGGGGACCGCTGGGTTACCGCCACTGGCCGTCCGGATGTGGGTGAGTGCCAGGAGGGCCCGGGTGCCAGGCGCAGCGGCGCGCCGCGCAGGGCGGCCTGGTGGTGCAAGAAGGCGGCGACGGCCGCCTGGCCCTGGTACTCATACGGCTCGGGCGGCATGGTGAGCCAAGCGTCGCGGGTGAGCAGGGTGAGCACGGCGTCGATGTCGCCGTCTTCGACGGCGGCGGCGAAGCGGCCCGCGAGGTGGCGCTCGCGGGGGGAGTATGGCCCTGGTCGGCGCCGGGATCTTGTGGGCGACCCAGGTGCCGGCGCACGGGCATTTCTGGGCGAACCTGGCCAGCCCGTTGTTCCTCGCCGGCGGGGCCGCCTTCGCGTTTATCCCGGTGTCGATCGGGGCCCTGGCCGGTGTCACCGATCATGACGCCGGGATCGCCTCCGGACTGCTCAACACCTCCCAGCAGATCGGCGGGGCGATCGGGGTAGCCGTCGCCTCGACCGTGGCAGCCACCCACTCCCGCCTCCTGCTGAGCCAGGGCCACGCTGCGGCCGCCGCGCTCACCGGCGGGTTCCAGTGGGCGTTCTGGGTCACCGGGCTCACCGGACTGGCCGCCGTCCCGGTCACGTTCCTGCTTATCCGGCGCACAGGGGCTTCCGCTGCTCATCGAGGCTTCGATTTGGACCACCTGGCCGAGGCGAGCCACACCGGCGCCCAGCCTGCACCACCACACGAGAAGAACCTGCACCACCACACGAGAAAAAAACGGAGATCGTCATCATGGTGACAATCGCAGGCAAGACAGTCCTGGTGACGGGGGCCAACCGCGGCATCGGGCAGGCGCTCGTCAACGAGGCCCTGGCCAGAGGCGGGGTGCGACCTGCCAGCACTCTGTCGCTGCCGCCGACGTGTACGCCATCCCGTCGAGCGGAGGCGTGGATCACTGGTGTGGTCAGCCGGGGCGGACTTGGCGATCTGCTTGATCTCCCGCCGCTGGGCCAGCGTGAACACCAGCGGGTGCCCGCCCCGCATGCCGGGGATACAGTGAGGCGAACCTGTCGGCGCTGAAGTTATGCAGCACGTCCGGCCCCGGTTCTGACTGGTAAAAGCCAGCCGGGCGATCGTCCCGGCAGCAGGCCGTAGCCGCGATAACTTTGGACGGCCGGGCGGGTCTACCTATCGACGACAGACCCGGGAACCAGCCCGGCAGCAGCCATGGGTGGGAGGCGATATGCGCAAACTGATCGTGAGCAGCCTGGTCTCACTCGACGGCATCCACGGTGACCCGCAGTCGTGGGTCGAGGATTACTTCGACGAACAGGCCGCGGAGGAGTCGCTTGCGGTGCTGCTCGACAGCGACGCGATGCTGATGGGCAGGAACACCTACGAATACTTCGCCCCCGCCTTTTCGTCCTCTTCAGGGCCTTACCTGGAGCGGATCAACGAGATGCGCAAGTACGTCTTCTCCTCCACCTTGACGGCGGTGGACTGGAACAACACGACGATCATCCCCGGCGATCCCGTCGCCGCCGTGCGGGAGCTCAAAGAGCAGGGGGACAGGCACCTGGTGATCTACGGCTACGGCCAGCTCGCCCAGACGCTGCTCGAGCACGGCCTCGTCGACCAGCTGAACTTCGTCGTCAACCCGGTCATGGTGGGCAGCGGGACCACGCTGTTCCGCCCCGGCAAGCGCACGAACCTGCGCCTGGTCTCCGTCACCGAGCGCCGGAACGGCGCGGTCACCGTGTCCTACGCAAACGCCTGAAGGACGGCAAGCGGAGTAGCCGAGGAATCGTCGACCCGGGCAAACGTAGCCTGATGCGGCACTAGCAGTGCCGTGTGAGATCAGGAGGCTGGCATGTTCAGACGCCGTGTGTCCCTGCCGCCCGTCGGCGCCTCCGCGCGATCGGTCGGACCACCGACGTCGGAGGCGAGCCAACCGAGGACGGGCGGCGCACCGCCAAGTGTCCGGGCGCAGCTGCTCGCG
>OCZU010000594.1_pt1 | contig 24635 bp, 30 predicted proteins | sample 1539001 | NCBI WGS metagenome assembly OCZU01 (sample SAMEA3539306, study PRJEB22396) | soil metagenome | biome: tundra; feature: field; material: soil | place: USA | collected 2010-05 | depth 0.15 m | reverse complement strand
GCAGGTCGGCCTGCTGCGCTGCCTCGCGCACCTTGCGCGGCAGGTCGGCCTGCCGGACACGGTCAGCACCGGCCGCCGCCGCTGAGGCAATCGTCTCCGCCGCCCACGGGCCACGTTCCCGAGCCAGTTCCGCGGCCGCTGCGCCGCCGGCCCTGGCCCGGGCCGGCAGGTCGAGCAGCACGCCCACAGCCGCCCCGGTGACCGCGCCGACAATCAGGCCCTTCCATACGTTGCGCATCTGAAGTCTTTCTGTTTAGATCAGCAGCTTTGCTCATGCCGCCGATAAACGGTACACGTCCATCCCGCGCGGCCTTGCGCACGCTGGACTGGAGGCTTCGCCTCTCAGTGTGAGCCACTGTCCCCGGACGTAGGTTCCAAACGCTATCCGCCGCACGATCACGGAGAGCTACTTGGAGGCAGCCAGCGCCGCGAGGGCTGCTTCTATCGCCTTCAGCCGCTTGCCCAGGGCGTCGATGTCACCCTTGGTCGCGCTCTGCTCCTCGGGCTTGAGCGACAGGATCAGGTGGCCGGCCGGCTCCATCCGGCCCGTCGCGATCTCGCTGATGTCGTCGCCGTTCTGCATCCGGACGGCCTGCTCAAGCTCGGTCGGCCGGAGCGACAAGTGCCGGAGTGCCTGCGGAATGTATTTACCGTCTTTGACGATGGTCGTGGCCTTGCCGTCGAGCAGGCGCGCGGCACGGTCGCTGACCGCCCGCCACCGGTTGAGGGCCGCGTTGACGGCCACCAGGGTGACCGCCCCGACAACCCCGCCGAGGAGGCTCGTGTCGTTGCCGATGATGGCGTTCTGGACGACGTTGGACAGCAGGAACAGGACCGTGAAGTCGAGCATGTTGAGAGTAGCCAGGTCCCTTTTCCCGGTCAGCCGGAACAAGATCAGGATCGTCGCGTACACCAGCACGGTCCGCAGGATCTTCTCGACGATGGGGATCTGAACCACGAACATGTCATGCCACATGGGTGCACTCCTGATCGAGTCAGCGGAGCTATGGAACGCACCCGGTGGCCCGCTGACCGGGTGACGTCCGCCTGACGACTTTCGGACGATTACAGCAGCTTGCCAGCCGGCCGGCAGCAGAGTCCGGCCGAGCCGCGGCACCCAATTCCGGCTGACCGCCGATATCCCGAAGCTCTTGACAGCTGGCCCTCCGCACTTCTACCGTTCTACTAATATCATAGTAAAACGGTAAAAGGAGTTCGCACATGCTCAGGATCGCTCTCCGCAGGCCCTGGCTGGCCCGTATCGGCACGGCCACCGCCATCGGCATCGCCACGATCGGCTTCTGGTCGCCCGTCATGGCGGCGCCGGACCACATGGCCGCCGTACCGGTAGCACCTCTCCAGCTGACGTTGCCCGCCCCCACCGGCCCGGACCACGTCGGCGTGGTCTCCCTGCACCTGATCGACCACGCCCGCCGCGACCCGTGGGTCCCGGCCCATCCGGTACGCCAGCTGATGATCAGCATCTGGTATCCGGCCAGCGACACTGCCCGTTACCCGGAGGCTCCCTGGCTGCCGCCGGCCGCCGCGGCCCACTTCCTCCAAGGCATGCACATTCCGCCGGCCCTGATCAGGCTGCCGCTGACCCACGGCCACGAGGGCGCACCGGTGGACCGGGGGGCCGGGCGCCTGCCCGTAGTGCTGTTCTCACCGGGGTCCAAAATGGACCGGAGCAGCGATACCGCGCTGGTCGAGGACCTGGCCAGCCACGGATATGCGGTGGTGACCATCGACCACACCCACGACGCGGGCGAAGTGCAGTTTCCCGATGGCCACGTCGAGGTAAGCACCCTGCCGCCCGACAGCGACGCGGTCAACACCGAGGCCACCGCAGTGCGCGAGGCGGACGTCCGGTTCGTTCTCAACGAGATAACCGCGCTCAATGCCGGGCACAACCCCGACGTCGACCGCCATGCCCTACCCCGCGGCCTGGCTGGTGACCTGAACCTGGCGCGGGTCGGCATGTTCGGCTTCTCCATCGGCGGCGCCGCCACCGCCAGCGCCATGCACGACGACCCTCGGATCAAAGCCGGCATCGACCTGGACGGCACCGTCTATGGCCCGGTAGCTGCCACCGGGCTCGACCGCCCGTTCATGTTCATCAGCGCACAGGACAACGGCCGCAACGTCGACCCGACCTGGGCATCACTATGGGCACACCTGCGCGGCTGGCGACTCGACCTGCGGCTGGCTGGCGCCGAGCACCTGACCTTCAGCGATGGCGCAGTCCTCTACCCGCAGGCCGCCCACGCGCTGGGCCTCACCCCAGCCGGGCTGGCGCAGCTCGTCGGCACCATCAACGGCGAACGCGCCATAGCAGCGGAGCGAGCCTACGTCCGGGCCTTCTTCGACCTCTGGCTGCGCCACCACGACTCCCACCTGCTCGACAAGCCATCTCCCCGCTACCCCGCGATGACGTTCATCGCCTAGGAAGATGCGGCGGCCGACCGGTACACGCGGGTCCCGTCGGCTGCCGCTGCTGCTGCTGCTGCTGCTGCTGGAGCATCCGGGGAACTCTCCGCTGACATCCTGCCAGCCTGGCTGGAACACCGCACGCCCGCTTGTCGGCCGCAGACTTCAAGATCGCTAGCCCCAGATAGACTTCGCTTTCTCGACTCACCTGCCGCCTCAATGGTCACGGCAGATGGACGGGACTGTCGTAGTACTCACGACGCCGGACGCCCTCGATGGCAGCCGCGTGCTCAACCCGGACAGCAGGTACCCGGACTGGTAGCAGGCGGTCGCCGCCCGCTCAGCGCTGCGCCTCGGTTCTACCGGCCCGGCCGCTACGCGCGCCGCGTGCGGTGCCTGCTGCTCGGCCTCGTCTGCGACCAGGATCAGTCAGCGCTGGCCGTGCCTGCTCGTCGGCATCGCCGACGAGCAGGCACGGCTCGTCGGCGCCCTGCAACACCCGCTCGTCACCGACGACCGCACCACCGTGGCACGACTGCTGCGGCGGCTCGCGCCGACGTATGAACAGCTACGAGCCAGCCTGCCGGGCGGCTGAGGCCGGCTGGCCCGAAGGTCTCGCCGGCCGGTACACGCGGGTCCCGTCAGCCTGGTAGTCGAAGGTGAATCCGGTTTCCCGGAGGTAGGGAAGGACCGTCTGTGGGGTCCCCGGCCACAGAAGCAGCCAGCCGACATCCATCTGGCGGGCGTTCAACCGCGCCGCCAGCAGCGTCGTCGATGGCACGTCCTGGCAGACCTGCTGGCCGGCGTTCTGGCGCGGCTGGCACTCGGCCCTGATCAGGCCGGCGTAGAACGGCTCTCTCTTGATGCGGTCGAGCGTGGGAATCGGCATCCTGGACACGAACGCGACGGCGCGCGGGTGGCCATCGGCAGTGGCGAGCACCTGGGCCTCAGGATTGAAGGGCTGCCCCTCCCCGTTCAGTAGCAGGCCGTTCCTTATGCCAAACGGGACGTCGACGACGATCGAGGCGGAATGGTCGGCGGCGATCGGGCGGTCGAGGGCCGGCAGCGACGTGGGCATGGTGCCGACGTCGTTGGCGCTGCCGACGTCGTAGTTACCCGCCCAGCCTGCCTCGAGTACCACGAGGATCAGGACAGGCATCAGGACGCGTGGCGCGTTATCGCGCAGCCACTCCACCCCGCTTCCGGCGAGAAGCGCGGCGGGCGCAATGCCGAGCATGGTGATCCGGGCCGCCTCGCGGAAGCCCTCCAGACCAGGTACGCGGATGAACCAGCTATACGGCATGATCGCCGACATCCGCACGCCGCTCCATACCTCCGGGGCCGGTACGAACACATGGTTGCCGATCTTGAGGGTGGCACCGACCGCCAGCACCGTACAGCCCAGCCACAGCGCTGCGAGCAGCCGTGCGTTACGACGTGGCCAGGAAATGACCAGCCCGATCAGCGCGAGTGCCGTCACAGCCAGGCCGAAATTGGCGATGCCGTCGCCAAGCCCGCCGTGGTAGGTGATGAAGTTCAGGCGGTGCAGGCCGAACTGGTCTACCCGCGGGGAGAGAGCGAACATGTCAGGAAACGGGACGCCCGAGTTAATGTAGTCGCCGGCGATCGCGCCCGCCGGCGGCGACGCACCGCCGGTCCTCGCCTGCTGCACGATGGCGATGATCTGCGGGCTGGCGAGCACCGCGAACACCACCCCGGCCAGCGCCACCGGCCATGCCCTGGCCACGAATGCCCGCAGGAACGTTCCGGCCCGCTCCGCCGCAATGGCCGCTTCCGTGGCCGCTGCCTGCGCCGGGCGGCTAGCCCGGGCGGGGCCGAGAAGCAGCCACGGCAGCAGGGCCGTCACGACCACTATGGTCACCAGGATGTCCATTTCCTGGTCGGTCAGCAGCGCCCCGGCCATGACCGCACCGAGGATCAACGCCTGACGCCAGCCGGGCCGCCGCCGCAGGCGCACAGCCGCCTCCAGCGCCGGCGGGATGAACAGGACCCCGGCCGCCAGGTTCAGGTGATACCAGGAGCGCCAGACGAGCATCGACGACAGGCCGAAGAACGCGCCCGTCGCGATCGCACCCAACTGTGAGGGAAGCCATAGCCGCCCGACCCGGTACATCGCGTAGCACAGCAGTCCCGGCATGAGCACGGACAGCAGGTTGTAGGAGACGGAAGGGCCCAAGACGACGGTGATGGGCGTCATCAGCACGCCTTCGAGCGGCATCAGGGCGTGGTACCCGAGTTGCACGCCGACCGGGGCCGCGATGTCGCGGGTGAACCACGGGTTGGACAGGTGTTCAACCTGCCTGGCGACCCATGCGAAGCCCCACACGTAGGAGCCTGCGTCGCGGCTGTACGGCAGCTTATGTGCGACCAGGTAGGTGACCCGCGGCCAGCTGAAGACGATCCCGGCAACGATGTAGGCAGCGATGACGGCCAGGTGCACGCGGACCGGGCGGGAAGCGATAACGCGCAGCGCCGGCCGCCTGCTCTCGGGGGAACGCACCGGATCAGCGGCGAGGTCGGTCCGGGCCCCCTCCTGCCCGAAGGCGAATATCTCGCGCACTGGACGGCGTTCTCCTGTCCCTCAATCCGGGTCGGTGGTATAGGCATGGCCTGACGTCACGCGCAGCTAGTTGTACGGCATCGCCCGTGTGGCTGCAACGCAAGCCGAATCCTGCGCACAGAATACGTAAAGCCCGCGCAAAATCTCCGGCATCCGCCCATCGGTCATCCCGGCCTCGCCAGCGCCGAATTGCCTGGTCAACTGGGCTGGTCCCGCGGCCCCGACCGCTGGGGTGCGTGCTTCGCATAGGTTTGAGCAGCGGGAACGCGCGTACTTGGGGTACTACGTGCCCGGCGAAATGTCACCGCATGTCATAAGAGAGGAGCAGAGCAGGGTGCAGACGTTCATCGTTAACTACGGATACCTCGCGATCTTCATTTTGATGCTGGCCGAGTCCGCGTGCATCCCCGTGCCCTCTGAGCTCACGATGCTGTTCGGCGGCGCACTAGCCGGCGGCGCGGTCGCCGGGGCTCACCTGAACCTGATCCTCGTCGTGACCGCGGGAGTGGCAGGCAACGTCGTCGGCAGCTACCTGGCCTGGGGAATCGGCCGCTACGGCGGTCAGACGGCCTGGCGCCGCTGGGGACGCTACATCCTGCTCCGCGAAGAGGACATCGACCGAGCCGAGCGCTGGTTCGACCGCCATGGGACCAAGGCCGTGTTCTTCGGCCGCCTCCTTCCGGTGATCCGCACCTTCATCTCGCTGCCTGCTGGCTTCGCGAAGATGCCACCCGTCCGGTTCGGCATCTATACCGTCGCTGGATGCATCCCGTGGACGCTGGCCCTCGGGTGGGCCGGCTACGCCGTGGGCACCAACTGGCAGTCCATCGCCAACGCATTCCACGGCCCCACCTACGCGATCGCCGCGATCGTTGTCGTCCTCATCGTGATCGGCCTCGTCGTGCTCGCCCGCCGCCGCCGGCATGAAAACGCCGCGAGCAAAGCTCACCAGGACCAGGAGCCGACCAGCACCAGCACCCCATCGACCCCGGTTTCCTGACGGATCGCCGTCAGCTACTCCCCCGTCTCGCCGTCGGCGAGTTCGCTGACGATGTCGAGATGCCCGACGTGGCGCGCGTACTCCTGAAGCATGTGGAAGAGGATCCGCTCGAGCGCGGGGGGGTCGGCTCCGTCCCAGCGCTCGCCAGGCTGGCCGATGTCAGCCAGGTCGTGGGATTCGACGATGGCCCTGGTCCGCGCGGCCTGCTCGTCCAGCGTGGCTACCAGTTCGGCGAGCGTCTCGTCGGCGGCGACGTACCAGCGGCCGTCCCGGCTGTCGGCCCAGGGGTCGGTGACAGCGCGGCCTTCGAAGCCCCACTCAAGCCACCGCCTCTCCACCTGGGCAAGATGCTTGACCAGCTCGATGGGTGCCCAGCCGGACGGTAGGCGGCTGCTGCGCAGTTCGCCGCCGGGCAGGCTGTCGAGCTTGGTCACCAGCCGGGACCGGAAGTAGTCGAGGTACCCGAGGAATACCTCGGCGCGCGACGACACGGGAGCGGTGGGTTCCGGAAAAGGGATACTCATGACGCCAAGCCTGGCACGCCACTGCGTAGCCCGGGCCGGGCGGGCGGCCTGCTCGTGATCGGGCCGAGCACGTTCCTGCCCACCTACGGGCAGGAGGTGCTCGGACTCGGCGCCGTCGCCGCCGGGGCGGTCCTGGCCAGCATGAGCCTCGGCTGGCCGCTCGCGTCCTCGCAGTCGGCCCGCTTCTTCCTGCGGATCGGCTTCCGCGACACCGCGGTGATCGGCAGTGGGGTCTGCCTGGTTGGCGTCTCGGCCTTCCTGCTCGCCCCCGAACCAGCCCCGGTGTGGATCCCGGTCACCAGCACGTTCGTGCTCGGCTTCGGGCTCGGCTTGCTATCGGTATGCACCGTGGTGGGCCCGCGCGGGGAGGTAGCTGGTGCCGCGGAGGTAGTCACTGACCCACCAGGAGGCGCGCCAGATATCCCGAGGGATTAGGGTCGGTCGGGTGAGCGGGCGGGCAATCTTGGTCACTGGCGCGGCGAGAGGGATCGGCCGTGCCATCGCGGAAGCGTTCGCGGAGCAGGGCGACCGGGTGGCCGTGCACTACGGGCACTCAGCGGATCTCGCCGCTGAGGTGCTGGCCGGGCTGTCAGGCGGCGGGCACGCCGTGGTCCAGGCCGATCTGGCCGACCCGCAGGCGGTCCGCCGGATGGTAGACGAGGCCTGTGCGGCGCTCGGCGGCCTGGATGTGCTGGTGAACAACGCGGGCATCTTTATCCCGCACCCGATCACTGACGTGTCGTATGAGGAGTGGCAGGCGGCCTGGCAGGCGACGCTCGCCGTCAACCTCACCGGCGCCGCGAACGTCACCTGGTGCGCGATCCAGCACATGACGCCGCAGGGTGACGGGCGGATCATCAACGTGTCCTCCCGGGGCGCCTTCCGCGGCGAGCCACGCCAGCCCGCCTACGGGGCGAGCAAAGCCGGGCTGAACGCGTTCGGCCAATCGCTGGCGCGCGCCCTGGCCCCGCACGGTATCGCGGTCACCACCGTGGCACCGGGCTATGTGGAGACCGACATGGCGGCCACGCACCTGGCCGGGCCGTCCGGCGATCAGATCCGCGCGCAAAGCCCGTTCGGGCGGGTCGCGGACGCCCACGAAGTCGCCGCAGCGGTGCTCTACCTCGCGTCCCCGGCGGCCGAATGGGCCAGCGGCACCATCATCGATCTCAACGGAGCATCGTACCTGCGGCCTTAGGGCTAAGGAAAGCCGTTGGGTATTGTGCAGGCGCGTGAGCAGCATGCGGGCACCGGCGCGGGTCAGCGGCTGGTGACTCATCGCGTCGGTTCTCCGGCCCCCGCCTGCCATTCCCGCCCGATCTCACGCATAATCCGCGGGTAGACGATCAGGTACCGGAACGGCCTAATCACGGCCATGTACCAAGTCCCGAGCCGTCCATTCGGCTTCACCAAGACAGCCATCTGAACTCCGGCGCCGCCGGTTCCGTCCGGGACCTGGCCAAAGTGGAGGACCCCGTGCACGGTCCGGTTGGCGGCCTCCGCCGCCCACTCGGCCTCGATCAGGTAGAGCGAGCTGAAGGAGCCGGTGGCGAACTGCGGGCCGGATGGGACCTCGCGCAGATCTGCCGGCAACCGGTCGCGCAGTGTCGGCACTCTCGAGCCGGGGCCGTCGCCCGGGCCGTCCCAGCCGAACAGTTCCCCGAGCTTCCACCGGATCGCGAAGAGGGTGCGGACCGCGCGCGAGGAACTGCGCGACGGGTTGTACGAGGCAAACAGCCGGACCAGCCGCGGAAAGTCGCCCGGGCCACTTTCCCCTGGTAGCGCCCACACGTCCTCCAGCCGGAAGTCACCGGTCAGCTCGTGGATCCGCCAGGGCCGGGAGGTGTGCGCAGTGCTCGCAAGCCTCATTCACAGGCCTCCTCTCACATCGTGGTTTCTCGTGGCGAGGTAAGCGACCGCGCTATCGGCTACCGCGGCGGCATAACGACGGTCGAACTCGCTGTCGGTCAGCGGGAGCACCCGGTGAATCTCAAGAGTGACGAGCCCATGGGCGAGTGCCCACAGGTGGTAGGCGGCTTCCTCGGCTTTCGTCTCAGGATCGAAGTCGCCGGCTTCGACGCACCTGGTCACCGCGTCGACTAGCGGCTGGAATGTGCGCTCGGCGAACGCACGAGCCGCCCGGCTCGGGGTGAACCCGGGCACCGGGCGGCCGAACATGAGCTCGTACAGGTGCCGGCTGCGCAGCGCTGCTCGCCGGTATGACCGCCCGATCGTGAAGAGGTCGTTCACGGGGCTGCCGGTCACGGGCGCAGCCGCGACCGTGCGCCCCAGGCGCTGGAAACCCTCGACGTACATCTGCTCGAGCAGCCCCGCCTTGTCGCCAAACAGCGTGTAGACGGCAGCCGTTGACGTACCGGCTGCCTGGGCGAGGCGGCGCAACGTGACCGCGGACGGCCCCTCACCCTGCAACAGGCGGCCCGCCTCGTCTATCAGCGTGGCCCGCAGCTCCTCGGTATGTGTCTTGACGGCTGGCACGCCCACAATGTACAACAGCGTTATTGATAACGGCGTTAGACATGGAACGAGCCCGGTGACCACGGAGACCGAAGCCGGGACCGGGAGCCGGCGGAGGAGTCGCTGGCCTGCTAACGACGGCGCTGACGACGGAGGAGCTGACATGATCGAGCAGGTCGTCGAGCGATGGCAGCGGTTCCTCGCGCGCGACCTGCCGGAGGGACTCGACGGGTTGCTGGCGGACGACGTCGTGTTCTACTCGCCAGTTGTCTACACGCCGCAGCGCGGCAAGGACATCACGGCGCTGTACCTGCAGGCGGCGGCGCAGGCGCTGCCTGGTGACGCTGTCGACGGAGCGTTCCGGTACACCAAGAAGATCCTCGCCGGCGACATCGCGGTGCTCGAGTTTGAGACGACCGTCGATCGCAAGTACGTCAACGGCGTCGACATCATCCGCTGCGACAACGCGGGGCGCATCGTGGAGTTCCGCGTGATGATCCGGCCACTTCAGGCCGTCAACGTCGTTCACGAGCAGATGCGCGCCGCGCTCGCATCGATGCAGCCGTAGCGGCGCTACTCATCGAGGGCGAGGTGCTCGTCCGTGGACGCGACGGCTCACCCGCTGCCGGAAGGGCGGTCGGCATGCACAGGCAGCCGCGCCCGAGCCGGGCTGGCTGCCGACATCCGAGCGGTTCCGGGATCCGGCTACCGGCACGATCATGCGGGTCTGGGTCGACCCAGCGGATCAAGCGCGGCACTACGTCCCAGAATCAGAGAGCTAGGCCGCCCGCCACCGTCGACTGGACATTCGCGCCAGCCGTTGACGATGCTTAACCACATGATCCCGCCAAGTAGCAGCTATGTGGCGATGGGCAGCTCGTACGCTGCTGGTCCCGGCATTCTCCCGGTGGAGCACTGGGGCGCGCTGCGTTCGGGACGCAACTACCCGCACCAGGTGGCGCAGGCCTTGTCGCTGCGGCTGACGGACGTGACGTGTTCTGGCGCAACGACGTCGAACATCCTGACGACTCCACAGCGCACTCTATCCGGCACGCTCCCGCCGCAGATCGACGCCGTGACCCCGGATACCCGGCTGGTGACGATCACGGCGGGTGGCAACGACGCGGGTTACATTGGCGCGCTCACGAAAATCAGCATCGTCAACGCCGTCCTGCGCCGGGTGCCCAGCATTCCGCCGCAGGCCGCCGGCAGGCTGCACAGCTGGGCCGGAGCCGTCCCGGCGGCCGGCCAGTTCGACGCGGTCGCCGGCTCCCTGACGCGGGTCGTAGAGACAGTCCGCGGGCAGGCGCCACAGGCGCGGATAGTGCTCGTCGATTACCTTTCCGTGCTCGGCCCTGAGGCCACCGGGCATGGCCGCCTGCCGCTGGCCGACGACGAGGCGCAGCAGTTCATCGACGCGGCCGCAGGCCTGGAGGCGGCGTTCGAGCGGGCCGCGACCGCGACCGGCGCGGGGCTCGTCCGGGCCTCAGCCGCGAGCGCTGGGCACGAGGCCGGCTCGGCGGACCCGTGGGTCACCGGGCTCAGGTTCGGCATTCCGTTTACCGGCGGCCCAGTCCCCTATCACCCGACGCTCGCGGGCATGTCCGCGGTCGCCAGGCTGGTGATTGACCACCTTTACAGCGCAGACAGCTGATGAGTGAGGGTTTCGTGTCGGCCAGCGGACGAAGCCCGATGACACCGCGGCCGCCGCTGGCTGAGCAGCTGGATCTCTCGCCGCATCCCGAGGGCGGGTGGTTCCGCGAGACGTGGCGGTCGCCGGTGTCCTTCTCGCCCGAGGGGTACCGCGGGCCGCGCAGCGCCGCGACCGCGATCTACTTCCTGCTGCATCCCGGTGAGCAGTCGCGCTGGCATGTGGTGCGCTCCGATGAGCTGTGGTTCTGGCACAGCGGCGGCCCGCTGGAACTGCACTTGGGCGGCCCGGGCGACGAGCCCTCCACCGGGCGCGCTGTCCTGCTCGGCGGCGACCTCAGGGCCGGCCAGCAGCCACAGGCCCACGTCCCCGGCGGCGTATGGCAATGCGCTGCGCCTGCTGGCCATGCGCCCGTACTGGTCAGCTGCGTCGTGGCGCCTGGCTTCGACTTCGCCGACTTCCGCCTGCACTGACGCAGCCGCAGAGCGGGCTGGTTCGCCCCGCGGCTGAACAGCGGCCGCGGTGTGCCCGGATTGTCGGTGCCCCTCGTTACGCTGCGGGTCATGGACTGGAAGATCGAGCTAGTGGCCATCCCGGTGACCGACGTTGACCGGGCGAAGGCTTTCTACGTGGAGCAGGTTGGCTTCCACGCCGATCACGACTACCAGGTCAACGACGAGCTGCGGTTCGTGCAGCTGACGCCTCCGGGCTCTGCGTGCTCGGTAGTGCTCGGCACCGGTATCACCGAAATGCCGCCAGGTTCACAGAAGGGCGTCCAAGTCGTGGTCGATGACGTCACGGCCGCCCGGCAGGATCTCGCCGGGCGCGGCGTGGAGGTCAGTGAGGTCGACGTGCAGCCATGGGGCTCGTTTGTCACCTTCAGTGACCCGGACGGCAACACCTGGGCGTTGCAGCAGCTGCCACCCCGGGGATAGGGCGCCCCGGCCCCGCACGACTTCGACGTATGGGAGCCGTCTGATGCTGACTGCCAGCGATGTCCGCGCCTGCGCGATGTCCCTGCCCAGAACCGAGGAGCACCTGATACGGGATCATGTCAAGTTCCGGGTCGGCAGGATCGTCTACGCCGCGGTGGCGCCGGACGAGACGATCCTGGGCTTCGGCTTCCCGCGGGAAGAGCGCTCCGCTCTGATCGCTGCCGAGCCGGCGAAGTTCTGCCTGCCCCGGCTCAGCGACCAGCGTTTCAACTGGGTCCACGCGCGCATGGCCGAGCTGGGCTTGGCCGAGATGCGCGAGCTAGTCACCGACGCCTGGCGGATGGTTGTGCCCAAGCGCCTGGCCGCCGACCATCTCCGCCACGTGGGCGGTCGGCTCCAGACCTGATGATCGGCACGTGCCTCAGGCGGCCACGTCGGCCTTGCGCGGCCGCCCGCGCGGTCGCTTGTCGGCGATGACCACACCGCGCAGCAGCAGCTCGCCACCCCAGACGCCCGCCGGCTCTGCGCGCTGCAGCGCCCCGGCGAGGCAGGCGGACCGCACGGGGCAGTCGCGGCATAGTGCCTTGGCCCGCCGTAGGTCCTGCGGATCCTCAGCGAAGAACAATTCCGGGGCGCTCTGGCAGGGCAGCTCCGCAGCGACAGTGACGTGCCGCTGCGTCCGTGCACCCGCCCCTCTTCCTGGCCGCCGGCCACGCCATGCCGTGGCCGCATGCTTTCGCACGTCCCCGGCCCGCTGGGCGGCCAAGTTCGGCGTGACGTCGGGGTGCATGGTTCCTCCTCGGTGCGGGACCGCCTTTTGGCCCCTGGCATCGAGGTTCGCCGTAAGACCGGCCGCCGGCATCGGGCATACGCCTTATCTCTGGGCGGAAATCGGTCCTAGGTTTTCGCGGACGCCATGAACCTCGCCCAGCAGCAGCAGCCCGGATTCATCCAGGGACCGCCGCGCCGCCGCCAGCGCCGGCGGCTCGATCACCAGGTTCAGGTCTGCGGCCCCGAATCCGGCAACCGCATGATGGAGCGCCTCCAGCGAAGAAACACACGGCATGCCATCAGAACGTCACCGATTCTAGCCAGCCCGGCGTGCTCAGTCGGGCCAGCGTTTCAACTGGGTCCTCGCCACCGAGCTGTCTGTCGGCGTCATGGTCACCCAAGCGTTCCCCGCCAGTCCGCTCATGGCCCTGGTCGCCCTGCCGTTAGTCGCGCTGCACCGCTCCTTCCGGCGCACTCAGCCGGTCGACGCCTCCCGCATCCGCGGCAAGACCGGCCTGCTCAACGCCGCCTGGCAGCGCGAGGCCCGCCTGGAGACAACGCGAGCTATCCGCACCGTCGCAGCCGATCACGCGCTCTACGACGTCCGCCCGCAGCGGGCATGCTGCGCTGCTCAATACCTCACTCAACCTGCACGGGGAGCCGATCGCGCGCACCGCTCGCGACGCGCTCCACGTATTCAGGCACTCCAGGCTGAGATATATGCAGCTCGGCCCCTACCTCACACGCAAGGAGGGTGCTTAATCATCCTCAACCTTAATGCCCAGAGCGCTAGCCAGGCTATAAGTCAGGGCCAGGGCATCCCGGCTCTTGACAATTGATCCCCTGAGGCTCATCACTCCGTTGATGCCATCCAGAGTGCAGTCCGAGAAACGCGTACCTTCCATCTGTGCCTTCGAGAACTGAGCGCCGCTCAAATCACAATGCTCAAACCGCGCACTCCGCAGGTCTGCCTCCTGGAAGTCAGCTTGCATGAGCTTGCAATCGGCGAACACGACGCTCTTGAGCGCGCTGAAGCGGAAGGAAGACATGTCCATCCGGCAGCTCTCGAATGTTGCCTCACGAACACTTCCGTCGGCCCACGACAGGCCCGTCATGCGGTTGCTGGCGAGGGTCACGCGCACGAGAGAGCATTCGCGGGCACGAAGATTCGCCAGGTCACAGCCCTCAAAGACCGAGTCCGAGATTATGGCACGATCCAGTTCCGTCTGCCCGAAATTTACATTCTTGTACCGGCACTGGTCAATCTCGACCGACGCGACATCCCGCTTCGCCAGCTCGATATCTCTATACTCCAGCGATAGGTATACGCCATCGTCTTTCAGATCATCGTCAGGGAGCTTTGCCGGGCTAAGCGTGGCGGGGAGCTTCGGGCTCGCCGGCTGCCGCAAACGAGCCTGCCTGCCAGGTGAGCCATGCGAGCTATAAGGCATTCCCTGATATTACTAGAGGCCAATAGCTGCCACTGACTCTCCGCGTTACTAGAGCCGGTCCGTCCAGCGTCGCCGAGGTTCAGGCCCAGCGGGGCGAGCGGCTCGATGCGCGAGTCGGCGCTACCGATCCGGGGACTGGTGAAAAGCTGGCCGCCGATCTTGGGATTAGCGTACCCGTGGCGAGCGAGCCTGGCGATCTGCGTCTCCCCGAGCTGGGCTTGGCAGCGCACGTCGGATTCAGGCTGGCATCAGCCGCTCCGGTGTCGGCCGGAACCCGTCAATGACGAGATCGAACAGCCGGGCCGCTTGAGCCTTGCCATCCTCCCCGGGCCCGACGCGCCACAGGAAGCCCATCAGGAGCAGCACGTCGGCGGGGTCCAAGCCGGGGCGCAGCACCTTGGCCGCCTCGCACGCCGCTAGCAGTTCGCCGACGGCGGCGGTGACCGGCGCGTAGGTCTCGTTGACAACGTCCTGTACGGCTGCGGAATGCAGCGCTTCACCAAGACCGTGCTTGATCCGCACGTAGTCGGCGAGCCGGTCGAACCACATCCGGAAGGCATCGAGCGGTTCACATTCCACGAGCACCTCGGCGACCGAGCCGGCGAGCACCTGGACGTCGTGCCGGTACACCGCGAGGATCAGTGCTTCACGGGTCGGAAAGTGCCGGTAGAGCGTGCCCGCGCCGACACCGGCCCGCTTCGCGATCGAGTTCAGCGAGGCGTCGTCGGACTCGGCGAACGCGTCATGGGCCGCCTGGAGGATGCGCCCGCGGTTCTGCTGCGCGTCGGCCCGCGTGGGTTCATGCCGTGTCGCGGCCAAGACGCCTCCAGTGTTGCGATACTGCGCAGTTGCTAAACGGAGAGTTCTCCGCTACGGTCGGACTGGTGGCGGAGAACTCTCCGTTTCGGTGGCTACTATAGGAGCAACCATGCGCTACATCAAGCTCGGAAGCACCGGCCTCGACATTTCCCCGATCGCCATCGGCGCTATGACCTACGGCGAACCCGACCGCGGACACCCCGTATGGTCGCTCGGCGAGGACGACAGCCGCCCGCTGATCAAGCACGCCCTCGATACCGGCATCAACTTCTTCGACACGCCAACATGTACTCGCAGGGCTCCAGCGAGAAGATCCTGGGCCGCGCCCTGAAGGACTTCGCCGACCGCGACGACATCGTCATCGCCACCAAGGTTCGCCACCCCATGCGCCCCGGACCCAACGGCAAGGGCCTGTCCCGCAAAGCGATCATGACCGAGATCGACCACAGCCTCCGCCGTACCCAGATCGACGACGCCGTCGCGTCCCTCGACATCGACCTGACCGACGACGAAGCCGCCGCCCTCGAAGCGCATTACACGCCGCGCCACGGCTTCCAGGGCATCTCCGACGACGCCGAATTCGCCCGCATCATGGCCCGCATCCCGGGCTTCACGCCCGCAGGCGCCTGACCGATCCGCGACGACAGAGCCTTCGTGTCCGGTCCGGCCGAATATGGCCAAGGGGGTGCCGCCTGAGCATGCGATTGGCCGCTTCCCGCGGACGTCGCTACCAGCATCCCGGGTTGGCGGCTGGCTCCAGACCTGATGATCGTCGCGACCGCCCGGCCCTCTTCAGCGAAGCGGGTGGCGGCCGGCCTCGAACCAGCAGAAAATCAGCTCATCCGGCCCCGCGCTGCGCGGCGGCATGGCCACCCACGAACAGCGAGGCTGCCATGCAGCACCACGACGAGCAGCCAGGTGTTCCGGCCAGGCCGCCCGCCCGCCGGCACGACCTCAACGGATACCCGGTCATCGCACTGGCCGGTGCCATCGATCTCGCCGGGCGGGCCGGAGAACTCGGCCGCTACCGCACCGTGGCGGGGGCGACTGGCGGCGACCGCGCGCCGTGAAGGCGGTTGTCTACTCCGGCTACGGCGTCACTCCGGCCTTGACGCAGGTACCCGACCCCGTCTGCTCCAACGATGGCGTGGTCCTCAAGGTCGGCGCGACCGGGGTATGCCGGTCGGACTGGCACGCCTGGAAGGGGCACGATCAGGTCGCGCTGCCGCATATCCCGGGGCACGAACTGGCGGGGGTCGTCGCGGAGACCGGGCCGGGCGTTACCCGGTGGCGGGCCGGGGACCGGGTCACGGTGCCGTTCGCCTGCGGCTGCGGTGTGTGCGCCTACTGCCGGGCGGGTGATGCGCAGGTCTGCCCGTGGCAGACCCAGCCGGGTTTCACCGGGCCGGGATCCTTCGCCGAACGGGTGGCCATCCAGGCCGCAGACGTGAACCTGGTGGCACTCCCGGATTCGGTCAGCTTCGTGACGGCGGCCTGCCTGGGCTGCCGGTTCGCCACGGCCTTCCGGGCGCTCACCGTGCACGGCCGCCTCGGCGCCGGTGACTGGCTGGCCGTGCATGGATGCGGCGGGGTCGGCCTGTCAGCGGTGATGATCGCCTCGGCGCTGGGGGCTCGCGTGGTCGCGGTCGACGTGGCCAGCGCGGCGCTGGATCGCGCCCGCGACCTCGGCGCGGAGGCGGCCGTTGACGCGGCCCGGGACCCGGATCCCGCCGCTACCATCCGCGACATCACGATGGGCGGAGCACAAGTCTCGATCGACGCGCTCGGCACGCCGGCCACGGCAGTCGGCTCGGTGCGCTGCCTGCGCCGCCGCGGCCGGCACGTTCAGGTTGGCCTGCTGCTCGGCTCCATGTCCACGCCGCCGATTCCGATGGACCTGGTCATCGCGCGGGAACTGGAGATCTACGGCTCGCACGGCATGGCCGCCCGCGAATACCCGCCGATGCTGGCCCTGGTCGCGGACCAGACTCTCCGCCCGGACCTGCTGATCGGTGAGGTGATCGGGCTGGACGGCGCCGGGGCCGCGCTGGCCGCGATGGACCGGCCATCGCCGTCCGCGGGGATGACCGTGATCGAGTTCTAGCCGCGCCCGGCCCGCCCGGCGGCGCGCCCATCTACCTGATCATGGACAACCTGTCGGCGAACAAGACCCCGCCACCCGCGCCTGGGCGAAGCAGAACAAGGCGCTGCTGCGCTTCACGCCGGCGAATGCCTCCTGGGCCAACCCGGTCCCCGTTAACCGAGGCGAAGTTCGGGCCGTTGCGGACCTTCGTCATGAGCAGCCCGGATCATCCCAGTCACACCGTGCGGGCCCGCCGCCTGCAGGACTACCTGGCCTGGCGCAACGCCAACGCCCGCCACCCCGACGTCCTGGCCGCCCAGCGCCGCGAGCGCGCCCGCATCCGCAGCGCAACGCCAGCAACGCTGGGGCCGCCCACGACCAAAGGCCGCGTGAGCAACCCGGCGAACGTTCATGGACAGCACATAGCAGCGGCGCAGCCTCAGCGTGGCGGCCCTGCCGGAAACGTGTCGTGCCCAGACAGTACCGGGCCTCAGCCTGCCAGCGGGTGTCCTAGCTGCGGTACGGCTGCCTGTCCTCGTCGGTGCCGGCTACAGGTGTCACCAGGTCCCCAGCAGGCGGTCCAAGAACTCGGCGACTGCGCTCTCACCGGCGCTGAGCGCGGCGGCAGGATCGTCAGCGCGCACGATCATCATGGCCACCTCATTGGCGGCGGCCAGCACGATGTGAGCGAACGTGTCCACGTGACGTCGCTCGATGCTGCCTGCCTCGGCCGCGTACGTGACGGCGGCTCTGATCTCCCCCAGGCTGTTCTCGTCAAGCTCCCGCCACCGCTGCCAGCCCAGCACCGCCGGCGCGTCGATCAGCATGATCTGCTGGACGACCGGGTCGCCGGCCAGCCGGATCCACGCGAGGCAGCCGGCCCGCAGCGCGGCGACCGGGTCTGGGGCATCCCGCTCCGCGTCCGCCACCTGCCGGCCGACCCGGGCGGCGACCTCCGCCAGGACCGCCCAGAACAAGGCGTCCTTGCCCGGGAAGTGGTGGTAGAGCGAGCCGCGGCTGACTCCCGAGCCGACCAGCACCGCCTCGATCGATGTGCCGTCGTAGCCGTGCGCAGCGAACAGCCGTGTCGCGACCTCGACCAGATGCGCCCGGGTGGCCTGGCCCCGCTCGACGTTCTTGTTCATCTGCCTCCCGGCACGATTGACAGACCGACCGCCGGTCTGGAAAAGTTAGACTGCCAGTCGGTCTTCGGGCAAGTGTATCCCGGCGGCCGCCCACGAGGGGAGAAACCCATGCCCAGCGCGATGGAACGCCTCGACAAGCACCGCAGCCAGGTGCATACCCGGTCCGGTCCCGCCAGCTACATCGACACCGGCGGCCCGGGTCGCGCGGCGCTGTTCGTCCACGGCGGAGCCACCAGCAGCTACCTGTGGCGGCACGTGATCGGCCAGCTCGACGGCCAGCGCCGCTGCGTGGCCTTCGACCTGCCGCTGCACGGGCAGACTCCCGCGGCCGCCGACCAGGATTTCTCGCTGCCGGGCCTGGCCCGCTTCGTCGCCGACTTCTGCGACGCACTCGAACTGACCGACGTCGACCTCGTCGCGAACGACACCGGCGGCGCGATCGCCCAGGTGTTCGCCGTCGGCCATGCCGAGCGGCTGGACACCCTGACCCTGACCAACTGCGAAGCGCACGACAACCTCCCGCCTAAGGCGCTGCTGCCCGGGGTCCTGCTCGCGCGCATGGGCCTGTTCGCCCGCATTGCCCCCCGGCTGGTGCGCGACATCCCGCGGGCCAGGAAGCGCCTCTGCGGCATGGGCTACCAGGACGTCACCAAGCTGCCCGAGGACATCGCCCGCGCCTGGCTGGAACCGCTGGCGACCACGGAATCGGCCCGCCAGTACCAGCGTTTGATGACGTCACTACGCGCCCGCGACCTGCTGGCGATCGAGCCCGCCCTGGCCCGCCTGCAAGTTCCGACCCTCATCGTCTGGGGCACCGGCGACATCTTCTTCCGCCGCAGGTGGGCCTACTGGCTGCGCGACACCATCCCCGGCGCCACCGAGGTCGTCGAGATTGACGGAGCACGCCTGTTCTTCCCCGACGAGCGCGCCACCGAACTCACCGCGGCTCTGCGCCGCCACTGGGACACCCACCCGTGACATCCGCGCCGAGGGAGTAGCAGCCGCGGAAATAGCGGACGCCGTGCGTGCGGTGATAGGTGGCCGGCAGCCGGGCAGGTTTCTTCCGCTTCGCCCAGCAGGTGCCATGGCAGGGCCGGATCGATAACGGCCCGAACTGGTCAAAGGCGAAGCACCGGTCCGGGAGCGCGGCGGTCACGTGACCCGTGCTTCCCCGCCGCACGATCTGCTGCAGCCGCTGACCCTCCTGATCAGTCAGCCGCCGCGCCCGGACCGGTTCTGTCATCGCCACTCCCGAACTCGACCAGCCCTTACCGATCGAGTCTGAGAGAACCATCAGGCGAACCGCCGCCAAACCACCGGAGGACCCCCAAACCGGTGAACGTTCGTGGTCACCGCACTAGCTGACGCCCCCGGTCAGCGCCCGGCGGCTGCGCCGCAGGAAGTCGCGCTCGGCCGCGTTGTCAGTGCGGGCGATCGCAGCCTCGTACGCCATCGACGCCTCGGCAGTGCGGCCCAGGCGCCGTAGCAGATGGGCCCGGATGGCGTGGAACAGGTGGTAGCCACCGAGGTCGAGCCCGTCGACCAGGGTGAGCGCCGCATCCGGACCCTCGACCTCGGCTACCGCGACCGCGCGGTGCAGGGCCACCACCGGGCTCGGCGTCAGCGCCAGGAGCTGGTCGTAGAGCTGCAGGATCTGCTGCCAGTCGGTGGCGGCCGCGGCCGGCGCGTCGCTGTGCACGGCGTTGATCGCCGCCTGGATCTGGTACGGGCCGGGCTGGTCACGTCGCAGGCACCGCCGGACGATCGCCTGGCCCTCAGCGATGAGCCCGCGATCCCACTGACCGCGGTCCTGGTCGGCCAGCAGCACCAGATCACCGCCGGCGGTGGTACGGGCGGCCCGCCGGGACTCGACCAGCAGCATGAGCGCGAGCAGCCCCATGACCTCCGGTTCGTCGGGCATGAGCTCGGCCAGGAGCCGGCCGAGGCGGATGGCCTCGGCGCAGAGGTCGGCACGGACGAGCCGTTCTCCCGAGCTCGCCGTGTAGCCCTCGTTGAAGATGAGGTACACGACGGCTAGCACGGCCCGGAGCCGGCCGGGAAGATCGGCCTCGTGCGGCACCCGGTACGGGATCCGGGCGTCGCGGATCTTGCCCTTGGCCCGGACGAGCCGCTGGGCCATGGTCGGCTCCGGGACCAGGAAGGCGCGCGCGATCTCCGCGGTGGTAAGCCCTCCGAGCAGCCGGAGGGTCAGCGCGACCTGGGCGCCGGTGGCCAGCGCTGGGTGACAGCAGGTGAAGATCAGGCGCAGCCGGTCGTCGCGCACGGGCCCCTCCTCCGCCGGTGTGTCGGGCGAGTACAGCAGTGCGGCCTGGGCGTGCAGGTCCCCGCGGGAGGCCTCCCGGCGGAGGCGGTCGATCGCCCGGTTGCGGGCCGTGGTGATGATCCAGCCGGCCGGGCTCGGGGGCAGGCCGGCGGACGGCCATCGCTGCGCCGCCGCGGTGAACGCGTCCTGGACCGCGTCCTCGGCGATCCCGATGTCACCGAACACCCGGGCCAGGACGGAAACCGCGCGCCCGTACTCCTCGCGGAATATGCGTCCGGTATCCGAGCCGGGCGAGGCCGCCACGGCCGGAGTCAGCCGGTGGGGCCGTCGTGGAACGGCCGCACCTCGACCGGCAGGGTGGTCGCCTCGGCGAGCTTACGGCTCCAGTCCAGCGCGGAGTCCAGATCGGGCGCCCTGATGACGGTGAACCCCCCGAGGTGCTCCTTGCCCTCCGCGAACGGGCCATCGGTCATGACCACGTCGCCGCCGGTGACCCGGAGCACCGTGGCCGTGCTCGCAGGGTGCAGCGCCCCGGTGAAGACCCACGCTCCAGCGGCCTTGAGTTCGTTGTTCCAGGCTCCGACTTTCTGCATGATCGGCCCGAGGACCTCGGGTGGAGGCGGATCTCCGTCGGGTTGGTACACGCTGACCAGGTACTGCTGCATCTGACGTTCCTCCTTCAGGTGACCACCGGCGCCTGGCCGGCTTCTCAACCCTTATACGAACGGCTCCCCGGCAAATCGACACGGCCCCCCGCGGGCCGGGCCGAACCGCATTCCATGATCACGGTGGATCAGGGGTCGCCGGCAGCCCCTGATCCACCGCGATCATGGACGGCGCTGCCCCGCGCCCGGCTATCCGGGCAAACCCTGATCCGGCCGGCCAGCCATCAGGGTCGCATGGGGGCTCTCCCCGATACCCAGGCCGGGCTGGCCGCGCCACGCTGGAGGCATGACCACAACCGCTGCGAACCCGGCAGACAGCCACGCCCAGTGGCAGCCGCCGCGCCGCGTCCAGGTCCTGCCCGCCCGCTCGCACTGACCACGGAGGTCGCATCGACATGTCAGCGTCCAGCCCGGCATGGATCCTAGCCGCAACCCGCCGCCGCACCAGCTACGCCGACATGCGGATCTCCGACGCCGAACGGGCTGAGGTGGCGGACCTCCTGTCCAAGCACTACGGGGACGGACGGCTCGACCAGGCCGAGTTCGACCAGCGCCTCGATCAGGCCATGAAAGCCAAGACGTACAAGGACCTGAGCGGACTGTTCGCCGACCTGCCCCAGACCGACACCTCCGACACTTCCCGCGCCGCCCAGGCATCCGACGCATCCATGGCGGTGAAGCGCGGCCAGCACCAGCACCGGAACCACCGCGTCCTCTTCCTGGTCCTCGTCATCGCGATCGCCGTCACCGCCGGGCACGCCCTGGCGTGGGCATTCACCCCCTGGGTGTGGATCGGGCTGGTCGGCATGATCGTCCTGTATGCGATCCGGCCTCCCGGGGGAACACCCTGAACGTCGGCGGCGCCGACCAAACCGGCCACGCTGGCATGGGCATAACCGCGGAAGCGCAGGTTACCGTTTAGGGATGGCACACGCGCGCGGTCCTGGATCCCTTCCGTTTCCTGACCGGGCGGCCGGCAGCGACTGCCTGCCCGGCATCGACCACATCGTGGTTCTGATGAAGGAAAACCATTCCTATGACAACTATTTCGGCATGCTCGAACGGGGCGACGGTTTCACCTTCGGCCCCGACGGCTCTCCCCTGAACAGCAATCCCGACCAGCACGGGAAGCCGGTGCGGGTACACCATTCCAGCCCGCCACTGAATCTCTCGTTCCAGCTGAACCAGACGTGGAATGACTCACATCGCCAGTGGAATGGGGGGAAACTGGACGGTTTCGTCACCACCACCGGCAGCGACGCTCCCATGGGATACCTCGATGGAACCGATCTGCCCTGGTATTACGGCTTCGCCCGCAGCTACGGAATCGGTGACCGGTACTTCTCCTCGTGCCTGGCTCAGACGTTCCCGAACCGCCGGTTCCTTCAGGCGGCCACCGCTGCGGGCCTGGTCAGCACCACCATCCCAAGCCCGTTCGCGCATCCCCCGGCGACCGGGCTGATCTGGGACCTGCTCGACGCGCACGAGATCGGCTGGGCCAACTACTTCGTGGAGGTCCCCGAGGTCGGATTGTGGCCGCGGAACCTTCTCCGCTGGCACGATAACCTCCATGACATCGCCGACTTCTACGACGACTGCCGGGACGGCCACCTGCCCCCGGTGAGCCTCATCACGCCCGAGGCCCTGGCTGCGTCCGAGGGGGAATTCCAGGACGACCAGGTCGGGGAAGCATTCACCGCGAGCATATTCGACGCGGCAGCGGCAGGCCCGCAATGGCCCCGGATGCTGTTCATCATTGTCTGGGACGAAGGGGGCGGCTTTTACGATCACGTGCCACCGCCGGCCGCCATCCCTCCAGACGACATTCCTCCCGATATCCATGTGCCGCCTGACGAGCCCGGGGGCTACGACCGCTACGGGTTCCGGGTCCCCTGCCTGGTCGCCTCCCCCTATTCGAAACCGGGCCATGTTTCATCGACCGTCTACGATCACACGTCGATCCTGGCCACGATCGAGCAGAAGTGGAACCTGCCTTCGCTGACCAGGCGCGATGCGGCCGCGAACGCGCTGACCGACTTCATCGACCTCGCCCAGCCGCCGCACTTCCGCACTCCCGCGCCACTCCCCCGGCCCACCATCTGGCCGTTCAGCGGCCAGCGCTGACGCGTGCCTACGGCCGTGCAGCGCGGGACATCGGGGGATGTCGTCAGGCCTGTGCTACGCATGTCCTGGCCTCGCCGGCGGCAGGCCGGGGCGGACCGGAGGGACGGCGCGTGATGGAGCGGATGGGCCCGGGCGAACGGCGACTACTGGCGGCCACGCCGCTGCACGCGATCACCGCGCTGCATGGCGAGGCCGGCCTGCGGGAGCGCTTCGCGATGGAGATCGCGAGCTTGCCCGGCGCTGACCGGCAGCGGCTGGAGCGCGCGCTGGATCTGGCGGCCCGGCTGCACGCGGCCGACCGGCGCCAGCGCGAGCCGTACGTCAATCACTTACTGCGGGTCGCCATCCGGATCATCTCCCACTACCAGGTCAGGGACGCCGACGTGATCTGCGCGGCGCTGCTGCACGACGCGGTCGAAGACCACGCCGCTGACCTGGCCGGCGGCGGCGGCCCGGCCGGCGCGCTCGCGGTGATCGCCGCGCAGTTCGGGGACCGGGTAGCCGAACTGGTAGCGGCGGTCAGCAACCCGGCGTACGAGCCCGGGCGGGACAAGCATGAGCAGTACCGCGAGCACGTCGCGGCGAGCCTGGAGGCCTGCCCGTGGGCCCGGGTCATCAAGGCCTCGGACTTCACCGACAACGGTGTCGGCCTGATCTACTCGACCGGTCCCCAGCTCGGCCAGCTGACCCGCAAATACGCTCCGCTGGTGCCGATGCTGAGGGAACTCATCGGCCGCCCCGACACCCCGCTGAGCGGCGAGGTCAAGGCGCGCATCCTCAGCCAGCTCGACCGGGCACAGCAGCGATTCGCCGCGATCCAGTCAGGAGCCGGCCCGGCCGATCCTGCCAGCTGACCACGTTGGGCTAAACCCCGGCCTGATCCGGATCGGCCCGACCGCCGGCACCGATGAGGCGGCCTTCGACCAGATCTGGACGGTCAACGTGAAGTCCGCGTACTTCCTGACCGGCGCGCTCGCGCCGGCGATGGTAGCCAGGGGCGGCGGCGCGGTGATCAATATCGGCTCGATCAATGCGTCGCAGGGCATGGCCGGCTCGGCGCTTTACAGCGCGACCAAGGCGACCCTGCACAGCCTGACCCGGTCGTGGGCGGCGGAGTACGGACCTGGCGGGGTCAGGGTCAACACCATCGCGCCGGGACTCGTGCAGACCGAGGGCACCTCGGGAGCGCACTCCGGCGTGAATACGCCCTCGATAAGGCGCACATTGACAAGCGGCATGGCAGACACCTTCCTCTTCGAGCCTTCGCCTAGGACGAGCATGCCGGCCCACCGTGTGACCCGGCGTGTGACGCGGAGAAGAGAGAACCTGGTGTCCGCAGGCGGGCAGGCGCAGGCGGCGAAGGGCGATAGGGGGGCGGCGGCGACCCGATGATTTTGCGCTGCGCTGCGCCGGGTCAGGCCCCTAGCCGGGTCCGGGGATTCCGGCCTGCCGCCGCAACTGCTGGGCGGCGCGGGAGTGGCTGTGCCGGATCCAGATGGCGACGTCGAGGATCCACAGCAGGCTGGCGTCGGCCGCCGGCGGCGGCCGGAGCGCCTCGACCTCGCCGCGCGCCTGTGGATCTTGCAGCAGGCAGCGCAGTGCCTGCCACGTCTGCCCGGGCACTCCTGCCGCCAGGATCACTACCTTGTCGGTGATCGGGCACAGCCTGGGCCGCTTGCGGGCGAGCAGCTTCGCCG
>OCZU010000593.1_pt1 | contig 24708 bp, 23 predicted proteins | sample 1539001 | NCBI WGS metagenome assembly OCZU01 (sample SAMEA3539306, study PRJEB22396) | soil metagenome | biome: tundra; feature: field; material: soil | place: USA | collected 2010-05 | depth 0.15 m | reverse complement strand
AGCGCCTGGTAGCCGATGGCCGTGTTGTAGTCGCCGTCCAGGTTCAACAAAAGCGCCGAAAAGCCAATGGCCACATTGTCGCCTCCGGTCGTGTTGTTGAAAAGTGCCGTCTGGCCGTTGGCCGTGTTGCCGAGGCCGCTCGTGTCGTGGTTAAGCGCATTGAAACCTGTTCCCGTGTTGCCGCTGCCGGTCGTGGTTAGATTGCCCGCGCCCACGCCGACAAAAATGTTTGCCGAGCCGAAGGTGTGCAAAAGGGTGGTGGCGCCGGATTTGATGAGGCCGGAGTTGGCTGTCGTCGCGGGCAGATTCAAATTACCGGCGAGAGTGACGCTGCCGGCGGAGAAATTTCCACTGACGTCGCGCTTGACGATGGTGTTTGCGGTATTGGCACTCGTCGCGGCATTGGCGGCGTTCGCCCCTGAAGCCACATTTGCGGCGGTGACCCCGCCAACCGTGTTCACCACGGTCGCGCTTTGCGTGCCAGTCACATTGCCGGCCAGACTGCCGGTGAAGCTGGCGGCGGCGCCGGAGATGTTGATGGCCGCGGTGCCCGCGCCCAGTTGTGCGGCCGGCAATACACCCAGCAGATTGCTCGCGTTGTTGGCCATGATGGCATACGGCACCGGCGTGATGGGCTGGCGCGGAGCCAGCAGGGTGAACGCACCATTGCCATTCGTACGCACGCCGATTTCCAGCCAGCGGTCGGGTCCAGTGAAAATGCCGGGTCCGAAGTCCAAAGTGACAGTGAACTGGCCGTTGCTCACGGCAGTCGCCGGGTTGGTGAACGTGTTGCCAACCTGGCCCGCGCCGCTGACGACGTTGAAGAGCGCGAAGGTCTGATCGTAGCTGCCGTTGGCGGGATTTACACCGTCATTGAGATGGCCTTGATAGGTGAAGGCAGTGCCTTGAGCGTAGAGACTGTTCGTGACGGTGAGGAGCGCTATTGTGAGGAACAATAGAATGCGGATTTTCATAAAGCTTTCCTTTGGGTTTGGTGAACTGAGCATTTTCTAAACTTCAGACCGCCAAAAGACAAGCTATTTATTGCACCTTGGATTGCAACGTTACGAAAACTCCAACTCAAAACCACATCGGGGTTGGGCGAAGAAAATCCTCGCTTCAGCGCTCCGTTATTTCAAAATTTGAGACCAAAAAAATAAATACGCCCTGTGCCAAAAAAACCTCACGGTGGCGTTTGGACCCGATAAAACCGAAGTGGCTTGTCCGCGAATCCGGGATCGGTCACTTGAATCACGCCGCCCGTCACCGTCAAACTTAGATTGGTGACCAAGAGTGAATTCCAAGTGTTGCCGGCCAAATTCGTGTTCCATTGCACTCGATACGAACCCAGCGGCGCGCTCGTAAAGCTCAGGTTCATATTCTGCCCGGCAGGCTGGATTGCCAGTGTTCCAGGCGTTGCGAGCGCCTGTTTGACCGCCTGCAACAGAGGATCAGGCTGGCCCGGCGTATGGTCTTGGGTGATCTCCCAAAGTATCAATCCGCCCAATCCCCGGTTTCGCGCGTAACTCACCTTGCTCTGGCACGCTCGCGCGTCATCGTAAGAGATGAACATATCATTTGTGCCGCCCCCATCAACACCGATCCATGCCGCCTGCGCAATCGCGTCATAATAAAACTGGTTCGCGGAAAAGTTTGAAGACACAATCTGGTTATACGTCCTGGTATAGTTCGTTGGCGCAATCGTCCAACTCTCACGCGGAGTCCGCATCCCGTCGCTGGTCCCGTCGAATCCCCCATACCAGACGTATCCGTAAAATGCCAGGCCAATGCCCAGTTTGTTTGCCGGAATACCGCTCGTTACGAACTGGTTTACCGAACCCTCGATGGAAGGCACCAGCTCATTCGTGACGGAAGGAAAGACGTAACCGCCGTCATAAATCGTAAGTCATCAGGTTGATCTGGTCCAACTTGTCTTGCACTGCCCCAACTATCCCTGGTGACACCGAGGGCGGCACCGCCGAGATCAGCAACTTGTGAGTGCTGAATCCATCCAACGCCGCCCGCAACTTAAAGATGAGATTTGTATAAAGCAGTCCGTCGCCGTCCGGCAACGGCTCCCAATCCACATCAATGCCGTCGTAACCGCCGCTGGCCATGAAATTTGTCAGATTGGAAACAAAACTGGCAACGTTCGCCGTGCTCGCCGCATTTGGAAAATAACTTCCCGCGCCGCCGATGCAAATCAACACTTGTTTATTCGCCGCATGAGCGCCCGACACCAGCTCCGCCGTCCCTTGGGGCGTGATGGCATTGGTGGAGGGGTTCAAAGTTCCATCCCCATTGGGCAACAGGCTGAAATGCACGATGTGCGTCAGTGCGGTGAAATCTATGTCCGAAACCGGCAAAGTTGCTGACGAGTATCCCGCATAGTAGGCCGTACGCCAAAGGTCTGCGCGCGAAGCCAACGGAAACAGGCTCCCTGCGCAACCAGAAAAGTCATCAAGAGGGATCGGTTGAGAAAACCCATGAGGAACATCTAGAGTCGTCAGTTCAACGCCACGCCACGCCGGATGAAAGTCGGCACGTCCAAATCCTCGCCCTTGTGAATCGTCGGCTCGCTCTGGTCGAAGCGGCCCTTGGAAATAATATCCAATTGCAACTGGCCCTGGCGCATTTTGGAGGTCATTTTCCGCGACCGCGCCGGGCCGGCCGTTTGCGCGGTCACGAGCTTTTGAGCTTTTTCCTGAGTCATCTCCGGCGGCGGCGGGACCAGGCGCGATCGAGGACGCTCGGTTGAATCCACATTCAAAAGCTGATCACTCAACCCGGCATCGGCGCCGGCCGTCTCGTGCAAAACTTTTTTTCCGGCCGGGGCCGCGCCGCGGCGGGTGGCCACGAGCGTGAGGGCCAGCCGGTCGCGAAGACTGTCATCTATTGCCGCGCCCATGATCACCTGCGCCGTCGGGCATTTGCCGTTGATGTGTTCCATCACGCGGCTCACCTCGGCCATCGTCAAATCCGGGCCGCCGGTCAGGCTCACCAGCACGGCGTCCGCTTCGGCCAGCGTTTTCCCGTCATCGAGCATCGGGTGCGCGAGCAGCTTGTCCACGGCCTCGCGCGCGCGCGCCGCTCCCGCCGCTTCGGCGGTCGCAAAACAACTCTCGCCGCGCCGGTCGCGCAGCAACGCGCAGAGATCGGCAAAATGAATTTCAATCAATCCCTTGCGTGCCATCAAACGCCAGACGCCGCCCACACCTTCCGCGAGCAATTCGTTGGCTGCCCTGAACGTCTCCATCACCCCGGTATTTTCGTCAACAAGCTTCAAAACCTTCTGGTTCGGCAGGCAGATCACCCCGTCAGCCTCGGCCTTTAACAGTTCCAAACCGCGCCGCGCCTGCTGCTGACGACGGTTGCCCTCGCAGTCGAACGGCAGTGTGACAAACGCCAGCACCAGGGCGCCGGTTTCCTTCGCGGCCCGCGCCAACACCGGGCTGATGCCGGTGCCCGCGCCGCCGCCGAGGCCGGCCACGATGAACACCGCCGCCGCGCCCGCGCAGGCTTCCTTGAGAGTCGGAAAAAATTCCTCCGCCGCCGCATGCCCGCGTTCCGGATCGCCGCCGGTGCCCAGCCCCCGCAACAGTTTCGTCTCCACGGAAATTTTTTGAGCGAGGGACGAATGGGCGAGCGAATCCGCGTCCGCGCTGACCGCGATGAAGGAAGCGCCGGGCAGCTGGCCTTTCGCGATTCCTTCCAGCACGTTCACGCCCGCGCGGCCGACGCCGAAAATTTTTATGGCGAGTTTTTTTGCGGGCAGGGCCGCGGCATTTTCAGTTTGCAGATTTTTCATGGAGTTGCCTGCCTCATTCCCGGCGGAAAAATTGACCGACCGTTTCCTTGATGTCCCTCATGAACGGCAGCCGCCGCGACGACCGTTTGCGCTGCTGAAACGAGCCGAACTTCACGAGGCCGATCCCGGTGGCGAATTCCGGCTGGTCGAGCGCGGACTTCAAGCCGCTGATCGAATTCGTCCGGCCGAGGGTCACCGGCATCCGCAAAACCTGCTCGGCCAGTTGCGCGATCTGCGGAATGCGCGCGCCGCCGCCGCACAGAAAAACGCCCGCGCGCAAATAATCCAGAACGCCGGCCTGCTCCAGATCCTGCGCGATGAGCTGGAACATTTCATCAAGCCGCAGCGCCATGATGCGGCGCAGATTTTCCAGGCTCACCGTTTTGTGCGGCAGGCCGAATTCATTCGGAATCGTGATGGTCTGCCCATGCGCCGACGGGTCGGCAAACGCGCGGCCGTGTTCGCATTTCAATTGCTCCGCGCGGCCCAGCGGCACTTTCAATCCAATCGCGAGGTCGTGGGCAACGTGGTCACCGCCGACCGCGAGCACGCCGATGTGTTTTATGACGCCGCCGGAGTAAACCACGTACTCGGTCGTGCCGCCACCGATGTCAATCGCGAGCGCGCCCAGTTCCTTCTGCTCGTTCGTCAGCAGCGCGAGCGACGCGGCGAGGCCGTTGAAAACAATTTCGTCCACCTCCAGCTGCAAACCTTTGACGGCGCGAACCGAATTTTGCAACCGGTTGAAATTTCCCTGCACCACGTGCATGTCCACCTCGACGCGCGCGCCGAACATTCCGACCGGATCGGTGATGTTGTCCTGGCCGTCCACGAGAAAGTGCTGGCGGATCGCGTGAATCACATGGTTTTCCTGCGACCGGTTGATGGCCTTGGCGTTTTTCAAAACGTCCTGCACGTCCTCCTCGGAAATTTCGCGGTCGGCGGAGACAATCTGATGCACCCCGCGATTGTTGAAGCCGCGCACGTGCGCGCCCGTCACGCCGAGATACACGCTGCGGATTTCCACGTCGGCCATCAGCTCGGCTTCAACGACGGCGTTGCGCACGTCCTCTTCCGCCAGCGGCGCGTCGCAAATCTCCCCCTTGCGCACGCCGCGTGACCGGGCCTGGCCGAGGCCGACGATGTTCAACACGCCCTCGGCGTTCAGCTCGCCCACAACGGCGCAGACCTTGGACGTGCCGATTTCCAATCCAACAATGACATTTGATGAATCAAACATTTTTCTTCCTGGTGCGTGAAGGTTTGAGGTTTTTTGGAGCGGGCGGCGGAACCAGACTGGCTTCCACGAAACGCAGTGGCGTGTAGTCGTTCACCGCCAGATCCAGCGTCGCGATGGTTTTTTTCTGGCGAAAGCATTCGTCATATACCTGCCGCCAGCGGCCAAGCTGCCGTGCAAAATCATCCATCGCAAAAGTCACTTCGCTCCCCTGCTCCGTCGTGACGAATAGAACCTGCATCGCGGAAACATCAATCCGCTTCAGGTCCACCAGCCCCGACATGGGCGACTGTTCGAAGGCCGCGATGAATTTCAACGCGGATTGAACCGGCGGCAGATCAATGCGGCGTCCCGGCTGAAGCTCGCCGGTGTTGATGCCCGCAATCACCGGCAGTTGATCGCCCCCCTGGCCCGGCGTCACCGTGCGCTGGCGCGGGTCGAGCGGCAGTAATACGAATCCTTCGGCGTCCAGTTGAAAAATCATCTGCTCGAGGCCACCGCCGTTGCGCGGATTCAGAACATTGACCTGCGCCACCGGCTCGCGCTCCGAGACGCGGACGCGCAATGTTCCGGGCAAAATGCGTTCGACCGACGCGGATTGAACCATCGGCACAAGCTCCAGATCGCTTTTCACGCGCGCGAGATCGAGCGCGAGCAGATTCTGGCCGGGTCTGACGCCGCTCCAGCGCCGCAGTTGCTCCGGCAAGATCACGCCGTCGGTCTGGACATCCACCTCCCGGATCGCGAACGATTTGTTTTCATAGACCAACTGGTCGAGCGTCCATTCGCCCAGGCGCCACAAAACGTAAACTCCGAACACCGTTCCGAAAAGAACTCCGAGCGACAGCGCCGCCATCCGCGTGCGTGCCGCACGGACGACTTTCGAGCGTACTTTCACTTCCAGCACGTCCGGCCGATGCCGCAACCGCCGGTTTTTAGCTTTGTTTTTGAACCACAACACAGTTTTCTTTCTAGCCTGGGAGCGCCGGCGTCTCGCTGGCGAGATGTTTGGAATCACGCCGGCGAGACGCCGGCGCTCCCACGCCGCGCTTCATCGCCAGTTCAATCATTCGCTGGCAAAGCTGTTCGTAACCGATTCCCGCCGCCGCCGCCGCTTTCGGGAACAGACTCATTGGTGTCATGCCGGGCAGCGTGTTCACCTCCAGGACCACCGGTTCGCCGTTCGCCCGCAGCATCACGTCCACGCGCGCGTAGTCGCGACCGCCAACCGCGCGAAACGCCCCCAGCCCCGCCGCCTGGATTCGCGCCGTCGTCGCCATATCAAAATCCGCCGGGCAAAAATACTCCGTGTTGCCGGCCGTGTATTTGTTGCGGTAATCGTAAGCGCCGGACTTCGGACGGATTTCGACGACCGGCAGCGCCGCGTCATCCAAAATGCCGACCGTCGTTTCGCGGCCCACAATTTTTTCCTCGGCCAGCAGTTGCGAATCATAGCGAAACGCCTCGCGCAAGGCGTCGCCCCATTCGGCCACGCGCTCGACGAATTGCAGTCCGACGCTTGAGCCCTGACGCACCGGCTTGACCACCAGCGGCGGCTGCCAGCCCATCGGCCAGGGCGTTTTGTCGGAGTCCACCACCAAAAATTTTGCCGTCGGCACGCCGGCTTCGATGCACCGCTGCTTCGTTAAAACTTTGTCGAAGGCAATCTGGCTCGCCTCGGCGTCGCAGCCGGTGTAAGGCACGCCGAGCGCTTCAAGCTGCCGCTGAACCGTGCCGTCTTCGCCGTAAGTTCCGTGCAACGCCAGAAAAACCACGTCTGTTTTTTTCGGCAAAGCAAATGTGCCGTCGTTCGGATCCACTTCAGTCACCACGTGGCCGAGCGAGCGCAACGCCTTGGCCACGCCCGCGCCGCTGCTCAAAGACACCTCGCGCTCGGCGCTCGGGCCGCCCAGCAAGACCACGATGTTCAATTTGTTAGACATCTTTGAATCGCCACCACTTAAAAAGCGCCAGCCCTCCGCCGCTTTTGCTTCAGTTTTCATCACCGATAATTTCAACTTCAGTTTCAAGTTCGATTCCGCGCCCGGCCCTGACGTGCTGTTTCAAAATCTCAATCAACTCCAAAACATCGCGCGCGGTCGCCGTGCCATCGTTCACAAGAAAATTTCCGTGCTCGGCGGACACCATCGCGCCGCCAACGCGCGTGCCCTTCAAACCCAGTTCCTCAATCAATTTGCCCGCCGGGATCGTCGGCGGGTTTTTGAACGCGCACCCCGCACTCGGAGCTGCCGGCTGCGATGCCCATCGCTTCTGGCTGAAGGCGATCATGCGTTGCGCGATGGATTCGGGCGAATCTGGTTTGCCTTTCAGCACCGCGCCCAGTGCAATGTGCGTCTTCAAGGTCGCGCAGCACCGATACTCAATCGCCATTTCCTTCGGCGTCAACTCAATGGCGTTGCCATTGAAATCCATCACGCGCACCGATTCGACGATGTCGAACGTTGCGCCGCTCATCGCGCCCGCGTTCATGCGCAACGCGCCGCCGACGCTGCCGGGAATGCCTTCGAGAAATTCCAGCCCGGCCAGTCCGTGCCGCTTCGCTTCGACGGCTACGCTTTTCAATTTCGCGCCCGCGCCGCAGCGGAGGGTAGTGGCACGGGCGTCCCGCCCGTGAGTTTCTGCGGTACGCTTCTGGTCGTCACGATTGAATCGAACGGGCGGGACGCCCGTGCCACTGATTTCAATCCGGCTGAAATCCGGATGCGCGAGGCAGATCACCACGCCGCGAAAACCGCCGTCGCGCACGAGCAAATTTGAGCCGCGACCCAAAACGAAAAACTTCAATTCGCGCCCGGCGCAAAATTTCAAAACCGCTGACAAATCGCGTTCCGACGCCGGCTCAACGTAAATGTCCGCCGGGCCGCCGACGCGCAGCGTGGTGCGTTTGGCCAGCGGCTCGTCGCGGCGAATCATCGTCCCGCTCGAAACGCGACTGGCAAGTTCATCGGCGGCGTGACTTTCGATTGACATCGGCGTTTCCAAAATGGCGCGCGTCGCGTTCATGCGGCGGAAAAACTTTGCCGCTCCGTCGCGTCGGAGCGCGGACAGCCTTGTCCGCGAGTTTCAGACCTGGGCTCATTGGCGCGGACAAGGCTGTCCGCGCTCCTGAAAATTGCGCTTAAAATCCTCTCCGCGATTTGCTCCGCCGCGTTCGGCGCGTGCCATTTCGCCAAAGCCGCCTGCATTTTCTCGCGGGCCGGCGCGCTGGCCATCAATTCCGAAATGAGGCTGGCGAGCATTTCAGGCGTGGCATTCTTTTGTTCCAGCAACCGCGCTGCCCCGGTTTCCTCGAAAGCGCGGGCGTTGAAAAACTGGTGATTGTCCGTCGCCGCCGGAAATGGAATCAGCACCGACGGCACGCGCATTGCCGCCAGTTCCGCGAGCGACGACGCGCCGGCGCGGCTGACGGCAACGGTGGCCGCGCCGAGTGCCAGATGCATTTCCGCAAAAAACGGATGCACTATGGCGCGCAGATTCTTTTCGGCGTAAGCGCGACGAACTCTTTCCGCGTCGCCCGCACCGGTGATGTGAAGAAACTGCAATTCAGTCAAGGTAGGGCGCGTCACTCCGTGCGCGTCGTCGTTGGAACGCACGGCAGCGGCGGGCAGAGGACTGCCCGCCCTGCCATCAGCATTCAAAATCTGAAGCGCATGGATGACCAGATCGTTGATGCCCGTCGCGCCCTGGCTTCCGCCCATGACGAGCAACACGGGACGCGCGGGGTCGAGTCCGAGCGCGGCCCGGCAAGCCGCCGCATCCCGCGGCTGAAATTCCAGGCGAACCGGCGTCCCAGTCGTCATGACATTGTGTGTGTGCAGCCGGGAAGCCGCTTGCGGAAATCCGACGAACGCCTGATTCACAACGCGGGAAAGCCAGCGATTGGCGCGGCCGGGAATGGTGTTCGACTCGTGCAAAAAAGTTTGCACGCCGAAATTTTTCGCCGCGAGAAGCGGCGGCGCGCTGGTGAACCCGCCCATGGCGAGCGCGGCTTGCGGCGGATGGTTTCGGAAATGTTTTTTGGCGGCGCGATGCGATTTGATGAAGCCGGATACGAATGCCAGCATGCGGCCACGAGTCAGACCGGCCGCCGGCAGGGTGACGATTTCCATGCCGGAAATTTTTTTCACGGCTTGCTGGTCAATCTCTTTCGGCGAGATGAGCAGCGTAACGCTGCAGCCGCGCCGAACGAGTTGTTCGGCGACGGCGAGGCCGGGGAAGAGATGGCCACCCGTGCCGCCACAGGCGATGGCAATCTTCGGTGCGGAGGTGGGCGTCATGCGGTTTGCGGTTCCGGAAGTTCCACGGTTTCGGCAAATGGATTTTCGCCTTCGATCACCCGTCCCCGCCGGGCGACGCTGACGAGCAACCCGACACAGGTGAGCATGGCGAGCAGGTTCGAGCCGCCATAGCTGATGAACGGCAGCGGGAGTCCCTTGTTCGGCAGCGCGCCGGTGACGACACCGATGTTGATCATCGCCTGAAGCCCGATCAGAAAGGTGACACCGGTGGCCAACAACATTCCGAATGCGTCGCGCGCGTGGCGGGCGATGTAGATCCCGCAAAAGACGATGGCCATATACGCGGCAACGATGAGCAGAGTGGCGATCAAACCGAGTTCCTCGCCGATGATGGCGAGGATGAAATCCGTGTGGTGTTCGGGGACGAAGCCTAGTTTTTGCCGGCCGTTTCCCAGACCGAGGCCCGTCCAACCGCCGGAGCCCAGCGCGAGGATGGATTGATACGTTTGAAAGCCGGTGTCGGATTTATGTTCTTCCAGGTAGAGCCAGCTGAAGATGCGTTTCATCCGCAACGGATTGTTCCAGAGCAAAAAGAGAAGTCCGCCCAGCCCCGCCAGCATCGGCGGAATGAAATATCTCCAGCGCGCGCCGGCCACGATCAACATGCCGCCGCTGACCGCGGCCAGCAAAATCGTCGTGCCCCAGTCGGGTTCGCGGAAAATCAGCAGCAACATCGCGGCGATCAGCAAGCCGGGGATGACCACGCCGCGTTTCAATGTCGGCATCTGCCGCTGGAAATGTTCGCCGTACCAGGCGAGCAGGATGATCATCGCGAGCCGGGCAAATTCCGACGGCTGAAAGCTTACGCCGTGAAAACTGAACCAGCGGCGGGCGTTGCCGCGAATGACGCCGAGGTGTTTTTCCAGTACGGCCGCCAGCAATAACAGAGCGAGAACGAACAGCGGCCAGGCGAATTTTTTCAACATCCGGTAATCAAGTGAAGCGGCGGCCAGACAGGACACCAGGCCAAGCGCACACCAGATCAACTGCATGATCAGGTAACGCGTCCCGACTTGAGTCATGCTGGAGCTGTAAAGCATCACCATGCCGAGCGCGAGCAGCGCGGCAACACAAAACGTCAGAACTGTGACAGCCACTTTCATTTCGCCAACGGGGACGCCGGATTGAGGCCACCCGGCGTCCACGCAAATACTCACAAGGGTTTTGGATTGTTCGCTGCGGGTGCTGAGGGCGTTGTCGTCTCGACCGGCGCGGTGGTTTTGGCCGGAATTTTCAACTTGTCGCCAACTTTGATTTTGTCGGTCGTGAGATTGTTGGCGGAGCGGAGCGCCTTGACAGTGACGCCAAAGTGCTTGCCGATCGTCGTCAGCGTGTCGCCGGACTTGACCTTGTAGGTTTGCTCGCCGCCCGCACTTGTTTCCGCCGCGGCGGGTGCAATGGCGGCCGGGGTCGAGACGGAAGCAGTCGGGGCAGGAATTTGAATTTTTTGACCGATCTTCAGCTTGGTCGGCACCACTCCCGGATTGGCATTTTCAATCGCCTTCGTGGTGACGCCAAAGTGCTTGCCGATCGTCTCGAAGGTGTCACCTTTGACGATCGTGTATTCCTGGGCGGCGCTCGGCATCGCCGGCGGCGGATTGGTTTCCGGCGCGGGCGGCACATAGTAAGTCGTGTTCGTGGCCGGAGCATTGGTTTCAACCGCTGGAGCGTTGGTTGTATCAAATGCCGGCGTGTTGGTTTCCGTCGTTTTCGCATCCGTCTCGCTCGGTTTGCGGCAGCCTTGCATCAGCAGCGCCATGAGGCCGATGAAATGGATGGCCAAGACAGCAGACACGGCCACGCGCAGGCGGGCACGGCTCTTGTTTTTTTGCTTCAACACGGAGCCTTCTGGAATAAGTGGACTCGGATTGTTCATTTGCTTTCGACGCTCAGCGGCGTCCTTTCTGTGAGGTTGATTTAATTGGTTTGCTCGCTCCGTGGTTTTCCCTCAAAAAACCTCGTGGCGAAAAATTATCATTTCCATTTCTGTTCCCTGGACCGGTTCATACCACCATCGTTTTCACCATGCAGCTTGGGGCTGGCGGCGACCCCACCCCAACTAATTGATTTCACCAACCGGCAAATTCTTCCGTCGCGTTGCTGTAAGTTTTGAAAACGATCAAAGCTCGAACAAGCGGGTGAAAGCAAAATTCCGACGCCGGCCATCGCGGTTTCTGCCGCTTCTGTGGTTGTTTCTAACAACGAAAGGGCGGGGGCGCAAGCGGTAAAAACACCTTGCATTGCACGATTTTTTTTGTCGTTCGATTGTTTCATTTCACATCGCGTGATTTATGATTCAGCTCAGGCATCCCGCATCCCGCGTTCGCATCACCGAATCTTCAGCGTGCTCAACGCCACCACCGCGCACAGCACGCATAAAATGTAAAACCGCATCACCACCTGCGACTCATACCAGCCCTTTTTTTCAAAATGATGGTGCAGCGGAGCCATCAAAAAAATCCGCCGCCCCGTGCCCGTGCGCCGGCGCGTCCATTTGAAATAACCCTGCTGCAAAATCACCGACATGGCTTCCATCACAAACACGCCGCCCGCGATGACCAGCACCAACGGCTGGTGGATCAGCACCGCGACGATGCCAAGCGCGCCACCCAGCGCAAGCGAACCGGTGTCGCCCATGAACATTTGCGCGGGATGACAGTTGAACCACAGAAAACCCAGCCCGGCGCCGATCATCGCCGCGCAGAACACCGTCAGCTCGCCCGCGCCGTTCACGAAAGGAATTTGCAGATAGCCTGCCGCCTTGATGTTGCTCGCCACATACGTGAACACCAAAAACACAATGGCGACAATCAGCGTGCAGCCAATCGCCAATCCATCGAGGCCATCGGTGAGATTCACCGCGTTGGAACTGCCCACAATGGCGAGTACCGTCAGCACCACGCCGGCTCCGCCACCGACCGCAATCGGATATTTGTAAAACGGCACCATCAGCACACTCACGAGATTGCTGACCAAGGGATGTTTGAAGTCCGGCAAATGCAGTTCGCTCCGCACCGGCAGCCACCACAGGTAAACCGCGACGAACAGGGCGAGCAAGGCTTGCACCCAAAGCTTCACGTACGGTTTGGTTCCCGCTCCGCTTTGCTGCGTGATCTTGGCGTAATCATCGTAGAAGCCGAGGCCGGCCAGCACGACGACCGAAAGCAGCGTCAGTTGAACCAGTGTGTTCCACTGCGCCCACAGCAACGTCGAAAAATTCAACGTCAAAATGATCAAAATGCCTCCCATCGTCGGCGTGCCTTTCTTGCTCAGGATGCGGGTCTTGAAATCGCCGGTTTGCTCGGCGATGTCCTGGTAATCCTGTCCAAGTTTCAATTGCCTCAACCAGCAAATCACTTTCGGCCCGAGCCACCAGCTCAACACCAGGGCCGTGATGGCCGCGCCCGCGCTGCGCACCGTGATGTAACGAAACAGCCGCAGCGCCGAGAGCCGCTCCGCCCAAACCGTCCCTTCGGACCATTTCAAAATCTGCTGGCTCAGGTAATAAATCATGCGGCCTTCCTAACCGGCTCCCCGCCGCGCAATGCCTCCGCAATCCGCTCCAACCGCGTCGCGCGAGAAGCCTTCAGCAGGACCAGATCGCCGGACTTCACCAAGCTTTTTACCACCGACGCCGCCGACTCCACATCGGGAAATTCAAACACGCGATTCAGCCCCGCCGACTTTGCCGAGCGGGCCAGTACCGGGGCCATTTTCCCGACGGCGATCAATTGCCCGACGCCCAGTTCCGCCGCGCGGCGTCCGACTTCCTCGTGCGACGGCTTGCTGTGAACGCCGAGTTCGGCCATGTCGCCCAGCACCGCGATGCGCCGGCCTTTGCACGGCAGGTCCATCAACGTTTGCAGCGCGGCCAGCATCGAATCCGTGTTGGCGTTGTAGCAATCGTCCAGCACACGCACACCGCCGGCTTCCCAAAGCTGGCAGCGCATTTTCGGCGGCTCGCAGGTTTCGAGGCCATGCCGGATTTCCGTCGGAGTCAGGCCGAATTCAGCGCCGAGCGCAATCGCAAACAATGCGTTGATCGCCTGATGACGGCCCAGCAAACAGACTTTGTATTCGCCGCCATAATCCTTCCGCGGCGCGTCCACACGAAAAACGATGCCGTGTTTGTCGTAGTGGATTTCGCCCGCGCGCCAGTCGTTCGATTGGCCGAAGCCGGCGCGCACCACGCTCGCGGCGGTATGCTGTGCGATGCGCGGCGACCATTCGCTGTCGCCGTTGAGAAACAACTTTCCATCGGCGGGCAGTAGTTCGGCCAGCACGCCCTCTTCCTCCGCCACGCCCGCGAGGTCGCCAAAAAACTCCAGATGCTCGCGGCCGATGTTGGTGATGACGCCGTGTTTGGGCCGGATCATTTTTACCAGCGGCGCCAGTTCGCCCGGATGATTCGTGCCGACCTCCAGCACGGCGGCGGCGTGCGTTTTTTCCAGGCGCAGCAACGAGAGGGGCACCCCGATGTCGTTGTTGAAACTCGCGTCGCTGTGCAGCGTGGAAATTTTTTGCCGGAGCACGGAGGCAATCAAATCCTTCGTCGTCGTTTTGCCGTTCGAACCGCCGACAACAATGATGGGCAGCGAAAAATCCTTGCGATACGCGGCGGCGATTTTGCCAAGCGCTTTGCGGGTGTCGCCCACGGAAACGACCGTGCCTTTGGGCAGCTTGGCGGGAATTCTTTTTCGCTCAATGAGCAGCGCGCTGGCACCACGCTCGGCGGCCGCCTCCAAGAACTCGTGGCCGTCGAAGCGTTCCCCGCGCAAGGCGATGAACAAATCGCCAGCCTGGGTCTGGCGCGAGTCCGTGGAAACCCGGCTGACCGAAATCGTTCCGGATCCTTTCAGCAGTTTTCCGGCGCAAGCATCTACAAGGTTAGTTAAGTTGCGAGCTTCCACTTTTCATTTCAGAGCAAAGGTCGCCGTGACCACGGCGGTGATGGTTTTCTCCTGGGACGTTGTGTCGTTCATCCCTTCGCCGCTGGTGTCGTTGCCGTGCATTCCGAACAAATGCGGCCTGGATAAATTCGGCGTCATGGGATTGCCCCTCCAGTTTTTGTCAGACGATTTTCACCCGCCGGCGCGGCCGCATCGGGTTTGGCCGATTTATCCTCAATGTCCGGCGGAATGTTCAAGTAGCTGGCCGTGCGCTCGGCGATTTGCTTGAAGACCGGCGCGGCTACCAGGCCGCCGTAGTAACCTTCCTTCGGCTCATCCAGCACAATTGAAATGCACAGCTCCGGATTGTCCGCCGGGAAAAATCCGATGAACGACGAAACGTATTTGCCGTGAACGTAAACACCGTTTTCAGCTTTTTGCGCCGTCCCGGTCTTGCCCGCAACCGTGTAATTGGTCATTCCGGCCTTCTCGGCGGTGCCATCATGAGTGACGACGGTCTTCAGTGCTTCGACCATTTCTTTCGCGGTGTTTTCGCTGACGACCTGACGGACTCGTTGCGGCGGGTAGCGGACGACTGTCTTTCCGTCCTCATCTTCGAGCCGGTCAACGAGCATCGGGTGCAGGAGCAAGCCGTGGTTGGCAATGGCGCACATGGCCATCATCATTTGCAGGCGGGTCACCGCGATGCCCTGGCCCATGGGAATCTGGGCGACGGAAACTTTGCTCCAATTTTTTAGCGAGTGGACAATACCAGGCTCTTCGCCGGGCAAAGGCAAGCCGGTGCGCGAGCCGAAGCCGTAGCTCGTGACATAATCGTAAAGCCGGGCCTGCCCCAACTTGATGCCGATTTTCGCCGCGCCGATGTTGGACGATTTGGTGATAATGCTTTTGACGGAAAGGTCGCCGTAAGGTTCGTGGTCGTGAAGGGAACGCCCCGCATAGGCGAAGTGCCCGTGTTCGCAATCATACACGTCGTTGAGGTTGACGACTTGATCATTCAACGCGCCGGAGACAACCACAATTTTGAAGGTTGAACCCGGTTCGACCACATCGGAGATGACACGGTCACGGCGTGCGTCAGCGGGAGCCGCGCCGGGATTGTTCGGATCGAAATCCGGCAGCGTCGCCAGCGCGAGGATTTCGCCGGTGCGCGGACGGACGACGATGGCCGTGATGCTGATGGGCGAGTGTTTGTCCATCGCGTCGGCCAGCGTGGATTCGACGAGGTGTTGAATGAAGGAATCAATCGTCAGCACCACGTTCAGCCCGTCGCGCGGTTCCACGTTCTGCTCACGCATCGAAACCACCTCGCGCCCGCGGCGGTCGGTTTCCGTCTGCCGCCAGCCGCGAACGCCGGTCAGCTTGGAATTCAAAATCAATTCAATGCCGTCCTTGCCAGTGATTTCGGAAGCCGGACGGCCATCGGGCAGTTCGCGTTCTTCGCTGGTCGCAAAACCCAGAACGTGCGCGGCCAGATCCCGGTTGGGATAAACCCGCATCTGTTCGTCCTCGGAAAAAACGGACTTTTCCCGGAGCGCGCGATAAAACGCCTGCTCGGGCTTGGGCAATTTTTTTTCATCGAGGCCAAAATTGAGATTGGTCATGGCGGCCTGGATTTGCAGCCAGGTTTCGACGGAGACTTTGCGTTTGAGACGGACGTATTTGTTCTGGTTCGTGGCCGCTTCTCCTTTGTCATTCTGGCGGGCCCGCGCAGTCAGACGCTGGCCAAGATCGGTTTCTGACATTTGCAGCAGCGGTGCGAGCGCCCGGGTGACTTCGGCGCGGCGCGGCCCGATCAAACTTGGATCGGCGCAAACGGTTTTGACAAAGATGCTCGTCGCCAGAATGTTTCCCTTGGCATCGAGAATGTCGCCACGGCGAGGCTCCAGGAAAAAGTTGCGCTGCGTATTTTGCTGCGCCTTTTTTCCCAGTTCATCATGGCGCAGCACCTGCAAGTCCACCAGGCGGTAGCCCAGCCCGGCAAATGCCAGGGCGAGCAGCGCGGCGAGCGCCAGCAGTCTTCGATATTGCAGTTGTTTGGCCATTTAAAAACACCATCCGCCCGCGGCGATCGGTTCCTCATCCGACAGCGTCACGAGCGGTGGTAAAACGGGTTTCATGGTTGCTTGGTTCATCCCAATTCAAATTTACTTTGCCTGCCGCCCGCGGCGATCGGTTCCTCTCCGACGGCGTCACGAGCGGCGGCAAAAAATTCAACGCATCGCCTGCGTTCCGGTTTCCTGGGCGAATTGCCCCCCGACACCGGCCGTGGCCGGCCCGTGCCCAGGCTCACTCAACCGCCAAAACTGCGACGATTGCGTCGGCATGAGGCCAAGGTTCAATTCCTTGACGCTCTTTTCCAAGGATTGTGGCGACCGCAACGAATCCAGTTGCCGCCGCAGCTTTTCGTTCAGTTGCTGCAACTCGCCAAGACGCTTTTCGCGCCTTGAAATCTGCCGATCCAGCTCGCCGATCTGGCTTTTTTGCCAGACATAACCCACGCCCGCGCCGCCGATCATCGCGCACAGCAAAAACGCCTTGATCGCCGGGCCGAACCGGATTGCCGCCGACTGATTTTTTCGATTCTTCGCCATTTTAAAATTTCACGCATTGCACCCCACGCATCACGTTTTTTCCATCACCCGCAATTGCGCGCTGCGGCTGCGGGGATTTTCCGCCAGTTCCGCTTCGCCGGGTGTGATCGCCTTGCGGCTCACCCATTTCAACTCGGGCGTGCGCGGTTCGCGTAACTCCGGAACGTCCACTCCTCCGGCGAACGTATAATCCCGCGACCGCGCGCGTCCGAAATCCTTCACGACCCGGTCTTCCAGCGAATGAAAGGTGATCACCGCCAGGCGTCCGCCGGGTTTCAAAATCCTGAGCGCCCCCGCCAGCCCTCGTTTCAAAGAGCCAATCTCGTCGTTCACGGCGATGCGCAACGCCTGAAAAACTCTCGTCGCCGGATGCGCTTTTCTTCCGTGCCGGGGCGAAATTCTTTCCATCAACTCCGCCAACTGCCGCGTCGTCGCAAACCGGCGCAGCTCGCGGTCTTGCACAATCGCCCTTGCCACCCGCCGCGAATCCCGCTCGCCGCCGTATTCCCAGAAAATCTTCGCAAGTTCTTCCGCGCCCGCCGTGTTGACCAGATCCGCCGCCGAGCGCGGCTGCCGCGAATCCATCCGCATGTCAAGCGGGCCGTCGTTTTGGAAACTGAATCCGCGTTCCGCCACGTCGAGTTGCGGCGAACTCACTCCCAGATCCAGCAAGACTCCATCGCAACTTTCCGCCGGCACCCATTCGGACAATTCCGAAAAATTCCCCCGCCGGATCTCAAATCGTCCGGCGAACTCCGTCAACCGCTCGTTCGCCGCCTCAACCGCGTCGCCATCGCGATCGCATCCAGACAACCATCCAGTCGGCGCACTCGTGGCAAGAATGGTTGCTGCGTGTCCAGCCCCACCGACCGTCCCGTCGGCGTACCGCCCGCTCGCCTTCGGCCTCAGCGCGTCCAGGACTTCCGCCACCATCACTGGTTTGTGAACGAAATTGGGCGGCACGCATCAGTTCTCCCTCAGGCTGCGGAACCTTGTGAAACGGCCAGCCCGGTTTTCGCCTGCGCTTGCAAGGCCGGCTTGAAATTCGTCTGTCCGGTGAACGTCTTGGCCGGGACGATTTCCATGTCCGCGTCGCTCAAATCGTTTCGCACCACTTTGATGTTCTCCAAAGACAGCTCGCCTTGAACCACCGGCTTGGCGAAGCGCGGAACGGCCGATTTTACCGTTGGATTTCGATCCGACCGCCAGGCGAGCTGGTTTAATTTCCCGATCACCACTCCCGCGCCGCCAAGAATTTTTTGCCAAATTGTTGGTTTGATATTTTGCTGCTGCACCCCGTTCCGCGCGGCCACAAACGGCAATCGTTTGGTTTCCTTCATTTTCGCAGGCAGGACCGGCAGCCGCTTGGTTTCCTTCATGGGGGCCACCGCGCTTTTGGGGTTGCTCGGCTCGATCCTCGGCGTAGTTTCCGCCGCGACGGGCGCCGGCTGAGTTTTTGCCGGGGTCGCGAACGGATTTTTCCCCGAGCCGAATTTGGGCAAAAGATTTTTGCCGGGCATGTGATAGCGGCCCGATGAATTTTTCAGATCCACCAAAGTTTTTCCCGTCGTCAGTAATCGCATCAAGCTCATGGTTATTCCATCATTTTGAACGCTTCCTGCGCCATCACGGCGTCGGAAGCGCGGACTTTTCCGAATCGTTCCGGATTCCAAATTTCAAACCGGTCCAGCAAACCAACCAGCACGGCCTGGTCTTTGATCCCCGCCGCCGCGGCCATTTCCTCGGGCAGGCAAATGCGGCCCGCCTTGTCGAGCGCAACCTGAACCGATTCACTCCCGATGAATCTTTTCAGAACGACCTTGCTCGGATCCCCGTTCGGCATCGCGTCTATGTCCCGCATCAACTCCGCCATCTCTTGCGGCGGTAACACGCGCAAACAAGGACCTTCCTTCGACTTCGGCCAAAGGATCAGTGTGAACTCAACGCCGTCTTTCGATGGACGCCACTTGGCCGGAATCTGCAAACGACGCTTGTCGTCCACTCCGTGCCGGTAAGACGAATTGTAATACGTCGTTTCGATGTTCTGCTCCGCGTCCATTCCATATCCAATCTTATTCACACCGTAATTATTGCCCCTAATCGCCCCACAACACTACAGAGTCTCACACAATCCCACACTTTTCGTCAATAGCAAATAAAGCGAGTTATTAAAAAGTTATTCACAATGGTTTGGCGGCGGTTGAGAACCGGGGAGAACTGAGCGTTTTTCCCTGAAATAAGCAATGATAGTCAAGCACCTGCCTCCAAAAACTCCGCCTTTGAAGAAATCCATCTTCCGCTGCTACGCTGACAGTGAAATGCGAACCGCCGATTTTGATTTTAAGCTGCCACCGGGGCTGATCGCGCAATCGCCCGCCGCGAAACGCGATGAATCCCGCCTGCTCGTGCTGCATCGCGATTCGGGGAAAATCGCGCACAAAAAATTTCGCGATGTGCGGGAATTTTTTCGCGCGGGTGACGTGCTCGTGTTGAACAACTCGCGCGTCATTCCCGCCCGGCTTCGGGGAGTCAACGCGCACTCTGGCGGACGATTCGAAATTTTATTGCTCGAAGAAAATTCTGCGAACGACTGGTGGGTCATGCTGCGTCCCGGCAAACGCGCCCGTGTCGGAACCAGGATTCTTTTGCGCGACAAGCACGACAATCCGAGCGAAATGCAAGCCACGGTTCTCGACACAAACGGTGAAGGCCATCGCCGACTTCAATTCAACGGACCAAAAAATATTCTGGGAACGCTCGAATCGCTCGGTGAAATTCCGTTGCCGCCTTACATCAATCGCAAAAACCTGGCGCACGAACAGGAAGACCGCGAGCGGTATCAAACGGTTTTCGCGCAGGCCGCCGGCTCCGTCGCAGCGCCGACCGCCGGATTGCATTTCACCGAAACGCTGCTTGACCAAATCCGTTCACGCGGCGTGCAAGTTTGTTTCGTCACGCTGCACGTCGGCCTCGGAACCTTTGCGCCCGTGAAAACCGAAACACTCTCAGCACATAAAATGCACGAGGAACGATTCGAGATGAGCGCGGAAACCACGCGCATCATCAACGAGGCAAAGAGGGAAAAACGCCGCGTTTTCGCGGTCGGAACCACGACCGTCCGCGTCCTGGAAAGCGCGGCGGAGTTTGGAGTTCCGCCTTCAGGCGGCCTTGCCAGCCGAGCGCCCGGACCGCCTGAAGGCGGAACTCCAAGTGAAAAGCCGGTCCAACCCCGTGCGCTCACACCCGGCAGTGGACGCACGAGGATTTTCATTCATCCACCGCGCGATTTCAAAATCGTGGACGCGCTGCTTACTAATTTTCATCTCCCCTGCTCCACGCTGCTGATGCTCGTCAGCGCCTTCGCCGCGCCGAACGAAACACGTGGACGTGAAGTGGTTTTGTCCGCCTACGCCGAAGCCATTCGCGAGCGTTACCGGTTTTTCAGCTATGGCGATGCGATGCTGATTCTTTAAAGTTTTGGGTTTCGGGCTTTGAGTTTCGCGTTAGACTTCCAACGCAAACGACACTTGAACCCGAAACACAAAACTCTAACCCCGAAACGCGGAACGCGAAGGACGAAACTCCCCTTCGTCTTCGTCAACTTCGCCATGACCGCCGATGGCAAAACTGCTTTTGCGAATCACCAGTTTATTCCGTTCGCCAGCCGGCGTGATCGCGAGCACATGATGGAATTGCGCGCGACTGCCGACGCCGTAATGTCCGGCGCGCGCACGTTGGATTTGAATCCAGCCACGCTGGGGACAGGCGGAGCAAAATATCGGCGGCAACGACTCAAAAACGGGCTGAGCGAGCACAATCTGCGCGTTATTGTCAGCGGCTCAGGCTCGATTGATTCGGGCGCGGAAATTTTCCGGCACCGGTTTTCGCCGATTATTATTTTGACCACCCGGCGCGCGGACGAGCGCCGTCTCAAAAAACTCCGCCAGCTCGCCGAAATAAAAATTTGCGGACGAGCGGAACTCAATTTTCACGCCGCGCTCCGCTGGCTCCGCAAGAAATGGAACGTCAAACGTCTGCTCTGCGAAGGCGGCGGCGAACTGAGCGGCGCTCTGTTCCGCGCCGGTCTGGTGGATGAATTGCATCTCACCATCAGTCCTAAAATTTTCGGCGGTCGTAAATCACCGACCATTGCTGACGGTGTCGGATTCCAAAAACTGGCGCTCGCCGCTGCGCTGAAATTGAAATTTATGAAACGCGTGGAGGGAGAAATGTTCCTGGTTTACGATGTGAAGCGAAATCAACTTTCTGCTTGAACGGCACCGCACAAGACCGCAAACAAGACCGATGTTGATCAAACCAAAACGCCTGGAAGCCGGCGACACCATTGGAATCATCGCCCCGGCAAGCGCGCCGCCCGATCCGAAAACCGTGGATCGCTCGGTCGGCGCCCTCGAGCGACTCGGCTTCAAGTTGAAGCTTGCGCCCAACGTGCGCAAACGCCACGGCTTTCTCGCCGGCAGTGATCGCGACCGCGCCAGTGACCTGATGCGCATGTTCGCTGACCGCCGGGTTGACGCCATCCTTTGCATTCGCGGCGGTTACGGGACAGCGCGATTGCTGCCGCTGCTTGACTATGGTGTCATTCAACGGAACGCGAAAATTTTCGTCGGCTACAGCGACATCACGTCGCTGCATTGCGCATTTTTGGTGAAGGCCGGATTGATTTCGTTTCACGGCCCCATGTTGAATTCCGATTTCGTCAAGGCGGACATGCCTGAATTTACGTTGAAAAGTTTTTTGCGGGTCTTGTCACCGGCCCGCGAGCCGGAGCGCCGGTCTCCGACCCGGCTCGAAACTACCCGAACATCGAAACGTGCCGGATCGGAGATCGGCGCTCCAATCCTGCCCGCGCCCGGCGGCATCTGCCAGGGATACCGCCGCAAGACTGTCAAAATTCTCCGGCGAGGAATCGCTCGCGGCTCGCTCATCGGCGGAAATCTGTCTTTGCTTTGCACGACCCTCGGCACGTCCTGGCAGCCGTCATTCAATAAGCGGATTCTTTTCTTTGAAGACATCAGCGAACAGCCTTATCGAGTGGATCGTCTGCTGACTCATCTGCTGAATTGTGGACTGCTCCAACAAGTGGCCGGCATCGGCATCGGCATCAACGCCGAGTGTCCAGAGCCGAAAGCCAGAGGCGTAAAAGAATATCGCCAAACGATCGAGGACGTGATCAACGAACGGCTGTTGCCGTTGAAAATCCCGATCGTGACCGGCCTGCCCTTCGGCCATGTGCCGCACAATGCCACCCTGCCCGTCGGCGCTGAGGCCATTTTGGATGCCGAGAACGGCGACCTGCTATTTCCTTATCCTGCGGTGAGCTGAACCCTCAGTCCAGCGCGCGAATAGCCAGAGCAAATCTGAAAGGCGGTTCAAGTAGATGATGATTTCCACGTTGTTCAACTGACCGGATTCCTGCAGCCCACAAACACGCCTTTCCGCGCGACGGCATACGGTGCGCGCCACATCGAACGCCGCCGAATTCAAATTCGCTCCGGGCGTGGCCCAGCCCTTGAAGGAAATCTTCTCCGCTTCAATTTTGCGAACGAGCGATTCCAATTTCGCAGTCATCGCCGGGGTGACAAACGAGTAACCATCCTTGGAGTAACGCGGCAAATCTTCCGGCGCGACTCCGATTTCGCCCATGAGAATCACGAGGTCTTTTTGAATGTAAAAAAGATTTTCCCGCAGGAATTTTTGTTTCGCGGTTGCGCGCGCGAGGCCGAGGGCGGAGTTAAGTTCGTCCACCGCGCCGCAGGCTTCCACGCGCGGATTGCACTTTGAAACACGCCGGCCATACATCAACGCCGTCGTGCCTTTGTCTCCGGTCTTGGTAACGATGCTCACACGGCGAAATTAACAAGTTGCTTTGGCATTGGCGAGGGTTGGGTTCTCTGCGAACGTTGGAGCTCACGCTTTACCGTACCGCAAGAGCAAATCGCAGTTGCAGTTTTGCTTTGAAGTGTTAATGGTTGATTCAGCCATGAAAAACTCGCGCCATAATCGAGGCGGACTTAGCCGCCGCCAATTCATCCAATCCTCCACCGCGCTGGCTGGCGCGGCATTGCTCTCGCCGTGGTCGCTGGTCAAATCGCGCGCCGCAGCAACGCCCGTCGCCACGCGCACGGCGGTGGACCAGGTCACGCTTGGCAAGACCGGCATCAAACTCAGCCGCCTCGGCTTCGGCACCGGCAGCAGCAGCGGTCACGAGCAAACCGCGCTCGGCAAGGAAGGTTTCAACAAACTCATTCATTACGCCTACGACCAGGGCATCACCTATATTGACGCCGCCCAAGCCTACTCGACTTTCGATTGGATCAGCGACGCCATCAAAGGATTGCCGCGCGAAAAACTATTCATCCAGTCCAAGATTCCCGGCCAGCCGGAGAACGTGCTCGAAGCCATTGATCATCATCGCAAAGTTTTCAACACCGACTATGTGGACAGCCTGCTGATTCATTGCATGATCAAAGAGCACTGGACCGACGATTGGAAGCGCATCATGGACGCCTTCGACGAGGCGAAGGACAAGAAATGGATTCGCGCCAAAGGTGTCTCCTGCCACAGCCTGCCCGCACTGCGCGCCGCAACCGCGTCGGACTGGACGGACGTCCATCTCGTGCGGATAAACCCTCAAGGCAAGCGGATGGATAGCATGACAGAAGAAATCTGGAACGATAACGATCCGACCCACGACGTTGCGCCGGTGATGACGGAAATAAAAAACATGCACGCCAAAGGCCACGGCGTCATCGGCATGAAAATCATCGGCAACGGCCAGTTCGTCAACGCGGAGGACCGTGAGAAATCCATCCGCTACGCCATGGCCTGCAAGGAAATTGACGCCGTCGTCATCGGCTTCACGAGCAAGGAGCAGATTGACGAAGCCCTCGAGCGCATGAACCGCGCGCTCAAGGAAGTTTAAACTCCGTCACTGCTGGACTCGGGCATCGGATCGAAACAATTCCACGTCCCGGTTCAGAACTGATCTTGCGCCACCAGCATTGATGAAATAGCGTTTGCCCATGAAAACGCTGAGTATCAGCGAAGCCGCGAAAGATCTAGCCACTTGGTTGAAACAGGCCATAGCTGGCGAAGAAATTGGCATTCGCAGCGACGACAATGTAGTTGCGTTACGCCCGCTCCCTTCGAATGGAGTTACGACAAAATTTTCGCCACGCGAAGCGCTACGACGACTGCAACAGGAAGCACGCCTCACTCCCGCTCAAGCTGAAAGCTATCTTCAAGAAGTCCACGCCGAACGTCTTGCTGCTGAAAAGCGCACGGCATGACTCATCTCGACACGAACTATTTGATTGGTCTGTTGGTTCGTGGCTCTTCCGAGGCGGCAAAAGTTGATCAATGGCTGACAGCAGGTGAATCGCTTGGGGAAATCATTTGTTTCAATAGGTGCGCAGCCGGAAACATTCGATGAGCTTTCGTCCGATTTGAATCTGACGTTCCGGAATGACCTGACCTCTTCGTTCAAGGAAATGGTCGCGCTCCAGCAAATGAATCAAATCACAACGCACTGCTGATTCCCAATCCAGCCCATCGGATTTATCCAGCAAGACTTCGTGAAGACCGAGTGGTCTTGCCGCGCAGGGTCACGCAAAGAAGTCCGTTGACATGTTTGCGCGCCGCAGCCCGCTCGTCAATGGAAAGAATAACAACGGGGTAATGCCTCAGTGACGGCGGAAAATGGGGCATCGGAAATTTTCATTTTTTTCTTGCGATGTATGTATGTTATGTGAGATACATACTCCATGCCTCATTCAAAATCCGTCGATTCGACCCTTCGCCTAAACTTCTTGCACCA
>OCZU010000591.1_pt1 | contig 24719 bp, 19 predicted proteins | sample 1539001 | NCBI WGS metagenome assembly OCZU01 (sample SAMEA3539306, study PRJEB22396) | soil metagenome | biome: tundra; feature: field; material: soil | place: USA | collected 2010-05 | depth 0.15 m | reverse complement strand
ACGCAGACGTTCTCATGACAGCCTTTGAGTCGTCGGGGCTACTTGACCCTGCGAAAACCGATGACACCGCTCGCATCGCTCAACAGTTCGCAGCAATCCGGAGTGAACAGGCCGCGCAACAGGGTGGCGAAAACCTCGGCTTGGAACCGATCAATCCACCTTCTGAAGGCGATCCCGAAGACGCAACTTTGGAGTGATTCGATCGCGTCTCAATTGCGCGTTGCGGCGGGTTATCCGCTGCGCGCCCAGTATGCAGTTGAGCCAGTATGCAGCTGAGTTCGGATGAACTGATCAATCGCGGCGGTTGCGACATTAGTTGATGGTTTGTCGTTGGTTCGCGGATCTGCCAGGCCGGCGGCAGACACCTCAGACAGGGCCTTCGAGGTAGTGTCGCCGGATCGCAGCTGGTAAGTCCAAACGCCACCACTAGCAGGCTGCGGAAAAAGGCCTTGGACTGCTGACAATCGCACTTACTAACATCCGTAACTTGTTGATTCTGCGTTCGAGCGCCTGCCAAATTGGTCCGTTTTCGGTATCCGAATACCCTTTTTCAGCAACCTGCTAGGGATGCGCGGCCCACTGGGAACTCTTCCGCCGCCGTAGCGGCCCGTACGAGCCGGTTCCGGGGCGGGGGCGCCCGCAATTCACCGAGGTTTCTGGACTGACTCGACGTTCCACGTGCCGGCGGATATGTGACGGCCCAGCAAGTACATGTTGCCGTCGTCGGCACGCACCTTGTAGAAAGCGTCATCCGGGCCGTACCACTGCTCGATGATCTCTTCCACCATGTAGTCGCGGTCGCCGATCCGGAAGCGGACCGGCCGCTCGTCCGCCTTGTGGCCGGCGTAGCACTGGACCTGTACGATCATTACTGTTCCATTATCCGCTGGACATGCGCGCCGGTTGACAGCCGGAGCGTTCTACACAGACGGGGCCGGCGCCGTCAAAGTCGTCTACTAAGGAGTCACTCTTTGGAATAAGGAGTCCCTCTTTGGAACGCGTCGATTTACTCAGTGGTAAACAAGAAATCCTCCAAGCGATCGCCACTCTCGCCGAGAGTGGTGTCAACATCTCGGTCGAGCAGATCCACGCCCGAGATAGTTTGCTCGCGCAGTTGGTAGAACTGACGACGGAGTTCCGGGCGGTCACCGACCATTTGATTCGTCTCAATGGCGCGATCGCCAGGCATGAGACGGAGGTGGTAGCATTGAAGCTGCGCGCGGCGGCCAGGGATACCGCGTGTCCGCTCGTCGAGGTACTCCGCGAGGAGGTCCAAGGGATTCAGACGGCAATCCTAAAAGGGTTGCAGGCGGCGAGGGACGCGGCCACCGGGCGCAAGGCGGAACTGGACGTGGAGCAGCGTTGGGAGAGCCGCTTCATGCCCTTCGTGCGGCCTGCGCTGATCGCCCTGATATCGGCGCTTTTGACGCTCATCGTGATCCATGGGCAGGAGATCCTGAAGGGCTGGGCGGGGAAGGGACTTTAGCGACGGCGCGCGCCTGGATCATACCGGCGATGCTACTTCGCGGCTTCGTAGACCCGCGCCTGGTCGCTGTTCCAACCATGCCGCCCACTACAAGTGGGCGCAATCCGGACATTCACGGGCTGTGCCTGGCGCTGGTGGACTGGTCGAACGAGCCCGGCAAGCCGAAGCTGATCCGGCATCGCGTTTCCATCGCGAACGGACCAGTCATCGATTCGCTGTCCGAGCTATTCATCTTTCCCAACAACGTCGTAACCGCGCTGGGCGAGGCGGATGGGCTTCGACGGTGACGGGGGCCGCAAAGAGTTACCGTGTTGCCGCGGGGGCGTCGACGGGCGCCAGTGGGATAACGGGGGCGGTAATCCGCCGCGCGGTCCCGGCCGGAGCAACGGCGGGGACCAGTGCGGTGGCGGGCGCCGCGATACGGCGGGCGGTTGCGACCGGCGTGTTGGGAGGTGCCGGAGAGATCACCGGATCGGGCCGGCGAATCGTCTGGACGATCGGTACCCTCATGGGCGCGGCGTCGGTTGTTATTTTCATCCCGACCACGCGGATATTTGCGCCGGCAAGGGGCGACAGTTCCCTTTCTGGCGACACCCGAGTCAGCTACGTCGGCCAGGACATATCCCCCGAGCCCGGTGACGATGGCCGGGCTGTACGCGGACGCCCGGCGCCAGCGAGGCTGATGGATCGGGCGACGCCCTGGCCGACACCTGCGTGGTGTTTGTGGCTGACGGCGGCGTCCTGGCTGGGGCCGGATTTGACCTTGATGGCAATCCGCAGCCCAGCACGACCCTGGCCTTCGCCTAAGCGTTCACGCACGTTGAGGCCAGCGCCTCGGGCGGCTCGCGCATGGAGGGTTTGGCGCGGCCCCCCGTTGCGGCAAGTGGAACCATCACCGGCAGCAGCGACATTCTTTACCTGGAGGTCGTGATTTACGACGCCGAAGGACTGGGGGGATCTCCACGACGGGGGCGAGCGCAGGCCTCGACATGAGGGCCAAGGCCCTCTCCGTCAACCTGTCCACCCGGTGGCGACCGCCAACTATGGTCCAACCGAAATGGCGGGGTCGGTATTTGGTGATAGCATCGCGAGGGGCCTGGCGACCGTTGCGTGGAACGAGAGGCCCCCGCGGTAGAAGGGGCGAACCCTCGACTTTGGACAACACCATGCAAGCACTCAGTGAACCGGCCGTTCTCGTTGCTATTGGCCAGGAAGTGCTTCAACAAGGCGGCAGTCTGCCACCACTTGGGATCGTTGCCCTGCAAGCTGCGGACGAATGCGGCGGTCAGCGTGCCGTTCAGGAAAGCATCCTCGCCATAGCACTCTTCCGTTCTGCCCCAGCGGATGTCGCGGCCGAAGTCGGCGTTCGGCGCACGGATGACGAGCGACTGGGAGGAGCTGCGACGGTATCGCTGAGTCTGTTTGAGCCAGCGTGCTTCGTAGCCTTCCGCGGCGGCGACTTTCTGGAGAAGATCCCGATCCCACATCTCGCCGAGCCCGATGGACTGGATGTAAGTAGTCGTCGGGACCGCATTGGGGCTGCCGGATTTGCCTCGCGCCATTCCGTACAGGCCTTCCGCCTGGTTGTAGCCGTGGATCCTCAGACAGGACAAGGAAAGGAGGAGCGCTTCTGCTCAGATAGTAATTCGCTCCCAGGACAGCGACCTTCTCCTCCGGGGTTAACAGGGAGATGATGTTCGTGACCCCGTTCCTCCATCGAGAGATTCGGGTTCTGGAACGGATACGGATACTGGCCCCCGCCTGGGCCGTGGCCAAGCCGCCACCAAGGCTAGCCCGGCAGTCCATGCACTGACGCGACTTATGAGCACCTCTCTTCGGGGTCTCCTGCGGCTCGATTTATGGCTCCTATCAAATACTCTCACGGCTCTTTATCGGTTGTGATGTTATGACAAGCGAATCACTGCGTCGCCGTAATCCCGCCATCGACGTAAAGGATCTGTCCGGTAATGTAGTCGGATGCGGGAGAGGCGAAGAACGAGACGGCTCGCATGACGTCCTCGGGCTCGGCGATCCTCCCCAGCGGAATTCGCGCCACTAGTGCTCGATGGAAGTTCTCGTCCGCCAGTTGGCGCGCGCTCATTTCCGTATTCACGAATGTCGGGGCCACTACGTTGACATTGATCCGGTGCGGAGCCCACTCGGCCGCAAGCTGTTTACAGAGCATGCCCAGCCCGCCCTTGCTGGCGACATATGCCGCGTATCCCCGGCCGCGCAACGCGAGTTGCGTGCGCACCGAACCGATATGCACATGCTTCCCACCCGTCCCCTGCCGGATCATGTGCCGGGCAACGGCTTGGGCCTGGAACATAGCGCCTTTGAGATTCACGTCGATTACCTGGTCGAAGAGTTCCTCGGTAATGTCTTCCGCCTTCTCTTCGCGATTCACGCCCACGCAGTTGACCAGGATGTCCAGCCGCCCGAAGTGATCGGCCACTGTGTCCACCATGCGCTGCGTGTCGCCCGGAGATAGAACATTGAAGGTGTCTGCCATCGCGTCGTGACCTCGGGATTGAAGCGACCGCGCCCATTCCGCGGCCTTCTCGCCCTCATAGCCCGCAACGGCGATCTTCGCGCCCATTTGAGCCAAGCCGAGGCTCACGGCGGCGCCTATTCCGCTATACCCACCGGTAACCAACGCGACTTTGCCGTCGATTCCGAAGGTCTGTTCTGCGAATGTCACAGCGCGATTTTAGCGCATGTTACTCATGGAGACCATGAAATCTTGCAAATCGAGCCGATACATGACAAACTGAATCTTCTCATATCGATAGTGTCAGGCCAGAAATTCTGATTTCAATTCAACCCGGGGAATACAGAATCGCCATGGAGACCACAAGAAATCAGGTACGTTGCGGGTGGATGATTCTCTTCATCCTGTTTGCCGGCTCGGTAGTGAATTATGTCGACCGCGCCGTGCTGAGTGTGGTGAAACCGCACATGCAAAGGGACTTGTCCCTCACCAACACCGGGTACGGGCTGGCTGTGAACGCCTTTCTGCTGATGTACATGTTTTTCTTCATCATCGGCGGGCGTCTCGCGGACCGCTTCGGATACCGCCGGACGTTTCCCATCGCCGCGATTTTCTGGTCGGTGGCGAACATGCTGCACGGTTTCGTGGGCGGCCTGGGCAGCCTGTGTGTGTTCCGTGGCCTCTTGGGAGTGGGACAAGGCGGTTTCTATCCCATCTCGATGCGCGCGATCTCGGAATGGTTCTCGGATGAGACCCGCGCCAAGGCCGTGGGCGTGCTGATGTGCGGGATTGGCGTGGGCACACTGCTGACCTCACCGGTGGCTGCGTGGATCACCATGAACTACGGATGGCGCGCCGCCTTCTTTGCCACGGGCGCGCTCGGCTTTGTCCTGCTGCCGTTCTGGCAAATGGCCCACCGCAAGATCTCTAGGATCTACGGGACCGCAGATCCGGCGCCGGCCCTTTCGGCGACAGCCAAAGCACCGGCTACCCCGGGCGAGATCACCGTCCGCGAAGTGCTGTTCTCGCGGAAGTTCTCCATGATTCTCTGCGCCCGCGCCCTGGCCGATATTGTCTGGTACTTCTACCTATTCTGGATACCGGGTTATTTCCAGGAAGTGCGTGGTTTCGACCTGGGCATGGTCGCCAAGCTGATCTGGATTCCCTTCTTCTTCGGCGACATCGGCTCGATCGCCGGAGCTTGGGCCAGCAGCGCGCTGGTGCGGCGTGGGTATAGCCTGACCTTCAGCCGTAAGGTCGTGCTCGTATCGTCCGCGTCCTGCTGTATCGTCGGAGCCATTGCCACGTATGCTCCGGGCCAGTATCTGTCGCTGGCGCTCGTGAGCCTCGCGGTATTCGGGCATCTCTCCTGGGGCGCCAACCTGCATACCGTCATTACGGAGATCAGCCCGGAGCGCCACGTTGCCGTCGTCTACGGTTTTACCGGCGCGGCGGGCACGCTAGTGGGCGGCATCTCGCAGCCCTTGATCGGCCGCGTAGTGGACCTGTTTGGATACGGGCCGGCGTTCCTCGGAACCGCGATCGTCTTCCTGCTGGCCATCGGCATGCTGATGGGAGCCGGCAGAATCGAACGCATTCAGCGGAAACAGCCTTTGGCGGCTGTCGCGATCTAGGCGCCGACGTCTACCCAGGAGCGGGTCCGCGCGCTCTCCAGCACCTTCTCGAGGACACGCGCCATCTGGTAGCCATCCTGGAAAGTGGCATATTCGGCCGGAACCGAGCGATCCCGCACGGTGGCGTAGAACCGCCGGAAGTTCTGTTTGTGGGCGCTGTCGTAGCCCTCGCTGTGGCCTCCAGGCAGGTCGGCGAAGGTGCGCGCCTTTTCCTCCAGGAGGATCGGGGATTTCAGCATGATCTCGTTGTTGGTGTTGCGGTGGCCGATCCAGAGCTCGTCGGGACGCTCCTGATTCCAGATCACACTCGCCTTCGTCCCGTAGACTTCGATCTGCAATCGGTTCTTGCAGCCGGCGCTCACCTGGCTGGCGGTGAAAGCGCCGCGGGCACGATCGCCCAAGTGCAGCAACACGGAGCCGAAGTCCTCGGTGTCGATGGGGACCTCGTCATAATCTTCGGGGCCCAATTTCTTGCCCGTAAGAACCGTTCCCGGCACTTTGGGACGCTTCCGTGTCTTGTGGAACGTCTGCAGGTCGGCGCACAAGGCGGTGATCTGTAACCCCGTCACATGCTGGATCATGTCCATCCAGTGCGAGCCGACGTTGGCCATCGGGCACAGCGGCCCGCCGTCCTTCGCGAGGACCATCCATTTCCAATCGGTGTCGTAGAGCAGGAAGTCCTGCGAGTAGGTGCCCTGCACCACCAGGATGTCGCCAAGCCTCCCCGCTTCGCGCATGCGCCGGATATGCTGGACCACGGGGTAGCAACGCAGGTTGTGATTCAGGCAATTGGCGGCATTCTTCTCCTTGGCGAGTTGCGCCAACTCGAGCGCTTGGGTGGAGGAAATGGCCAACGGCTTTTCGCAGAGCACGTGCTTGCCTGCCAGCAGGGCCTCCTTGGCGATCTGGTAATGAGTGGCGTTCGGCGTGCAAATGTGAACGGCCTGGATATCGGGATCGCTGAGCAGCGTCCGGTAATCTCCGGTCATCCGGTCGATGCCCATCTGCTGTTGGAAAGCCGCCGCCAGATCCTCGGTCTCGGCGGCTACCGCGATTAATTCCACATTACTCAGGCGCCGGATCTGCTCGACATGCACCCTGCCCATGAAACCAGTGCCGATCACGGCAGTCTTGATTTTCTGCATAATCCAATCCCTCACTTGCCAGGTGAAGTTCACACTTAGCACACTAGCTTCGCCAATCAAAGTGCGTTGCCACTCTCTTTCGGATAGACTGGTCGGAATGGGAGTAGACACGGTTCGTCCCTGCAACCCCGCGGGCAAAGTCAGATTCGGCGTCGATCTGTATAGCCTGCGCTCGACGGGCTGGAGCCCGTTCCAATACCTCGCTTACTGCGCGTCGCTGGGTGTCGAGGTGGTCCATTTCAGCGAGATTCGCTTCCTCGGCGGTCTCGAGGAGGAGCACCTGAAACATGTGCGGGCGGAGGCCGCGAAACTCGGTCTCGGCATCGAGATCGGCATGCTGTCGATCTGCCCCACCTCGAGCATCTTCCAGGCCTCGCAGGGGTCCGCCGAGGAGCAAATCACGCGGATGATCCAGGCAGCGCGCATCGTCGGCTCTCCGATCGTCCGGGCCGTGGTCGGCGTCAGGGCCGACCGCACGGGTCCGTTGCCGATCGAAGGCCATATTGAAAATACAGTCAAGGTCTTGAAGGCGGTGAAAGCCAGGGCGGTCGACGCCGGAATCAAAATCGCCATTGAGAACCATGCGGGCGATATGCAAGGCCGCGAGCTGAAGATGCTGATCGAGGAGGCAGGCAGCGACTTCGTCGGCGCCTGTCTGGACGCGGGCAATCCGTTTCGGGCGATCGAGAGTCCGCACCTCACGCTCGAGCAACTGGCGCCCTACGTCCTCACCAGTCATGTGCGCGACTCGGTCGTGTGGCCGGCCCCCGAGGGCGCGGCGGTGCAGTGGGTGCGCATGGGCGATGGCAATGTCGGGATTGACGACTACGTGCGCCGCTACGCCGAATGTTGCCCGGGCCGCGCGCTTTCGTTCGAGATCATTGTCGGCCAACCGGTTTATCTCAATTACCATGACCCGAAGTTCTGGGACGGCTTTCGCAACACGCCTGCTTGGGAGTTCGCGCGTTTTGTCGCGCTGGTCGAAAAGGGGACGCCGCGCCCGCCGCTGTCGCTCTCTACCGCGGATGCCGCCGTTCGCGAGCAGGAAGATCTGGAAGCCAGCATCCGGCACACGCGCGAATTCCTCACTTCGTCAGCGGCGTAACCACAATATTCCGGAAGTCGACGGCGCCGTGGTCCCCCTGGAGCGCGATGGAGCCGGGCTCCGCTTCGTTCGCATCTCGCGCGATCGCGGTGAATCCTTCGATGACCTGCTTATCGATCACCTTGACGCCGTTGAGCACCACGGTGAGGTCGCGGCCAATCAGCGTGATGTCATAGGTCTGCCATTCCCCGACGGGCTTGCTGGCGTTGACGCGCGGCGCGATGCGACTGTAGAGGGCGCCATTGCCATGAATGTCCGGTGGCTGCCCGTAATCGTCGAGGATCTGGATTTCGTAATGATTGCGCAACCCGATGCCGCTGTTGCTCCGCGCGTACATCTTGAACTCGACGTGCAACTTGAAATTCCAGAATTTGCCGTCGGAGACCGCGTTGGTGCCACGGCCGGGTGCTTTCAGCACGTCATTCTCGACCGTCCACGAGAAGGCCTTATCCGCTTCCTGCGGATGCCAGCCGGCAAGGTCCTTACCGTTAAACAATTGGACTGGCCGGCCATCGCGCCAGGTTCCGTCGTCCTTGTCCTTGATCACTGGCGCGCGGACGCCGGTCCATTTCACGACCGGGCGGCCGGAGCCTTCCGTCTCCATGGTTCCAACCAGCTCCGCGCCGACGATCTTGGCTTTCAGAATGCTGTGGATCGACGCAGGTTCCGCGCCCGGCTGGAGGCGCTGCTTGTAGCGGAAGCCGAGTGTGAGTTCCCCGTTATGGATCGAGATCTCGTCCGGCACGTTCAGGTCGCCCGCATAGGCGCTGACGAATTTGGCGTGAGGCGTCGCGGTCTCGGAGCCCCGGACCTCGAGCCACCAGCCGCGGCCAATCGTACTGGGAGTAGCGATGTTCCACCGCCCGTTGAAGTCCGCATCGCTGGCGAAGGCAGGACACAAGGCCAGCAGGATAAGCGCGATTCGCATGATGTTTTCCGTTTTGTGACTTCCGGGGCTAGTCTCAATGCCATGTGACTGCCCGTGAGGGTTGTCTTCGCAGCCTGGCCAGCGCTTGGCCCAAGTGCTTGTAGCCTCGATTGTAAACCCATTGTCAAGCCGGCGTATAGGGCGTATAGAGGCGTATAGGAGGAGGTATGGTTGAGTAAGTTCCTCCCGTCTCCTCCCTCCCCGCGTCGCGTGAATCCGAACTCCCGGACAGGAACTCCCGGACAGGTTGCCGCTCTGCCGTTCGGGTGTATAATGGCAGGCGTCAGGTTCTACTGAGGAATCCTGAGTCCTAAAGTCCGAATTTCACGAAAAGGAGAACCCCGCTATGCAGCGGCGCGACTTTCTTAGATCGGCGGCGACCGCCGGAGCAGGACTGCTGATCCTTCCGGGCGGCACTCTACGGGGCCAAAGCGCACCGAGCAATAAGTTGAATGTTGCCCTCATGGGTGTGTGGGGCCGAGCGACCGTGCACTACAATATCCTCGCAGGGGAAAACGTAGTTGCCCTCTGCGACACCAACGAGCATCGCCTGACGGAAGGCCTCCAGATATTTCCCAAAGCCAAGACTTACTGGGATTGGCGCAAGTGTCTCGAGCAGAAGGATATTGAAGCCGTGGTCATCTGCACCGCGGATCACCACCACGCCTTCATTGCCAATTGGGCCTTGAATCGCGGTATGCACGTGTATTGCGAGAAGCCGCTCGGCATCGGCGTGGACGAAGCGCGCACGGTGCGCGCCAATTACATCAAGCACAAGAGCAAGGTCGCGACGCAGCAGGGCACACAGCGCCACGCCTTCCCGAACTTCACCCGGCTGCGGGAGCTGGTCCTCGACGGAGCGATCGGCGAACTCAAGACCGTGTCCGCGTGGGACACGCGCCGGAGAGGCCGGCCCGGCTATCCTCCGGGCGAGAGCGAGCCGCCTTCGTTCTTCCACTACGACCAGTGGATCGGCCCCTCACCGTTCCATCCCTACAGTCCGCAGTACTTCTCCCGGGGCGAACCGGGCAGCGGGAGCCAGGGATGGAATGTCTACCGGGACTTCGGCGTCGGCCAGATGGGCGACATGGGTGCCCACACGATGGACCTGATCTGGAACGTGATCGACGCCGTCGCCGCAACCGGCATCGAGGTGGATATGGACGCGAGCGACAAGTTCGACCCGAACTGTGTCCCCGTCAAATTGAAGGTGGCTTACGACCATCCCAAGAATAGCTGGCGCGGTCCCATCAAGGTGGTTTGGCACCAGGGCGGGCTGCGGCCGGAGGCGCCCAAGAGCTACATCGATTTGTCGACCGTCGCGAATGGCGCGATTTTCGAGGGCACCAAGGGTAGCATCTTCGCGGACTTCAACAGCCGGGTGATCATTCCCAACAACGACGACGGAGACCTCACTTACTTCAAGAGGCGCTCCAAGGAGCAGTTGCTCCCGCTGATGGGCGAGACCGGTGAGATCGCGCGCGTGCCTCCTCCGGCTCCGTCGAGGGGCGCAAATGAGACTGCCACCGCGGCGGCGGCCCGGCGCGCGAGCCTCGGGGAAGACCCGCAGCCGATCTTCGGCTACTATCCGGTGACGCTCAGCCCTTCGGGCGTTCCGCCTGAGATGCTCACGCCCAATGAACTGATCGGCAGGGTAAAGCCGGGGGGCGGGCGCGGCAGTATTTTCCAGGCCGATTGGATCGCCGCGTGCAAGGGCCAGCGGGACAAATTCGTGGAGGGCACGAGCAGCAAAACCCACTGCGACTTCGATTACGCCGGCAGCATGATGGAGGAAATGCTGCTGGGCCTGGTGGCGCACCGCATCGGGAAGAAGCTCGAGTACGATCCGGTGGCGGGCCGCGTCACCAATTCGTCCGAGGCCAACGAGTACCTGAAGCGTCAGTATCGTTCCGGCTGGACTCTGGACGGTTAGGGCTGGGAAGCCCGCCGGCCTACCTTAAGGGTGGCCGGCGGGCGCTCTTTCAGAATCAGGCCTCGGCCCATTGCTGCTTGATGTACTTCAGGGCGCGCGTCAGGGCGGCCTGCTCGTTGTCGGTGAACTTCGACTCCACCGTCAGCCATCCCGAATATCCCCACTTCTTCAGCTCGTGGAAGCCGGGGCGGTAGTCGAAGGGCAGTGAGCCCGGCTCCATCCGTTGTTCCCCATCCGCCATGTGAACGTACGACGTGTACTTGCCGTATCGTGCGAGCGCTTCGGGAATACTCGGCTCCTCCAACTGCATGTGGTAGAAGTCGCTGAGAATCCCGATGCTCGGCGAACCCACGGCCTCGATGATCCGCGCCGCCTGTTCCTGCCGGTTCATGAAGTGCGTCTCTTTCCGATTGCAGGGTTCCAGCATCAGAGTGACGCCGCTCTTCTCGACATCGCTCGCGAGCTCTTTCAACTGGGCGATGAGCAGCTTCTCCTCGATCTCCCGCACATTCATCACGGGCGAGAGATCCTGAAACAGAGGCGCCCCAAACACCGGCACCTCGTTCATGAATTCGGCCTTGAGCACCTTGGCCATTTGCAGGCGCTGCCGGTCGAGTTCGATCGCCTTGGCGCGCTTCGCCGGATCGACATCCAGCAGAAAGATGGAGCCGATGATGGCGCTCACAGCGATGCCCGTGCCTTCGAGTTGCTTCTGCAACTCCTCGACGGGCTGGCCCTGGCCATACCAATCTCTCGAGAGTTCGATACCGTCGTACCCGATCTCTTTCAGCATCAGGGCCAACTCGTGAAGACTCTTCTTGGGGAGTGGGGTGCGGACGCCGAAGCGAACGCCGCGCGAAGCGGCCGATGCCCGGCGCGCGCCAATACTCCCGGCCAAGGCGGCGCCGGCCACCGCCAATAGACCCCGTCGTGTTACTGGATTGCCTATCATAATTCACCTCATCTTGCCGATTCCCGCCTGGTCGGGACCTGATCGCCATCGATTATATACCGAATTTCGGTATTCCAGAGTTGTTGTTCTATTTCCTGCCGCGCCTACACGCCGGCGGGCATCGACATTCGGTTGCCGACGTAGTCTTCCAGCCCGGCGGCCGCCTTGCTGAAGAGTCCCACCATGAACAGCACGGAGGGATGGGTATTGAACTGCTCGAGCGACAGGCCGTTGGGGTCGTAGGCCTGAATGCCGAAGGGGATTTTGAGGATTTTGTCGATGGTCGACTGCGGTACGCCGTCGTCGATGGCATTGGGGCGGAAGGCGAGATCGTCGCCCATGGCGAACATAGCCTGCAGGCCGGGAGGGGCCAACGTGAAGACGATGTCGGCACCGGCCAATTCCTGGATGTCCCAGAAGCGCGGCTTCCCGTTGACCAGCGGGCCGGGGCGCATCGAACAAAGCAACATTTTAGAAGGATATCCGCCGTCTCGCAGGAGCCGGTAGGCGCGCTTGAACACCGCCAGGCCGAACCACTTCTGGTCCGCCTCGGTGAACTGGATTCCGGACCGCTCCGCTTGCGTGAGCAGTTCCGTGCGTTCGGTCAGGCGGCCGATCATGTGAGTGATCACGGCGCGCCAGCGGGAAGTGTCCACGCCGTTCTTCTTCGCGATCTCGAGTCCTTCGGCGGCAGCCTTGGCCGCAGCCATGATCTGCGGCACGGTGAAGCAAACGGTCACGTTCGTCGAGATGCCCTTCGAGGTAAGGTGGCGGACCACATCCACTCCTTCCATGCTGGCGGGCACCTTGACCATGACATTGGGGCGCAAGGCGTGTAACTCTTCGGCCTGCCGGCACATGACGTCTTTCTCGGTGAACAGGCGCGGATCCAACTGGCCGGAGATCCAGCCGTAGCGGCCCCGGGAGGCGTCCCACAACGGCCGGAACACGTCAGCGCCGCGCGTTAGCACCTCTTTGTAGAGCAGCCACGTGACTTCTTTGTGGTCCATGCCAGGGTTCGCGGAGATCAACTCGTCGATGCGCACATTCCAGTATTCCGGATCGCTCTTGACCGCCTCCAGGCAAAGTGGCGGATTGGTGGTGCAGCCTCGAAACAAGCTGCCGGTCGAATCCTGAGGATTGAAGAGGCGCCGGAGCTGAGCTTCCAACGGCGCCTTGCCGGCCGCGGGCGCGGCGCTTAGCATCTTCTGTGCCCATTGCTCGAAGACGAGAGGAGAGGAATCCCACCAAGTCTCCATGTCCGGATTCGTGTTGGTCAGTCGTTCAATCACGCTGTCAGGCATGAAATGTATCTCCACGAGAATTTTGTTTTTGGGGTGCCGGCGTGGTCAGCAGACGGCGGCACTTTGTAAGCGGGTCCGGCAGGTCCAACGCTTGGCCGACTCACAAAGAAGGGGGGGCTAACACCCGCAAAGCGCATCTTTGTAGCTGATTATACCTCTAACCGGCTGAGAGCGAACCCGTTTCTTCGGCTCGGCGCTTCTTGCGCAACTATCGACGATTTCGCGGGAACAAATCGGGCTTCCGCATGCTAGAATCTTAGTCTGGCGTTGCACCAGAGCGCAGGTCTCGTCGAGGCAGACCAGCATCCTACTGGCATTCGCGCCGCCTGCCCAGGGGATCACACCAGCTTGTCATCGAGGAAAGCACAATGAAAATAGCTGTAATTAACGAAACTATTGGGGCCACTCGCAACGTGGACATCTTAGCGGCTCTCGAAGGCCGCGGGCACGAGATTGTCAACGCCGGAATGACCTGCAGCGCTTCACCTGTCCTTTCTTACATTCAGACTGGGCTGATGACCGCCATCCTGCTCAATCTGAAGCGGGCGGATTTGGTGGTAGCCGGCTGTGGAACCGGGCAAGGTTATCCGATTTCGGCCATGCAGTACCCGGGCGTGTACTGCGGCCACATCCTCAGCGATCTGGACGCATGGCTGTTTATGCAGATCAACGGCGGAAACTGCATCTCCCTGACGCTGAACCAAGGTTATGGCTGGGCCGGTGAAGTCAACCTGCGGTTCATCTTCGACAAGATCTTCAGTGTCGAACGCGGGGCGGGATATCCCGCGCACCGGGCCGGCGCCCAGCGGGAATATCGCGCGCAGCTCGAGGGAGTCGCCACGCTGACCCATCGTCCTTTCGCCGACATCATCCGCGATCTGCCGGACGATGTCCTCCTCCCGGTGCTCGATTATCCCGGTATGCGCGAATTGATCGACGTCGATACCATCGCCGACCCGAAGTTGAAAGCGGCGTTTTCGGCTCGCATGTGCGCCCGGAAGGGCTAGGAGTGACGAACATGAATTCGACCATTCGAAAAGAAGGCCGCTCCGCCGTTCGCGACTTCGCCGAAAGTCACTCTCAGGTCCTGCGGCAGGGAATCCTGAAACTGCTGGAGATCAAGGATTCCGATGTACGGATGCTGACCCTGGAGCAGGCCCGGGATGCCATCGACAAGGGCATCCACGCAGGCGGCGCCGCTTCGGCAACCGTTCCCCTCGTCGCTCTCTATTACGGGGGCTTCCTCGACCTCGACATAGCCGACCCCACACGGCGCGGACAGGACATGTTCGTCCTCAGTAAAGGGCACTCGGTGGCAGCCCTGGCGTCCATCTATGCCGACCTCGGCTATTTCGACCGGTCGGTCCTCAAGGGCTCGCGATCCTACACCAGCATTCTGAACGGCCATCCCGGACCGGTCCTGCCGGGCATCCATATCGCCACCGGGCCGATGGGGCAGGGTATGGGCGTGGCGCAGGGGTTCGCGGTGATTGGGAAAGCGAGTCCTCACTTCGATACTTATGCCTTGTGCGGCGACGGAGAGCTTCAGGAGGGCTCGATCTGGGAAGCCGCGATGTATGCCGGCCAGAAGCATCTCGATAACCTGTGCGTCCTGGTGGATCAGAACAACGGGCAGCTCGACGTGTTCGACCGCATGGTGTTTCCCACGCCGAGGCTGGAAGAGGTGTTCCGCGGCTTCGACTGGCAGGTGTACAGCGTCGACGCCACGCAGTACGACGGGGTCTACGCGGCGCTGGAGCAGTTCAGGTTTTCGCCGCGGACGGGCAAGCCCACTGTGATCGTCTGCCATTCGACCAAAGGCTACGGGTCGTTTTCGGACTTCATGAACCGCCACAAGGTGGTGGTGAAAGACGAGCTGACCGAGCAGGAGATGGCGTTGCAGTCCGCCCGGCGCGACGCTCGCGTGGCGGACTTCGTCCAGTTCTACGACGGCCTGGAGCGCCACCCCGATTGTGATCGCATCCGGAAGGCGCTGCTCGAGATCGCGCGCGAGATGCACATCCGCGTCGTTACCGCGCGGACCGGGGAGATGGCGATGACGCCGATGGTCGGTCCCGTGCTGACCGAGCGCGCCGCCCCGCGCGATAAGCAGATTCGGTACGACCCGGCCCTTCTGCCGAAGATCGACCCGAAGAAGGAATACGCCGCCTCGGACATCGTCACTGCCGCCATGAAAGTCTTCGCCCGCGATCTCCGCGTGGCTTCGGTCGATGCGGACCTGAGCAGCACCAGCGGCCTTCAGGCGGGCATCGGCTTCGTGGATCAGAATCGCGCGCTGAATGCCGGCGTTGCTGAAGCCAATATGATGAACCTCGGCGAGGCGTTCGCCGCGCTGGGCTTCAACACCTGGATCAGCACGTTCTGCCCATTCTGGGAGTGGAGGGTGCTGCGCCGGATCGCCGTCGGTTACCAGGAGCGGCTGGAGGCGATGGCATCGCCGGACAGCTGGCTGAGTGAAGGCCACGGGCTGGATTTGACGCTGCTGTCCACGGCGGCGAATTTCGAGACCCGGACCAACGGCGCCACCCATATGGGGAACGACGACATCACCATCTTCGACGGGATCGCGCACCTGAAGATCATCGATGTCTCCTGCCCGCAGCAAATGCTCGGACTCATGAAGTGGATCATGGCGGGCAACCGCGGACTGCTGTACGTCCGCGTGATGCGCACCGGCTCTCCGGTGATCTACGGCGACGATTACGTTTTTGAATTCGGGAAGGGCCACATCGTGCGGGAGCATCCGGAGGACACGGCGGTGATTGTTACCGCCGGGCGCGAGGTGCACGAGGCGCTCGCGGCGGCCGCGCAGTGCGCCGGCAAAGGGATCCATGTGGGGGTCGTGGATATGCCCTCGATCGACGAGGACCTTCTGCTGCGGTTGCACGATTCGCGTAAGCTTCTGTTGTTCGCGGAGCAGAACAACGGCTACCTCTGGCAAAACTATCTGAAAGTCGTGGCGCGTCGCCGGCCGGAAGCGGGAAGGTTGGACCGCATCGTCCCCGTGAACTCGTTGACGGCCGGCGGCAAGGCACAATTCATCCATTCCGGCACGTACGAGCAACTTCTGGAGGCATTCCGGTTGGCGCCGGAGCATCTCGTTCAAACCATCGCTGGCCGGGCCGCCGCCACCAAGTAGCACCCGATGCGCACGCTCCTCTGGTTCAGCCTCTTCGGGGCGACGGTCGCGGCCCAGCCGCCCGAGCCGATCGCGCGGGGAACGTACGAGGGCTTCCCGTCGGTTCGGATTTCGAATGGAACCCTGACTCTCACCATGCTGGCCCAGGGCACGGCGTTTGCCGACCTCGTGCTGTCCGACGATCCGGAGCTCCTGAGCCCGCTCTGGAACCCCTTCCGCATGGCGCGCGAGTTGGCGGCCTCCGGCGTGAATGCGACTCCGCCGGCGCACAACCCGGCCGGGCACTTCGTCTGTATCGATGGCTTCGGTCCGCCGTCCGCCGAGGAAAAGGCAGCGGGATTGGCGATGCACGGCGAGGCTCGTGGACTTGCCTTCGACGTGCGGTCCAGCCGGGACGGCCCCGTCTCCGTCGTCAGCATGACCGGCAAATTGCCGATCGTTCAGGAGTCCTTCACCCGCACCGTGCGCATGGTCGACGGGGAGAACGTCATTTACGTGGAAAGCGAGGTGGAGAGCCTGCTGGGATTCGACCGCCCGATCCACTGGGGCGAGCATGCCACCATCGGTTCGCCATTCCTGGAATCCGGGGTCACGGTGGTCGACGTTTCCGGCCTGCGCTCACGGACGCGCGATTACGACCAGGTGCAGAACCCCGACGGCGTTACCCAACGGCGCCTGGCCTCCGGGCGGGAGTTCGCGTGGCCGATGGCGCCGGCGCTCGACGGCGGCACAGTGGACGCGCGCGTCACGCCGGAGAAACCGCATTACATCGACCATATGACCACCCTGCTGGACCCCGCGCGCCAATTGGAATGGGCAACGGCGCTCAACCCGAAGCGCCGGCTGGTCTTGGGCTACGTCTTCAAACGCGAGGAGTACCCGTGGCTGCAAACCTGGGGCAACTATCCCCCCACGGAGAAGATGTCGCGCGGCCTGGAGTTCGCCACGCAGCCATACGATGTGCCGCGGCGGCAAGTCCTCAGCGAGGGGCCGCTGTTCGGCGTGCCAACCTACCGCTGGCTGCCCGCCAGAGCGAAGATCCGGACGAGCTTCCTGATGTTCTACGCGCGCGTACCGGAGGGATTCGACAAGGTGGACGATGTGCGGCTCGAAAACGGGCGGATCGTAGTGGAGAACCGCCGGACGAACCGGCGGGTGACATTGACGGCATCGCGGCCGTTATAGCGGGCGAGGGGCGGATTGCGACCGCCCCTCACCATCCAGGCTTACTTCGAAGGCAGGTTGACCATCCCGTCCCAGGTGTCCACCTTGCCATAGTTTTCCTGGTCTTCCGCGAACCACGTGCACGTGACGTTGCGGCTCTCGGTGTAGAAGATAAATCCGTCCCGGCCCATCATGTGGAGATCGCCGAAGAAGGATTGTTTCTGCCCGGTGAACCCGAAAATCCCCACCGGAACCGGGATTCCCACGTTGACTCCGACCATGCCGCCGTGCGTCTCCATGGCGAACTTCCGCGCATAGTAGCCGCTCTGCGTGTAGATCACAGACCCGTTGGCGAACCGGTTGTCGTTCATGACCTTCACGCCTTCCTCGAAGCTGTCCACCCGCTTGATGCACAGCACCGGACCGAAGACCTCCTCGCGGCCGATCGACATGTCCTGGGTCACGTGGTCGAAAATCGTGGGACCGACATAGAAGCCCTTTTCGCAGCCCGCGGGAACCTCCGGCTTGCGCCCGTCCAGAATCAGCCCGGCGCCTTCCTGAACGCCCTTCTCGATCCAATTCAGGATGAACTCCTTGTGTCCCTGGTTGACTACGGGACCCATGCCGGTCGCCTTGTCGCGAGCGGGCCCCATCTTGATTTCCGAGGCGTACTTGACCAGCAGCGGGACCAGCTTGTCGGCGATCGCGTTCTCCATGACCACCACCGGCAGAGCCATGCAGCGCTCGCCCGCGCAGCCGCAGAAGGCGTTGATGATGCCCTGCGCCGTGCGGTCCAGCTTGGCGTCGCGCAAGACCAGCGCATGGTTCTTCGCCTCGGTCAGCGCCTGCACCCTTTTTCCATGTGCGGCGGCGGTTGCGTAGATATGCATGCCGACGCTGGTGGAGCCCACGAAACTAACTCCCTTCACGGCCGGATGGCGGAGCAGGATTTCCGCCTCGTTCCGGCTGGTCGTGATCACGTTGAGCACTCCCGGCGGCAGGCCGGCTTCCTCCCAAAGTTCGGTGATGCGCAGGGCCGATTGGGGCACGAAGCTGGCCGCCTTCAGCACCATGCAATTCCCGGTGGCCACGCAAATCGGGGTCATCCATCCATGCGGGATCATGGCCGGAAAATTCCACGGAGCGATACCCGCGAAGACGCCGATCGGATGGCTGTACCGCGTGGTGTCGTAGCCGGGAGAGACGTTCATCAGCGCGTCCCCTTTCATGATGTGGGGCGCGCCGCAAGCGAACTCCAAAACCTCGACCACCTTCAGCACGTCGCCCATAGCCTCATCCCACTTCTTCCCGTTTTCGTTGGCCAGCAGGAGCGTGAGTTCCTCCAGGTGTGCGTCCACCAGCGCTTTCATCCGGAACAGCACCTGGACCCGCTTACCGACCGGCGTGTTCGACCACTGAGGGAAGGCTGCCTCTGCGGCGTGAATGGCCCCTTCGACTTCGTCCGCGGTGCACTGCGGCGCATAGGCCAGGACTGCGCCCGTGGACGGGTTATAGCAGGGCATGTAGTTGGAGGTCTTCGACTCCAGCCACTTGCCGCCGGCGTAATATTTCAGCCTGAGCGGCTGCTCGCCGCTGATTGGATCCGTTCGATATGCGTTTTCGCCGGAGAAGTAGCGGTTCTCCAACAAAGGCGAAGTCATGACTGACATTATTTTACCCTTTCGTGTCTGATTTTAACCCCAGGGACAGGCCCGGCAGGCGCTCTATGCGAGAGCATCCTTCATGTACTGGAAACACTTCTTCACTTCGATCGTGGCGTCCTGCGCGCCCTTGTACTCGTATTCGATATCGCACGGGATACGCCACTTGTTCTTTTGCACCAGCTGAAGAACTTCTTTGATGGGAGTGTCGCCCTGCCCCCAAGGCATATTCTGGCCCTGATTCTTCTTGCGGTCTTTGAAATGCAGCACCATGATGCGGCCATGTTCCCTGCGGATGTAATCGACCGGATCGAAGTTCGCGGCCACGAAATGACCGATATCGAGCTGGATGGCGAAGTGCTTCGACATGGCGCAGGCCTGAACGAAGGCCTCGGGCTTCGCGAACTGATTCGGGTCGTCGACATTGGCATGGTTATGCATCGCGACCCGGATCTTGTGCTTGTCGGCAAAAGGAGCGATCCGCTTCGCGGAGCTCAACGTGGAAGAGGTAGTGATCAGGTCCACGCCCAGCGCCTTGGCCATCTCGAAGGCGCGGTCGATCTCTTCGTCCGTGAAAGCGTCAGTCATGTTCAGGCCGTACGACAATAGCTGAATGCCGGCATCGTCGAACTTCTTGCGGATGGCTTTGAACTCGCTCAACGGAACCGTCAAACGCCATTTGCGAAGCGCCTCGCGGGCCGCCGCGCCGCCGTCGCCCTTCAGGGCGGCTTCCACGTGCGACTGAGCCGACAGTTCGCACAAGCCGATGCCGTCCTCGACCATGGCCTTGATGGCGGCATCCAATGGACGGTCACGGAAGCTGTACGACGCACAGCCCACCTGCAGACCATTGATATTGGAATTAATACGGTCCGCCGCGCCCGCCGCCGACAGGGACATACTGGCGATGGCGATTTTCCCGAACTCTCTTCTGGAATACATGCTAAACCGCCTCTTTTCGGGATTTGGAATCTCAGATCCGATTATATATCAGATCGCTGCTTTAGGGTTGTTATTATGCTCTTTTGTCGCGATCGCGGGCCCCGCGCTGAATGATAGCGCGGGGGGGTAACATTTCGGATGGGGGTCAAACAATTTCCCCCTGCAAAGGCAGGCGTCAGATGGCGCCCTCAATTTGCTACAAATTTGATTTTGTTGAGGTTCTGCCTTGACGGGTATCCCCCCTCTGATGTATAAATAATCAGACTTGGTGCGGAGAATATCTGAAATCCTGGTATCGTGTCGTATCCGGTCACTTGAAAAGGAGACGCAAGTATGCACCGCAGCTTGTCTGTCCACCTGTTGTTCGCAATTGCAGTTTCAGCGCTGGTGCCTTGGCTGGCAATGGCGCAAGCTCAAAATGCCACGGTTAGTGGCACCGTAACCGACCCGTCTGGGGGCACTGTTCCCGGAGCCACCGTTGTGCTGACCAACACCGTCTCCTCGACGACCGCTACTGTCGTGACCAAAGAGGACGGCACCTTCCAGTTTCCGAACCTCATACCCGCTCTGTACGATATCAGGGTCAGTATCAAGGGATTCCGCGACGTCGTGCAGAGAGGAATTGTCGTAAGTGTGAACGCTTCGCTGCGCGTGCCGATTGCGTTGGAGATCGGCGATGCTACGCAAACTGTTGAGGTGACCGCGAACGCCTCACCGCTGAACTTCGATACTTCCGAGGTGAAGTCCGACATCAGGCAGGAGCAGATCGCTGAGCTGCCGCTGACGGTGTCCGCTAAACAACGGTCAGCCGCTTCGATTGCCTTCATCATGCCCGGCGTCAATACCGGCGGCTGGACGTCGGGCGATATGAATACCGCCAAGTTCAACGGTGGCCAGATGCGGTCGGATGAAGCCGTCCTCGATGGCGTCAGCATGGTCGAAGGAATGCTCAACAAGTCCGGCATGATCTCTATCAACTCGGACTTCCCCATCTCACCAGACGCCGTCGAGGAAATGTCTGTTTTGACGAGCAGTTATGACGTTTCTTTCGGCTCGCCCTCGGCCGTCACTGTGGTCAGCACGAAGAAGGGCACGAACGATTATCACGGCGGCGCTTACTATTTCCTGCGGAACGAGGATTTTAACGCCACGCCGTGGGGCGCTAAGACCAAGCCGAAAAACCGCGAGAACGATTTCGGCGCTTTCGTGAGCGCACCGCTCAAGATTCCAGGGATCTTCTCGTCGCCAACCAAGAAGTCCTTTATCTTCGTGAACTTCGAGGGCTATCGCTCCACAGGAGGGACGACGAAACCGGTCTATACCCTACCCGACGCGAAAATGCTCGCCGGCGATTTCAGCGAGTGGCCCTATCCGATCTACGACCCGGCAACCAGCCGAGTCGTCAACGGAACTATAGTTCGAGACCAGTTCATGGGCTGTAACGGCACGACTCCCAACGTGATTTGCGCGACCGACCCACGGCTGGTCGCTTCCCTCGCGCCCGGCTGGAATAAGCTTGTCCCCGCGGTCAACCGGCCCGGACTGGCGAATAACTGGGAAGCCCCGGTTGGATTAGTGGACAGTCTGGCTTCCCAAACCGACCAGTGGGACGTGCGCGGCGACCAGTATTACCGCGACAAGGACCACTTCGAATTGACTTTCCATTACCGCGGCACCCTGCCGTTTACCCAGCATGCTCTTCCCGTGCCGCTCGATAACAGCAACACCCGTATCCCCAATTACAGCTACATCGCGCGGTTCAACTTCGACCACACTTTCAGTCCGGCCCTGCTGAACCACTTTGCGGTGGGTTACCTGGATTTGGTGTCGCAACAATATAACTCCAGCGATGGCGCCGTGAACGCAGTGCCTTCGATTCCCGGTGTGTACAGTACTGCCCACGTACCGGCGATCAATATAGCGGGCTACACCAGTTACGGCGGTAACGGAGATCAGTACTTCCGGCGGCCGGCCTGGGTCGGCAACGACATGCTCACCTGGGTGAAAGGGTCGCACACGCTCAAGTTTGGCGCGGAGCTCCGGAACCTCCAGTATCCGTTCCTTGGCCAGCCGAACGGCTCCGGTACCTTCAATTTCACCGCTTTGAATACAGGTATTTTGGGTGTCAACAGCGGCAACGCGTACGCGAGTTTTCTGCTGGGATACGTAGGGAGCGCCTCTGCGTCTTACTACACGCTGCCGAGCTATTGGGCCAAGGAACATACCATTGCCGGCTTCGTAGGCGACACATGGAAAGCCATGCCGAAACTCACGGTCACGCTCGGCCTACGGTGGGACGGTTACACCCCACCCTTTGAAGGCAACGACAAGATGTCGTTCCTTAATCTATATGGCGTGAATTCCGGTGCCGGCGGCCGCCTCGGAACGCTCGCTTTTTCGGGCACCAATTATGGCCCTGCCAGCTACGGCGCGCGCTACCCGGAAGGGGCGTATTACGTCAAACGGGGCTTCGCGCCGCGCATCGGGTTGGCCTACGCTCTGGGCAACCACACCGTAATCAACAGCGGCTTTGGCCTCTTCGTTATGCAGCCCTACTTCTCGGGCGACGCCAACGCTGTAGCCACGGATGGTTTCAACGCGTCGGTCGGGTTCAGCAGCGGAGATGCCGGCTTGACGCCGGCGTTCTTGTTGCAGAGTGGAATTCCGCAGAACTTCCAGAAACCTCCGTTCCTTAACTCGACTTACCTGAATGGCCAGACCGCTCCGAGCTATCGTACTCCGGATGGCAACCAGCCCGGCAACCTGATGCAGTGGAACCTGCAGGTTCAACACCAACTCAGTCAGAACCAATCCGTGGTCGTCAGTTACGTAGGCAACAAGGGCACACGGCTGCCATCCAATCTGTTGCCCCTCAACGCGCTGGATCCGAAATACCTGTCCATGGGTAGCGCTCTCAACGCTCAGTTCACGTCCGGTCAAACCACCCTCAACGGCGTCAACATCCCCTATGCGGGCTGGGTGGAGCAGATGAAGGGCTGCGTGCCCTCGGTGGCACAAGCGTTGCTGCCATATCCGCAGTACTGCGGCAATATCCGCGGCGCAGACGAAAACCTGGGGAACTCCACTTATCACTCGCTGCAGGCGAAGTTCGATCGGCGTCTTTCCAAGGGCATGTCCCTCCAGACGATGTATACGTTCTCCAAGAACCTTACGAACTCCGATACCGAAAAGCCCGGTGCCGTCCGTATCACTCCATACCAACTAAATCGGACGAAGGGTCTGTCCAGCACCGATGTCCCGCACGCTCTATCGGCCATGCTGATGTATCAGTTGCCGGTTGGAAAGGGCCGGCAGTTCCTGAATAACACGGGCTTCCTGGACAAGGTCATCGGCGGTTGGCAGATCTCGACGATCGTGCGCCTTCAGTCCGGAGTGCCGATCCAGTTTTACTCGGGCACCTGCAACATCCCGGGCCAGTTTGCCATGGGCTGCCTGCCAGGTGTTTTGCCCGGCCAGAGTCCGTGGGCAGTGGACAAGGGCAGTTGGACACCCGGCCGGCCCCTATTCAACAAAGCCGCTTTCGAGCCTTCCTCCGGCTTTAACTATTATCCGGGCGTCGGGTCCGTCATGACCAATCTCCGCGGCTTTCCGTTCCGGAACCAGGACCTGAGCCTCCTCAAAGACGTCCAGCTTTCCGACCGATTCCGGTTGCAGTTGCGCTTTGAGGCCTTCAACGTCTTGAACTTGCACAATTTCGACCGGGTCCCTGTGAACGTGGATGTTTCCAGCCCGAGCTTCGGTCTGTGGGACGGCGCCACCAGCCCTCCGAGAAACCTGCTGATGGGCGGTAAGTTCATGTTCTGATTGACACTGTCTAATCGCTGCGTCCCGGCGGCCCCCGGCGAGGGGCCGCCGGCGCTTGGCGCCGCTCTCGGCGTCGCAAAGGCATACAATCAATCGATTGCGATCAAGAGGTCAGCATGAGCGTACCACTAGTCCACGAAAAAGACATTCCGGAAGTGGCATTGCCCGGCCGGCATATGCGCTGGCTTGCGAATCAGGAGCGGCTGAATCCCGCACATCTCTCTGCTTGTGTAATCCGAGTTGCGCCGGGGGAGACGGTTCGGCCCGCGCATGCCCACCCTAACGGCGAAGAGCTGATCTACATCATTGAGGGAAGTGGGCGAGTGATGGTCGATGGCGCGGTGGACGCAGTCCACACGGGCACCGCAGTCCTGTTCCCCCAAGGTTCGGTGCACATGCTGCAGAATAGCGGCAGCGAGGAAATGAAGGTGATCTGCTTCTTCGCGCCGGCCTCGGACCTGTCCACCTACCGCTTCTTCGAGGACGTCGAATTTCCGGCTTAAGCGGGCGGCGGGCTCCCCTCGGTGAGGGAGCCCGCCGCCCGCCAGGACGCTACACGTCCCCGAATTCCTTCTTCCAGACTGCTTCACCCTGCCGGTACATCGCGGTGCGGGCCAGAATCCCGAACAGCGTGCTGATGGCCGATCGCTCGCCCACGTTCTCTACTTTCCCCGTCTCGATACGCATCAGGAAGGCTTCAATGCCGTCGTAGGTGATATCGCGCGGCGAGGGAATCGTCTCGATATCCTTGGCGTTCTTGTGATGCACCATCCTGACCCGCGACGTCTCCATCACGCCCTTGGTCCCGGTGAATTCCTCGCCCACCTTCCGGAATCCGGGGGGCGAAATCTGGTTGGCCTCGTAGTTCACGTGAATCCCGTTGGGGAATTCGAAGACCACGCTCAGGTTGTCGCTGATCTCCATGGTGGTGCGCACCTTGCGCCCGCTCATGCCCACCGCGCGGATGGGCCGCGCATTGAGGAACCAGT
>OCZU010000590.1_pt1 | contig 24778 bp, 30 predicted proteins | sample 1539001 | NCBI WGS metagenome assembly OCZU01 (sample SAMEA3539306, study PRJEB22396) | soil metagenome | biome: tundra; feature: field; material: soil | place: USA | collected 2010-05 | depth 0.15 m | reverse complement strand
TACGATCGCTGTGCCGGTCGTCAACGTCAGCGGAATCTGGAGCGCCGATGCCAGCGGCGACTGGAGCGACACGAACCGGTGGAGCAGCGGGTTCGTTGCCAACGGTCCTGGCTTCACCGCCGATTTCAGCGCCATCAACATCACCGCAAACCGCACCGTCGCGCTCGATTCCGCGCGCAGCATCGGCACGCTTAAGTTCGGTGACACGTCGGGCAGCCAGTCCTGGACGATTGCTTCGAGTGGCGGCAGCATCCTCACGCTGGATACGGGTTCGTTCACGCAGCCGGCGGCGGTCGTCGCGAACACCGCAACCATCACGGCTTCGCTCGCCGGCACAAACGGTTTCGCCAAGAGCGGTCCGGGAACGCTGATTCTTGGTGCGACCAGTTTCTTGTCCGGCACGCTGAACATTGACACGGGCAACACGACGTCGAACGAAGGCGCGGTTCGCGCCGCGCAGCCTGCCGCCTTGGCGAACGCGACGACGATCCAAATCCGCAACAACAATAATGGCAGTTCCACTTTGCAACTGGACGGCACGGCGGGCGGCGTCAGCGTCCCGGCACGCGTGAACGTGAGTTGCCGCGGGGTGAGCACGGCCACCATCCAAAATCTCGCGGGCACGAACACGCTCAGCGGCTTCATCGCGCTGGACGTCGGCGGCAGTTTTTTCAACATCCAATCGGACGCGGGGCAACTGGTCTTCGCCGGCACGAATCAATACGTCGGCTCGTTGACCGGCGGGCGGAGCTATGCGTTCTCCGGCGCGGGCGATCATCTCGTGAACGGGCCGATTCGCAATTCGACCAACGGCGCACCCATCAGCCTGACCAAATCCGGCGCGGGCACGTTGACGCTCGCGGGCAACAACACCTACGGCGGAACAACCACCGTTAGCGGCGGCGCGCTGCTGGTGGACGGTACGCTTGGCGCGGGCGGCCTGACGCTGTCGGGCGGCGCCACTTTGGGTGGCAACGGCGCGATCAGCAGCGCCGTTACCGTCCCCTCGGGCGCCACCCTGGCGCCGGGCGCGAGCCTTGGCCGACTCACGGTCAGCAACTCCGTCACCTTGCAGACCGGCAGCACAACGCGGATGGATATCAGCAAGACGCCGCCGACCAACGACCAGTTGCGCGTGACCGGCGCATTGACGTACGGCGGAATCCTCATTGTGACCAACCTCGGCGCGACCGCGCTGGCCGACGGCGACAGTTTTAATATATTTTCCGCGGCCAGTTATTTTGGTTCGTTCGCAAACATCGTCCCGTCACCGGGGCCTGGGCTGGCTTGGAACACCAGCACACTTTCCTCGGACGGGACTTTACGCGTCAGTGCCGTGACCTACGCGCCGGCGATTGCGAGCTTTGTGGCTTCACCCGGCAACCTGATCCTCGGCGGTTCCAACGGCACGATCGCGGGTTATTATTACCTGCTCTCTTCGGCGAGGCTTGACACTCCATTGAGCAATTGGACGATTCTCAGCACGAATATTTTCGATGTTAACGGCGGCTTCCAGGTCACCAATCCTTCCGGCCCGGCGGCGCCGCAACAGTTCTTCATGCTCCAGATCCCCTGAACGAAATCAGTTCGCCGGGGGTGAGGAAATTTGCAGTGTCACCGGCCCGAGGAGGCCAGCGTCCGTGAGTTTGGTGTCCCTGGTAAGTTTGCGAATGTTGGTGCGGGTCAGGCGCTGATCCTTGGGCAGACTCGCGTCGCCGATGATGCGATTGGGCCAGAAGTTGACGACCGCGATTTCAAGTTTGTTTGCCCCCGATTTCACAATGCCGGTTACGTCCACGCGGAACGGCGGCGACCAGGTGATGCCGCACGATTTGCCATTCACCCGCACTTCAGCCAATTCGCGGACGTTGCCGAGATCGAGAAAGAGTTTTGAGCTTTGAGTTTTCACATTTGTGTCGGGCAGGTTAAACGTTTTCGTATAAGTCGCCGTGCCGGAGTAAAACTTGATGCCGGGCTCGGGGCGCGTGGGCCAGCTTGAAAGACGGTCGAACTGCGCAGTAGCCGGTCCGGCCCAGTTCGTGTCGAACTGAACAGTCCACGGCCCGGCGATTTCAAATAATGGCTGGAAAGTCCGTCCGTTGCTCCGTGCCGTCGCCGGATGCTTGGCCGCCGGTTCGCGGAACACAATGAACCACGAACCGCACGGATCAAAGTCCAATGGAACGCTGATGCGGCCGTCCTTTGCTTCGTACGCCGCAGCGAACGCGTGCTCGCCGGTCACGGCGTTCCATAGTTCCGGCGCTTTGCCGCTGACGCGGAACTCGCAGGTTGCGGACGCCGCGCGGTTCGTACGGCTGGCCACGAAATAAATTTCCGAGTCGCCGTCGCGGCGGTGGATGTAATCGAGTTGCAACGGAGCGCCGGTCTCCGACCCGGCTCGTTCCAGAATACCGCCATCCTCGCGCCGGATCGGAGACCGGCGCTCCGCTTCAAAGTCCGCTTTCACGCCGTCAGCCAGCAAAACTTCGCGCGTCGTCTCGCCGCTGATGACGTTGCCTCGGCCGGTTTTTCCACTCCACAATTCATCCGCGAGCCGCGCGACTTCGGCATCGCACGCGGGAAAATCTTGCAGCGTTTCGGCTTTCTGAGGTTTTGGCCCGATGATCGTCGCGCCAGCTTGAACCAACTCTTTCATCTTTCGTAATACCGGCAGCGAAATCACGTCACGATCCGGCAAAACCAAAACTCGGTAACTCATTCCGTCCGGCAAAACGATCCGTCCGCCGCGCACGCTCGCGCGGGTGAGAACCGCTTCTTCGGTGATCACATCGTAGTCGTAGCCCGGCAAAACGCGCGCGGGATCGGAGCGTTTGAGTTGCGCAAAATTCGGGACGTGGTCGCCGTAGTAATAAGCCACGTCCGCCACGGGCAAGCCTTGTTGCAGCATGGACTGGCAGCGGTTGAGATAGCTGAAAAATGGCGCGGATTTTTCCCACCAAGTTACCTTCGGATTGAGGTGAGTGCCCGCGAAATATTGCTGGCCGGGAATGCCAGTCTCCCTTGGCGAGCAAACGAAGGCGTGCCAGACGAGCAGATTCAATCCTTCGCACAGCGCCTGGTCGAACGCGGGCTTCAAATTGTCCCAAAGCGTTTCCTGCCAGTGCGGCCCGATGGTGGTGAAGCCTTCGGCGAGCACGAACTTGTGACCGTAAGTGTGTGCCGCACTGGCGGGTTGCTTGACGAAGAAACGATTTTCGTCGCCGATACGGTGCGTCCATGACCACGCCCAGAATTCGCTCATCGGCGCATCGTCCCAGCCGAGGCAGCGTTGCGCGTCTATCGGCACGGCGTGTGGCCCGCCGCTTTCGGGATGAATCAACAAGCCATGTTTGTGCGCGCCTTCCTTGAACAGCTTGTAGTGATTGTCAATCGCGAGATCGCCCATCGTCTTGCGGAAGTCATTCAGGAAACGGTCGCTTTCGTTGCGGCTGTTGACAATGCGGCCGGCGATGACCGGCAGCCAGAGCAGCAAATCGTAGCCCCGGCGTTTCTGAAATTCCTCGCGCAACGTCGGCGTCCAGTTCGCGACCTCGACCTCCCAGCTGTCAGTGTGCAAATACCTCAAGGTTTTTCCCGCGAGCGGCCCGGCGTCGGCAATGAGCGGCTCGACGACCGTGTCCCAATATTTTTTGAACGCGCTGGCGTCGAACGGATCTAGCGCGTAACCGCTCCAGCCTTCGCTGCACGTGGAGACATGGCAGGCGTCGTTGAGCGTGCAGCCGAAGCGCAGAATCTCCCACTCGCCCGCGGGCACATCCCAGCGCAGTGTGCCATCCACGGCCAGGTTTGTGGCAAGGTCAATCACGTCGCCGGCGAGCGTGTCCTGTTCGCCGGGCGTCGCGGGATATTCCTGAAACAACGGCGTCGAGACTGGCGCGGAAAACGGCACGAGGCCTTTGAGCAATGCCTTCTGCGCCTGATTCTGAATCGGCTTGCGGCCCGCCGGCAGGTCCGGATTGACCCGATAGGCGACGACAAACAAATCGCGGTAATAGCCCTCGCGCGCCGTGGGTCGTTCGAGCTTGGTCGCCAGAGTGATTCCACCACTTATGCGCAGTTCGGCCCAGACGAGCTTCTTGGGGGCGTCGTCCGCAGTGACCATCGGCCCGCCGAGGTTCCAGCCGCTTTGAATGTTCAGACTCATCTCCAGACCAAGACGGTCGGCCTCACTCAGTGTGTGTTTGTAAAGTTCGCGCCACTCTGGCGAAAAAAACGTCGGGCCGTGCGGCACGCGGTCATTACCCTCTTGACTCGCGCCATCCGCGTCGAAGATGACCGCGCCCCCGAATCCTTTGGCTTTCATTTCTTCCAGGTCGTGTGTGATGGACTCCTTCGTCACGTTCCCGTTGAGCCACCACCAGTACGCCCGCAATCGTGCCTCCACGGGAGGATTGGTCCAGTAGGTTTCAAGAGGGGCGGCCGTGGCGGTTACTACGATGAACAGGAACGCGATTGCAATGGCGGGACTGATTTGTGTCCAAAGTGAGACGGTTTTCATTTCGGGACGCAACGGCCACGCTTTCATCACGGCAAACTACCGATTGTGCCCTGAACAGCAATACCCTGTTCGGGTGATGCGACTCACGACGCCAAGGCAGCCGTTCTGCCACCGGGAATTTTTCCCAGGTGAAAAATCAGAAAACCGTGGAGGAATTGTTGAATTTCGCGGCTTTGAACATCGCTGGGTTTGAGCCGTGACAACGACTGCCAGTCCAGGAGCGCCAGTTTTTCGACGATTAATTTTGCGCCCGGCGTCAGTTTGCTTTTGCTCAAATCCGGTTTGAGGCCGAGTTCGTCCAGGAGCTTGAGTTCAAACGCGAAAATGGTTTGCGGCTGCGGCGGTCGTTTTGGAATGACGGCGAGCAATTCGCGCATCAGTTCAAAAATCGCCGGCAGCGGTGTTTCCCTTTCCGTCGTCTGCCCGATGAGCGCGGCCCCATACGAGGCTTGTTGCAACCAGCCGAGTTCCTGGCGCAGGGGCGCGTGAGTTTCGCGCAGTCCAACCTCGCGCAGCGTGTGAAGTTCGGAACGGCGGCTGCGTTGAAAACTGAAATCGGCCTCGTAAAACAAATCAAGCTTGCCGCGCAGGGGCGATTTGGGACGGCGTGCGCCCTTGGCCACGGTGCTGAGGCGCCCCAGTTCAGCCGTGAGCCAGTTGACGATGAGGCTCGTCTCGGTGAGCGGCCGCGCGCGCAGAATGATGCCGGTGGCGCGCTCGATCATGGCGGTGGAGCAAAACCATTCAACATCCAACATTCAACATGCAACGCCCAACGCGCCCCGCTCCCCGCATCACTGAATGTTCGATGTTGAATGTTGAATGTTGAATGTTTCCTGAATTTCCAATTCATCTGGCGGAAATCTTAGCGTTTCAAATCAAACGGCGGCGCGATCGCTCCCAGGCTGATGATGTATTTGACGCCATCGGCGACGGACATTTCGAGTCGGGTCACTTTCTCCTCCGGCACAAGGACAAGAAAACCGGAGGTGGGATTTGGCGTCGTGGGCACAAACACGCAAACGAGTTTTTGGTTCGCCTTGATCTGCGGTTCAGCGGTCTGCTCGCTGGTGATAAATCCGATGGCACACGTTCCAGGATGCGGAAATTCAATCATCACGACGGTTTTGAAGGAATTTTTGTCTCCAGAAGTAAGCGCCTCGTTGACCTGCTTGGTTGCGCCATAAATTTTATTCAGGAACGGAACCTGGAGCAGGGCAGCGTCCATCCATTCGATGATTTTTTTCCCGATATAATTTCGGGCCGCCACGCCGACGGCGCAAATCAGGCCGATGGCCAGCAGGAGAGCGAGAAAACTCCAATGCCAGAACATCTGACCGGACTCACCATTGACGTAAATCCCCTTCGGGTTGAGGAAATATTTCAGAAAGAACAGGAGCCGGTCGGTGATGTTGGTCAAGGAACCAAAAAGCCAGACGAGCGCGCCGATGGAAATCACGGCGGGAAGAACGATCACGAGGCCGGTCAGAAAATTGGACCGCCAGCGGGCAACAAAACTTTTTCTCACGCGGCCAGTTTAGGATGGCCGGCGGCGGTGCGCCAGTTTGGAAATCGCGTTGTAACATCATCCGCGGTCTTGTCCCGGAGCGCGGCTGTGTCGCAGACCAGCCGCAGCAGTTGTGCAAAACTGGACGGGATCTAATGCGCCTGAGAAGCGCGACCCTTTAACGTGCTGCGGCTAATCCCGCGCGGCGCGGGACACAGTCGCACTTCAATCTAACTCAGGCGCGACGCTTGATGTCTCGAGAGGCCAGTTTGGAAATCGGGAAGTGGCAGCCAAGTTCGCGGAGCAGACGGTTTTCCTCGCGCTTCATGGCCCGGCGGTCGGCGGCGCGGTGATCGTCGAAGCCTTGCAAATGCAGCATTCCGTGAATGGCGTAACGGACGACTTCGGCCTCCCAGGTGGCGCGGAATTGTTTGGCTTGAATCACAGCTTCATCAACACAGATGAAAATTTCGCCGTGCAGGGTTTGGAGTTCCGGCTTCAGCCGGTTCCCGGGGCCAGAGCCGCCTGAAGGCGGAACTCCGAACGAGTGGTCGAAAGTAAGGACATCAGTCGGGCCTGCGTGTTGAAGAAAAGTTTCGTTCACGCGCGTCATTTCGGGTGCGGCGACGAGGTGAAAGCAAAGTTCGGAATCCGCTGCAACTTCCAGATTGTCGAGCGCGGCCTGGATGATTTTTCGGAACTGACGCAAATCAACCTTGCGGGTGCGCTGGCGGTTGCGGAGAAGGAGGATCATTAACAAAACTCCAAATTCCAAATTCCAAGCTCCCGGGAAATTCCAAATCCAAACACCCAAGGCTGCCCTGCGCGGCCAGTAATTTTGGAACTTGGAACTTGGAACTTGGAATTTGGACTTTTCATTTCGCCGCGCCGCGATGTTCCTCGTAGGCCGTGATGATGCGCTGCACGAGCGGATGGCGGACAATGTCGCGCTTGGAGAATTCGACAATGGCGATGTCCTCGATGTTTTTCAGCGCGTGATGCGCTTCGAGCAAGCCGGATCGCTTGGACGGCGGAAGGTCAATCTGGGTTTCGTCGCCGGTGATGACGGCCCGGGAGTTGATGCCAAGGCGGGTGAGGAACATGAACATCTGCTCGGTGGTCGCGTTTTGCGCTTCGTCCAGAATGATGAAGGCGTTGTTCAGCGTGCGTCCGCGCATGTAGGCCAGCGGCGCGATTTCGATGACGCCACGCTCGGTGTGTTTCTGAATTTCCTCCGTCGGCAGCATGTCGTGCAACGCGTCGTGGAGCGGTCGGAGATACGGCAGGATTTTTTCGTAAAGATCGCCGGGCAAAAATCCGAGCGCTTCGCCCGCCTCGACGGCGGGACGCGTCAATATGATCCGCGAAACTTTGCCCTCGCGCAAGGCGGCGAGCGCGGTCGCGACGGCAAGATAGGTTTTGCCCGTGCCCGCCGGGCCGATGCCGAAGGTGACGTCGTGGGTGCGGATGGCGTCGAGATATTTTTTCTGGCCGACGGTTTTGGCGGTGACGCCGGATTTTTTTTCCGAGGTCGTGACGCGGTCGGTCATGATTTCCCTGAGCATGGAAACGCCTTCGTTTTTGACGATGTTGAGCGCGTGCGTGAAGTCGCGGTTGCGGACAGGCGTTCCGGCCTTGACCGAATTTTCCAGCATTAGAAAAAGATGCTTTGCGCGATCGATGCCGTCGGCTTCGCCGTCGAGTTTGATCCACCCTTCGCGCGACGTGGCTTTGACGCCAAGCTGGGTTTCGAGGGATTGCAGGTTGCGCGGGTCGTGGTTGAACAACTGCTGGGCGACGCGGGCGTTTTCAAAGTGGAGGGTTTCGGTGGGCATGGTTGGAGAGTTTCAAATTTGAGACTTGAGGTGTCAAATCACAACGCGAGCGCGGCGCGAAGTTGCCCTGCCAGTTCGCTCAACGCCTGCGGCACGACGGTGGTGCCGGCGAGGACGGGCATGAAGTTGGTATCGCCGTTCCAGCGCGGGACGATGTGGATATGCAGATGCTCGGCGATGCCGGCGCCGGCGCATTTGCCGAGGTTGATGCCGAGGTTGAAGCCGTCCGGCTTCATCACCTTGGTCAGCGCGTTCTGGCAGCGACGCGTGAGTTTCATCAAATCGGACATTTCTTCCTCGGTCAACCCGTTGAAGTCGGGAGTCTGTTTGTACGGTACGATCATCAAGTGCCCGCCGGTGTAGGGATATTTGTTGAGCAGAGCGTAACAGGTGCGGTCGCGGGCGACGACGTAATTGGCCTCGTCGTCATTGGACTGGGCGATGGTGGTAAACAGGCTTTGCTCAAGCGCGGGCTTGAGCGCGAGAATGTATTCGATTCGCCAAGGGGCGTGGAGTGGTTCCATGCGGACAAATTAGTGAGAGGGCTGGGGAATGTCAAAAGCGACGGCGTCCGGTTGGGAGAAGACCTTGAGATTCTCCGCCCAAATCCTCCCACTGGCTGAATTCCTCCCGGAATGCAGAATGACTCAGTTGCCGGCTTGCTTCGCCCTCCTCAATCTTCCATCATCCACCTGCAACTGAAATGACATTGAAGCTTTCAACACTCGCCATCGCGCTCGGCCTCGGCCTGGGGCTGCCGCAAATTTATGGAATTGTAAACCCGCAACAGTTTGCGGCGTCCGTCCGCAAATTTCCGCGTCACGTTCCCCTCGGCGTCGTGCTTATGCTGCTGGGCACGGTGTGGTTTCTCTGGAACTTGAACCAGGAATCCATTTCTGATTTCTCCGCGTTCAAGCCCTACATGATGATTGGCTTCGCTGCGGTCGGAGTGGGCGCGTGCGTTTTCATTCAGGATTTTCTGGCCGTGCGCGGACTGGCCGTGGTCTTTCTCCTGCTCGCCAAACTCATGGTGGATACGGGGCGCCCGATGCTGCCGGTGACGCCGTGGGTGCTGGTCATCCAGACCTGGGCTTACGTGCTGGTCGTGGTCGGCATTTGGTTCACGGTTTCACCATGGCGGTTGCGCGATTTTTTGAACTGGGCGACGGCCAATGAAAAGCGCATTCGCATCGGTTCGGCGGTGCGGCTGGCATTCGGGCTGTTCGTCGCGGTGCTGGGCATGGTTAAGTTTTGACGCTCAATTGGTGGGGCGAGCGTCCTCGCGAGCCATTGGGTTGCGGAAGATCGTAGCGCGGCTCGCCAGTAGTCTCGCCCCACCGTCGTAAATGTTAAATGAACTCTCCGCGCGGCAGAATCCTCGTCATCCGTGGCGGCGCGATTGGCGATTTCATTCTGACTTTGCCGGCGCTGACCGCTTTGCGAAATCAATTCCCGCAGGCGCAACTCGAAGTCCTCGGCTATCCGCACATCGTGCAACTGGCGCAGGCTGGTGGTTTGGTGGATCGCGTGCAATCCATCGAGGCCCGCGCGCTGGCTGGTTTTTTCGCGCGCGACGGAAGTCTAGCAGAAGACTTGGTGGCTTATTTTTCCGGGTTTGACATCATCGTGTCGTATCTGTTTGACCCGGATTTGATTTTCCAAACCAACGTACTGCTTTGTTCGCGCGCGCAATTCATCGCCGGCCCGCATCGCCCGGACGAAACCGAAAACATCCACGCGACAAAAGTTTATCTGAAACCCTTGGAACGACTGGCGATTTTCGATGCCGACCCTGTCCCGCAGTTGGCTCTTCACGCATCTCGCATCACGCATCACGTCCTTGCAGTTCATCCCGGCAGCGGCAGCGAGAAGAAAAACTGGCCGGAAGAAAAATGGGCCGAGTTGCTGCGGCACTTGATTCATTCCACGCAACTCAATTTGCTTTTGGTCGGTGGCGAAGCGGAGGGAGAAAAATTGCAGCGACTCACTGCGACTTTGCAGGCACAACTCGGCGGAGGCACCGCGCTTTCTTCTCCCTCTCCTCCCCCAAAGGAGCTGCGGGCGAAGCCTCGGTGGAAAGTAAATTACCCCCGGGCAGGGGAGAGAAGGCCGATGCGTTCAAACTCAGATCCCCTCACCCCGGCCCTCTCCCCGCTTGGGCGGGGAGAGGGAGTTGGGCCGGCTTCGGCGGGTGGCACTGTCTGGTCTGCCGGGCGGATTCGCGTGGCGCAAAGTCTGCCGCTCGCCGCACTTGCCGGGGAACTTCAACACTGCACTGCTTTCGTGGGACACGATTCCGGCATCTCGCATCTCGCCGCCGCGCTCGGTCTGCCGGGTTTGATTTTGTGGGGCGACACGATTGAAGAAATCTGGCGTCCGCCGCACCAAACCGTTTCCATTCTCAAGCATTCCGGCGGTCTGAATAAAATCAGCGTTGAAGAGGTGATTAGGGAATTGGAGCGGTTGGTGGGGAAATAATGCAGTGTGCGCGAAGATAGCGAAGGCAGCGAATTGTTTTAGCCTTTCGAGGTTTAGGTTTTTGTCTCATCCGTTGAAATCCTTGCGTTCACCTTCATAACTCCCCATGCCACATAAAGGGAGACAAGAGCAACAAGAGTGAGCACTGTCTTGCTAACGAGTAGGGCATGAAACTCCGCACCAGCACCGCTAAAGAATGAAGGGCTGGCCCAATACTCAAAGACTGCGAATCCTGCAATAACGATGGACAAGCCTGGCCAAATTATTCGTAAGTGATAGAACACCGCGCCCAAAGCGATAAGTGCCGCTCCGAAAGCTGTAAAAATCCAGACATCCCTGAACTCCCGCTTCTTCGTTTCTCGCTCGGATATTTCCGAATGGAGCGCCTCTTTTTTTTGGTAAAGCTCCTCATGTTCTTGTCGAATATCCTGCACTTCTTTCCATCCCTTTCCTTTTTCGAGCGCACGAACCTGCTCGCTTACATTCCGAAAGTCATCCACAAGCACTTCGGTTTTCTTTTCTGATCGCGCCTTGGTTTTTTCTGAGTCGAACTGATCCAAGATGGAAGGTTCAGATCCCCAGAGCAACTGATGAACGTCACGCCCACTCTGAGTAATGAATATGACATTGGCGATTATGAATAATGTAATTTGCAGCGGTTTCATGGTGTTGTAGGAAGTGATATCACATTGCAAAAAAGGCCTACCAGATACAAGGCCGCAGAGTTTGCAGCCTTTGGTGTTTCATGAATTTACTTTGCGCCTGGCCAAAGTTTTTGTCGAGCAGAATTCCTTCGACAACTTCGTGTTTTCGCCTCTCAGCGCTTCGCGTCCTGCGTGAAATTATTTCGCCACTAGCAATTCAATATTTATCTTCCGCAATTGATTCACCAGTTCGCGCGGCGCGGTTGCCGCTCAATTTAGAGTCCGGCGACGGCCAGGCCTTGGATCATTTTGCGCGAAATGTCGGGCCGACGCTCAACGGACCGGACCTCGCCGCGCTTTTGAGTGATGTCCTTTTTTTCGAGCGTGTAGAACAGATCGCAATCAAAGCGCGTGTCCCAATCCAAACCGTCATCGCGATCGAGCACCGCCTGAAGCGCGTCCACCTCGAAGGGTTGTCCCGGGCGCTGCGTGACGCCTTTGATAACGACGACGAATTTTTTTGCTTCGACGCGCTTTTGGGCAGAGACGATCAGGACGGGATGCGGGCCGAAGACGGGGCCAGTCCAGATTTCCCAGGGCCTCACTTGGCGTTGATGGGTTGCGCCTTGATAAACCGGCGAATGGATGGCTCATCGTCCCGATCCGGGTTCGAGTAAATCCGCTCCAACACCTCGTCCGGCAGCGGGTCCACATTCGTTATCCGGCCGGTGTCCGCGTTGAACTTCGCCAGGATGGCAGGCAATCCCGCCTTGATGCTTTGGCGGACGACGTCCTGCTGGGAGAGATCGGTTTTGCGAGCGGCCGATTTGATCTCTTTGAGCAAATCGTCCGGCATCGAAATAGGGAAAGTAGCGCTCATGTTGAAAAAACATTACCTGCTTTGGCGGTCGTTTTCAAGCCCGATCCTTGACGCGAACCGCTTGCTCGGTCGCTTGATCCATGTGAGGAATCAGGCTGCGATGTCACGCAAAGAGAGACGGGCTTTGGCTTTGAGGAATTCCAGCGCGCGGCCCACGTTCAGGTAGTAATACTACTCCTGCGTTTCCTCGCCGGTCAGGTTGCCGGAGTTTGACTTGCCGGAAAGCTCGCGCACACGCTTCTGATCCTCATCGTCGAGGCGCCATTGCAACAACTCACGCGCGGCGGCAGCGGAAAGATTTCCCGATTCAGGTTGAATGGCCCGGCTCCAAATTTCGACTTCGGTGACGGTGGCGTCCACGGGAGAAAGCTACTGCTGAGAACCGCTGACGGCAAGGCGGTTTTCGTGATGAACTGAAACTTACTTCGCCACGATCACTTCAATATTTCTCTTCCGCAATTGATTCACCAGTTCGCGCGGCGCCTGGCTGTCGGTTACGATTATGTCAATGCAATCCAGCCCACATAGCGGCAGCACGGATTGCCGGCCAAACTTCGTGTGGTCGAAACAGAAAATCACTTTGTGCGACGCGTGGATCATCGCGCGCTGGATGTCAATCAGCAGTCCGTGCGAGTTGCTCACGCCTTCGAGCGCGATGCCGCCGCCGCTCATGATCGCCACGTCCGCGTGGAGTTTTGTGAATGCCTCCACGGCCAGCGGACCGACCAGCACACCGAGCCGCGGATAAATCACACCCCCGGTCACGACGACTTCGAGACGATTTGCGCCGCCAAACAGATTCGCGACCGGCAGTGAGTTGGTGATGACGTGCGGCGCCTTTTCCTCCAGATGCCGCGCGACGTGATACACCGTCGTGCCCGCGTCAATGATGACGCTCTGGCCAGGCTTAATCAGTTCCGCGCACGCTTTGCCGATGGCTTCCTTCTCCTCCAGTTGATGCGTGTCGCGGGCGGAAAAAGTGAATTCGTCCGTCGGCGGAGCGAGCAACCGCGCGCCACCGTGCGTGCGTTTCATTGAGCCGGTTGCTTCGAGTGTTGTGAGGTCGCGGCGCACGGTGGAAACCGAGGCGTCCACATGCTTCGCCAGCTCTTCCAGCGAGGCGAACTCCACCTTTTGCAGATAATCCGCGATCCGTTTATGACGTTCTTCAGCCGACATCTTCCAAGACTATGAAAGATTTTGGAAGATTTTGCAAGAAAAATGTTGACGGGTTTCAAAAAACTGTCAAAGTTTGCGCATCACTATGGTTGCGCCTGGTCCAACTATGCACCGCGCGGTCGTTGAACATCTTGTTCGACAGGCCGTTTATTCGCGCCTCGGCAAGCCGTTGCCGAGGATCGCTGCCGCGCCGAATCCGCTCGTGGTGAATATCAGCGCGCGGCATTGTCATCTCACTCAGGACGCGGTCGAGACACTTTTTGGCAAAGGCCATCAACTTACTGTTCACAAGTGGCTTTATCAGGAAGGGCAGTTCGCGGCGAAAGAAACGCTCACGCTCATCGGCCCGCGCAGCCGTGTGATTTCCAATCTGCGAATTCTCGGCCCGTGCCGCACGTTGAATCAAGTCGAGCTGGCCTACACGGACGGCATCGCGCTCGGATTTGAATTGCCGCTGCGCAGTTCCGGCGACATCAAAGGCACGCTCGGCTGCATGTTGATGGGGCCGGCGGGATTTTTTGAAATGCCGGAAGGCGTCATCCGCGCGTTGCGGCACGTCCACATGTCGCCTGATGACGCGAATTATTACGGGGTGAAACCGGGTGATTTCATGAAGCTGAAAATCGGCGGCGATTGCGGCATCACGCTTGACCGGATGCTTTGCCGCGTGGATAAGAGTTTCAAACTCGAAGTCCACTTTGACACCGACGAAGGCAACGCGTGCAATTTGCAGCCGGATACGTCGTGCGAATTGATTAAATGAACATTCAACATTCAACATTCAACACCGAACATTCAATGAGCGCCCGGAATATTTCGGCGTTGAATGTTGAATGTTGGGTGTTGAATGTTCCCATTTCCGTCAACTCTCAACCATCAACCAAGAACTAAAATATGAGTGAAGCATTAGGCATGATCGAAACCAAGGGTTACGTCGGGAGCGTCGAAGCCAGCGACGCCATGGTGAAAGCCGCCAACGTCAGGCTCGTCAAAACCATCCCCATCGGCGGCGGCCTCATCACTGTCCTCTGTCAGGGCGATGTCGGCAGCGTCAAAGCCGCGGTGGACGCCGGTTCCAAGGCTGCGGCCAAAGTCGGCGAACTCGTCAGCTCGCACGTCCTCGCGCGTCCGCACGAAGATTTGCTGGCTGCTTTTGTGCCCGACAACGGCGCGGCGGCGAAGAAATGACCATCAACAATCAACTCTCAACCACGAACTCAAACATGTCTCAACAAGCAATTGGAATGATCGAAACAAAGGGGCTATGCGCCCTGCTCGAAGCCTGTGACGCCGCTCTCAAAGCCGCGAACGTCACCCTCACCGGCTGGGAAAAAGTCGGCAGTGGTTACGTCACCGCATTTTTCCGTGGTGATGTGGCGGCGGTCAAAGCTGCGACGGATGCCGGTGCGGCGGCGGCGGCCCAAGTCGGCCAGGTCATCAGCGTGCAAGTGATTCCGCGTCCGCATGAAGGTTTGGCCGGACTCGGCAAGTGGCTGCAGTAAGTGCGGAACGCGGAATTCGGAGTGCGGAATTAGCCGCACGCCGAGCCAATTCCGCACTCCGCATTCTGCACTCCGCATTGAATGAAGATTCTCGTGGCTAACATCGGCTCAACGTCGCTCAAGTGGCGGCTGTTCGATTCCTCGACCAGTCCGGAGCGCCTCCTTCACAAGGGCGGCTTCGAGCGCGTGACGGATTATTCGAAAGCGATTGAGGATTGCCTCGCCGAGCTGAAAAAAGCCGGCACCATTGAAAACGAGAATGATCTGGCGGCAGTTGGTTTCAAAACCGTCCTGGCCAAAGATGTCACCGGTTGCGTGCGGCTGGACGATCGCGCGTTGAAAGCCATGGCCGATTACAACAGCCTCGCGCCCGCGCACAATCCGCCCTACATCACCGGCATCAAATTGTTTGCGCAACGGATTCCCAAAGTGCCGTTACTGGGACTTTTCGAAACCGCGTTTTACCAGTTCGCGCCCGCCGCGATGATGCGTTACGCCGTGCCCGCCGCCTGGCACGACGCGGGTGTCCGCCGGTTTGGTTTTCACGGCGCGAGCCACAAATTCATCGCCGAACGCTCGGCGGAATTGCTGGGGCGCGATGACGTGGCCGATCGCGCCCGCAAACTCTACGTGGAGGGTGGCAAAACGAAAATCACCGCTGCGCCGTTGCGCGTGATTTCGTGCCATCTCGGCGGCAGTTCGAGCGTCACGGGAATTCTAAATGGCGCAGCCATCGGCACGAGCATGGGCATGAGTCCGCAATCCGGTTTGCCGCAGAACAACCGCGTGGGTGATCTGGATGCCGAAGCCGTGCCTTACGCTGTGAAAACCTTTGGCATCACGATTGAAGAGGCGCAACGCCAGCTTTCCAAGGAATCCGGACTGAAAGGTTTGAGCGGCGTGTCCAATGACTTTCGCGACATCTGGGCTGCGGCAGACAGCGGCAACGCGAATGCGCGCATGGCTCTCGATGTTTTTGTGGCCAGCGCGCGGCATTGGATCGGCAGTTACTTTTTTGAACTGAACGGCGCGGATGCAATCGTATTCACCGCCGGCGTTGGCGAGAACGACCCGGCAATTCGCGCAGCGATCTGCAAGGATCTCGACCAACTCGGAATCATCCTTGATGACGGCAAGAACGCCAGGACCGTCCGGGCCGGCGAAACGACCGTCAGCGCCGCAAATTCGCGCGTGAAAATTCTGGTGATTCCGACGAACGAAGAACTCGTCGTGGCGCGCGAAGTAAAACGATTTTTGGAAAACAATTAATTTCTCAACTCTCAACCAAAACCATCAATAAAATTATGCCACATCAAGCAATTGGAATGATCGAAACACGCGGCCTCGTCGCTCTCGTCGAGGGCACGGACGCGATGCTCAAGGCGGCGAACGTCGAACTCGCCGGCCCCATGACCCAAGTGGGCAACGCGCTCGTCACGGCGGTCGTCGTCGGTGACGTCGCGGCGGTCAAAGCCGCCGTGGATGCCGGCGCGCAGGCCATCAAAGCCATCAAAGGCGAAGTGGTCAGCGTTCATGTCATTGCCCGTCCGCATTCGGAAGTGGAAGCGGTGCTGCCCAAGAAAAAATAATCTGCGGAGAGCGCACGCGCCTCGCCGAACACTTTCTGCGGGGTGACGCGCCAGTTCCGACCTGCGAGGGCGCAGATCGGTGCAGCCGGGGCGGCTGCGCTCCCCAAAACAACATTATGTTCCTCGCCAAAGTCGAAGGCTCGGTGGTGGCCACAAAAAAAGACCCGAACATGTCGGGGCGCAAACTGCTGCTCCTTCGTCCGCAACTGGTGGACGACAAAGATCCGACGAAATTTCGTCCGGGCATGAATACCATCGTGGCGGTGGACAGTGTCGGCGCTGGCATTGGTGAAATGGTGTTGTTCTGTCAGGGCAGCTCCGCGCGGCTCGCGCCGAACTTGAAAGAAGCGCCGGTGGACGCCGTCATCATCGGCATCGTGGATGTCGTGGATGTCTTTGGTAAACAAATTTACAGTGCAAAAACTTCGTAACAACCGACGTGACGAAACTCAAATGAAGAACGAAGAGGAAGTTGGAACCTGGTTAACCTGGCTGCTCCAAAACTAGAAAATTATGAGCGCAGTAAACGAAACTTTAATTCGGGATGTGGTCGCCGAAGTTTTGGGCCGCTTGAACGGCGCAGTGGCGCCGGCAAGAACGGCGGCTTCAGGTTCCGCGCCAGTCTCCCCGTCTCGTGGCGATGGTGACAAAACTCGCGTCAACGGCGGCGGCATCAGCGCCCGCCGGGGTAAATACGGTGTTTTTCAAGATGCGAATGAAGCCTGCGCCGCCGCCCACGAAGGCTATTTGCAGTTGCGCGAAAAGGGAGTGGCCGCGCGCGCGAAGGTGGTGGAAATCGTCAAGACGATGGCCGAAGCGAACGCCAATGATTGGGGACGCATCGAATTGGAGGAAACAAAAATCGGCCGGCTCGATCACAAAATTGAGAAGCTGAAAATCCTCAAGCTCGTGCCCGGGGTGGAATGGCTGAATCCTTACGGGCGCAGCGGCGACCACGGCATCACGCTAGAAGAATACACGCCGTTCGGCGTCGTGGCTGCGATCACGCCTTCGACGCATTCCATTCCGACGTTAAGCGGCAATATTATAAACATCGTTGCGGCGGGGAATGGAGTGGTTTTCAACGCGCATCCGTCGGCAGCGAAATGCGCCGCGCTGGCCGTGCGCGAATACAACCAGGCCATCGAGCGTGAAACCGGAATTCAAAATCTGATCACCATCATTGAGCAGCCGACGCTCGATTCGTTCAAAGCGATTTGCAATCACGAAGCCGTTCGTCTGCTTTGTGTGACTGGCGGCCCGGCGGTGGTCAAGGCAGCCATGCAATCCGGCAAACGCGCGATTTGCGCCGGACCCGGCAATCCGCCGGTGTTCGTGGACGACACCTGTTGTCCGACGCGCGCGGCGAAGGCCATCATTCAAGGCGCGGCGTACGACAACAACCTGCTTTGCATCGGCGAGAAGGAAGTTTTCGTTCTCGACAGTGTCGCGGACAAATTAATGCAACGGATGTCGGAAAACGGCGCGGTGAAATTGAATTCAAACCAACTCGAGCGTCTGACGAAGGTGGCTTTCACTTTCAAAGAAGGGCAGGGCGGTGGCTGTCCCCACGCGTCCGTGAACCGGGAATATATTGGCAAGGACGCGCCGGTGCTCGCGAAGGCTGCGGGCGTGGACGTGAAATCCGACACGCAGTTACTCTTCGCCGAAACCGATGCCAGTCATCCGTTTGTGGTCGAGGAACAGATGATGCCGATGCTGCCGATTGTGCGCGTGAAAAGCGTTGAGGAAGGCATTGAGCGCTCGCTCGAAGCCGAGCACAATTACAAGCACACGAGCATCATTCATTCGCACGACGTGGAACACATGACGGCGATGGCCCGCGCTCTGGACACGACCATTTTCATCAAGAACGGTCCATGCATGGCGGGCCTGGGTCTTGGCGGCGAAGGTTATCTGAGTTTTTCAGTCGCCACGCCGACGGGTGAAGGCATTACGAATCCCAAAACATTCTGCCGCGTGCGGCGTTGCGTGATGGTGGATAACTTAAGGATTTATTAACCACCGATGAACACAAATAAACACGGATGGGGGAGGAGCGCGGGCTTCAGCCCGCTTCAATGTTCAATCGCGACTGGCATTCCTTCGTTGAAGCGGCGTGAACGCCGCGCTCCAGTTTGGCGCAACGAGGGCCGATGTTTCCTCCGCGTTCAGCGCTGTGCATCCGTGGTTTCAAATTTATGCTTTTAGCCCGCGTCGAAGGCAACATGGTTGCGACCCGGAAGCACCCGAGCTTCGAGGGGTGGCGGTTCGTGATTTGCCAGCCGATCAACAACGCGGGCGCTCCGGAAGGCGCGCCGCAGGTGGCGATTGATCCGTACGGCGCGGGGATGCATCAACGCGTGATCATTTCGTCAGACGGTTTGGCGGCGCGCAAAGCGGTGGGAGACGACAAAAGCCCGGCGCGCTGGATGATCACGGGGATTGTGGACGAAATTGAACCGGGGGTGCCGGTATGAATGTGCCGGGTTCTAAGTGTCAGGTGTCATGTTGCGGACGGCTATTACTTACTCCTTCCTCGAATCACCTGGCACCTGACTCGTCGCACCTGGAACTTTTTTGAATGAGACTCGGAACCGTCATTGGCCGCGTGACGTTGAGCAAGGTGGTCCCTGCGCTCATCGGCGCACGCTGGCTCGTGGTCAGCCCGTTCACGCGCGAACATTTTCAGCGCGGCTCGGAGACGCCGCCCGGCATGAGCAAGGATCCGAGCCTGGTGGTTTACGATAGTCTGGGCGGCGGCGTCGGTCAGACGATTGGATTTGTGGAAGGCCGCGAGGCGGCGCAGCCGTTTGAAGTGTGTCCGCCAATTGACGCGATCAATGCGGCGCTTGTGGACGAAATTTTTTATTCACCTTTCCAAAAATGAAACAAGTCATCAGCCTCAGAGATCTGGAAGAAATGGTTCGTCACGGGCAGGATGTCCGCGCGCTTTCCGAAGACGCCATCCTCACGCCGTCGGCGCGGGATTTTCTGCGCGACTTTGAGGGCAAGGGCAAGGGCAACGTCATTGCGTTGGCCGCCAAACCTTCCGCTACCAGCAACGGAAAGCCGCAACCGCCGACGAAGTTGCTCAACTCAAAAAGTTCAAAAGCCGAATTGGAAACGTATTTCAATTCGCCCTACGTGCAGAATCTCAAGGAACAGCTTTGCGACATCGGGCGGCGGCTCTGGGGCCGTGCTTATGTGGACGGCAACGGCGGCAACATCGCCATCAGGGCGGGCGAGGACATCGCACTTTGCACGCCCACGCTGGTGAGCAAGGGTTTCATGAAGCCGGAAGACATGTGCCTTGTGGACTTCGAGGGCAACCAACTCGCCGGGGTGATGAAGCGCACGAGCGAAATCCTGATGCACTTGCAGATCATGAAGCGCCAGCCCAAGGCCGTCGCGACGTGCCATTGTCATCCGCCTTACAGCACCGGCTTTGCAATCGCGGGCCTCGTGCCGCCGACGTGCATGATTCCCGAGTATGAAGTGTTCGCGTCCGTGGCGGTCGCGCCGTATCGCACGCCGGGTTCGCCGGAAATGGGCCAGCTCGTTGCGGATCTGGTGGACAAGCACAACACGATTTTGATGGCGAATCACGGCGTGGTTTCGTGGAGTCACAACAGCGTCGAGGACGCCTACTTCAAGATGGAAATTCTCGAGGCGTATTGCCGCACGATTCTCGTGACCGCGCAACTCGGCGCGCCGGCCAAGACCATGACGCCGACGCAACTCCAGGACTTGCTGAAGATCAAACAGAGCCTCGGCATCCCCGATCCGCGTTACGGCTTGAAGGAGTGCGAGCTTTGCGACAACCCGGAGTGGCGTCCAGGCGTGACGTGCCAGGTTCCCGCGCAGGACGGGCCGGGCTCCAGCCAAGACGCAGATGCCGAAGCCGCAGTCCAGGCGATCACGGATCAGATCATGAGCAAGTTGAAGTAGCCGCCAAATAATATTCCGCAAGGGATTTCGATGTTCTCACGGCCAGCGTATAATTCCGGTTGGGCTCCCTCGTTTCGAGCAATTTGCAAGGCACATCCATTGCTACAAAGTGGGTGCCGGTGTCAAGTGGCTGCAACTGTCCCATTTTTGTTGCTTGAAACATCACACTGACCTGAGATAAGTCTCTTTAGGGCGCTAATGAAAAAAATTCTGGTCATTGATGATGAAGAATGGTTGCGGGAAATGATCCATCTGGCTTTGAGTCAGAAGGGTTATGAAGTTGTCGAAGCTGCGAATGGCGAGGAAGGAATCGCCCAGGCCAGCAAAGAACTGCCCGATCTCATCCTGTGCGATGTCAACATGCAGAAATTGGATGGATACCTGACGCTTTCATCACTTCGCAGTCAGCCGGCGACGGCCACGATTCCGTTCATTTTGATGACCGGCCTGGCGGATCAGGCGGGCATGCGTCACGGCATGGAATTGGGTGCGGACGATTATCTGCCCAAGCCGTTCACGATCGAGGGGCTGTACGCGGCGGTGGACGTGCGGTTGAAGAAAGTCAACGTCGTCCGCGAAGAGGCGGAGCGGAAGCTGGCGGATTTGCGCGAAAACATCAGCATGATGCTGCCGCACGAACTGCGCACGCCGCTCAACGGCATTCTCGCGTACGGGGAAATCCTCGCCTCGGATGCAGCCGCGCTGCAACCGGGCGAAATCGCCGAGATGGGCCAGGTGATTTACCAGTCCGGCAAGCGCCTGGAACAGCTCATAGAAAATTTTCTCATTTACGCGCAGCTCGAACTGCTCGGCTCCGATCCGCAAAAGCTCCAATCATTGCGCGGGAAGCAAACGCAACACGCCGCTCAAGTGGTTGAAAAGCACGCGCGCGAACAGGTGAAAGAGTCGAACCGCGCGAACGATCTGACATTGGAACTTGCAAACGCCACCCTGCCGATCACCGAAGAATACCTTGCAAAAATCGTCGCGGAACTGGTCCGCAACGCTTGCAAGTTTTCGCAGCCGGGCACGCCGGTGCGCGTTACCCTCAAGGCTTCCTCTGACGCGGTGATTTTGACGGTGGCCGATCAAGGGCGCGGTTTTTCGACGGAGCACATTGCCAAGGTCGGCGCCTACATGCAGTTCGACCGCAAGATGCACGAGCAGCAGGGGCTGGGTCTGGGGCTTACGATTTGCAGGCGTCTCACTGAATTGCACGGCGGCAGTCTGGCGATTCAAAGCAAGTCTGGGGAAGGCGCGACCGTGACGGTGAAGTTTCCCAAGGTAATCGCCGGATGATTCTGCCGCAGCGCGCGATTATTGAGGCCAGACGGTGAGATTATATCGGCTCAGATAGGCGAGCGCGAAGTTTGGCAGCGCGTGCAGCAAAAGGAGAATCAAGATGATTCCAATAATCGGCGCGAGGTCAATCTTGCCTGCGCGCAGTGACAAACGATTCAGCGGAGCAAGAATGTTCCGTGCCGTCAGGCCAACAAAATCCAAAAGCGGACTTTTGCCCAGATAGACGTAACTCGTCACCAGATGGACGGCGAGAAAGGCGGGCAGAAAATATTTCAGGCTCAAAACAATTGCCGCGCCGGCCAGCAGGCTTTGTTCAACCAGATGCAGGTTGGATTGCGTCCGGCCGGTCACGCCGGTGTAAACCATTGCCGGATGAAAGATGATCCAGAGTGCGGCCACGGCAAAAAATGGAGTGATAATCTGAGCAAACCACCACCACCGCGCGAGGCGTCCAAGCTGGAGCGAAATCATTTTCTGAATCGGATCCGAACCGCTGGCGCTGCGGTTGAGCGCCGCGAGGGTCAGCAGCCAGAAATAAAAAACCAAAAAAGCCTGGAGGAAACTCAGCAGCGAAAAAAACAGCGACGGGAGGAAAAAAGCGCCGCGAAAAGTCAGGACAACGAGATACAGGTCAAGTTTTGGAGTCCAATTCACCGCCGGGCCGACCTGCCAGTAAAAAATTGTGCGCGCCAGCAAAAGCCCGATCAAGGCGGCCAGATAATGCCAGCGTTTCACCCGCATCGGCTGCGCGCGGCTCACCGTGCCTGAAAGTGTCGCCGGAACCCCTCGCGCGAAAGGATCGGAAGAGATCGAGCGCCAGTTTAGACAAAGCAAAATTCCGGCGACATTGAGGATGAAATCAATCAGGGACATGAGGTGTCAGGTGCGGGGTGCGAAGTGTCAAGTGAGAGGTGGCGGCCAAAACCTGACACCTGGCACCTCGCACCTGGCACTTTCTCGCTCACATCATTTTCAACAGCGTCTCCGCCATTTCGCTCGGTGTCGCGGCCACGCCGATGCCGGCTTCCTTGAACGCCGCGATTTTCGCCGCCGCCGTGCCTTTGCCGCCGCTGACGATGGCACCTGCATGCCCCATGCGGCGTCCGGGGGGCGCGGTTGCGCCCGCGATGAATCCCGCGACCGGCTTTTTGCAATTCTTTTTGATCCACTCGGCGGCTTCTTCCTCGGCCGCGCCGCCGATTTCGCCGATCATGATGATGCCGTGCGTTTCGGGATCGTCGTTGAACATTTTGATCACGTCGAGGTGAGACGTGCCGTTGACCGGGTCGCCGCCAATGCCGACGCAGGTGGACTGGCCAACGCCGCGCGAGGTGAGTTGCCAGACAGCTTCATATGTCAACGTGCCGCTGCGTGAGAGGACGCCAATGTTTCCTTTTTTGTGAATGTAGCCGGGCGCGATGCCAATGCGGCAGCCGCCCTGCGAATCCTTGCCTTCGCCGGGCGTGACGATACCGGGACAGTTCGGGCCGATGAGCCGCGTCTTTTTGCCTTCCAGCGCGCGTTTTACTTTCACCATGTCGTTGACGGGAATGCCTTCGGTGATGGCGACGGCGAGATCAAGCCCTGCGTCCACCGCTTCAAGAATCGCATCGGCGGCGAAGGCGGGCGGAACAAAAATTGCCGAAACGGTCGCGCCGGTTTGTTTCGCGGCCTCGACGACGGTGTCGAAAATCGGCACCCTGTTTTCAAAAAGCTGTCCGCCTTTGCCGGGCGTGACGCCGGCGACGATTTGCGTGCCGTAGGCGAGTGAGAGCTGGGCATGACGCGCGCCGAAGCTGCCGGTGATGCCTTGAACGAGAACTTTGGTGTCGGGTTTAATGAGGATGGACATGATATGACTGAATTAAATTCCAGCCGAACCGGAGAAATTTGAGAAATTCCTCACGCTTTAGATGCTCGGTGCGTTTAAGAGAGTGCTCCTCGGGCGAGAGCTTCAAATTGTCCTCGAGCTCAGCCATGTCGAATCCCGCTTCGCAAGCTTTCCGCCACGTCGGGCCAGCATCTTTTGGACAAAGGTATTCACGACTTGGTTGGATTGGAAATTCGTAGCGCATCACTCAAGATTTGTTCCGCTTGTGAATGCAAATCGAGTTGCCGTCCGGATCAAAAATCATCGCCATGCGGCACGAGGGGCAATCCATCGGTTCCACGCGGAACTTCACATTGTTCGCCCGCAGGTGCGCGATGGCGGCGTCAAAATCCTCGACTTCCAGCGCGGCCATGCATCCGTCCGGACTCGGTTTGAACATTCCAGGCGCACAGCCGATGGCCAGCGCATACGGGCCGAATTCGTATTCGACCCATTGGTTGTGGTCGGAATCCGTGACCGTTGTGGGTTTCAAATTCAATATGCCTTCATAAAACGCGCGGGCGCGTTTCATGTCGGTGACGGCGTAACAACAGAATGCGAGTTCGGTGACTTTGAACATAAGGCGATGATTGTTTACTTCGTTTCGTGCGTCTGAAGGAAAATATCAAGAACCTCTTTGGGCAACTCCAAGTGATCTCCTGTCGAACTGAACCATCGCGTGTTGAACTTTTGTTTGTCGGTTCTTTCGTAAAAGCCTGCATGGAAAGCGGTGTCATCAAGATTGATTACCAGCATAGCATTGTCACAAGGGCAACAATGCGGATAACAAACCTTAACAACCAAAAAGTTTCTAATAATTTGAATTGGCGTTTCGACAGACAGTTCTTCGGTTAAGTGCTTATAATCCGTTTTGCCAAGAAGTTTTTTTAGGGAGTTCTGAATCTCCGGGCGATGAAACAGGTTCTTCGGGGGCTTTGACTCTTCATCCGTCGGATATTTTCCAACCCACGTCTTCAAATGGCTCAAGTCGGGCTTTTCGGTGGCATCAAGCGGCCAATTCGCCAGTATCAACAGAAACAAAATTAGCCTTAATGCGCCCACTTTAAGTTCTTTCATGCCGCCAGAATGGGTCCGCCCGCAACAAGTTTTTTGGCGCGAGAATCTACGCGCAGGTTCAACCCTTCCAGCGAGCGTGCACCGAGCAGTTGCAAGTCGCCCGGCTCGGCAAAAACAACTTCGTCCACAGTGAAAGTGTCTCCGACGTGAATGATCGCGAAGCCGACTGGCCGGGTAATGTGGTGGCCGTTGGCCATCACAAACGTATAATCTTTTTTCTCACGAGTGACGCCGAGTTTTTTCAGCGTGCCAGAATCAATCCAGGTGAATTCGCTGCCGGTGTCCACTAAAAGCTTCGGAATTTCAACCGACTTCTTCCGGTCAACGTGATTTTCCACGCGACATTTTGTATAAAAAGTTCCCATGCGGTTCTTCATGCTTCAGGCTATCATTTGCCGACAGCTTTGACCACCTTCTGCGCCGCGTCCGCCATCGAGTCGCCGGT
>OCZU010000588.1_pt1 | contig 24867 bp, 17 predicted proteins | sample 1539001 | NCBI WGS metagenome assembly OCZU01 (sample SAMEA3539306, study PRJEB22396) | soil metagenome | biome: tundra; feature: field; material: soil | place: USA | collected 2010-05 | depth 0.15 m | reverse complement strand
CGGCGTATTCCTGGACGAAAACGCGCGAGACGCCAAAGATTGCGCTGCAGACGTTTAAGGAATTTTGGAAAGAACGAAATAGATGAATGCAATAAAGAGTTTTGCTCTTGGCGCAATGTTGATGTTGGCTTGCGGTGGCTGCATGAGACGATCGAGCGCCGACGTGACCTTCGAGTGGTTTAACCTGAGCACGAATGAGATCTGGATTACCGATGTTGCGGGAATTCCCAAGAACGCCTCGTGCGGACGCTTTGTATCGAGTCCTGCTGAGGATCAGATCCACGCAGCGGCATCAGCATTTTCAGAGACTGTCCGAATCGCCGATCGAATTACCATAACGTGGATAGAAGGTGGAAAAGAGGGATGGCCCGGCGGTCTCAAACCCGGTCAACTTGTTCCGCCAGGGATTCCGCATACCGTCGGGTACAAGCGCGACGATTTGGGTCTTCCGCCAAAATTGGAGACCGCCATTATTCGATTCACCTATTTGGGAAGCGACAAATGGCGTATCACCAGTCTTGAATGAAAGACACGACCATGCTATGACCGAACGCGAAAAAATCTTGGGCCGCATCCGCGAGGCCTTGGCGGTGGCCGCGCCGATGCCGGGCCATCACGATCACGCCAAGCCACACCCGACCGCCGCCACTCCGTCGTCTGCGCAAGCGCGGCAATGGTTGCCATCCGTCGGCGATTCTTTTGAAGGTCAACTGGCGCGCTTCCGCGAAAATGCCGCGAACCTGAAGGCGGATTTTCACCTCGTCAACAATCGCGACGACCTTTCAAAACTCTTGCTCGAACTTCGCGACGCGCAAGGCTGGAAAAAAGTCGCGTCGCACGCTGGCGAATTGACCGACGCTGCCTGCAATACAATCGGTCTGCCGGTTTGCCGCACCGACCAGCCTTATAACGTCACCGAACTGGAAGCTTGCGACGTTGGCATTTCCGAATGCGACGCGCTGGTTGCACAGACCGGCAGCGTTCTGGTGACGAACCGCAGCGCGGGCGGACGCGCGTTGTCCGTGTTGCCGCCACATCACGTCGTGCTGGCGCGGCGCGAGCAAATGCTGCGTGATCTGCCGGCGGCGTTTCAGTTCTTAAGAACGAAATACGGCGCGAATTATCCGAGCATGATGTCCTTCATCACCGGCCCGAGCCGCACCGGCGACATTGAACGCATTCTGGTCCTCGGCGCGCACGGGCCGAGGAAGCTGACGATTGTTCTCGTTTAATTTTTTGCGCCAAAAAGCCTTGGTTTGGGAAGGCGAATAGAAGATACTTTTTGTGCAATCATCAAGTAAACGAAAAGCTCTGGTTAGACCCTTAAAATGAATTGGAGGTGCAGAATGTCTCGCTCGCTGTTCTCTCACAGTTCACATCAACCACGACCGGCGGGTTCTCGTGTGTCGCGCCTCACGCGCTTGCTGCTCGTCGCCGGTCTTTTTTGTAGTGCGCTGAATGTTTCAGCTCAGACTGATTTTTTGCGATTAAAGTTCTTCGGCAACACTGCAGCTTCAGCCGCGACGCCGTGGTGCGTTCCGATTGAGGGTTCGGATGGCGTCCTTTACGGCACGACCAGCGAAGGTGGCACGAATGATTTCGGCACCGTCTTCAAGGTGAACAAGGATGGCAGCGGGCTTACGATTCTCCACCGGTTTGCCGGCAGCCTGAGTGATGGACAAAGCCCTCAAGGCGGAGTAATCGAAGGAAACGATGGTGCGCTCTATGGCACGACTTTTCTGGGTGGCTCGAATTTATTAGGACCCAATTATTTGGGAACCGTGTTTCGGCTGACCAAGGACGGTGCCACATTCTCGATCTTGCGGCACCTCTCCTCGGCGGATGGAATTTTTCCGCAGGGATCTTTGGTGCAGGGCAGCGACGGAGCGCTCTATGGGACGACGGCGGCCACCGTGTTCAAAGTGAACGCGAATGGCGGCGGTTTCACGGTGCTGCACGGGTTTGGCGCTACGGGTGACGGAAAAAGTCCCCAGTTCGGCATCATTGAAGCCAGCGATGGAGCTTTATATGGCACAACTCTCAGCGGCGGCTCGAACAATCTCGGGACAGTATTCAAGCTGAACAAGGACGGCGGCAACTACACGCTGTTGCACAGCTTCGACGGCACCAATGGCCGGGGGCCGCAGGCGGGACTGCTGGAAGCGAGCAACGGCATGTTGTATGGCACCACGTCCTATCGCGCCGCGAATTCCTATGGCACCGTATTCCAGCTCGACAAGGCCGGTTCCAACTTCACCGTCTTGCACACTTTCTGGGGAACGAATTCGGAAGGCTGGTATCCGCAGTCGGCCCTCGTGGAAGGTAATGACGGCGCGCTCTACGGCACCACCACGAACGGAGGACTGGAAGGACAAGGAACCATTTTCAAACTCAACCAGGACGGTGGCGGCTACGGTGTCGTGCATCATTTCTCGTGGGACAACGGTGATGGCCGGATTCCGCTGGCCGGTTTGTTCAAAGCCACCAACGGCACGTTCTACGGCACCTCTTCGCTCGGCGGCAGTGCCGATTACGGCTCGCTGTTCAATTTCGATCCCGCCAGCAGCAACTGCACGGTGGTGACCGGTTTCAGTTGGACCGGTGGTGATGGCTGGAATCCGCAAGCCACTCTCACCGAAGCCAGCGACGGCGCGCTTTACGGAACCACCTTCAACGGCGGGGCCAATGATTACGGAACCGTTTTCACGATGAACAAGGACCGCAGCGGTTACGCCGTGCTCCACAGTTTTGACTGGCACGCGGACGGCGCGTTCCCGCAGGGCGGGGTGATCGAAGCCACGAACGGCGCGCTCTACGGCACCACGTTCGAGGGCGGCAGCAACAGTTACGGAACTCTGTTCACGTTGAACAAGGACAGGAGCGGTTTCACTATTCTGCATCATTTCAGCGGCTTGAACGGGGACGGCAGCCATCCGCAGGCGGCGTTGCTGCAAGGCAGCGATGGCGCGCTCTACGGAACGACTGCGCAAGGCGGGAGCAACGGCTGGGGCACGGTGTTCAGGCTGAATCAAAACGACACCGGCTTTGCCGTGCTGCGCAGCGTCCCTGGAACGAACTCCGCCGAAAATGATCCGCTCGGTTTGATACAAGGCTCCGATGGCAACTTGTACGGAGTCGCGGCGGGCTACACCGCGACCAATGGAGCCGGATCGGTTTTCATGCTGAGCAGGGCTGGCGGCACGTTCACGAACCTGCATACCTTCACTGGTTCCACGACTGAAGGCAGGGGACTGGCCCCCACTCTGGTTGAAGGTACGAACGGCGCGTTATACGGAACAACCTTCAGCGGTGGTGCCAATGGTTATGGCGTGATGTTCAGAGTGAATAAAGATGGTTCCGGTTTTACCGTCCTGCGACCATTTGGCCCTTACTTCGTATCCGATGGAAGAAATCCCGCGGCTGGGTTGAACAAAGGCAGCGACGGTTGGTTATATGGGACGGCGTTTAATGGCGGCACCGCAATTTTCTCTCCTCCGAATAGCACCACTAATTGGGGTGCGGTCTTTAAGATTGGTCAGGATGGAAGCAATTACCAGGTGTTGAGATACTTCAGCGCGGTCCCAGCGGGCCGTAATCCGGCTGCCAGCCTGACTCTCGCCAGTGACGGGGCGCTTTACGGGACTGCTTCCGCTGGTGGTGACATGGGAGCCGGCGTGATTTTCAGCATCGCGAATCCTCCCTCCTTCACCGGGCTTCAGTTCGGCAACAGCGGCGCCTTGCTGCAATTTCAGGGCGTTTCCAGCCGGACTTACGCCATTCAAACGACGATGAATCTCGCGCCCGCTTTCTGGCAAACCTTGCCTGGCTCGGCGGCATGGATGAGCGGGTTTTTTCAGTTCCTCGACTCCGACGCCACTAATGCTCCCGCGAAGTTCTATCGAACAGTAACGCAGTGAGGCGCGAAAACAAACCGCAGCAAGATTACTACAGGCCGTTTGCCTGGCCAGGATTGCACCAAAGCCTGTTCGGCAGTAGCGAGCCTAGAATTCCAGATCCTCGAGAGCCTGCGGCTCCAGCCAAGGAGTTTCCGTACCAAGCTGCGTAGCTTAGCGTGACAACGCCACCACCGAACATTCCAAAAGAAATGTTGTTTGTCCCATGGCGTACCGAAATGCTTTCGTCGGGATAACTGGAAGCATCGTTCCAAAAAAATGACATGCGATCATCTTCTTCCCATTCGAGAATCGCGTCGGGTCTAAACTGAGAAAGTTTGTAGGCGCTAGGAGTTGAGCCTGAAAGAGAGCCATAACCGTCGACTGCGGCGTTCCATGTGTAGCTGGTAATGTAAACATTCCGCTGCCAAAACAAAGGATTGCTAGGTCGGTCTGCGGGGCACATGAACACTCGGGGATCCTGTAGATAGGAAAACAACTGACCATTGGTGACCGAAGCCAGTTGTTGCGGATAAACGGCTTCATAAGCCGCAAGGCTACCCCCACCGCCAACAGGAAAACTTGCTCCATACGCCCAGCCCTTCTGGACAGTCCCCCAGCAAGGATTCGGGAGTATGTCGCTGTGGTCTCCGGCAAACGAAATCATCGCCTGCATAATCCGCCGGTGATTGCTGACATCCATCATTTGATACACGCGGTTGCGCGGCTTGGCTTGGGCCGAAAGCGCGATCACCAGCAGCACGGCAACCACCGCCATCACGACGATCAGTTCCATCCGGCTGAACGCGCTGTCTGGCTTGGATTCCACCTTTGTCTGCGCAGGATACATCACAAAGACCCTAGCTGGAAACGGAAATTCGTTCAAGCTTAATATGGTTTGCAGAACGCACTTCCAACCTCGAACAAAAGGCTGGTTGACTGGGAAAAATGTTCCGCCAAGATGCTGCCTCAACACGGTGAATTCTCGCTGAAGCCAAAAATGAAAAAGTTTGCGTTTCTAATTTTCGCGGTCTGCGCGTTGTCGTTGCGGGCGCAGCCGGCCAATCTCGCCTCATCGCCGTCCGCCGAGATTTCTCCGTCCACGGTTCTCACCACGATGAAGCTGGCGGCCGATTGGCAACTGGCGCATCCATCGCCGTCGGCACAGAAAAACAAGCAGTACAGCGAACGATCCTGGACGTATGGCGCGCTTTACACCGGCATCATGGCGCTCAACGAAATTGCCGGCACGCCGCAGTATCACGACGCCCTGGTCGCAATGGGGAAAAAATTCGACTGGCAGCCCGGGCCGCGCGAGTATCACGCGGACGACCACTGCATCAGCCAGACCTATCTGGAATTGTATCTGAAAGACCGCGATGCCGCGATGCTCCAGCCGACGAAGGAGCGGTTCGATTTCATTCTGGCGCATCCCGCTACTAACGACCTGCACATGGGCGTCAAGGGCGCGCAGGATCGCTGGAACTGGTGTGATGCGTTGTTCATGGGGCCGCCCGCGTGGATTCGACTCTTCAAAGCCACGGGCGACCCGCGCTATCTCGATTTCATGGACAAGGAATGGCGGGCCACGTCGGATTTTCTTTACGACACGAACGAGCACCTCTATTTCCGCGACAGCACGTATTTCGACAAGCGCGAGGCCAACGGCAAAAAAATTTATTGGAGCAGGGGCAACGGCTGGGTGCTGGCGGGCTTGGCGCGCGTGCTGGAAGTGATGCCGGCGGATTATCCGCAACGCAAATTTTACGAGCAGCAATTCAAGGAAATGGCGGCGAAGATTGCATCGTTGCAACAGGAGGATGGGTTGTGGCGGGCGAGTTTGCTCGATCCGGATTCGTTTCCGCTGAAAGAGACGAGCGGCTCGGGTTTCTTCACCTTCGGCATCGCGTGGGGCATCAACCACGGCCTGTTGGAACGCGCGAAGTTTGAGCCGGCGGCGCGCAAAGCCTGGGCCGCGCTCGTCGGTTGTGTCACGCCGGAAGGCAAGCTCGAACACGTTCAACCGGTCGGCGCGGATCCCAAAAAATTTCTACCGACGGACACGGAAGTTTACGGCACGGGCGCGTATCTGCTCGCCGGGAGCGAAATGTACCGGCTCGCGCAGCGCGAGACCGCAAAGTAAAATCCCAAAACCACGAATGGACACGAAGTGATTTTTGAATTGGCGTTACTGCGCGCAATTGGCGTCAGAATAATTTCGTGTCCGTTCGTGTTTATTAGTGGTTAAATTTCTTTATGCAAATCCGCTATTCACCCAACCAAAAGGATTATCAAAAACTCGGCACGGACGATCTGCGCGCCACGTTCCTGATCGAATCGCTCTTTCCGCCGGGCAGAGTCGAACTCGTTTACACCGACGCCGACCGCGCGATTGTCGGTTCGGCGGTTCCGACCGATTCGCCGCTCGAGCTCGGCACCGACGCGGAATTGCGCGCGGCTTTTTTTTGCGAACGCCGCGAACTGGGCATTTTGAATATTGGCGGCAGCGGAACCGTGGTGGCGGACGGCAAACGTTGTGAAATGGCCAGACTCGCCTGCCTTTATGTCGGGCGCGGCACCCAAAAAGTTTCATTTTTCACTTCGGAACCCGCGAATCCCGCCGTGTTTTTCCTTTTGAGCTATCCGGCGCACACGGCATATCCGACCACTCACGCGCAAATGAAAGATGCCACGCCGGTCGAACTGGGCACTGCCGCCGACGCGAACCGCCGGACGATTTACAAATACATCCACACCGGCGGCATCAAAAGCTGCCAGTTGGTTTTGGGCTTCACCAAACTTCAGGAAGGCTCGGTCTGGAACACCCTGCCGGCGCACACGCACACGCGGCGTTCGGAGATTTACATGTATTTCGACCTCGACCCGAAACGGCGCGTGATGCACTTCATGGGCACGCCACAACAGACGCGGCATCTCGTCGTGGCCAACCGGCAGGCGGTCATTTCGCCGAGCTGGTCCATTCACTCCGGCTGCGGCACGGGCGCTTACACTTTTTGCTGGGGAATGGGCGGCGAAAACCAGACGTTTGAAGACATGGATCCTGCGCCGGTGGAACAGTTGCGTTGAAAAACGAAAACATCCAACAACCAACAACCAACATCGAACATCCAATGGACGAAGCGCGTATGCATTGGATGTCGGTTGTTCGATGTTGGTTGTTGGTTGCTTCCAAAACTCAAATATGATTCTCGATAAATTCAAACTCAACGGAAAGGTCGCGATCGTCACCGGCGCGGGCCGGGGCCTCGGCATGGGTATGGCCTTGGGTCTCGCCGAAGCCGGAGCGGACCTTGCGGTTGTCGGCTCCGCTTCATCCACTGATGAAACGGCAAAAAAAATCCGCGCGCTCGGCCGCCGCGTTTGCCAGATTCAAGCAAACCTGCTTCACGCGGACGCCGTTCCTCGCATTGTGGAAACGACGGTCAAGGAACTCGGCGGCATTGACATTCTGGTCAACAATGCCGGCATCATTCGCCGCGCGCCGTTGTTGGAATTCACGGAAAAAGATTGGGACGAAGTCATCCAGATCAATCAGAAGAGTTTGTTTTTTCTCAGCCAGGCCGTGGCGCAGCAAATGGTCAAACAAGGACGCGGCGGAAAAGTCATCAACATCGCTTCGATGCTGTCGTTTCAGGGCGGAATTCGCGTGCCGTCCTACACTGCCTCGAAGAGCGCGGTGATGGGATTGACGCGCATCATGGCCAACGAATGGGCCGCCCACGGCATCAACGTCAACGCCATCGCGCCCGGCTACATGGAAACGGACAATACGGCGGTGCTGCGGGCCGACCCGAAGCGCAACGCGGAAATTCTCGCGCGCATTCCGGCGGGCCGCTGGGGTTCCCCCCAGGATTTGCAGGGCGCGGTGGTTTTTCTCGCGTCGGCGGCCTCGGATTACATGCAGGGTTATACCGTGGCGGTGGATGGCGGCTGGCTGGCGCGCTAGTTGGAGTTCACGCTTCAGCGTATTTCCAAAGGCTGCAAAGCCCGGACGGGCTCAAGTTAGACCTGGCGCGCGTGCAACAATTTGTTGCTCAAGACCGAGCCGCAGACTTGACCTCGACGATTTGAAAGTCAAAATCGAAACATGTTAACCGAATCCCCGCAATCTTTGAGCTTCGCTGCGGTGAATGAAAAAATCGGCCGGCATCGGTGGACAATTTGTGCGTTGATCTTCACCGCCACGACCATCAACTACCTGGATCGAAACGTCCTTGGTCTCCTCAAGCCCGTGCTCTCCGCAGCGGGCGTGTTCGGTGCCGACAAAGCGATCCAGGAGTTGAACTATTCGACCGTGGTGATCTGTTTCCAGATCGCTTACGCGGTGGGCATGCTCTTTGCCGGCAAGTTTATTGACAAGGTCGGCACAAAATCGGGTTACGCCTGGTCCCTGATCGGTTGGAGCATTGCGGCGATCGGACACGCCTTCGGTCATCATACGTGGAGTTTCGGATTCTGGCGGGCCGCGCTGGGCGTTTCCGAGGCAGGTAACTTTCCGGCGGCAAACAAAGCCGTTGCCGAGTGGTTTCCGAAGAAGGAACGCGCGTTTGCCACGGGACTCTATAATTCAGGCGCCAACATCGGCTCGATCGTCGCTCCGCTCACGGTGCCCTACATTGCCAGCGCTTGGGGTTGGGAATGGGCTTTCATCCTTACCGGTGCGGTTGGCCTGACCTGGCTTGCATTCTGGTATTCCTTGTATGCCGGGCCCGCCGCGAAACTCCAGAGCGGAAAACTTTCGCAGGCAGAATACGATCATATTCATAGCGACGTGGACGAACAGGAGGCCGAGAAAGCGGATGTCGCGAAGGCAAAGGTCGCGTGGTTCAAACTCCTGACCTTCCGGCAGACGTGGGCGTTCTTCGTCGGCAAGTTCATGACTGACCCAATTTGGTGGTTCTTCCTCTTCTGGTTGCCCTCATTTCTTGCCGGCGAGAACGCCCGCAAGGTGGATGCCTATATGGCTGTCAACCCGGGTTATACCGGTGATCCTTCCGGCATTCCCGGCGTCATCAGCTGGCCATTCGCCGTGGCGGTCATTTACACCGTCTCGACCTTCGGTTCGATCTTTGGCGGTTGGCTGCCCAAGAAGTTCATCAATGGTGGCATGGACGCCAACAAGGCCCGCAAGCTGGCAATGTTCATCTTCGCCTTGTTCCCGCTGACGGTGCTCTTGGCTTCGCGCCTTGGCAGGATCAACACCTGGTTGGCCGTGGCGGCTATCGCCATCGCCTGTGCCGCGCACCAAGCCTGGTCGGCCAATATCTTCACGACAGTTTCAGACATGTTTCCAAAGAAGGCGGTGGCCTCCGTCACCGGTATCGGCGGCATGGCCGGCGCGGTGGGCGGCATTCTCATCGCCCGCGCTGCGGGTGTTCTGCTCAAGCATTACACCGAACTGGGAAAAGTCGAAGCGGGTTATGGCATCATGTTTGTGATTTGCGGACTGGCTTACCTTACGGCGTGGGTGATCATGCATCTCCTCGTGCCGAAGTTTAAGAAGATCGTCCTGTAAGCGCCTGTGGAACTGCCGCATTGTGTGGGGCGGCACCGGGCAAAATGACTTTGAATTCTTTTATGGCTCAACAAGTTTATCTCGGAATCGACCTCGGCGCGGAAAGCGGCCGCGTCATGGCCGGAGTGTGGGACGGAAAAACCATGCAACTGGAGGAGTTGCATCGCTTCCCCAACGGCGGTGTCATCATTGCCGAAACTCTCCGTTGGAACACGCTCGGCCTCTGGTCCGAAATCCAGACCGGCCTGGCCGCCGCGGGAAAAAGATTCGGCAAGTCCATCGTCTCCGTCGGCGTGGACACGTGGGGTGTGGATTTCGCGCTGCTGTCCAAAACCGGCGAACTGCTCGGCCTGCCGTTTCATTATCGCGATGCCCGCACACGCGGCATCATGCCAAGGACGTTCGCGCGCGTTCCTCGTGAAGAGATTTTCGCGACAACCGGTTTGCAATTCATGGAACTGAACTCGCTGTTCCAACTGCTCGCGCTGCAAAAGAACAGCCCGGAGATTCTGGCCGCGGCCGAAACGCTCCTGTTCATGCCGGATTTCCTTCACTACTGCCTTTGTGGCGTGCGCGTTGCCGAATTCACCATCGCGACCACGAGCCAGTGCGTGAACCCGAAACAGCGCGCGTGGGCGGTTGACCTGCTGCAAAAACTGGGTCTGCCGACGAAGATTTTCCCCGAAATTGTTCCGCCCGGCAGCCGCATCGGCAACCTTCGGCTCCCGCTGGCTGAACGGACAGGACTGGATCCGGTCAGCGTCATTGCGCCCGCCGCGCACGATACCGGCTCCGCGGTCGCCGGCGTGCCGGCACGTTATACGGGCAAAGCCAGCTGGGCTTACCTTAGTTCCGGCACTTGGTCGCTGCTCGGCGTCGAGCTGCAGGATGCGCTGCTCTCCCCGCGCGTGCTCGAGCTGAACTTCACCAACGAAGGCGGCATTGACGGCACGTATCGCCTGTTGAAAAACATCATGGGCCTCTGGCTCGCCCAGCAATGCCGCCGCGCGTTCGCTGAAAAAGGAAGCAATATTTCCTACGAGAGACTCATTCAACTCGCCGCCGAATCCCCGGCGTTCCGCTCGCTCGTTGATCCGGACGACGACTGTTTTCTCAATCCGCCGGACATGCCGAAAGCCATTCAGGATTTCTGCCGCGAAACCGGCCAGCCCGTGCCGGAGACCGAGGGCCAGTTTGCCCGCTGCGTTTTCGAAAGCCTCGCGCTCAAATACGCCGCCACGCTCGACGGTCTCGAAGAACTCACCGGCACAAAAATCGAGGTGCTGCACATCGTCGGCGGCGGCTCGCAAAACAAACTGCTCAATCAATTCGCGGCCAACGCCTGCGCGCGGCCCGTTCTGGCCGGCCCCGTCGAGGCCACCGTGCTCGGCAACGTACTAGTGCAAGCGCGTTCGCACGGCGAGATTCGCACGCTCGCGGACATCCGTTCTGTCATCCGCAACTCGCGCGAACTTGGCCAGCACGAACCCGCCGACGGCCCGGCCTGGCGCGATGCCCGCGGACATTTTGCTGAAACCTGCAAACGGAAAACGGCATGAAGCGCATCCTTACTCGAATACATTTTCGAGCAGGCGCGGCAAAACCTGGGAGCGCCGGCGTCTCGCCGGCGAGTTCCTCGATCCAGAGCACAGCAACACGCCGGCGAGAAGCCAGCGCTCCCGGGGCGGGTCTTGCAGGCGTCCCAAGAATATATGTCATTCACTGCTGCTGAACTTGCCAGACACATGCAGGGCGAAGTTCTGGGCGACGGCTCGGTGGTCCTGACCGGCTTCGCCCCCGCCGACCGCGCCCAGCCGGGGGACCTGACGTTTGCGGAAAACGCCGACTATGTTGCGCTCGCCGAAAAAAGCGCGGCCTCGGCCATCATCGTGGAGCAATCGGTTTCTTCTTCGAGCAAGGTCTTGATTTGCGTGGCGAACCCCCGCGTCGCCTTTGCCAAAACGCTGGCGCTGTTTTTTCCCGAGCCGGTTTTTGCCTCAGGCATTCATCCAACGGCGGTCATCGCCGCGTCCGCGCAAGTGGATTCGACCGCGCACATCGGTCCGCATTGCGTCGTCGGCGAAAACGTCTTCCTCGGCGCGCGTTCGGTTTTGCAGGGCGGCAATCATGTAGGCGCGAAAAGTCGGATTGGAGAGGACACGAATCTTTTTCCGAACGTCACGATCTATCCCGGCACGGAAATCGGCAGCCGCGTGCGGATTCATTCCGGCACGGTCATTGGCGCGGATGGATTTGGTTACGTCCCGGACGGCGGCGTTCACCGCAAGGTGCCGCAGGCCGGCAACGTGGTCATCGGCGATGACGTCGAAATCGGCGCGAACGTCACGGTGGATCGCGGCGCGCTCGGCCCGACGATCCTCGGCAAAGGCACGAAGATTGATAACCTCGTCCAGATCGCCCATAATGTTGTCATCGGCGAGCATTGCCTCGTGGTTTCGCAGGCGGGAATCGCGGGCAGCACCAGGCTGGGCAACTACGTTGTGCTCGGCGGCCAGGTCGGGCTGGCGGGACATTTGAAAATTGGAGATCGTGTTTTGGTCGCGGCTCAGTCCGGCGTGATGCGCGACATTCCTGACGGTGAAAAATGGTTTGGTTACCCGGCGCAACCGGATCGACAGACGAAACGGCAAATCCTCGTATTGCAACAACTGCCGGAGCTGCTTCGTCGTGTCAGCAAATTGGAAAAGAAACTCGACGACCAGTGAGCCGGGTAGGGATAGCGCGCTGCGCTGTCCGCGCCGCGTACCAGCGGCGCAACGTTGGGTGAAGTGGCCCATAGGGCGCAAAAAAGTTCCGCCGGCTAATACGCGGGCGGGGACGCCGCAGCGCGGCGTCCCTACCAAGAGGAATTGGCATGAATTTTCTCCAATGGATAAAGTCGTGGTTCGCACGCCGGGAACAACCGGAGCATCTGCGGCGCGGCGAACTCGGCGAGCGCGCGGCCAAAAAATTTCTTCAGCGGCGGGGCCTCAAATTTCTGACGGCCAATTTCCGTTCGGCGCGCGGCGAGATTGATTTGATTTTTCGCGAGGACGACTGCCTCGCGTTCGTGGAGGTCAAAACGCGATCTTCGGAAGATTGGACGCGTCCGGCGGCGGCGGTGAACGCGCGCAAACGCCGGCTGCCTTCCCAGACCGCGCTCGACTATCTGCGCCTCCTGGAAAATCCGCCGGTGAAAATTCGTTTCGACATCGTGGAGGTGTTGTTGGAAAACGGGGAAGTCCGCGAAGTGCGGCATCTGCCGAACACGTTTCCGATGGAGAAACCGTATCGCTACGGGTGAATTGGCGCGGTCGCAGGTTTTCTCTTTCGCGTTGAAGCGAACTGTTTCATCATGGTAGCGTGGCAAATTTAATCGCAATCGTAGGCCGGCCCAACGTCGGCAAGTCCGCGCTGTTCAACCGCATCATTCGCAAGCGCATCGCCATCGTGCATGACCAACCGGGTGTCACCCGTGATCGTGTCACCGCCGAAGCCGAGTGGCAGGGGCGCCCGTACACGCTGGTGGACACCGGTGGCATCGGCCTGTTGCGCCGTGAAAAATCAGACGATATCATCGTCAAGGCCGCCATGGAGCAGGTGGACATTGCCATCGAAGCCGCCGGCGTGATTATCCTTGTTGTGAATGTCCAGGAGGGCGTGGTGCCTTTGGATCGCGAAGTCGCGCAGCGGTTGCGCACCAGCGGCAAGCCGGTGTTGGTGGCGGTGAACAAGGTGGACACGAGCCGTGCGGAATCCGGCGCGGACGAATTCGCCCAGCTTGGCTTCGAGAAAATTTTGCCCGTCAGCGCGATTCATGGCGAAGGCATTGAGAATTTAATGAATGCGGCGTTCAGTTTGCTGCCGGAGCAAAGCGCGGAGCCGAAAGTTGAGAATTCAGAATCCGAGCCAGCAGAGATGGGACCGGACGGCGAGGAGATAACAAAAGCGCCCAAACAACAAGGCCCGTTGAAGCTGGCCATCGTTGGCCGCCCGAACGTCGGCAAATCCTCCATCATCAACGCGCTCACCAAATCCGAGCGGGTCATCGTCAGTCCGATTCCCGGCACGACGCGCGACGCGGTGGACGTGCCGTTTGAAGTCGAGACGGACGGTGTGCGGCAGCAATACATTTTGATTGATACCGCCGGGATGCGAAAAACGCGGCAGGTCGGCGACTCCATTGAGTTTTATAGTGTGAAGCGTTCGGAGGATTCCATCGAGCGTTGCGACATCTGCGTGCTGGTCCTGGACGCGGAGAGCGGCATTATCGAGCAGGACAAGAAAATTGCGGACCGCATTGTGGAGGCGCGGAAGGCCTGCATCGTCGTCGTCAACAAATGGGATCTTTACGAGGAGTCGGTGCGCGCGGGACGCCAGGAGGAAATCGAGCGACGCAATCAAAAGAAGCGGCGCGAAGGCAATGAGAATCCGTTAACCATGCTCGGCGAGTTCGGCGCGTGGGTGCAGGAGAAATTGTTTTTCCTGGATTACGCGCCGGTGATCTTCACGTCCGCGAAATCCGGCTTTCATCTGGAGCGTCTGCTCGAAGCGGTGCGCTACGTGGCCGCGCAATTGCAGCAGAAAATTCCCACGGCGATTTTGAATCGCACGTTGCACGACGCTGTTGAGCGGCGGCAGCCCGTGAGTTCGGCGGGACACCGGTTGAAATTTTTTTACGCCACACAGGTGCGCCAGGCGCCGCCGACCTTTTTGCTGTTCGTCAATCGCGACGAGCTTTTCTCCGATCAATATAAGAAATATCTCGGCGACCAATTACGCGCCGCGTTTGGTTACGAAGGCTGTCCGGTGGTGCTCGTGCCCAAGGCGCGTCCAAAAACCATCGAGCCAGTGCGAAAATTCAAGGTGCCGGACAAAAAGAAAGCCGGGCGGATGGATGCTCACCGGGCGGCGCGGCAGGAAAGATATTCCCGCAAGCCCGGAAAAAAAACTCGTTGAAGTAAAAATCCGGTTGATCATTCGCGACGCAACAAAATTTAACTGCGCCACCGGACGCGCTGCTTTTTGGTTCTTCTCTGTTTTCGGTGGAATATTGGGCGTGAGGGTGAAAAGAGATATGGTTGAAGCGTCCGCCCTCACCCTGGCCCTCTCCCCCAGGAGAGGGAACGACCGTAGTCCGTCTCTTATTTTGCGGAAGATTATTAGGCCAGTCCCGTCGCTCGAATTTTCAAAGAAACGGAGAACGATTCTCCCTTTCCCCGGGGAGAGGGCGGGGTGAGGGCGGGCATCTCCATGATTTTCTTGTTCACTTCGGACTTATCCACAGCGGTGAGCAAGTTTGCATAAATTGATTGGTGGCGCGGGGATTTCCTGCATTTTTCTGGGCGAATAACGTTTGCGTAACTTTTTTGAAAATATTTCTTGTTACCCCAATCAGTTGTGGATAGGGTTTGGCCATCACCCAACTAATTGGGGTGTCCGGCTTCATCAAAGTGGCCGAAATTCAAGAGAAACAAAGAAATTTTGATCTAGTCTTTTTTATTCGTTCGGCGGTTGTTTGGTCGAAAGGAATTTGGAAAAGGCCTGACGAGATAGGAAAAAATGATAGATGCACTCGAGGAAGTTTCACCTTCCGCAACGCAACAACAGCATCGCCGCCGCCCGGCGACAATGGCCACCGGTCGCAGCGCGAAAAGCAGCGCCACGAGCAACCCAAAATCGCTCCGCATGGAACGCATCTTCAGCGATGCCAAAGTGAAGCCGTTCGATCAAATCGAATGGGAACGCCGCACCGCTGAAATCACCGACGACGCCGGCAAGGTCATTTTCAGCCAGGAAAATGTTGAAGTGCCCAAGTCCTGGTCGCTACTCGCGACCAAGGTGGTGGTTTCAAAATATTTTTACGGCGAACTGAAAACGTCGGAGCGCGAAACCTCCGTGCGCCAGCTCATTCACCGCATCAGCCGCACGATTGCGGATTGGGGCGTGAAAGACGGTTACTTCAGCAAGGCAGACGGCGAAGTATTTTTCGATGAATTGACCTGGCTGTGCGTCAACCAATACGGCGCGTTCAATTCGCCGGTCTGGTTCAATGTCGGACTGTTCAGTCAATACGGCATCGGGAAAAATTCCGGCCAGGGCAACTGGTTTTACAACCGCAAGACGCACGAAGCCGAGCGCGCCGCCACCCAATACGAATATCCCCAAGGCAGCGCCTGCTTCATCCAGTCGGTTGAGGACAACATGGAAAACATCATGCGCCTCGCCCACAGCGAAGCGATGCTCTTCAAATACGGCTCCGGCACCGGCACCGATCTTTCGCCGATTCGTTCGAGCAAGGAAAAGCTCAGTGGCGGTGGTCGGCCCAGCGGCCCGATGAGTTTCCTGAAAGTTTATGACCAGGTGGCGAACGTGGTGAAATCCGGCGGCAAAACCCGCCGCGCGGCGAAGATGAACACGCTGCGCGACTGGCACGGCGACATCGAGGAGTTCATTGACGCGAAGCAAAAGGAAGAAAAGAAGGCGTGGGCGTTGATCGAACAAGGTTACGACGGTTCCTACAACGGCGATGCCTACGGCAGCGTGATGTATCAAAACGAAAATCTTTCCGTCCGTGCCAGCGACGAATTCATGCAGGCCGCGCTCGATGGGAAGGAATGGTGGACGCGCACGGTCACCACCAACAAGCCGCTGCAAAAGAAGGACGCCAGCCAGTTGTTGCATAAAATCGCCGAAGGCACCTGGATCTGTGGCGATCCCGGGATGCAGTACGACGGCGCGATTCAGAAATGGCACACCTGCAAGGGCACCGAGCCAATTCACTCCACCAATCCCTGCTCGGAATACGTTTTCATCAACAACACCGCGTGTAATCTCGCCTCGCTGAATTTGATGAAGTTCAAACGCGACGACGGCAGGTTTGAGGTCGAGCGTTTCAAGGCCGCGGTGCGCATTTTCATCACCGCGCAGGAAATTCTCGTGGACAACGCGAGTTATCCGACCAAGGAAATCGCCGAGAACTCTCACATTTTCCGCACGCTGGGCCTCGGCTACGCCAACCTCGGCTCGCTCATCATGAGTTATGGATTGCCCTACGATTCCGACGAAAGCCGTGCGCTGGCCGGCGCGATCACCGCCATCATGACCGGCCATGCGTACGAGCAAAGCGCGGAAATCTCCGCCAGCATCGGCGCGTTTCCCGGCTACCGCGACGCGCGCTGCACCCACATTTCCAAACCGCTCGCGAAGGACAACGTCGAATCCACGCTCGGCGTCATCAAGCTGCATCGGAAAGCCGTCGAAGGAATCCAGCCCAGTGAAGAATTCAATTATTTGAAAGACGAAGCCCGCCGCTGCTGGGATGGCGCTCTGGAGCGCGGCAAAAAAGCCGGATATCGCAACGCGCAAGTCACCGTGCTCGCGCCGACCGGCACCATCGCCTTCCTCATGGATTGCGACACGACCGGCATCGAACCCGACATCGCGCTCGTGAAATACAAACTGCTCGCCGGCGGGGGCATGTTGAAAATGGTCAATCGCGGAGTGCCGCAGGCCTTGCAACGCCTCGGCTATTCCGCGAGGGAAAATGAAGGCATCGTCGCGCACATCGAAAAATTCGACACGCTTGAAGACGTGGAAGACAACGGCGTCACCGTCCGCAGCGGACTGAAGCCCGAACATCTCGTAGTGTTTGACTGCGCGTTCAAGCCGTATCGTGGCCAGCGCAGCATCGGCTACCTGGCCCATTTGAAAATGATGGGCGCGGCGCAACCATTCATTAGTGGCGCGATTTCCAAAACCGTCAACATGCCCGGCGAATGCACGGTGGCAGACATCCGCGACGCTTACGTTCAGGCGTGGAAGATGGGGTTGAAGTGTGTGGCGATTTACCGGGACGGCTCGAAACGTTCGCAACCGCTCAACACCAGGAAGACGAATGAAGGCAGCGAAAAGTCAACGGCGGCGGCTGATTCATTCGCACTCGAAACCCGTCTCAGGGAACTCGAAAGCGAAGTAACTGAACTGCGTGAAGAATCGGGCAAACCGCTGCGCCGCCGGCTTTCCGACACGCGCCAGGCCCTCACGCACAAGTTCGACATCGCGGGACACGAAGGTTATCTCACGGTTGGGCTGTTCGACGACGGCCATCCCGGCGAATTGTTCGTCACCATGGCCAAGGAGGGTTCGACCATCGGCGGCCTGATGGACAGCATCGGCACGCTCACCAGCCTGGCCCTCCAATATGGCGTGCCGCTCGAAGCGCTCGCCCGCAAATTCGCGCACCAGCGGTTTGAGCCGTCCGGCTTCACCAAGAATCCGGAAATCCGCAACGCCGCGTCCATCACCGACTACGTTTTCCGCTGGCTGGCGCTGCAATTTGTTCCCGGTTATCGCGAAGCCAACGCGGTGAACCGCAGCCAGCCGGAACTCGCCATGCCGGGATTGCTGGAGGAAGAGAAAAAAAAAATAAACCGGCCGGTTCCGGAACTGGCGATTTCGGAAGACTCGGACGTGCTTGAAATAAAGGCGAGCAACGGCAACGGCCACAAGCACGGCTCGCCCGCTCAACGGACCATGAAGAACCTGAGCGACACCGTCGCTCACTTCCAACAGGACGCGCCCACGTGCCCAAACTGCGGCCACGTGGCGGTTCGCAACGGCGCGTGTTACAAATGCCTGAATTGCGGCGAGAGTTTGGGTTGCAGTTAGCAGACAATGCACAAGACAGGCCGGGAAGCGCGGAACGCCTTCCGGCCTGTGCTTTTTTGTGGGGGCACAGAAAAGAAGGGCAAGAAAAGGCAAGAAAAGCTTGCTTTCGGAGAGCAAACCTGCGAGAATCCCCGCTCAAATCCATGATTGCTTTTTTGGCGGCCATACTTGTCCGCAACCATTCTCCACAATGAAAAATGAAATCACAGCAACCGCGGGTTTTTGGCTTTGACGCTCAACCGCCGCGCGGCAGCCGACGGAAAACACCGCGACCGCCATGTCTCTGGCTTGGGTCTTTGCCACTGGCTTGGATTGCTGCTGGTTTTATGGATGTTCTTAGTTTCGCAGCGGGCTGAGGCCGCCGGAACTTGGACCCGTCTGATCCATAACGCACCGGACACCATTCAGCTAATGCTGCTGCTTCCCGATGGCACGGTCATGGCCGGAAATGGGGGCGGAAATGGTTGGTATCGTTTGACGCCGGATAGTCAAGGAAGCTATGTGAATGGCACGTGGACCACACTCGCCTCAATGCACGACACTCGCCTTTATTTTTCCTCCGATGTTCTTACGGATGGCAGAGTGTTCGTTGCCGGCGGGGAATATGGCACCGGCACAAACAGCGCGGAGGTCTATGATCCGTTGAGCGACATCTGGACAATGTGTCCGCCTCCGCCGGCCGGACAAAAGTATTTTTTTGATTCGATTTCAAAGATTTTGCCCGACGGAAACGTGCTGATTGCGCCAGTGAATCCCGCAACCTCGGGCGGCACGGTAATTTACAACTCAGCCTCCAATAGCTGGATCGTCGGCCCCAAACTTTTTCGAGGTTTCTACCAAGACGAAGCTAGCTGGGTCAAACTGCCGGACGACAGCATTCTGACGATTGACCCGTTTGGCATCCACTCGGAACGCTACATTCCTTCGTTGAACCAGTGGGTCAATGACAGTGATGTTCCGGTCCAAATGTATGACAGCTTTGGGTTTGAACTGGGGGCTGCTTTTCTATTGCCGGATGGGGAGGCAATTTTCTTTGGCGCCACCGGACACAACGCCATTTACACCCCATCCGGCACTACCAGTCCGGGCACCTGGTCGGCGGCCGCCGATTTTCCCAACAACCAGGGAACGCCGGATGCCGCGGCGGCCATGATGGTGAACGGCAAGATTCTTTGCGCCACCTCGCCTACTCCCACCTCGGCGGACCATTTCCCAGTTCCTACCAGCTTCTACGAGTATGACTATGTAAGCAACACCTTCACCCAGGTAGGCGCTCCCGGGGGCGGAACTACGCTCAACGACTCTGCCTATGTCACGCTCATGCTCGATCTCCCGGACGGGTCGGTGCTTTACTCCCAGTTCAGTTCACGGCTTTACGTGTACCGACCCGCCGGATCGCCACTGGCTGCTGGGAAGCCTGCCATCACCTGCATCACCCGGAACAGCGATGGTTCCTTCCATCTGACGGGCACGCAACTCAACGGTATCTCGGAAGGCGCTGCCTATGGCGATGACAACCAGATGGACAGCAACTATCCGTTGGTACGATTGACCAACTCCGCCGGGAATGTCTATTACTGCCGAACCTACAATTGGAGCCTTACCAGTGTGATGACCGGCAATACGCCGGTGACGACGGAATTTAAGCTGCCCGCGAACCTGCCTGCGGGGACTTATTCACTGGCTGTGGTGGCCAATGGGATCGGCTCGGATACAATCTCTTTTAGTACATTACCGCCTGTGATAACGGCACAACTCCAGGATCAGACTGTATTTCAAGGGGATAATGCAACTCTGAGCGTGACTGCCACCGGGGCAACCGACTACCAGTGGCAGTTCGGTGGCGGACCGTTGCCCGGAGCCACCAATTCCACCTTGCTCTTGACGAATGTTGGCGCTTCTCAGGCGGGAACCTACTTCGTGGTTTTGACCAACCTTTTCGGACCGGCCACCAGTTCCAATGCCACGCTGACCGTGATCCCGACAGTGCCGCTGCCCGTCGCGCTGGACGCTACCGACCTGGTATGGACCACAGACGGCACTTCCACCTGGCACGGATTAACCAATATCTCGCACGACGGCGTGGCAGCGGGACAAAGCGGTTTCATCACCAACAATCAGTTGTCGCGGCTGCAGACTGCCGTTACTGGACCTGGAACTTTGACCTTCTGGTGGAAGGTTTCGTCCCAAACCAATTCGGACTCCCTTGCTTGTCTGGCTGGTGGTGTGCCACAGGCGGCGATCTCCGGGGAGGTTGATTGGACGCAGCAAACTATTTATCTAGGCTCGGGAAACCAGACGTTGCAGTGGGTTTATTCCAAGGATGCCGGCGGAAGCGCGGGTCAGGACGAAGGGTGGGTTGACCAGGTGAGCTATACCGCTGGCGGCACGATGCCATTCATTACAACGCAACCGGGCGACCAGGTCGCGGGCGCGGGCGGCCCGGCCAGCTTCAGCGTCATAGCCGCCGGCACACCAGATCTGCAATACCAGTGGCAATTCAATGACGCGGACATAACCGGCGCCACGAATTCTTCGTTGCTATTGACACAGGCCCTGGCTACAAACGTCGGTCTTTACTCGGTCGTGGTTTCCAATAGCTTTGGCTTTGCCATTAGTTCCAACGCCCTGCTCTCGGTTGTGCCTGTGGCCGCTTTTGGAAATGACAGTTTCGGGCAGACTGGCGTTTTAATCTCCACCACAAATGCCGTGGCGATTTCGGCCGGAGGCTACCACAACCTGGCGTTGAACGTGGACGGCTCCGTGGTTGCGTGGGGCAACAACAACAACGGACAATGCACCATCCCAGACGGTTTGACAAACGTGGTCGCCATTGCGGCCGGCGGCTTGCATAGTCTGGCTTTGCTGGAGGATGGCATCGTCGTCGGATGGGGTGATGATAGTTCCGGACAGACGGATGTTCCGGCTACTGCCGCGAACGCCATCGCCGTCGCAGCGGGCGGCTCGCACAGCCTGGCATTGCGGGCCGACGGCATTGTGGTTGCGTGGGGCGATAACAGTTGGGGCCAGACCAATGTTCCCGACACTCTCTCCAACGTCGTCGCCATCGCCGCCGGAGGTCAGCACAGTTTGGCGCTGAAATCGGATGACACCGTGGTCGCCTGGGGCGGCAACCTAGGACCTTATGGCAACTATGGAGGCCAGGTGGATGTGCCCTTTGACCTGGGCCAGGTGGTAGCCGTCGCGGCCGGAGGCTATCACAGCTTGGGCATAAAAGTTGACGGCACGGTGGCGGCTTGGGGAGACAATACCTTGAACCAGACCAGTGTGAGTTCGGGATTATCGAACGTGGTGGCCATCGCGGCCGGTGACGCGCACAGCCTCGCTCTAAAAAGCGATGGCACCCTGGTCGGATGGGGAGACAATTCTTTCGCCCAGATATCTGTGCCCACAAACATAGCGAGTGTGATAGCTGTAGCGGCGGGGACCTATCATAGCCTGGTCTTGTCTGGTCTTTCACCGGGAGCACTTCAACTGATGAATCCCGTCCTCAATGGGAATGCGGTTTCCATTCCGCTCCCAACGAGCCGGGGCAAAGCCTACTTCCTGGAATATAAGAATTCACTGGCGGATAATAACTGGATCATCCTCTCAGCCGTGGCGGGTAATGGCAGCATGAAAACATTGGCTGATACCGCTCCTAGCGCCTCGCTGCGCTTTTACCGGGTACGCCAGCAATGATTTTGAGGCAGAGAACCATATGCCGCATGAAGCTCTGCGCTTCCAGGAACCACTTGGCGGCTCGCTTTTTATGTTGTCGCTTGCGATGATTTCGCGCGTCCAAGCCGATCCAGACGAAGTTGTCACCAATTTTACCCAGGCCGATTCGATCATTGGAGAGCGCCTGTTCTTGGAGACGCGATTCGCCAGGTTTTTCTTCGCCAAATCAGGCGGTAACGCGAACTTCCAATTGACCACCAATGATCCGGTAATGGACGTCTTGGAAACCGTTTCCGGGTCTGTGCCGGAACCTTTTGCCACACCTTGCATGGGTGCCATGAACTGCCGCCAATGCCATTTGGTGGACGAGGAAGGCTACGGCTCGTTGGGGAATAATACTTTGGGCAATCGAACTTATGCTGATTTCGCACGGCGCAGTCCGATTCCTGATATTGGAGACGGGCGCACGCACACGCCCCGCAATTCGCCAACGCTGGTTGAGGCTTTGGCCCCCGAGTCAAACACCGCGGTTTTTCGACTCTGGTTTTCTTTTCAGTCTCACTTCAAACTATGATGCTTTATTGCCGGATCGGCCACCGCTGTTTCTCCATCGCGACGGGCAATTCGCTTCAGCCCATGATTTGATAATTGCCACTTTGACGGGACGGAATTACGGCTGGCAACCAACGGAATACGCGACGGCGGTGGCGCATATTGCCCATATCATCCGGGACGACGACGGCAAAGGCTATCTGGCATCGAAGGCCCGGGATGGACAATTCAGCGCGATAATTCCAGGCCTTGCCTCTTATTCAAATATATTTTCCGGATATACCAATTATCAAAGTGATCCGAGATTTATCAATCGCTTCACGATATCTCCCCAATATCGCCTGGACATGGCGGATACGAACACTACGGACGAACAGATTGTTCAAACCATTGCCGCCTTGCTACAGGTTTATCGGGAAAGCTTGACTCTCTCGCGAGACACAAACAACGAGTTTAATGGCTCGCCCTACGACGTGTTTTTAATCAAGAACGGACTGCCCCGGCAGCCCGGCGTCAATGAAACACCCGCTCAATACGCCCGGCGGTTGCGTGAGCTTATTGCCCAATTATCCCAACCGCAATTTGTGACCGATCCCGCCGATGGTGAGTTTGAAACCCATACCCAATCTTTCCAGTTTGGTCCAAACGAATTGGAAGGGCTGAAGATTTTTTTGGCGGACAAGAATTCGCCGCTGACAAATGGCAGCGCTAGAATTGGAAATTGTGCGACGTGCCACGCCCCGCCGGCCTTCACCGACTTTATTTTTCATAATACCGGCGCCACCCAGGAGGAATACGACGCGGTTCACAACCCGGGATCGTTCCAAAATCTGCCTATGCCGGAATTCGCCGTCCGCCAGTCGAATTACGATGCCTATCTGCCACCGACGCCAAATCATCCGCAAGCCACGGGCAAATTTGAGACGCCGCCTGCCACGAACAGCCCGGGTGAGGTTGACTTGGGGTTGTGGAATGTGTTTGCCAATCCCGATTTTCCCGCGCCCCAAGCCGGACTGTGGCAAATTCTACCAAAACTATTGGGCCTTTCCGCACCGCAAATTGACGGCGCTACGATGAGCACGAACCATTTTGCTTTCAGCGGCACGAACGGCGTGCCCGGTGGAACTTATTATGTGCTGACCTCGTCGAATCTGCAGTTGCCACCGGCAAGCTGGGCGGTCATCGCAACCAATACGTTTGATCCCCAGGGACGTTTCAGTTTCGTCAACCCTGTCGCTCCCGATATTTCTCGAGGATTTTATCGGTTGTCTCTGGCGCTGCCATCGACCGCCGACGTATTGCCGCTGACGATCGCCCTTTTCAAAACTCCCAGCCTGCGCGATCTCGGACATTCCAGCCCTTATCTGCATACGGGGAGAATGAATTCCATCGAAGAGGTGATCCAGTTTTATCAGAATTTTTCCGATAAAGCCCGGGCTGGTGACGTCAGAAACGCGGCCCCCGAACTGCGCGACATGGCGTTGGATGATTCCGCAGCCGCCCCGCTGGCCGCCTTCCTGCGTTCACTTGACGAGGATTATACGGATTAAGATGAATGCTTTTCTCGATGGTTTGTGAAAGCCGAACGATTGGTGGGTAGTGGCTCATTGTGGTGGAGCGAGGCTACCGACGAGCCGGCTCGCGAGGACGCTCGCCCACCGCAAAAGCAAACTGACCCATTACCCCAACCATAAAGCCGAATATGATGTTTCGTTCGGCTTTCGTTTTTTTCGAGAAGAGCATTTCGTCAGCGCCAACACGCTTGAGTCATTCCTGCGGCGCGTCTATCCTCGGTGCATGAGCGAACCCTATCATTTTATTCGCGAAGATCCGTGGCGCATCTTCCGCATCATGGCCGAATTTGTGGAGTCCTTCGAAACCATGTCCAAGGTCGGCCCTGCCGTGACCGTCTTCGGCTCCGCCCGGACGAGGCCCGCTGATCCATTTTATAAAGCAAGCGTCGAACTGGGCCAGAAGCTCGCGCTGGAAAACTTCGCCGTCATCACCGGCGGCGGTCCCGGCGTCATGGAAGCCGCCAATAAAGGTGCAAAGCAGGCAAAGGGCAGATCAGTCGGCCTGAACATCGAACTGCCGCATGAGCAGGCCGGCAATCGCTTCGCCAACGTGCCGGTCCATTTTCATTATTTTTTTGCACGCAAAGTTTCCTTCGTGAAATACAGCATGGGTTTCATCTACTTGCCCGGCGGCTTCGGCACCCTGGACGAAATGTTTGAAGTCCTGACGCTCGTCCAGACCGAACGTATCACGCGCTTCCCGCTGATTCTGTTTGGCAAACGCCATTGGTCCGGCCTCTTGCGCTGGATGGACACCGCGCTCGAAGACCACAAGCTCATCAGTCCCGGCGATCTGGATTTACTGCGCGTGACCGACGACGTGGACGAAGCCGTGCAAATCATCTGCGATTACCGCCGCAAAGTCGGGCCGCCCACCGAAGTGCCCAAGGCTTTCAAGTAAACGATGTATCACATTACCAAACTTCCCAACGGCTTGCGAGTGGCCACCGCTGAAATGCCC
>OCZU010000587.1_pt1 | contig 24904 bp, 22 predicted proteins | sample 1539001 | NCBI WGS metagenome assembly OCZU01 (sample SAMEA3539306, study PRJEB22396) | soil metagenome | biome: tundra; feature: field; material: soil | place: USA | collected 2010-05 | depth 0.15 m | reverse complement strand
CCTGGAATGAGCGTGCCTTGGCATCATTCGGCAGCGACCGCGCGCGGTCGATGAAGCCCTCCACGCGGACCAACTCGACAGCGAGGGTTGCACGATCGATAGGTGGGGCCGGTTCCTCGGAAGGCTCCTCGCTCTCATCCTCTTCCTCAAGATCCCGGAACACGCTGATCCATGTGTCGTCGGAACGTAAACCCGCTTGCAGGCGACGGAGACGGCCGGCGACATTCTCCAGGCTTGCGGCCAGGGCCGGGATTGACGAGGCCATCCGCCGGTGGAATCCGATTAACAAAAGTCGCCGTTGCCGACCGGAGAATGCATACAGGGACGGTTCCAGAAGGTACTCGGTCACGTCGTCATAGAGCGACCGCTCAGCGTCGCTCATAGCGTATTCGTACAATCTGCAGCGCCGTTGGGTGAAGGGCCGATCGAGAAACTCCTGGGCCTGACGGCGCAACGTCCTCTGGAGAACGATCGCGAGACGTCGTTGAAGCTCGTGCTCCTGACCAGGGACCAATGTCCGATCGTCCTCATCGCAGAACACTTCGCGAAACGTCGTGATATCCCCGAGAAGAGTGCCCGTTGGCTCCACGTACTGCACCAAGCCCCATATTTCGGCGAGCGAATTCTGCATCGGGGTCGCCGTGAGCAGCAGCACCGGCGTTGATCGCAGAAAGCCGCGCACTCGGTGGGCCATCAAGGCTTCGTCCGAGCTTTCGTCGTAAATCCCGTCACGCCCGTATCGCTTGTGCAGTCCGGCGAAGATCTCATGAGCTTCGTCGATCACGGCGAGATCGAACGGAGGTACGGCGCCTAGAGGGGTTGCGCCGCGCTCGCTGCCCGCGAATTCCCGACCAACCAGATACACGCCCGGCGCGAAGAAGCTCGCATCGTTCTCAAGTGCTTGGATGCCGAACAGATTTAATAGCTCGCCCTGCCACTGGCCGATCAGCGATTTGGGCACGATCAGCAGGATGCGCTGCGCGCCCTCCGCCCGGCTCTGGGCAATGACCAGGCCGGCCTCAATCGTCTTTCCCAGGCCGACCTCGTCTGCGAGAATGCAACCGCCTTCGCGAAGACGTCGAAGCGCAAAGATCACCGCGTCAATCTGGTGAGGGTTGGGATCGATGCGCGCCTGGCGCTGCGCAGCCGCGTAGCGCTCCCTGTCGTCCGGACGGCGGACCCGGACAAGATCCTCGGCGAGAATCCGTTGATTGAAGGCGTGGAGACTCATGTGTTGCGCGACTAGACGCTTGCACTCGCGTTATCAAAATTCTGGTCGGATGCGAAATCATCATAATACCGGGTTTCGGCCGTCATATCTGTTGATTACAAGGCCGAGGGCGGTTGGGTTAGGGCGCTAACCACGGCGGCAAGAGAGTTGGTCGGGGACGAGCCTCATTCGACCGCTGCAAAAAACCACACCGCACCTCGTCCCATTCCCTGAATTGATGACGCCAAGAGCTTCAGATGGGAGAAGTCGTCGCGAAGCGTTCGCTCCCACGTGTCGGAGTGCTACCTGGGCTCGGAGTCTGCCGAAAGGTCTTGCTAAGCTGCCTGACAGAACGTGGAGCAGATTCTCGCTGGCGTTGGGTCGGGTCGTGTGCAACCCGAAAAAGGGGAATACAACCGCTCGGAAGGAACCCGCACCGCCGGCCTGGTCCAGGACTTCCTATTCGGGATGCCAGGGCCTCATGCATAGCTCAGCCAGTTCTTGCTTACTCATCCGCAATGCTTCTCAAGAAACCGTTGGGATACCGGACGTGACCATCCAATCAATTCGGACTTGGCCAACGTCGCCGTTGATCCGCGCCGTGCGAATGGCCCTTCGTTCTTCCTCCCTCCAACCCACGCCGTTCCTCAGCTCCCGTCCACAGTCTTGTGCGTGAACTGCCGAATAGAGATAAGCTAGCCTTTCTGGACAGCGCCAAAACTGGATTTTCGAATGCATGCATCCTGAGCCACAATCCGACCGTGAAAGCCTCGAACAGCCGGGCATCGAATCGGGACTAGTTGAGGCGCTGACATCAGCTTACTCTGAGCTCATAAAGAGACAGAGAACGGCATCCGCCGCTTTTGTGCGCTGGACATCTCCTCACGCCAGAGCCCATGAATTCTGCTGGATAGAGGACCAGTCGGAGGTCCTTATGTCTTCGGCCAAAGAAATCAGAATTGGGCCCAACGATCCGATTTATGGGCCTCTGCGGAAAATGATGGCTACCCTCGAGCTAAACCCGTACGAACGAGAATTGCTGTACGGTTTCCCCTATGTCGTGGGGCACATTGAGGGCAAAGCGATCCGCGCTCCCTTGCTGACGATTCCGATTTCAATTCGCCCAGATGCTGAGGCAATCGTCATTCAGCCAAATGAGGAAACAGTAAGATTCAACTCGCTCCCATTTCGGTCTGATCTAGACTCAGCCGCCCATGAACAGGCGCTCGATCGATTAATTGATGCCACGCCGCATTTCCCGCTGACTTCTGCGGAGCTTGTCCATTTCTGTGGCAGTGTTGCCCGTGAAATGGAGGTCGATATCGACGCGACTTTGGACGGATCACTCAAGCGTCCTCCGGTTCAGCCTCGCACAGCAATGCGCCTTCGCATCATTGATTCCGCCGCGTGTTTTATGGCACCGAAAACAAGCTACTTTCTAGCGAGCGATTTATCCTTTATTGGAAGCACTGGCGCTTCGGCCGTTTCCACTACAGCACTGGGTTGGCTGTTAAGCCGCCGGGGTCAACAAGCCACAAGTAACGTCTTTCACGATTCCAGGAGCGTTGTATTTCCGTTTCCGTCGAACTCCAGTCAGCGGAGGGTTGCGCTGCTCGCTGATGAGCAACAGAACCGCATCATCGTCGTCCAGGGACCTCCGGGAACGGGAAAATCGCTAACGATCGCGAACGTCGCGTGCCATCTGGTGGCGAGAGGGAAACGCGTCCTCATCTGCTCTCAAAAAGATAAGGCGCTGAGTGTCGTTGACCAAACTCTGAGGCAGCTTGAACTGGTCCAGCTTCCAATGACACTCTTGCGACAGGACGCGGATTCTCGACGGGAGCTCCGTGAGCGTCTGGACTCGATTCAAAAGAATCGTTCTGTGGAAGATACTCGCCGGGATTCCGAGAAGGAAGCCGGGCATCATACCCGACTGGTGGCGGAGCACGAAGAAACAGAGGCTCGCCTTGGGGCCGCCGTCTACGCCGAGCATATAGTCGCTTCAGCGGACCGTGAACTCTCTGAGGCCTCAACTATCTTGCGTCGACTTGGAGCACGGTGGAACGTGCACAAAGCTACGCGCCGAGGCAAGAAGGAGGCACCCGTCCAGTCTCATGAAGTCGGGCATCACGCCACGGAACTGCGCATGGGTCTACTGGCGGCCGCAATTCGAGTGCTAACGACGGCGGCACAGCATCGCACCGGTGAAGCGAGTCGCGGAGAAAGGAACCAACTTCGGGAGTTCTCAAAGCTCTTGGCGCGAAGTCAGAGTAGCGCTAAGAATTTCAGTATCTTTGACCGCCTCAAGCGCGAACCGGAGAGGTGCCGAATGCTTCTGAAGGTATTGCCTTGCTGGATCATGAGTCCGGACGATGTCGCTCGGCTTTTTCCGTGTGAGCCGGGGATATTCGATACGGTCATCATAGATGAGGCCTCCCAATGCGATCTCCCCTCCATGGCGCCCGTTCTATACCGAGCGAAACAGGCTATCATCGCAGGCGATTCTAAGCAGATGCAGGCCCAGCGCTTTGCATTCACATCAGCGCAGGTGGCCGCCCAGGCGTGGCGAGAAAACGGTCTGGACAAACTAGATCCGGACCGTTGGCTCGACCCGGCAAGGATAGACCTCTTGCATCTTTCGTCTGTCCGATTCGATGAAGAGGCGTTCCTTGACGAGCATTATCGTTCGTTGCCGCCAATCATCGGCTTTTCGAACGAGCGGTGGTACGGCAACCGTCTTCGGGTCATGAGAGACGGACAGGATAAGCGAATTGGTGACCCGGGTTCTCCGGTAATCACACTACGCCACGTCGCCGAAGGGCGCGTCAATCCCGGCACCCAGGAGAATGAAGTAGAAGCCGGGGAACTGATTGCGGCCCTCAAGGAGAGACTTCACGATCCTGGATATTCTGAAGCCACATTCGGAGTCATTTGTCTCTTTGAGGAACAAATGCGGCTTGTCAACGACATGGTCGCTGAGCAAATCGATGACGATCTGCGAGCTAGGCACGATCTTGTTGTAGTAAACCCGGACGGATTCCAAGGGGATGAACGAGACGTCATTTTCTATTCGCTCTCGTATGACGCCAAGGGAATGGAAAGAGCCGCTCTCTCTGCTCGGCAGGCGGAGCGTGAGCATATCCAAGGCATGTTAAATGTCGCATTCACGCGTGCCCGTGAAGAGGTGCATGTCTTTCATTCAGCTCCTATCGAGGAATTCGGGAACGCGGCGGGCAAGGGCACAATTTTGGATTGGCTTCAGTACTGCCGACAGAACTTTGCGGCTAACGGCACGCAGGTGAACTCCCGTGTCGACCGTGCTCAATCGGAATTCGAGGCCGACGTCATCCGGGAATTAGGGTCGAAGGGCATAACAATCGCCTCTCAGTATCCGAGTTGTGGATTCTTCATTGACATCGTTGCGGAACTTGATGGTCAGCGCCTCGCTATCGAATGTGACGGTGAGATTTGGCACCTCGATGAGCACGGCCAGTTGAGAATTGAAGATGTGTATCGACAGGAGATCCTAGAAAGGGCAGGTTGGCGAGTACTTCGCATCCCATATCGGGGGTGGCGAAAGGACCGGACCGTTCATGTTGCCCGGGTGATGGCCGGCCTAACTACTCCGGTAGACGACGATGAGGTCGAGAGTAGCGTGGACCCCGTCTCGCAGGAGCCTGCCGGGTCGAGCCGGCCCATACCGACACTCCGCCTCAACAAGCATGAAGCCGCCATTTTCCACGCGATCCGGAGCGGATCCTGCGGTTTGGATGACGCACTACGGGGGGCTCGTATCCACCTAGGGCTCGCGCGGCTCGGCCCTCGGATTCGCGCGGACCTCGAGTCGGCCATCTCCACACTTCAGGTTCAAAAGGTCATTTCCAAGGAGGACAGCGAGCTTTTCGTCATAGACGGATTCTCCGATGCAATCGTCACGACGTACGATCGGGAATCTCAATTTCAGAGGCGCCGCCGACGGAGGCGCCGCTGGTAGTTTGCCTCCGATCCGTCGAAGGCGATTTTTGACAGCTAGACTTTCGGCCTCTGTAAATGCACGTTTGTACTACCCCGACCGGTGCCGACCGATTTTCCAGCCCATCAGCGTTGACGCGCCACCGGTCCATTTTCTCGTGCACGTTCATAGTTCCATTGGCAATTGCTTTGGCCCCTTTTGCGGCAGGACAATAAGCGGGTCACTTGGTTTGCACCGATGAAGAAACTGCCCAAGAATCTAAGCCCCGAGTTGGAGGAACTTCGGAGCGGTCTGATCGGAGCTCTCCCGCTACTCGGGAACGAACTGGCCTCGATGTTTGGCCGCCCACTCCCGCGCCTTTCTGCACGCGACAAGGCGGGCCTCGAAAAGAAGATCGACCGACTTCTGCGTTCGACTTCACCCTCCCTTCAAAAGCTGGAAGAACTCAAAGGCAATCCCGCCGCAGACCTCGAGCGTTGCGCCGCCCTCGAGCAGTTTATGGCATCCGTGCTCCGCGCCGGCGGACGGAGGCTGCGTCTAGGTGAAGACTCCTGGGAAGCGCTTCTCCGAATGGCTGCCAAGGCAGCGGAGCCGCCGCGCGCTAAGTGGGCTCAATTGCCGGCTTACCAAAAGATCCGGAGCGCACTCTGCGGTTTTCTCGTGCATCTATACACGCACGCTGTTCCGGCACAGATTTTCGCGGGGCTCGATGAATGGTCTGGTTCTAGCGATGCGCGACGATATGTCCATTCAGTGCGGCTGCTTCAAACCGCATGCCGACAATTTCGAGCGGAACCGCCCAAGAGGATGACCGATCGATGGCTACTCGAACTCCAAAATGAGTACACGCTTTCAGCCGGCGTTTTCGAGACGCGGTTACGCGTTCTCTTGCTCTGCGCCGAAAACGCCGAAGGACGACCTCGTACGTGGGCGGAGTGGAAAAGTCTAAACCTGAACAATCTTCTGGCTATGGCTGCCCGGCACAAGAGTCTCGATCCGGTCGTCGGCTGCATCGATCGTCAGGTACGAAACGCCTTGGTGCATGGAACTCCAATCATCGACGTCGCTTTGGGTACTTGCCGCTTTGAAGATCTCAAAGCGACCGTCACTTGGACGTGGCGCGAGTTCTTCGAACGGACGCGCGGGTTGACGCTCTCTGTCCTTGCAATGGTCGGTTTCGAGGCGTTGCAACAGCTCATCCATATACGGGTGAGCGTGCAAAATATTCGTTCCTCGCGTCCGGCCAACGGCCTGTCCCGGCGAAAAACTGATGTCTGAAAGACCTTTGTTATGTCTCTCGATACGAGCGCTTTAGCCAATCTTGAGGTTTGGTTGTGTCAGAAATATGTTATGATATTTCTGACATGAGGGATCTCACGCTGAAGGTTTTCAAGCGCGCAAAAGCGGTGGGTCCGGGATCAGCGCTCACCCCTAGAGTGTTCGATGACTTGGGCAATCGCGCTGCCGTCGATCAAGCACTGAGCCGATTGACCAAAGCTGGCAAGATCAGACGAATCTCTCGAGGGGTCTACGATGTCCCGCAGAACCATCCCACGCTCGGTCCGCTCTCGCCGGACCCCGATGCCGTGGCGAGGGCTATCGCGGATCAGTCAGGGTATCGTCTGCAACCGACGCCGGCGCGAGCGGCGAACGCGCTCGGTCTTTCCTCCCAGGTTCCCGCGCAGATCGTATATTTGATCGACGGCAGTTCGCGGAAGATCAAAGTCGGAAACCGGATCATCCATTTTCAACATGCGGGCCCAAGGGCCTTGTTGGGAGCGGGTACTCCCGAGGGTGTTGCTCTGCAGGCGATTCGTGCGTTTGGGCCGCACCACCTTAGCCCCACAATCATCCAGCAGCTTCGGCAAACCCTGCCATCGGCCGCAAAGACAGGACTGAAGAAGCTTGCGCATCATGCGCCACGGTGGATGGCTTCTGCAATAGACGCGGTCACGGCTTAACATTAGGGCAAGTCCAAAGATGGATCACTTCGCCCTATTGCCTGCCGCGGAGCGCGCAACCGTTTTCCGCGAAGCTGCTGCCCGACTTCGAGTGGGTTCGGCCACCATCATTGAAAAGGATTTTTGGGTCTGCTGGACGCTTCAGAAAATCTTCTCGAATGCAGCGCTGCCGGGACCTCTCTTCAAAGGTGGGACCTCGCTGTCCAAGGTCTACAAGGTCATCGAGCGTTTTTCTGAAGACGTTGACATCGTCCTCGATCGCCACACCCTCGGATTCGTCGGAGAGCAGGACCCTTCCAACATCGCGGGAACAAACAAGCGCAACCGTAAACTGGATGAACTGGTGGGCAAATGTTCGGAGACTGTTCAAGGTACGGTCCGTAACGAGCTTCAAAACTCATTTCGCTCAGTCCTCGGGGAGGCGGATTGGAAGATCAGCGAGGATCCGGCCGATGCCGATCGCCAGAGCCTCTTGTTCGCTTATCCGCTCGGCCTAGAGGTGGACCTCTACGGCTTGGGTAGCTACATTCGTCCCGTGGTTCGACTGGAGTTCGGATGCCGCGGGGATGTGTGGCCCTCTGATCGTCAGTCGATCCAGCCGTATGTCGCTGATATGCTGCCGGGCCTCATGGCTCAGCCGATCGCCGAAGTCCACGTTCTTCGCCCTGAACGCACCTTCTGGGAAAAGGCCACGTTGCTCCATGCTGTCTTCCATTCTGGCAAGATGCCGCCACGGCTCTCGCGGCACCACTACGACCTGGCTCGTTTGTATCGGCATGAGTTCGGGGAGCTTGCAATGAAAGATTTCGGCCTGCTAGCAAGCGTAGTCGAGCACAAGAAGGTTTTCTTTCGAGAAGCCGCAGCGCGGTACGATCTAGCCAAACCCGGGAGCCTTCGAGTATGCCCTCCGGAATCCCACGTTGCACAGATTCGAAGCGACTACCGGGACATGCGGGAGATGTTCTTTGCTGAACCTCCGCCGTTTGATACCGTGATATCGGATTTGAGAGAACTCGAAGACCGAGTCAACCGTTGAACACACCGAGCGGGAAGGCTTCCAGGCCCGGCCCGACCGTGGCAAAACCGTGAAAACTCTTTGCGCTGGAGCCGCTGGGGTTAGCTTCGAGCGAAAAGCAGATTCCCCAAATTGTTGAAACCATTAGAAGTGTGGAGAATTAAACGAAGCTTTGGAAGCCGTCGGGCTGCGTACTCAGCAGGTGCTCATACGCTCGTGATCGGCTGAGTTCGAATCAGCCGATCAATGGAGACTCAAGACATTGATTCCACGATGCCAGCAAACATTTGTGTGCGCTTCTGTTTTCTGTCATAATCTGTTGCAGACTCCCCATGCCTCGCGGCCAAATCATCGCGCGTAGCCCCTGCACTTGGCTGGTCCGGCTCTATCACGGGCGAGATCCGGCGACCGGCAAGCGGCGCTATATAAATAAGACCGTTCGTGGGGACCGCCCGGCTGCGGAAGCTGAGTTGGCCCGACTCGCTGCGCTTGTGCCGGCGCGTCCCGAAAAGAACTCGAAGCTCGACCAATACTTCGATTGGTGGCTTTACGCCGCAGTCGACGGGCGACTGCGCGCCAAAACTGCGCGCGATTACCGGAAACTGCTCGAGCGCTACGTCCTCCCCGTTCTCGGCGACACGCGGATCGATCGGCTCCGGCCCTTGGATCTACAGTCGCTCCTCCTCAACATGACTGCCCGCGGGCTTTCGCCGCGAACCGTTCGCTATACCCATGCCGTTCTGCGTAGTGCTCTCGATCAGGCTCGCCGCTGGAAACTGCTCAACGAAAATCCTTCTCTCGATATGTCTTTACCGCGGGCTGATCGTAAGGAGTTCCCCGTCTTTTCGCGGGAAGAAGCGCAACGCTTTGCATCAGAGTGTCGCAGGGATACTCAGGCCCTCGTTTTCCTGGTTGCCTTGAGCACTGGCCTACGACCGAGCGAGTATCTGGCCATTCGAATTTCGGATTTCGATTCGGCGCGCTCGACACTCACGATCACCCGGACGCTCGAACGCGCAAAGGGAAAGTGGACGTTCGCCGAGACCAAGCGGCCGGGGAGCAGGCGGACCGTGGCGCTCCCTACCGAGGTCGCCGAGCTCGTGCGCGATCGCATTGCTTCCTACGCTCTCAAACCAGTCGATCTGATCTTTCAAGGGGTGGCGCGCGGCCCAATCCACGAACGAAATCTCGTCCAGCGATGTTTCAAACCGCTGCTGCGGCGTGCTGGCCTGCCGAACCTGCGTCTTTTCGATCTGCGTCACAGTTTTGCTACGCTCGCTCTTCGCGAGGGTGTTCCAGCCCGGTTGGTCTCCGAGCAACTGGGCCATGCGAGCGTGGCGTTTACGCTGGACGTCTACGGGCATGTTCTTGAGGAAACCCGTTCGGCGGGTGCCGAGCGTTTGTCCCAACTGCTGTTTCCGCCGAGTCGCAAATCGGCGGAGCATGAAACCGCGAACGGGTCCGACAGGAAACCGATCCAGAGCGAGGGTGCCGAGCCGAATCAGAAATTCGCATGACAAGGGAAATCGTATGGTTCTCGGAGTAGGCTTTGATGTGGAAGATCTGGAGGACTTCGGCCGTACCATGGACCAATCAGGCGAGGCCTTTCTCAATCGCGTTTACACCGAACGTGAGATCGAATACTGCCGATCCCAACCGCATGCCCGTCAATCTTACGCCGCCCGATATTGCGCCAAAGAGGCAGCCATGAAGGCGCTAGGAATCGCCGGAATGGAAGGCCTCAAATGGCATGACTTCGAGATTGTCTGCGTTGGCGCTGGATCTCCCCAGCTTCTCGTGACCGGTCTCGCGGCCTCGACTGCCAAAACGCTACGCGTACGTCGATTCTTCGTTTCTCTGTCCCACTCGCGTTCAGCGGCCGGCGCAGTGGTGGTTGCAGAAGGAGCGGGCTCTATTCCAACGCGTCAGGTAGTTTCGCGGAACACAGCCAGGACGAATTCGGCAAAAGGCCGGTCTGCCCGGAAGCGCCGTGCCCAGTGATGGCCACCCTAGGCAAACTGTACGTTTTCGAAGGGCCCGACGGCGTCGGAAAGTCTACGCTCGCAGATTGGTTCGCATCGCATTTGCGCGAATCCGGGATTCGCTGCATACTGTTGTCGTTTCCGGGCAAGGAGGCCGGCACTCTGGGTAGGCATGTCTACGAGTTGCACCACGATCTGGCGCGATTCGAAATCAAAGCGCTCGCCTCGGCGAGTCTGCAGCTGCTCCACGTGGCCGCTCACATCGATGCAATTGAGAACCGTATCAAGCCGCTTCTTGCCGAGGGCACAACCGTGGTGCTCGACCGCTTCTGGTGGTCGACGTTCATTTATGGTATCGTCGGCGGTGCCTCTCCTGCCGTAATGGACCGGATGGTAGCGCTCGAACGTGCCGTGTGGCATCCCGTTCTACCCGACGAGCTTTTTCTCGTAACCCGCTCCGAACCGCTCCGCTCCGAACCAGCCGAACTGTGGCCACGATGGCGCGAAGAGTACCTCCGGTTAAGTGATGTAGAGCGAAACAGCCATCCGGTTGTCGTAGTTCCCAACGAATCCCTTTCTGAAGCCAGGAAGAGGATTCTCGAAAATCTAAGCCTATGACCGTTAAACAATCCAAGACGAGCCCTCAACTGAGTCTGATCCTCGAGCAGCGGCCGCAGCACATCGCGGCGCGACCTCTGATCCTCACCAGGTCCCGTGTGGTCACCACCGAAGTCTTCGATACTTACTGGCGCTTTGCCGCGGAGCGTCAGCGGATATTTTTCCGCAAGGCTGCGGGAATTCAGCCGCCTTGGACCTCCGATCCGATTCTCCTGCGCTACCGGTTTACTAATGCCTATCGGGCTGCGGACCGGGTCACCCAATTCCTCCTCCGCCGTGTGCAGGCCGAGGGACCGCAGGACGCGCGCTCATTGTTTTTCCGAACCATTCTCTTCAAACTCTTTAACCGAACGGAGACCTGGATCCTGCTGGAATCAAAATCCGGTCCGCTCTCACCGGAGAACTACACGTACAGCTCGTATGACGGGGCTCTCTCGGAGGCGATGGCGGCCGGTCGAAGGATTTATTCGGGAGCGTACATCATGCCGTCGGGTGGCGTAGAGGGTCAACGCAAACATGCGGCCCACCTAAAGCTGCTGGAAACCATGATGAAGGATGATCTCCCCATGCGAATCGCCGAGTCGGAATCGATGCAGAAAGCGTTCCATCTCCTGCGCGGATATCCGATGATTGGAGACTTCCTGGCTTACCAGTACGTTACCGATCTCAATTATTCGGATCTGCTGAATTTCTCGGAGATGGAATTCGTGATGCCGGGTCCCGGCGCCCGCTCTGGGATTCGGAAATGCTTTGCCGATTATGGGTCCTACTCCGAATCAGACCTGATTCGCTGGATGGCCGATCATCAGGAAGAGGAATTTGCAAAGCGCGGCATCGAGTTCCCGTCGCTCTGGGGCCGGCCGCTCCAACTCATCGATTGCCAGAACCTGTTCTGCGAGGTCGACAAGTACGCGCGTGTTTACCATCCCGAAGTCGCCGGCTTGTCGGGACGCGCGCGCATCAAGCAGGAGTATCGTCTCAATGCCGAGCCGGTCGACTACTGGTTCCCGCCCAAGTGGGGGCTGAACGAAAACGTGGCGTCCTGGTCTGCGTCCCAGAACCGACTCACGCGATCGGCTTGAATTCAATTGACCGACTGGTCAAATCCGCAGTCACGATGCCCTTTCGCTGCTCTCGCAGACAGCGCAAGACGCGGTAGCCGTCGAGAATCGCCTTTTCCCAAAGCCATAGCGGACAGTTCTCAACTTCATAACCTTTGACCTGGGCCTCGATCGCCTTGAGCAGGGGGTAATCGAGGCTGTCGATCGATCGAAAATAGTCGAGTTCGAGCGCATGGGAGAAGATCCAGGTGGAGACGCTTTCTTCGACCAATTGGGCGCGCGCGCCGTCCTGATTTTCGTCCACAGTTGGTCTGCTCTTGCGCTTGACTTTGAGCAGGGCGCGGATCACCGGCGACCATCCCAAAATCGCGGCGCAGGCAAGATGGAAGACGTCGTGAAAACGGTAATCATCCGGTTCGGTTTTGTTATCGGTCAGCCGGTCCCCGATGTTGACGCCGTTCCACTGCATGCGGACATAGCGCTTTCCGTCCAGCCCGCGCTCCATGATGTTCATCTCGATGCGCCGGGGCAATCGCTCCTCGGGATCGTCCTCGTCGTCGAAAAGAGGCGGAGGGATGCGTTCGCCCGGCAGCGGCCACCGGCTCCTGGTTTTCCGAAGATTCCCCTCTGCCACGTCTTCGAGAGCGACTCCGGCCTCATCGGCTGCCGAGACCAGAGCGCGGAGGATTTCGACTAAGTGCCCGGTAAGCGCGTCCCGGTTCCTCTCGATGCGGTCGAGGGCGACATCATCCAGAAGCCGACCGACCTTCCCGCCGAGTTCGATGAGCCGCTCCTCGTAAACAGAACCGGACGGAGGGTCCAGGCTTCCGTGAAAGGACTGCAGGTCCGCAAAGGTCACGAAAACATGTGTCCCGCCGCTCGACCAATCGCTTCCCTCGCTCGGAAGTTTCCTCGCGAGTTCGCTCAGTTTCAGATTGGCGCGGCCGGCGATATTCGAGAAGTACCAGAGCACGTCGCCGAACTCCTCGATCACACTCTCGCGATATCCGGTATATGCTTCCCGGTCGCGCTGTTTCTTTTTGAGGGCACTCAACAGGCTGCCGATTTCGCCGAACAGTCCGAGAAGGGGAAACCGCAGGCCCTCCATGCCGCCGCGTTCATTCTGGTCGGTTCCGAGGGCCTGCGTTTGAAAATCGTCCATCGCAAGCGGTGCGCGACTCGTCATTGCGCAACCTCCTCCGCGGTCCGGTCGCCCGCCAAATCGTTCGCTTCTTTGAGAAGCCCTTTGACGGCCGAAACACCCCAATGCTCTCCCGTGTCGAGCCGCGCAAACGTCGAATGGCAGACGAGGGACCTGGGCGCTAAGCCGGCTTCACGCGCCACAAAGTACAGCAGTTGTGAGAGCCCAATCAGATTGCCGAGGGTCCGCTGCACGTAATAATGATTGCGGTAGAGCGCGGTGACCATCAATCCCTTCTCCTCCCGGAGTTTGAACGAAAGGTGCGCGAGGCACGGCTGGCCCATGGTTCGTTTCGAGTCAAGCGCCGGATCGAAAATTGGAACATCCGTAAGAATATCCGTGAGGCCAACCTCATAAATGCCGCGCAACGGTGACTTGCGTTTACTTTGGGCGCGCAACTTCTCAATGGTGAGTTCGAGCGGATTGAACGGCTTGCCGTTCTTCCCGTTGCGGCGTAACATCCGCCCCGCGTAGGTGCCCCACCGAGTGGTCAGCTTTGGATAAGTCCGTTCGGGAAAATCTTCAAAAACCCCTTTGATGCCGTTGCGTCGGTAGTCGGAAGCCGGAAAGATCGTGGCCGCTACCGTAGCCACCGGATCCGCGTCGTGGTCGGTCAAAAAGCGATCGACAGTCTGCACGATGCTTTGATCGACGTCGGTCATCGTGATCGGGTTTTCAATATCCAGAATGACGTTGTAAGCGCAACGGTCTGGCATCGTCGCCAGCAGATTCGCCGCTTTGAGCCAGGCTTCGACACAGGTCTTCGCTTCAATCGGATGGATCATCTCTACCTCGCTCTCATGTCGACGGAACCGCTATCCGTAGAATTCTCGGAGCCAAATAGTCTTTGGTTAACCAGGCATAACCGAAGTCGGCCCAGCTATCGCCCCAACTGTTCCGGACCAGAACCAGCGCGTCGCCGCTGTTGGTCCCGTGCCCGACTGCGACCAAGGCGTGGTTGGCCACAATGGGATCATTCGCCACCGCCCGTATGATTCGGTCCGCCGGGGGCAGATAGAACTGAAGCGTGATGCGGACGCCTAAAATCGCCGGCCGCCCGGCGTCGAGCGCCGCGTGGACGTTCGCAATATCCGGTGGTTGTTCGACGAAAGCGTGACGGAAAAGTTCGCCGCAGTCGGCGGGCGGCGCCCATGCCGAAGACAGAGAAGGCGCAACGGTCAGGTAGGGCCAACCTTCTTCCCTCGGCTGCCCCTCGTCTCGAATCGCGTCGATCATCAATGACATCGGAACACCTGCGTCGGGATTGAGTGGCGGCAATCTCCGCCGTGCGCTGTAGTGCGCGTATTCGGCGGAAAGAAAGTCGGTGGTACTCCGGACGAACGAGTGCGTATCGCTGGCAGCGAAGGCCATACAGGTCGGACGCGCGCCCTGGTTCCGGGCGCCGCCAAACCGCGTCCGCAGGTCTACTGCAATGTCGATGCTCAAACGGTTGCAAAACGGCGCTCCGCGCGGGGACGACCGCTTTCCTTTCCCCGCAGATCGAAAGCGAACGAGAAGCTGCTGATCGGCGCGCCGGAGGGCTGCCATGGACGCGTCTGCTGCAGAGTGATTCGTCCGACGCGTTTTCACCGGGATGAGCGCTTACAACTCGTTCGACGCCTCCGCCAATATCGTCGTCGCCATCAGGAAGAAGCCGATCGTCACGAAACAACAGGAAACCCGCCTTCTTCAGGTCGTCAACGTTCCACAAGTACCCGGCACCGCTGCTTTCCTTTAGGCGAAGAACGAACGCATCGCGGGAGTCCCCCTCGATTATCGACCCCTCGTCCGCCTCGGTCAGAATCCAAACGTCCGGATACCAGTTCTCCAGCGCATGCCCCTCGAGCAGCTGCTGTTTCAGGCGCTTCAACTCGGTGTCGCGAAGCGCATCGAACGTTTGTTGACCGATGAGATTGTGCCGCAGGAGGGCCAGCGTAGTTGCCTGGAAGCTCGCTCCGGCCCGCAACGCGAGCTGATAGACGACAGCAGCACTCGTCAGGTCCTTTCGCGTCCACCTATGGCGAGCGGCTTGGGAAATCAGGAGCCACTGCGGAAGCAGGAAATCGGTCGCGAACGCATTAGCGGCCGTTTCGAGCGCGTCGTATTCCGCGGTCGGCGATTCGGCCCGGGTCAACATGGATTCGTCGTCGAGGCTCACCTGGTGTTTCATTCGTGCGTGGCCGAGCTCGTGCGCGCCTGTAAAGCGCTGTACGCTAAGCTGGCGCCGTGTAGTCACGATGATTCCGGGAATGGGGCTGGGCAGGTAAGCGCCGAGCAGACCGTCGAGCGGTTTGAAGACCAGCGGAATTTTCTGGCGCACAATCGTCCCGAACACGTCGACGCTGCTCGCCTGAGCCTCTAAATGGCGGCGCGTCTGCAATTCGTCGTGGAGACGAGCTGCCGCCTTTGAGCCTTCGAGAATGGCATCCCTTCGGGATTTCACAACGTTTACTCCTTTTCCACGGCGGAACGCGATCTTAGATAAGCCGCGAACTCCGTGAGTTGCTGCCGATCCTGTGTCGACAGTTTGGAAGCGGCTCTGGCCAGATGCTCGACATCCTCGGGCAAACCGGAAGCGGTAATCTCTTCGCCTGTGAAATAACCCACCGGACGCTGGTACAACCGCGCCAGCTTCTGTAATTCGACCGCGTCGACTTTGCGCTGGCCGGATTCAATCAGGGAAACAGCCGTTCTCGGGACCCCAAGCTCACGAGCGACCTCATCCTGGGACAGATCCAGGTATTCGCGCGCTTCCTTGAGCAATCGAGCCATTTCAGTTCTCTCGAAATCCTCTTTTGATGCCATTGGTTTCCTCGAAGAAAAAGGACAGTTGCCGGCTTCACTGTTTGGCGTGATACGCGGCAAGCTTGCCCATCATATGCTTTACGAATTCCTCACAATCCTGATAGCCTCCTCGCTTGACCACCGAGTCCGGGATCTCATACCCAACGATCTTCTCGACTTCGAGGACAGCATTCAAGGCGTGATGCGAGGATACCAGCGGAACAACCGCAAATACCGTCCCGCTGTTCGGCTGAAGCTCGTCGACCGGATCCGAAATGAGCTTCTGATCTTGTTCTTGCCGGGTCCACCACTCGCGCAGAGTGGTTTCAACCGGGTCCTTCGGAAACGGTGGTGGTGTAGGCTTTTTTGCCGGGAGGGCCATAAACCATCCTCCTATGTGTTCGATTTTCGCACATCTCCGTTCGATTGTCAAACGCGTTATTATGCAGGTGATGGCACAGATCCAGCCAGCACTCCTGTCAGCCCCGGCACCAGACTGGGAATCCCTTAAGATCGCTCTCGGACGACTCGCCGTGGAAGTTGCGGAAAGCGCGCTGATCGGACACTTCGAGCCGAAGCCAATCTCAAGTTGCTACGACGACGAACTACCGCGTGCGCGTCAGGCAATCCTGCGAGCGCGCGACGGAAAGCTCACCCGGTTCCGATACCAGGTGAATCGGAACGCTTTCCTCATCGCTTGTCGCGACTACGCTGACCAGAAGCCGGAGGAACATCTCATCATCGGATATGGATCTCGCCATGGTTCCACCACGAAGGTGGAAAGCCTCCACCACGTGGTCGGCCAAACCAGCACGGTTCATCTGCCGGACAATGTCGCGCACACGATTTGGGACTTTTACGGCCAGCACGAAAACAACGAGTTGCTGGTATTCCATAACCATCCGTACAGTCCGCTGAATTTTCTGTTCGACAATTGGCCCCTCACGTCCCGTCAGGATAGGCTTTTCCTTGAAGTCCGCAGCCTCAATCCCCCTGAATTGGTTCGCCGCGTTCTTGGTCAGGGCCGCATCCTCTTCTACCTCGGAGAGAACGGATATGTGAAGGAGTTCTGTTTGCCGAGCGCTATCGCTCTAATGAATCGATTTACGGCCGCGAGCCAATGGCAAGGAAGGTAGCTGTAGTGACGCTTCGAACCTCACATCGTGAGCAATCTATTGGTCACATTCGAGATCTGTTTCGGTGGCAAGGCGATTCCATTTGGAGAGCTGAGCGGCTGCGATTCGCGTTGAGCCAGGTCGGCTGAGGGAACTTGATAGCGGAGCGTATCGATGGTCGACCAAGAGATAACTGGCAAGAACCACCAAATCGCGATCCTCGGCTGGGGATCTCTGCTCTGGGATGAAGAGAACAATCGCCACTTCGACCGACTGCACGGCCCTTGGATGTTGGACGGCCCAGATCTGCAACTCGAATTCTCGCGGAAATCCCAAACCCGTTCGGGTGCCCTTACCCTAGTTATAGATTCAAAACATGGAGCAGCTTCGACGGTGGCGTACGCAATTAGCACTAGAGCTGAACCTCAGGCGGCCATCAACGACTTGCGACGCCGGGAAGGTACCGTTAGCGAGAACATCGGCCGATTCTTTGGAGATCATTCCACGCTGAATCGCTCTAAGAGTACGAACGCGCTCGGTGCCATTGGTGCTTGGGCGAAAGAAAAAGGTCTCGACGCGGTGCTCTGGACCGACCTCGCGGGCGACTTCGATGCGATCGAGCAGGAGCTGTTTGTACCGACGGCCGTAAAGTACAGCCAAGGCCTTACCGAAAACGGCAAGGTGAAGGCGGTGGAGTACGTCTCTCACGCGCCTGATTTCGTCCGAACGCCCCTCAGGGATGCGCTTGAACGAGAACCTTGGTTCAAAGAAAAGCTTCACGTGATTCTGGGAGCTAGAGCGGAGCCCAAAAAGTCCCAGTGAAGCGAGTGGCTGAAGGCCGTGAACAGTGATTCCTGATCAGGCCGATGTTCGCTCGCTCGAAGCGGATTGAAGTTCAAATAGAACATTTGTATGCTGTTCCGTTTTCATGTCATAATTCGACTCAGATATTCCACGGATCACAGCCAAATCATGCTCTCCTGATACGTCGAAATCAGAATCGATTGGTCGCGTCGCGGCGGAGAGGCGAATAGGTCATCGACCGAGTTGTGCACTTCGGAACGGAATCTTGTTTACATGCATAGCATTTCGGGACGAACAGCAGATGAAGTATGGCGAGCAGCAGCAGCCCTGGCCGTCAAGAGCGAGTTGCCCATCCAGTCCAGTCGAGTGGGCGATACTCTCGAAGTGCTCCATCTAGGACTCCACATCGAGGATCCGTCACAGCGCTGGGTTGTCAGCCGCACGCCGCCGATAAATCCGGCTTTCGCCCTCATAGAGGTCTTCTGGATTGTCGCCGGACGAAAGGATGCCGCTTTCCCCACTTTCTGGAATCGAACTCTGTCACGGTATTGCGGCACTTCCACGGATTTGCACGGTGCATACGGAGATCGACTTCGCAAACACTTCGGGGTCGACCAACTGGATCGTGTCTACCGGACACTTTGCAACTCCCCGGATTCACGTCAATGCGTCTTGCAGTTTTGGGATCCTGCTGTCGACTTGCCAAATGCAGACGGTTCGCCGGCAGCGGCAGATATTCCCTGCAATGTCGCGGCATTTCCAAAGATCCGCAATGGGAAGCTCGAATGGATGCAAGTGATTCGAAGTAATGACATTTTCCGCGGAATGCCATACAACTTCGTGCAATTCACCTCCATTCAGGAGATGCTGAGCGGCTGGTTGGGAGTGGCACCTGGTGGGTACCACCAGGTGAGCGACAGCCTGCATGTGTACGCCAGCGATTTTGAGGCTGTGCGTTCCGGCCTCAATCGGGTCGAGGCTCCCCCGAACACGGACTCTTTTGCCCTCGACCGTCCGACCTGGGATCTCGTCCTCCCGCAGGCCGTTGAACGATTGGAGCATTTAGCCAGGCACGGCCTCTCGCGTCCTGAGTTTGAGGCTTGCGCCTTCCGTAACGATCTTCCCATGGCATACGAGAATGCGATTTTGGTTGCTGCGGCGGATTCCGCACGGCGTCGAGGCTGGCACGATCTCGCGGCGGGGTCGATCGATCGTTGTACCAATGCGCTGCTTGTTCAACTGTGGTCGCGCTGGCGCATTCGATGGGCAAAGAAGGAAGAACAGTCACGGTTCGTCTAGCGTATGGCGCTTATACTCCATATTGCCGACCTCCACCTGGTAGCTCCTGAGTCGAGTAGCCCGATCGATGACCATAAGATCGGCCTTGTTCCCGCGAAGGCCAGAGCGACTCATCACCAAACTCTGGTGTTAACGATGTCTCGTCTCGGCGAGGCGCTGGCCAAGAGCGGGCGGACACTCGACTCAATCATCATGACGGGGGACATTGCGGACAAAAACAATGAGGGCGGTTATCAGGCCTTCATCTCCCTTCTCGACGCACTGGGACCAGCCAAGCCTGCCCCAGAGCGCACCATCGTTCTTGCAGGCAATCACGACGTGAAGAGGGGACTTCGGCCAGGCGATCCCGCGCGTTACTCCATGTTTGTAGAGTTCATCCGAAACTCCGGTTTTGTGACGCCATGCTTGGACGGTTTAGATACAGTTTCAACATGTACAGCAAACGTAAAGAGGCATCTGTTCGATTTCAACGATCTCCAGATTATTCCTCTTGATTCGAGTGCTTACTCTCAGGTCAAGCTTGATCTGGGCCTGACGGATGCGTTTTGGGCTCGACTAGAAGCTGATTTCGCCGGAACACCAGACCTAGATAACCTCAAACGCCTCCAGATCGCCGATGCTGCGCGTGTTTCGGATACTCAGCTTGAGACACTGCGCCAGCTCTTGTCAAGAGTCTCTGAAGGCCGCCGACCTTTGCGTATCGCAGCAATACACCACCATTTGCTTCCGGTCACTCTCAAAGAGGAGGTTAAACCGTTCGAGTCCCTGACGAATTTGGGTCTTGTAAGGGAATTTCTTCGTGATCAGGAAGTCTCGATCGTCCTTCACGGGCACAAGCATACCCAGTTTACCTACGTCGATCACATCCCGGGACACGGTATAGATGCCGGCCCCCCCTCACTGGTTCGCGTGATCTCTGGCGCCGCTGCCAGTGGCGCTGACCTTAATCGGACGGACGTCTTTCGATTGCTGGATGTAGACGCGGTGGACGGGATCGTCAAAGTAGAGCGCATCCCGATTGCTATCCCTGGTGGGACGTTTTCGATAGGCCACCCGGAAGCCCTCCCGTTTACTCGCCCGGGCGGCCCGACTATTACAGAGACAGCCGGCAGCCTCGTAATCAACGGGGCGACAGTCGATCTGGTCTACAATCAGCTGGTCGCGAAACTGGCCAACCGCTCTGGCGAGGCTGACCACGTTGTCTGTCGAATCGAGCGCTCACCGGAGCTAGAGGACATTGCGAAGCTCTATCCAGGATTTTCGAAAGTGGCGGACCAGAAGGAAAGTGAAATCGCCAAGTACCAACTGGAACAGTTTCGGGACTTGGTGAACTGGTGGCAGTTTCCGAACGCGCCTCTTAGCCCGTGGGAACAGCCCGGCTTTACGCACGGGAACCGGATTCAACGATTCAATGGCCATTTGAACCAGCTCGAAGAGGCAATTAAAGCGCTTGCGCAAGACCACGGGACCACACGCGGAATTGTTGTTCTGCTTAGCCCGGAGGCCGATAAGATCGCCCAGCAGCAAGTTCCGTTTCCTTCGTTTTGTCTGCTCCAGTTCAAGATATCGGTTGCTGCTGGTGCTGAAGGGGCTCCCACCCTGGATTGCACCGCGTATTTTCGAAAACAAGAGATGCGTTTCTGGTGGCTCGTAAATCTGGCAGAATTAGCGCAACTGCAACGCCAGGTGTGTGATAGGCTGCGGGGCGGAAGAGGTCAGAACGAGCTTCGAACGATCCGGCCGGGTCCGATTACAACGATCGCGGCACGTGCAAAGGCCGATCGTACCCCACCAAAAGTTCAAGTCCCTCGAATTGATCGTTATTACAGCCTGTCGCGCGAACGGCTGTTCGGGATGGTCAACGCGCTTCTGTGGAAACACATGCCAGGGCGCGAACAGTACGCTCACGATTGGATGCAATTGTTTGCTGAACTCGCACCACCGGAAACGTCCGACCCCGACGGACTGGCTGTGGCACACGAGGGGATCAAATACATTAGAGAAGAAATCGACAAGCATCTCAAGTCGACACGATTTCTGGGCGATCAGCAATTAATGGAACTGCGCAATGTTCTCAACGAGCTCTTAGCCCGTAATGGCGAGTTTGCTCTTCTGCAGCAGGAGGAGAAAGCGAACTCTGACAAATATAGTAGTTGGCGTGCCGCGATTATTCCGCTCTTGCATCGCATTGTAGAACTGAGTCAGGGCAGAATCGCGGCAGTCTCAGCTCCGTCTAGCAAAGCCGGGAGGACGCGTAGAAAAAAGACGACGTTGGACTGAAAACAGTTTGGGAGTCTCGTGGCTAAATGCGGGTATTTTGTGCGTAACCAGTTTAATAATTGATACGCTGGCGGTGCTTGAAAGCGAGCTTCCCCACGCGTGGTTTTAGCGATTGGACAGCCCTCGGCGACGAAGCGCGAGTTGAGCGGCTGGGCTGATGTTTCGGTGACGGTTGGCATGATTCCCGCTTAAACTGGCCAGTGATGCGATTCCAGATTGCAATTGAGCAGTGGATACTGCGTAGTTACGTTCCTGAACTTGTCAAACTCGCAGGCGAAGAACTGTGGAAAAAACGCGCGACGCACCTCCGCTCGTTCGGGCGATCACCATACCTTGCTCGAATTGCATCCGACTACCATTGGGTTGAACTGCAGCTTGACGATGAGCTCGCGAAACGGCAGGAGCATGTGTCGTCAGAAGTCGGCGCCGATCCGATCGCGGCCAGAGCGCTTCGATTTGCCCAAGGAATTGTTGAGGTCTACCGGTCGCTACCCCCTGTTGGGCAGCGTCAACTCGAGGGACGCATCAGAGACGCCCTGCAAGCCGAGACGGGTTTTGCGGCCCTTTACCAAGAGATGGAGATTGCGACTGTACTCATAAATCAAAACTTCGACGTAGGATTTCCTGACCTGGAGAACTTGGGGCGAGCCGATATCTCCTTTCAGCAAGGAGCTGCCAATGGTCTGATTGAGTGCAAGGCGCTCTCGGCCGACGCGGGCCGTAAAATTCACCGTAAACACTTCTATCGGTTCATGGACGTCATTTCGCAAGAAGTTCTTGATCGAATTTCGCGCTCCGGCGTGAGCGAGTTGGTTTTAATCACTTTGAAGGATCGCCTTCCGTCCAAACTCCAGAGCGACACCCCTTTGGTTCAAGCTACCAGGAATCTTCTTCGTTCCGGCAAGGTTTCGCATGCCGGCGACACCGATTTCGAGATCGTGCGCAAACCCTATTCGACGTTGTTCGATGCTTTAAGGCCGATGTCGGAGCGCGACTTCTACGCAGAGGCGCGAAAGAAATTCGGCACGAACTGTCATATAGCCGGCGGCTGGACCGAAACTGGGGGCTGTCTCATTCTCATGCGTAGTGAAAGGGAAGACGATCATTCGAAACCGCAGTTGGAGGCTATGAAAGAAGCAGCCGAACAGCTGCCGGCCGACAGGCCGGGATTCATAGCGCTCCAGTTCAATGAGGTCAGTTCGGCAGACCTTGCCCTTCCAAATCTCAGAGAACGCTCTGCTCTTCTGTGCAACTATCTATTCCATGCGACACCCGTAGATCATGTCGCAGGGGTCTACATCTGTGCATTTGGCGCGCTCTCAGTTGATGCTGATGCGGCTGCCTACCCCGCGATCGTGATTTGGAATCCACGGTTCAAGTTTGATGGCCATGGCCTGCCGTTTCGTGTTGGCGTATCCGATGCAGCCTTCGCCAAACTTGTAAGTGCTCGTAACATGGACACGTCAGCAAAACCCAAGAGAATGAAGCGTTCCGGACGCCAGCGGAACCAGCGATGATCGGCAAAACGGGTACTCTCCGGAGGATTCCGGGACCCGAGTTGGAATTAGTTGGAAACGCCTAGACTGGCGAACAATAGGCGAACAGTGGTAAAATAACAGCAGAAGTATTCGCTTCGTGTCAGGTCGAGTGGGATAACGATGGCACTTTATGAACTCGCACTGGTTGGCGCGCCCTCAGACACCCAAATAGGTGACGTAGAGACATGCGTGTCCGGAGCGATCGCTCCGTTTGGATTGCGCCTGGGCGCGGAAGTCGGTTGGGCGATACGCCCCGCAATCTTCGATCCGGAGCAAAAAGTGCCGGCCGCTGTAGCCTTCTTTGGCCAACCTGGAATTGCATGCGACGGTATACAAGACTTGCTCGCGCGTGGCATTCCGGTTATTCCAGTGGCGAGAGAATCCCATTCGGTCAGCAGTGACCTGCCCGATCTGCTCAAGCCGTTCAACTGCCTAACTTTTGGTGGCGACGGCGCCCTCAGAATCGCGACGGCACTACTGGAATGTGTGAGGCTCTTACCGCGCCAGCGACGCGTATTCGTCAGTTATCGGCGTGATGAGGCAAGAGAAGCTGCTCTCGGAGTATTCAATTTCCTTTCGAGCAAAGTCTACGACGTATTTCTCGACACGCACGGAATCTTACCTGCGGAGGATTTTCAGGGAGTGCTTTGGCACCGTCTGTGCGACTCGGATGTGCTGATCATGTTGGACACGCCAACATACTTTCAGAGCCGTTGGACTAGCGCAGAGTTCGGACGCGCTTTGGCTAAAGGAATATCGATTCTTCGCGTCGGATGGCCAGGTGTCATTCCGGCCGCGAGGACAGCGACCACAACCAGCTTGCCGCTCGATGATACGGAGGTTCATGCTGCAACTGGTCAGCTGACAGATGGCGCACTGCATCGGATCGCGGAGCAACTTGAAGTCGTTCGCGGGCAAAGTCACGCCGTCAGGATGTTGAATCTGTTTAGCGGTTTAAAACGCGATGTAGAGTGCGTCGGCGGATCCGTGAGTGGTGTCGGGCTTCACTACTCCATTCTCGTTCGACTCGCCGACGGACGAGAGGTCCTCACATATCCCACCACAGGCGTGCCCACTTCGATGACCCTTAACGATGCTGTTGAACGCGCATCGGGCAAAGAAACCGCGATTTTATATGACCACATTGGTCTTCAGGAGACATGGCTCCGGCATTTAGCTTGGTTGGGAACTAACATATCCGCAGCACGATGGGTTCGCTCGACCGAAGCAGCGTGGTGTTTTGCGGCGTGGGGCACTCCATGAAGTCCATCTTTTTATCTGCCAGCATACCGGTTGTCGGGATCGGCCGGTACTTCGAAACGGCCGACCCATTCCTGATACAGGTTGCAGTTCGAGAGCTCATGACCCTCGCCCTCGGTCGGCGGCGCGTAGTCTGGGGAGGACATCCCGCAATCACCCCAATGATCTGGGCGGTTTGCCAAGATCTGGGAATTCGATACGCGGACGCCGTTGTCCTATATCAGAGTCGTTTTTTTCAGGAAGTTTTCCCCGATGAAAACGCGCATTTTGGCAATGTGGTGTTCGTCGAAGCGGTCGGCAATGAGAGAGAACCGAGCCTCCTTGCGATGCGTCGCGCAATGCTTTCCCGCGATGATCTCGATGCTGCGGTATTCATCGGTGGAATGGAAGGTACATTGGCGGAATACGAGATATTCACTCACTTCCATCCGTCTTTAAAGGTAATCGCAGTCGCGTCGCCTGGTGGTGCCGCTCGCGAACTGGCCTTGCAAATCCACAAACCGTCGGAAGAACAGGTTCGGTCATTGGATTTCGCCGGAATGTTCTGGCGAGAACTGGGCATCAATCCAAATGATCGGCGAGAAGGCGCCGTTTCATAGGTAAGCAGTAGGCGGGCCAAAAGAGGCGAGGCATCGCAGCGTGGGTTATTCAGGCCTCAAATCAATCGGGTGAGGAGCAGGAGTTTTGATGAAGAGACGACATGTTTTCATTAGCCACCATCACGCTGATGACGCCAAGGTCGATCAGCTGATCGGCGACAATTAGATCTCCGGGTCGACGACAATTAAAACTCCCGCTCGACG
>OCZU010000585.1_pt1 | contig 24961 bp, 22 predicted proteins | sample 1539001 | NCBI WGS metagenome assembly OCZU01 (sample SAMEA3539306, study PRJEB22396) | soil metagenome | biome: tundra; feature: field; material: soil | place: USA | collected 2010-05 | depth 0.15 m | reverse complement strand
TTTGCGCGCCGAAAACGGAATACGTGCCCGTGCCGGTGCGGTCGGACTTGAACTTTCCGTGTTCGAGGACGTGCCGCAGCAAATCGAGATATTGAATCATCGCGGGAAAAATTTAACCACGAAAAGCGCGAAGGAAAAAGAAATTTAGCCGCTTCAATGATTAATTACATCTTCCTGAGAAATTCGTTTCTTGTCGTCAAGAGGCCAGTCATAACCATCGCCTAAAATTGCAAACGTCATGCCTTCGTATGGCCCTTGGCCATTTGCAAAAGTGCACCAGATGTGGGGAAAGTTGTAATATTCGTCACCGTCAAGATCGTAGGCGCGAATGTTACGCCATGGAATTTTGCCAAGGTGCCAAATCTTAATCTCTCGAAATTTTGTGGTGTCAAAGAACGCCTTGTGCTCGATGATGGCCCAACGACCTTTGTTATCGATTACTCCACGCGAAAGCCAAACGATGACCAAAAGACCGTTATGATAAAAATCATACAACTTAACTTTGAACCAACCAGAAGGTCGCCGAGTGGAGTCAATCTGCTGTTGAGGGTGAGGATAAAAAGTGAGGGCGAGCGTTCTACCATTGTTCAACGCTTCCCTTAATTCCTCTGCCAATCATTCCCCTGACTCTTTCCGGAGAGGCAAAGGAATGATTGGCAGGGGAATGAAATGCACGGCTCCAAAGCGGTGCTAAAGCCACCGCAGTCCAAACGCTATCGCGAGTACCCGGCGTCCTTGAACTTCGCGAAGCGTTTGGACTGCGGCGCGTTCACCGCCGCTTTTCAACACAGGTCGCACGAATTTCCACTCATTGAATTCGCGTTAATTCGCGAAATTCGCGTCAAAAAATTTGTGTTCCATCCGCGTTTCTTCCGTGGCTAAGAATTCTCCGGCGCTTTGGTTTGGGTTTCGGGATGAATTTTCGCCAGCCCGCATTCCTTCGCCAGTTCATCGAGGAAAACAGCGGTAATGCTTTGCAGCTTGCGCTGGTCGCGCAGCAACAGCCAGACGCAAAGCGGCAGGCTCAACAAAACCAGCCACGACCACGGCCGCCACGTGTCAATCAAACCAATCAGCAAAAGCTCGCAGCCGAGCAGTGAAGCGAAGATGATTTTCGCCGTCAGCGACGAGACCGCCCGCAGCCGGCAGCGGATCATCTGCCGGTTTTGCGGATGATCTTCCGTGACGGTCGTGAGTTGCAAGTGACTCCAGCGGCTGCCGAAGATTTCCACGTCGAACTCGCTCCAGCCTATGTCCGTGCGGTGCGGCCAGTTTTTTTCCTCCAGCTTTCGCAAAATGGCCGCGACGAAGTCCAGGCGTTCCATCCTTTTTTCGGCCCAATATTGAACTTCGTCGAGCCGTTGCGGGCTGTTGCGGAGCGCAATCGAATCAAGGGATTCCTGCGAGGCAAGCGTCAGCGGGCGCAACGTGAGCCGTCCGCGATATCGCGCCCAGCCGCGAACGATGGGTTGCAGAAAAAACAACAGTGCGACGAGCGGGCGCGACCACCATTCGGTTCGGTTTTTCGGCAACGCGGCCTGAATGCCGGCCGCGGCGCAGAGGCAGATCGGAATCAGCAAACTCGCCAGGGCCACCGGCAGGAGGTAATGGAAAATCACGGACAAAACCCAAAGGGGCAGCACCACGAACAAATGATATTCGAGCGTCGTGCAAAGCATGAGCGTCGTCGCCGGCTCGGAAGCGTAAAGTTTTTGAAAGCCCGCGCTGCCGAACAATCCGTGGTAAATGACCGACCGCCGGACCTCGACGCCGAACTTCGACGGCGCGTAAATCCGCCCGCGCCAGATGCCGCCGCCAAACGAATTGAAATTTTCGGGATGCTTGCGCACGAGCAATGCTTCGGCCTCACCGTAACCCTGCTGTTGTTTCAGATAGGCGCCGACGGTCGAACGGCGAAAATGCCACACGAACGCGGCGGGGCTGAAACCGATTTTCTGTCCGGCCTGCTGCAAGCGCCAGCAGATGTCCACGTCGTCGCCGGCCTTGGTGAAAATCGGATCAAATCCGCCGATGCCGTCGAGCGCCCATTTGTAAAAAGCCATGTTGCAGCCGGGAATGTGTTCGGCCTCGCGGTCGGTGAGCATCACGTGCGCCGGACCGCCGGGCGACGCCATCACGGTCGCGGCCGAGGGCGAATCTTCCGGCGGCAGAAGATTGGGGCCGCCGATGCCGACGAACTCACTGCTGACCAGATCGCCGACGAGGTAACGCAGCCAGTCTTCGTCCGCTCGGCAATCAGAATCGGTGAACGCGACGATTTCGCCGGTCGCCGCGGCGATGCCGGTATTTCGTGCGACGGACAGGCCGAGATTTTTTTCGTGGCGAAAGAAGTGGAAGGCCGGTTTGGCTGCCGGCCGGTTTAGAAACTGCGTGCTTTTTTCTCCCTCTCCTCCCCCAAAGGAGGAGAGGGCCGGGGTGAGGAGGCTCTTAGTTTCAAACTCCGTTCCCCTCACCCCGGCCCTCTCCCCGCTTGGGCGGGGAGAGGGAGTTGTCGTCGTCAAGTTGTGCTCGCCCTTGCTGGCTTCTGCAAACTGTGCGGCGAATTGCGGTGTCGAATCCGTCGAGCCATCGTCCACGAGAATGATTTCGTAGTCGGGATAGTTTTGCCGTTGCAGCGAATCGAGGCACGCCTTGAGCGTCCGGTCGCCGTTGTAACTCGCGACGACGATGGAAACTTTTGGCTGGCGCACGGCTGGAAAAACTGGCGCGGCGCGAAACATTTTTTGAACTGCCGCAAACGAGTCCTTGGCCTGGCGCTCCTTCGTGACGAGTCCCATTTTCCAGTCCTCGATGAAGCGTCCATCCCGGAACCACTCGTCGGTGTAAGTGAAGACCACCGCGCCGGCCAGCCCGCCGCGAAAGGCGTTTTCGATCTGCCACGAAAGCATTTCGCATTTGCGCGCCTCGCCTTCGCGCAACGAATCCACGCCGAATTCGCCGAGCACGAGCGGTTTCGCGTCCGCCAGCATTTGCAGCCGCGCGAGGTAATTTTTGAACGGCTGCTCGTTGTGCAGATAGACGTTGAAACAAATGAAATCCAGGCTGCGCGGCCGGAGAAATTCCGTCGGCGGAAAATTCGCATATGTGCAGAGGCACTGCGGGTCAATGCGCTTGGCTTCGGCGGCCAGTTCATCAATGAAATCCGCGATGGCGGCGGCGCCGTGCCAGCGCACGAGGTCCGGCGGAATTTCGTTCGCCAGGCTGTAGGCAAATACCGCCGGATGATTCGCGCATGCGGAAACGGCGCGGCGGACGGCGTCGCGCGCGGCGTCGCGTCGCGGCTTGGAGTCGAGGCTGAGATGTTTGTTCCAGGGAATGTCCACGAACACCTTGAGTCCGCGTTCGAGCGCGAGGTCGAGGAACCAGCGGGGTGGGACGTGATAGACGCGGATGACGTTCGCGCCCAGTTCGCGGATTTGCGAGAGGTCGAGCGCGGTCAGTTCCGGTACGGCGAACGGCAGGCCCTGCGCATTGGGCTTGAACGGCCCATACACGACGCCTTTGACGAAGAACTTTTTTTGTCCCAGCCGGAAAAATTTTCCATCCACGACAACTCGTGGCCGGGAGGAGACCGTGTCTGACATTTTGTTTTAGACGGCGTTGAGGCCGGATTTAATCATTTGTGCAGTGGGGATAACAGATGGTCCGATTCCGGGCAAGCGGTGAACCATAATGGTCCGTCCAACCGTTTCGCCTCTCACTATTTCGTGCGTTTTTAAGATCACTCTCATTATCGCCCTGCTTCAGCGTCGTATTCAGCAAAGCGCAGGCCAACTGACCGCTTCAGTGGTTTCCCGTGCGGATTTCATTTCGGGTTGGGTGATCAGGCTTCAGGAACTTTTCCGCAAAGCGCTCCTGCTTTTCTCAGGGTTTTGCCGGCAATCAAGCGCGCGATGGACGATAACCTCGCCGCCGCTTCCCATCCGGTAGTAAATCGCATACGGAAAACGGGTGGCCAACCGCCGGTGATGGCCAAAAACTTTCAGGTGAATTCCTCCGTAAAGCGCCAACGAATCTATGTCGGCAAAGACGGAATCGAAAAAATAATCTCCCAATCCTTCTCCCTGGCGGTCATAAAACTCACGTCCGGCAGCCAAATCGTTGATTGCCGAAGTGAGTATCCGCACTTTCATTCAACGCGGCGGCGGAGTTCCTTTTTTGCGGCTTCCCAGTCCATGACCTGTTCCTTCCCCTCGGCGAGACGGCGTTCGGTTTCGGCAAGTTCCTGCGCGTGCCACGCCGGCGACTCCAGAGCCTCGTCGGGCCGGCTCAATTGCTCCCACAGCAATTCCATCAGCTTGAGCTTCTCGCTGCGCGACAATTGTTGAACCGTCTCAATGCTCATCGGGAGAAAATAGCCTGTAGATGATGCGGTGGCAATCGGTCTCTTGACTGGCGTTCTTATAAGGCAGCCGGTGGCTGGCGGAAATCGTCCGCTACAGTCGCAAGGAAATTCTGAACCGGCTTCAGCACAGCTTTGGCCACGATCTCATTGTGAGGATTTCATTTTGGGTTTGATGAGCAATCATAATGCCATAGGGTATAGAAAAAACCGGCAATTTAATGTACCATGAATCGAAACTCCTTTATTGTTTCGGTAATAATCTTAAGCGGGGTCTTTCACTCACGCAGAGGCTGCTATGTCCAGCCAGCCTGATCCAACGAACCGCTGGACGAACAGTCTCGGGATGCAATTCCAGCCGGTTCCAAAGACAAAAGCTTTGTTTTGTGTCTGGAAAACCCGCGTCCAAGACTTTCAGATGTTTGTTAACGAAACGCATTACAATGCTACCAATAGCGGGTGGTTATTACCGCACAGCGACGATTCATTCCGGATCCCCCGGGCTCTCCGCTAACCTCAGGATTTTCAATATCACTTTCGCGCAGTAATGACTTGCAGCAACACATGGGCTGTTGGAATAACCCTGGCTTCAATCAAGGCCCCACACATCCGGTATGCGGCATTAGCTGGGACGATGCCCATGCTTTTTGTTTGTGGCTTACAAAGAAGGAGCAGCAAATGGGAGTCATTGCCAAGAATCACATGTACCGGCTGCCAACGGATGCGGAATGGGGTGAGGCGGTTGGAGCGTCCAAATATCCTTGGGGGAATCAATGGCCGCCACCTGCCGGTGCCGGAAACTTTGCTGGCGAAGAAATATTGGATGCAAACTGGCCAAGTAACAGTCCGTGTATCCATGGATATCGCGATGGCTTTGCGCGGACATCACCGGTGGGAACTTTTGCCGCCAACCAGTATGGTCTCTATGACTTGGTTGGGAATTTAGGCGAATGGTGCGAGGATTGTTTTCAAAAAGAGATGAAAAGTGATTGGCTGCGCCCGGAAAATCCAAATCCTATGGCGAGATTTATTCCTCCTGATTCCCGCATATGGCGGGGGGCTGCGTGGAGTGGCGGAACTCCCGGCGCTCTAGCCTCGTCAAATCACCGTTGGGGATGGCCCGATGCTCGCTCTGCCGGGATCGGCTTTCGCGTAGTATTGGCAAATGATAAAGTCCTAAGCACCAAGACGAATTGAATTCGCCTTAGCCCACGCTGTCCCAGCAAGCCTATTTTTTCGCAAAAATCTTGTTCGCTTCTTCGAGCGTTTCCTTCGATCCGATGTCGTACCAGATGCCGGGCACTTTCCAGGTGTAAACCGGCGTGCGCGGGTAGAGCCATTGAATGAGCCGGCCCGGCTGATCGGGATTGTTGCCTTCGGCGATGTATTGGCGGATGAGCGGCAGCGTGGACTTGGGATAATAGTAAAGCGCAATGCCGGTCAGCGTGCTGGTCGGGTTCTTCGGCTTCTCCTCGAAGAAGGTGATTTTGCCGGTGCTGTCCATCGTGACGGAATTGTATTTTTTGATTTCCTCCAGATTGCCCACGTCGTAGAGCGCCAGCACCGGCGCGTTTTTCTCGCGGCAAAACTGTCCAAAACCTTCCAGCTTCTTGCTGAACAGATTGTCGCCGGCCACCACGATGACGTCGTCGTCCACGTTTTGCGTTTTCAGGACGTAGTTAATATCGCCGATGGCGCCGAGCTTGTTGGTGTCGTCGGTCGAGCCGTCGTTGACAATGGTGAAATTGAGTTTTGATTTCGTCGCGCGATAATGCTCCGACCATTTTTGGAAATGCGGGGCGAACTTGTTGTTGGTGACCACGTAGATGCGGTCAATGCCGCCGATGGGCGCGAGATTGTCGAGGACGTATTCCACCATCGGCTGGCCGGCGACCGGCAGCAGCGGTTTGGGTTGCGTGAGGGTCAACGGATAAAGGCGGGTGGCGTATCCGGCGGCGAGAATGATGACTTTCATATTTAAAACGATTCGATTTTGAACTGTTCAGACCAGCGGCGACAGCTAATCAGTCCGGGGAGCAAAAGACAAAAACAAATTGCGACAGCCCGGCGAAAGGTGCGCATCTTGACACTGCCCGTGTCTCCCTCTCCCCGCCCGAGCGGGGAGAGGGTCGGGGTGAGGGGATTTGAGCCGGAAATCAGTGCGCCTCCTCTCCCCAACCTTCTCCTCCCTTGGGGCGGGAGAGGGAGTAAACGGGGGCAGTGCCTGGATGCGCCCCGGTGAAAGCGTCAGGGGAATGATTGTCAGAGGAATAAACCATCGGCCTGAAATTCATTTCCCACTGTTTGGAGTTCCGCCTTCAGGCGGCCGCGTGCAGAACCGCCTGAGGGCGGAACTCCAAACTTTAATTATTTCTCGAAAAGACTGGGCGCGCTTTGCCGGCCCAGTTCCTGGCAGCGCGCGAGGATTTCCGCGCCGGACTCGCAGTGCAACGCGAAATCCGCCAGCGCCCGGGTCTCGGAGGTTTTCAACCGTCGCACGATGTATTTGATTTGCGGCACGGCCGAAGGCGCGGCGCTCATTTCGTCCACGCCCAAACCCATCAGCAACGGCGTCAGCACCGGGTCGCCCGCCATCTCGCCGCAGACGCCGACCCAGATGTTGTTTTTGTGCGCGGCGTCCACCGTGGCCTTGATCAGGCGCACAATGGCCGGATGCGTCGGCTCGTAGAGGTGCGCGATCTTTTCGTTCATGCGGTCAACGGCCAGCGAGTATTGAATCAAATCGTTCGTCCCGATGCTGAAGAATTTCAGCCGTTTCGCCAGCGCGTCGGCGATGATCACGGCGGAGGGAATTTCAATCATCGCGCCGATCTCCATGTTTTCGTCGAAGGGGATTCCTTCCTTGCGCAACTCGGCCTTATAGGCCTCGACGAGCGCGGTGGCCTGGTTCAACTCATCCAGTCCGGAGATCATCGGATACATCATTTTGACGTTGCCGTGGGCGCTCGCGCGCAGGATCGCGCGCAGCTGTTTGCGGAAAATATCCGGTTGCTGGAGGCAAAACCGGATCGCGCGCGCGCCGAGAAACGGATTGATCTCCGTCGGCACCTGCAGGTGCGAGAGAAATTTGTCGCCGCCCAGATCCAGCGTGCGAATCACAACCGGCTGCGGCTTCAACGCTGCCGCGACGCGCGAATATTCCTGGAATTGCTCTTCCTCGCTGGGCAGATGATTGCGGCTGATGAAAAGATACTCCGTGCGAAACAGCCCGACGCCTTCCGCGCCGCTGGCCTTGACCGCGTCGGCGTCGCCGGCCTGCTCGATGTTGGCGGACAGGACGATTTGCCGGCCATCGAGCGTGACCGCGGGTTTGAGCAACACGTCGCGGAGTTTTTCCTCCAGCGTCACGTGTTTGCGGATAAGCTGGCCGTACTCGAAAAGCGTCTGGTCCGTGGGATTGAGGATGACCGTGCCATTGTAGCCATCCAGCAACGCATATTGTCCGGTCTGCAATTCCTCGCTCACTTTTTTCAGCCCGACGACGCCCGGAATGCGCAACGAGCGGGCCATGATGGCGGTGTGCGACGTCTTGCTGCCGACGTCCGTGGCGAAGCCGAGCACTTTGAGGCGGTCCATTTGCGCGGTGCTCGACGGGGTGAGGTCGTGGCAGATGACGATGACCGGCTCCTTGAGATCGCGCAGGCTGGATTCTTCCGGCTTGCCGAGCAGGTTGTTCAAAACGCGCGCGGTGACGTCGCGCATGTCCCCGGCGCGTTCGCGCAGATACTCGTCGGCAATGGCCGCGAGCGTCGCGGCGTAACGTTCCGCCACGGTGTGAAAGGCATGCTCGGCATTGACTTTTTGCTCCTCGATGAGGCGCACGACTTCGTCAATCAACGTGCGGTCTTCCAGCACGAGCAGGTGCGCGTCGAAAATGCCGCCCTCCGATGCGCCCATCGCGGTGGTGACTTGGCGCTGGACTTCGAGAATTTCGTGACGGGTTTGGAGCAGCGCCTTTTGCAGCCGGTTGACTTCGCCCGCCAGCTCCGCGTCGCTGAGCGTTTGTTTGGCCACGGTGTGCCGCGGCTTGCCGAGCACAATAATTTTTCCGCGCGCAACGCCGGCAGAGACGGGAATTCCCCTGAAAACAGTTTCTCCTTTGTGCAGCGGCTCAGGCATGGGGAATACTTAACGAAACGTCAATTCATTGGAAAGAACTTCTTGCCGGTGTTTTTCAAAAGCAAAAGGCCCGCGCGAGGCGGGCCGGATGATTTCAAATTTGAGAATTGAGGCTGGGAATTCTTTTCAGGCGCGTTCCATGTACTTGCCGGTGCGGGTGTCCACTTTGATTTTTTCGCCGGTCTTGATGAAGAGCGGCGCCTGGACGGTGATCCCCGTTTCCAGCGTGATCGCTTTTTGCACATTGTTGGCCGAATCGCCGCGAATGCCCCCCGGAGCGTCGGACACGGTCAGGGTGACGGACGACGGCAGTTCGATGGACACGGCTTTTTCTTCCACGAAGGTGACGGTGACGGTGGCGTTCTCCACGAGATAATCCTTGGCGTCGCCGACCAACTCCTTGGCCAGGGTGACGGTTTCGTAATTTTCAGGGTCGGTAAAGACGTAATCCTGACCATCTTTGTAACTGAAATCCATCTTCTTGGTGATCATCGGCACCGGCTCGATCCGCTCGGTGGAACTGAGGCGGATGTCCGATGATTTGCCCGTGCGAATGCTGCGGAGGGTGGCCTGCACGAAGGCGCGCAGGTTGCCGGGCGTGCGATGCTGGAATTCCAAAACCACGCAGATGTCGCCGTTGTAATTGATCGCCATTCCGCGGCGAAGGTCGTTTGCTGTTGCCATAAATCTAACGTGCCGAACTAAAAACTTGTTTTCCGCCATCCGGGAGTTTCCGGGACGGAAGCCGGATAGAGTAGCCAATCGCGGCGGGAATGCAAGTGCGTATTTCGCGGGTTTTGGGTTCGCTTCGCTTGCATTTAAGGCTCCATCGCAACTAGTCTTTTGCCGATGTCATTGATTCGATACGCCCAGGGACTGATCCGCCGGGGCCGAGCGCAAATTCAGAAGCGCGCCCTGTTGAAGGAAGGGCCGCCAGGGGAAATTTCACCGGACGATTGGTCCGGGAGCCTCCGTGATCCGACCGGTTTTTACCAAAAATGTTTTCGCTATTTTCACACACTGCTTCCGCAGGAGCTGCGCGACCATCGCGATTATTTCACCCGGGAGCGCCGCGGCTTTGGCGAGGATGCGTTCCACGTCATGTGGTTCCTGCTTTTTCGCGAATTCAAACCGCGCCGTTTTTTGGAAATCGGCGTTTACCGCGGCCAGACGATTTCGCTGGCGGCACTTTTGCAGCGCCGCTTTGGCGACGCCGGGGACACCGCCGGGATATCGCCATTTTCTTCCGCCGGCGATGCCGTCAGCAAATACGTTTCCGATGTGAATTATCTTGAGGACACGCTCGCGAATTTTGCGCATTTTTCCCTCCGCAAGCCGGAGCTGCTAAAGGCCTTTTCCACCGAAGCCGAAGCGAAAGCACTCATTGCTTCGTGCCGGTGGGACTGCATTTATATTGACGGCAACCACGATTATGAAATCGCGCGCCAGGACTGGAACGTTTGTTCGGACAGCATCAAGGCTGGAGGGATCATCGTGCTGGATGACTCCGGGTTAACCACCAGCTATCAACCGCCGGTTTTTGCCACCGGCGGTCATCCGGGGCCGTCGCAACTCGCGAAGGAATTGAAAAGCCTGGTTGAATTCCAGGAAATACTTCAAGTCGGGCACAACCGGGTCTTTCAGAAACGAGTCTGAATGAAAGTCGCCCTACTGACCACGGAAAGCCGGGATTTCTACAAAGAATACCACGCGAGTGTTCCTTATTTCAGCACCCCGGTGGAAGCCTTGTTGCAGGGATTTGAGAAGATTTCCGATCTTGAAGTGCATCTCGTCTCGTGTGTCCGGGCGCGCATGACCTCCCCGGAAAAACTCGCACCCAACGTTTTCTTTCATCCGCTTTATGTGCCGAAGATTGGGTGGATGCGAACGGCGTATTTCGGCTGCATCCGGGCCGTCCGGGGAAAGCTTCGGGAGATTTCGCCGGACATTGTTCACGGCCAGGGCACCGAGCGCGAATGCGCGATCGCAGCCGCATTGTCCGGTTATCCCAACGTGGTCACGCTTCATGGCATCATGACGGAGATGGTTTCGGTGCTGCGGGCCCGTCCGGGCAGCTTCTATTGGTTTGCGAGTTTGCTGGAATCATTTTCGTTGCGGCGGACGGCGGGAGTTTTTTGCAATTCCCGTTTCACCGAGGAAGCGGTGCGAGCGCGCTGCCGCAAAACCTGGCAGGTGCCCAACCCGATCCGCGAAAAGTTTTTCGTCAAACCCTGGTCGGGCAACCACCCTGTCAAGCCTCTGATCATGAACGTCGGAACCGTCTGCGCCTACAAGCGCCAGAACGAACTCCTGGATGTTCTGGAGGAAATGCATCGGAACGGCTCGCAATTCAAGGTTCAATTTGTCGGCGCGGCAACGCGCGCCAATGCCTACGGAACAAGGTTTTTGGATCGGGTGCAGAACAGCGATTATCTCTCCTATGGCGGTTTCAAAACGGCGGCTGAACTGATCAGCAGTTTCGATGCGGCATCGGCGCTCGTTCACGTGTCTGCCGTTGAAACTTTCGGGCTCGTGGTGGCTGAGGCGCTGGCGCGAAACCTCAAATTTTTTGGTTTCAAGGTGGGCGGAGTGCCGGACATTGCGCAAGGCGTGGAGGGCGCGGAGATCGTGGCGGATGGCGATTGGAATGGATTGAAGAATGCCATCGGCGCCTGGGCCCAAGCCGGCGCGCCCCGGCCGGTTTCAGCCAGTGCTGCGATGCGGAAAAAATATCACCCGGAAGTGGTCGCGCGACGTCACCATGAGATTTATCGCGAGGTTCTGCAATCCTGTTCATAACTCGTAAAACAACGGGGCGACTCCCCCGTGACAAGGGCGAAACGCGCACCCACTGTCTTTTAAAAGCTTGCCCTGCCGTGGCGGGGTTGAGAGATGTACCCCCGGATTTTTGACGGCTGGACCGTGCTCCAGCTTTATCCGGATGCCGGTTTTCAAGAAACAATATTGAACTGTTTTTATGGGATTGACCGTTCATGAAATAAAATTTTTGCTTTGGGCACGGCAAGGCGGGGTTGATTTCTCAAGCGTGATGATGTTGGGAAGGCAAAAGCTCCACCTGGATCCCTGCGCGATGCGTGCCGCCCTCGCGGACTTCGGAATCAGCCAGAAGCAAGCAGAGGTGGACGCTCTTTTTCTCGAACAAAACGGTTATGCCGAATCATTTTTTAAATTGTTGGGCGCCAAAGAAATTTGTTCAACGGATGCTTCAGCTTACGAGCAGGCCACCCATGTGTTCGACATGAACAAAGCGGCCGGAGATGACTTGAAGGGAAAGTTTTCAGCGGTCCTGGATGGCGGTTCCTTGGAACATATCTTCCAGTTCCCGACGGCCATTCGCAATTGCATGGAAATGGTCAAAGTTAACGGCCATTTCATTTCCTTTTGCCCGTGCAACAATTACCTGGGGCACGGCTTTTATCAATTCAGCCCGGAGTTATTCTTCCGCATCCTTTCGGCGGAAAACGGCTTTAAGATGGAAAAAATGATTCTGTTCGAATCACCCACGATGGCGAGGTGGTATGAAGTGAAGGACCCGGAAGAGCTGGGCAAGAGGGTGGAGCTGCGCACCTGGGGCCAGGCGCGCCTTGCCATTCAAGCCCGAAGAGTGGCCCTCAAAACCATTTTTGAAACCACACCGCAACAAAGCGATTACTCCGCCGCATGGCAATCAACCGCGGGGGCGGGTGGAATGTCCGGAGGAACGCAAGAGTTCCGCCTGTCCGCCTCCGGGAGGTTAGGAAGACGCCTTTTGCGGCCGCTGAAAAAGTTTGTCTGGGGATTGCTCGAATCCGCCAAGCAAAGACAAAATGGCCGGGCTCTCAAGGAAATCCGCGTGCCTGAATCAAAATAGTCCTTTTTCTACCGGGCGAAATCCGTCCTCGCCGCAGTCGGAAAGATGCCGCCTCATCGAAATCGCCGGCAGGGATTTGCAAATTCATCGCGGAGTGCCTAGGAGGCCTTCGTAAACTTTTTTCAACTGCTCCGCCGCTTGAATCCAGGACAAAGGTCTTGGCGGCGGTTTCAAACCCGGCGCGGCATCATAAAATTTCCGTAACGCTTCCGCCGTGCGTTCAGAGGATGCGATCGGGCAATAGCTGGCGTTTTCCTTGAAGACCGTCCTCGCCCACGGCAGATCGCTCAAAAGCAAAGGACACTCGCACGCCGCCGCCTCCAGGGCGGAAAGGCTTAAACTCTCCATCGTGCTCAACAATACAAACCCGCGAGCCTGGCGGTAGGCTTGGGCGAGTTTCGGCCGGTCATGCACCGGTCCTTCGTAGCGGATGATTTGCGGATGCTGCGATTGCAGGGCGAAGAAACTTTTCGCGTAAGGTTCGTTTTCGGAGTAGGGCTTGCCAATGATCCAGAGCGGTGTTTCGGCCCGCACGGCGGCGCGGGCCAGTTCCAGCACACGCTTCCGTTCCGTGATGGTGGCGGTGCAAACCAGCCAGCGTCCGCGTTCTTCACTTGAACCGGTCAAAAAGACATTCTCGACACCATTGGGGACCACATACACATTTTCCGGCGCCGCGCCGAACATGTACGACATCAAATACGCTTCCCAGGAAGTCAGCGCCACACATGCGTCCGCCAGCCGATGGGAGTCCCAGCCGAATGGCGCGGTGATCATGGGCGGGAGAACTTTCCGGCACGTGGAAATAAGAATCCGCTGGAGGAACAGTTTTGATTTTGAGCGCGAACCCATTCCGGTGAGCAACGGGGCGATGACGGCTTTGATGCCCTTCCGCCGCACCGCACTCACGTAACCCGCCACCGGGCGGCCGAAATAATGAATGATGTCACCCCGCTGCGAATCATCCCACCAGCGCAGGTAATCCACCTGGACGCTGATGGATTCGAGGGCGGACTTGGTTTGCTCGATTTGAATTTGCAGCCCGCCATGCGCGAGCAAAAACGCGCTGCCATGGTCAAAAAGAATTTTCACGGCGGCATTATCCCGTCAGTAAAAACAACGGCAACACCATTCTGCTGCGGCCGTGATGGAATTGGCATCGGGATGACTTCGTGCGGCTCAAAATATTGCAAATCAACATGAATATTCAGTTGACAACCAACCGCCCGGCGTTAACGTACGGATAATTACGGACAGTTAAAAACACGTAAGTCTATGAAACAGAATCATTCATTAATCCGCGGGCTCCTCGCCGGTTGCCTCGCACTGGCCATGGTGACAACGCTCGCAGCGCAAACCCAGGACGGCATCGCCAAGGTGGTGAACATCAAAGGCGCAGCCCGATACATGACGGGCGGCACTTCCGACTGGAAACCCATAAAAGTCGGCGCCATACTCAAACCCGGCAGCGTGATTCAAACGGCGGCGGATTCGTACGTGGACGTTGTTTTGAACAACGCCAAGGCAACGCAGGGGCTTGGCTCGTCGTTGACCTCAGAAGTGTATGCCAGCTCCACCAGTTCAGACAATGACACCTACAAGCCGAAGGTGGTGCAGGACGCCATCCGCATCTTTGAGAACACTGTTCTTGGCGTTGACAAACTCACCTTGATGAAAACCGGAGCGGACACGGTTACAGAAACACAATTGGATTTGAAGGCGGGCCGTATTTTCGGCACCGTCAGGAAACTTTCGGCCACCTCGGTTTACGAAATCAAGATTCCCAACGGCGTCGCCGGAATCCGTGGAACCATTTACTTGATCGGCGCTGATGGCGTGCTCAGCGTGCTGACAGGTTCGGTCGTCATCTCTTTTGTTTCCGCTGGCGCGACCGTCACCAAGGAAGTTCCAGCGGGGTACCAGTTCAACCCTGTCACGGGGCAGGTCACGCCAATTACAAATCCAATCCTGAAGGAACTGGCCCGCCTAGCCCAAATCTTCAGCATGTATCTGCCGGTTACACCAGCCGCAATCTACACGCATGACACCACCATCTACAACGTATCGCCAACCCAGGGCGGTAGGGGTGGAAACGGAAACAATAATCCCGCGCCCCAATAGGTCCGGCTTTTTTTATAAGCCAGAGCAGCCTTGTGGTGCTCTGGCTTTTTTGTTTGGTTCGCGCCAGTGAAGCTCAAACCCGTCAAGCTCGCTCCGGCCCTGATCGCCGCCTGTGTCATCGTCCTGGCCTGTATCGTGCGCCTGATTCAGCCGGATTTTGTCGAGCACATGGAACGCAGCACCTACGACATGCGGGTTCGAGAAGCGGCCCGGCATCCCGTCTCGGTTGCCACCAATCTGGGTTTTGTTTTCATTAACGACGCCAGCGTTGATTTTGTCCGGACAAATCGCTCGTTAGGCTACCGGTATGGGCTCCTGTGGCCGCGCCAGGTTTACGGAAGGTTGGTGGAGGAACTGGCGCAGCAAGGCGCAAAAGCTGTGGCCCTGGATGTGATTTTCGGCGAACTGCGCGAGGATCAATGGCAAGTTGAAATGGCTGATGGGAGCCGGCTGGACTCGGATCAGTTTTTTGCCCTGCAAATGCGTCGTGCCGGCAACGTCATCATCGCCGATACGGAGAGCATTACTCCGCCGGAACTTTTTTCAACCAACGCGTTCGCGCGCGGAGATATCACCACGGACACGAACAAGGATTCGGGCGGCGTGCTGCGTCGCGCGCAGGCGTTTCGCGTGCGTCGGGAATGGCATTGGGCATTCCGGCAGGTGGAAGCCGATCCGACCATGGGCATTGATTTGAACAAGGCGCGGATTGAAACGAATCAGGTCGTGTTAACCCGATCCGACGGCACGGAAATCAAAGTCCCGCTCGACGCGGAAGGCAGCTTTGATCTCGCGGATTTCGGTGGGGACAAACTTCCACCCGGCGTTCCGCGAAAGGCGAAGCCGATGGGCGAAGAGCGCATCTGGCACATGGGGATTTTGCTGGCCGCGCGCGAACTCGGATTAGACCTCCCAAAAGCCGAAGTCCACTTGCCGGAGGGGGAAATTATTTTGCGCGGAACAAACGGGGTCGAGCGAATTCTTCCGGTGGATCACCTGGGTCGGTTTTATATTGACTGGTGCCTGAAGCCAACAGATCCGCGCCTCACAACCGAGCCGGCTCAGCGCCTGCTACAGCAGGAGAGAGCGCGGCTGGACGGCACCAACGGCCTGGCGAACCGCTGGGCGGGCAAATTGGTCGTGGTGGGCTCCAGCGCCACCGGCAACAATATCACCGACCGCGGCGCGACCCCGCTCGAATCCGACACGCTCCTCGCCAGCGAACATTGGAACGTGGCCAACTCAATCATCACCGGGCGCTTCATCCGCCGCAGTTCGCTCGGACTGGATTTGCTCCTGATCGTCACGATGGGGGTTGCGGTCGCGCTCCTCACATGGCAAATGCGCGCTCTGATTGCCTCGTTGTCCGTCGCGGTTCTGGTGTTCGGCTACGCCGCATTCGCTGTTTTCTTGTACTCACAATCCCGCTATTGGCTGCTGCTGGTTTGGCCGTTGCTCGGTGCGGTGATCACCACCCACGTTTGCCTGGTCGTCTGGCGTGTGGTTTTCGAGCAAGCCGAGCGGCGGCGCGTCAAATCCATTTTCTCAAAAATAGTTTCGCCCAATATCGTCCATGAACTATTGCAGGCCGAGAAACTTTCGCTCGGCGGCGCCCGGCGCGAAGTGACCGTGCTGTTCGCCGACGTGCGCGGCTTCACCGAGTTCACGGACAAAAACCAGGAACAGGCGGCGGCTTACGTGGTGGCGAACAAACTTGCCGGCGAAGCGATGGAAGCGTATTTCAACGAGCAGGCGGGTGAGACACTGGCCACCATCAACCTTTATCTGGGTGTGGTCGCCGACATCATCATCAAGCAGGACGGCACGCTCGACAAATTCATCGGCGACTGTGTCATGGCATTTTGGGGAGCGCCTACTCCCAGCCCCAGGCACGCTCTGGCTTGTGTGCGCGCCGCGATGGGCGCGCAACAGGCGATTTATGCGCTGAACCGTCAGCGTGCCGAATATAACAAAAAACTCGAATCGGAAAATCTCGCCCGCGCGTCCGCTGGTCTGCCACAAAAATCGGTGCTGCCAATTCTGCTTTTGGGCAGCGGTATCAACACTGGCATGGCCACGGTTGGTCTGATGGGTTCGAAAGACGAGCAGAAAAATTACACCGTGTTTGGCCGCGACGTGAATCTGGCCAGCCGGCTGGAAACTGTTTCCGGCCGCGGGCGCATCGTCATCAGCGAAGCGACTTACGAACACTTGCGGCGCGACGACCCGGCCCTGGCCGCAACCTGCGTGGCGCTGGCCGCCGAAAAAGTCAAAGGCTTCCGCATGGCGGTGAAGGTCTATGAAGTCCCCTGGCGCCCGCCCGGTTCGATTTCGCTGGATGAGGAGTTCTTCCCCCAAAGGACCGCCGACCAATCAATGGAAAAGATCTTGATCCAGCGTGAGAAAACTTGAAGCGACGTTTCACTCCGTTTTCTTCCTCGTCATTTTTCTCCAAACAGATAGAGTCCTTCCATGCGCACGGCGATTTATCCCGGCAGTTTTGATCCATTGACCAACGGGCATCTGGACGTCATCGAACGCGCGGTCAAGTTGTTCGACCGCGTGATCGTGGCGGTCGCCAAAAACGAAAGCAAACATCCGTTGTTTACCCAGGAAGAGCGGTTGGATTTTGTCCGGCGCTCGGTGCCGCACCTTCCCAGCGTCGAGGCGGATTCTTTCGACTGCCTGCTGGTGGATTACGCTGAAAGGCGCTCCGCGCAGGCGATTGTGCGCGGCCTGCGCGCCGTTTCGGATTTTGAATTTGAATTTCAACTGGCCCTGATGAATCGCAAGTTGAACGAGCGGGTCGAGACCATTTTCATGATGCCCAAGGACACTTATACCTTCCTCAGTTCGCGGATCATCAAGGAAATCGCGCGGCTGGGAGGAGAAGTCAGCTCCTTCATGCCACCGCACATTTGCGCGGCCCTGGTCAAAAAATTGAAGGAAACACACAGCCCGTTTTGAGGTCATGCCGCTCGTCATAAATCTGCGCCACCTGGAGGCGCACAGCCTCAAGTTGAAGGGCAAACTGCCGGTCGAAGATCTGGACCTTGACTTACGCGACGATCTGGTTCGCGCTGAAAAGCCGCTGCAATATGATTTGGAAGCCGGGCAGATGGAGGACGGGCTTTTATTGCAAGGCCGTTTGCTCCTGCCGCTGCAATGCCTGTGCGTCCGCTGCCTGAAACCGTTTGAATATCAACTCACGCTCAATAAATGGGCGCAGCTTTTGCCCCTGGCGGGCGAGGAAAAGGTGTCTGTGATCAACGATTGCGTGGACTTGACTCCATTTATGCGGGAAGATATTCTCCTCGGGTTTCCGCAACATCCGTTGTGCAAGACGGATTGCAGGGGCCTGCCAAAAACATTCATTGGCAAGGTCAAAAAACCCAGCGGCGCCGGTCAGACCAAAGAACAATTGTCTGCCTGGGCGGCGCTGGATAAACTAAAACTAAAGAATTGAACTGGATTTTATGGGCGTTCCAAAAAGAAAACCGTCGAAGAGCCGCCAGCGCATGCGCCGGGCGTACAACAGCGTGTTGAAACTTCCGCAACTCAGCACCTGCCCGCAATGCGCGGCTCCCTACGTGCCTCACCGGGTCTGCCCCGCGTGCGGCTTTTACAAGGGACGCCAGGTTCTCACGGTCACGGCCGGAGCCTGATTTTTGTTGAGGACGCGCGAAGTTTTTTCCCGCGTCCTTTTCATTTATGCGAATCGCAGTGGATGTCATGGGCGGCGACCACGGTTGCGCTGTCGCCATTGCTGGCGTGAAACAAGCGCTTGCAGCCGACCCCTCCATCACCAGGCTGTTTCTCGTCGGCCGCGAATCTGACATCCAGGCCGCGCGGGAACAAACCGGACTGGCCGACAGCCGCGCCGAGATTATCCACGCTAGCGAAGTGCTGACGATGGAGGACAAACCCCTCGAAGGCATCCGTAAGAAAAAGGATTCCTCGATGGTGCGCGCCATTGAGCTGGTCCGCGAAGGCAAGGCCGACGCCATCATCTCCGCCGGCAACACCGGCGCGCTCGTGGCCGGCTCGATGAAATTACGCCGCCTCGACGGCGTGGAACGCCCGGCCATTGCCTGCCGCATGCCTTCCCGCACCGGCGATTTCGTCCTGCTCGATGCCGGAGCCAACGCTGTCTGCGAGCCGCGGCACCTCGCACAATTCGCCGTGATGGGCTGCATTTACGCGCAGGAAATACTCGGCCAGGCCAGACCGCGTGTCGGCGTGTTGAGCAATGGCTCCGAGGAAACCAAAGGCAACGACCTGACGCGCGAAGCGGCGCGTCTTTGCACGCAACTGGATTTGAATTTCCTCGGCTACGTGGAAGGTTTTGACCTGTTCAGCGACAGCGTGGATGTCGTCGTCTGTGACGGCTTCGTGGGCAACATCGTTTTGAAGGCCGCCGAAGGTTTAAGCCGCGCCATCGGGCACATCCTCAAGACGGAAATCAAAGCCAGCCCGATCCGCCAGTTCGGCGCGCGGCTGGCCAAAGGCGCCTTCAACGGGCTTAAGCGCCGGGTTGATCCGGAAGTCTATGGCGGGGCGGCGATCCTCGGCCTCAACGGCGTGGTCATCAAAGCGCACGGTTCGTCCCGCGAACGCGCCATCGCCAACGCCATCCGCGTGGCCGCCGAGGAAATCAACCACGACGTCAACCAGATCATTTCCCGCCAGATCGCGCGCGCGAATGAGCGCCTCGCTGCCGCTGAAACCACCACTCCTCCGCCCGTTCACGCATGAGTTCATCCACCACGCAAGCATTCAAAAACCCGCGCGCCAAGCACAATTTCCAGGGACGCACCTGTTCCATCTCCGGCGTCGGATCCTACGTGCCGGACAGAATTCTCACGAACGCCGAGATTGAAAAAATGGTGGATACTTCCGACGAATGGATCACGAGCCGCACCGGCATCAAGCAACGACGCATCGCGGCCGCCGATGAATTCACTTCCGACCTCGCTTCCAAAGCGGCGTTGCGCGCGATGCAAAACGCCGGAGTCACCGCCGACCAGATTGATCTGATCATCGTCGCGACGATCACGCCGGATATGCCGTTTCCCTCCACGGCCTGCCTCGTGCAGAAAAAGATCGGCGCGAAACGCGCGGCGGCCTTTGATCTGGAGGCAGCCTGCTCCGGGTTCATTTACGCGCTCGAGATCGCGCAGCAGTTCATCATGTCGCGCACGTACGACACCGTGCTGGTCATCGGCGCGGAAAAGCTTTCTTCGATCACCGACTGGAAGGACCGCAACACCTGCGTTCTATTTGGCGACGGCGCGGGCGCGGCGATCCTGCAGAACCGCCCCAACTCGCACGGCCTGCTCACCGCCGTGATGGGCGCCGACGGCGACAAGGCCGATTTGCTCTTCATGCAAGGCGGCGGCAGCCGTTGTCCGGCTACCGTGGATTCCGTCAACGCGCGGCTGCATTACCTGCGCATGGAAGGCAAGGAAGCTTTCAAAAACGCGGTGCAGGCGATGCAGCGTGCGGCGGAGGAAGCCCTGCGCCGATGCGAACTGACCATTGCGCAGATTAAATGCATCATTCCGCACCAGGCCAACCAGCGCATCATTGACGCGGTCGGCGAACGGCTCGGCGCAAAACCCGAACAGCTTTTTGTGAATCTGGAAAAATACGGAAACACTTCGGCCGCCTCCGTGGCGATTGCCTTGGACGAAGCCGTTGAATCCGGCCGCATCCAAAGGGGCGATTTGATTCTGCTAGTCGTGTTTGGAGCCGGGCTGACCTGGGGCGCGGCGGTGATCGAATGGTGAATCTGCGTTTGACGATTCCTGCCCGTATGTTACATTTGGAATGCATTTATGAGCGCAAGAACAATTGAAACTCACGGTTCTTTTCAACAACAGGTAACCGTCGAAGCGCGGCAGACCCGCCTTTCGCTTTCCGAGGATGCGGTGGTCATCCACAAAGGCGGCATTGAATTTCGCAGTCCGGCCCCTTTTTCACCGTGGACCGAAATGACGATCGCCCTTCAATCGCCGCGTGATTATGGCCGGGTCAATTGCTCCGGCGTGGTGATTTCCTGCACCGGCAACAAGCACGCCGGATATCACGTTTCGATGATTTTCACCAGCCTCTCAAAACAGGCGCAGACGCGCTTGAGCACCATGGCCGATGCCACCTTGGGCTGAGAGCCTGAATTAAAAGTCCCCGCCGTTTCCTTCCTTGTCCTTCAATTGAAAATTGAAGGACGCAACTTTTCCCGTTGGATTGATCCGGCGGTTTGGTAATCTGCCCGCATGGAAATGTTTCATCGAATTTTGAAAACGGCGGTCGAAGGCAGCGCGTCGGACGTTCACCTTAAAATCGGCTCGCCGGTCATTTTCCGCATCAGCCGCCAACTGGTCGCCATCGAGTGCCCGCATCCCGCCGAGGACTGGATGAATTCGGTGGTGCAGAAAATCACGCCGCCGCACCTGCGCCAAAAACTCGAGGACCAGCGCGAAGTTGACTTTTCGTATTACATGCCGGGTGTCGGACGGTTCCGCACCAATCTGTTTCAACAGCGCGGCCAGTGGTGCCTGGCCATGCGTTACGTCAAAACGAACGTGCCGAGCTTCGAGGAATTGGGACTGCTGCCGGTGGTGAAAAAAATCGCCGAATCGCCGCGCGGCATCGTGCTGGTCGCCGGTTCAACCGGTTGCGGCAAATCCACGACGCTCGCCGCGATGATCGAACACATCAACGCCAATTTCAAAAAACATCTCGTCACGCTGGAGGATCCGATTGAATATGTTTTTGAGGACAACCAATCCGTGATCGAACAGCGCGAAGTCGGGCTGGACACGCTGTCGTTTAATCATGCGCTCATGCACGTCCTGAGGCAGGACCCGGACATCATCATGATCGGCGAAATGCGCGACTCCCTGAGTTTCAACGCGGCCATGAGCGCGGCGGACACCGGCCACCTCGTGTTGTCCACGCTGCACACCACGAATGCCTCGCAGTCCATCAGCCGCATCCTCGACTTTTTCAAGGCGGAGGAACGCGAACAGATCCGGCGTCAGCTCGCGGGTTGCATGCAGGCGGTCGTCTGCCAGCGGATGGTGGGCACCGTCAGCGGCGGCGTGACCCCGGCTCTGGAAATTCTGATCAACACGTCCACGGTGAAAAAGCTCATCGAGGAGAATCGCCTCGACAAATTGCCGGTGGCCATCGAAACCGGCAACGAAGACGGCATGTTGAATTTCAATCAGGCGCTGTTCCAACTGGTGAAGGACGGCAAGGTTTCCAAAGCGGAAGCCCTGTCCAAGGCGACGAATCCGCAGGCGCTGGAAATGAATTTCAAGGGCATCTTCCTCGACGAAGGCCGGAGAATTTTGGGTTGATCACCGCGCCCGCGGTTATTTTCCCGGCGCAATGTAAAGTTCGCCGCCTTCCAGGTGGCTCAGGATCATTTCGACGGTGCGGTCAATGGCTCCCAGGTTTTCGCGCACGATCCGGACGGCGTTTTCACCCAGTTCCTGGCGGCGCGATTCGCTGGCGAGCAGTTCGGCGAAAGCTTTTTCCAGTTCCGCCGCGTCCCGAACTTGAACTGCGCCGCCGCCTTTGAGAAAACTGGAAACCATTCCGGCAAAGTTTTGCATGTTTGGCCCGAACACCATGGCCTTGCCCAGCGCGCCGGGTTCGATGGGGTTTTGCCCGCCCTGGGCCGTGAGACTTTTGCCGACGAAGATGACAGCGGCGTGTTCGTAAAAGTATCTCAACTCGCCGGTCGTGTTCACGAGCAAACAGTCCACTTCGCCAGGGTTGCATTTGGTTCCGGCCGCCACCTCGCTGCGGAAAACAATTTTCAATCCGCGTTCGCGCAACTCACGACCGACTTCCTTGCTCCGCTCAAAATGCCGCGGCACCAGTACCAGAAATAAATCCGGAAAGCGCGCGCGCAGCCGGAGAAATTGTTCCGCGAGCAAGGCCTCCTCTCCCGCATGGGTGCTTCCGCCCACGAGCACGCGCGCCCCATTTGGAACGCCGAGTTGCCGCAGCATCGCCGGCACATCAATGGCCCGGCGTTCATCCAGTTTCGCCGCGTCGAACTTGAGGCTGCCGACCACGCGAATCGCTTCCGCGCGGCAGCCGATTTCACGGAGCCTGGCGGCGTCGGCCTCGTTTTGCGCGCCCACGCCGGTGAACGAGGCGAACAACGGCCGGAACAGAAAGCCAAAGCGCTTGTAGCCGCGATGCGAACGTCCAGACAGACGGGCATTGACCAGGAAGAGCGGGGTTCCTTTGTCGCGCAAACGCCAGATGAAGTTGGGCCAGATTTCCGCCTCTACCAGCACGACGGCTTCGGGACGAATCGTTGCCAATGCGCGCGCGACGTATTTTTTGCGGTCAATGGGATAATAAAATTTGCCGATATGGACAGGCAGTTTTTTCTGCAGCTCGCCCATGCCGGTGGTCGTGGTGGTGGAGACCACGATTTTCAGATTCGGCAGGCGCGGTTCCAGCGCCCGGATGAGCTGCGTGCAGACATTCACCTCGCCGACACTGACGGCGTGCATCCAGAGGACGTGGCGGTTGGTGATGGACTGCTTGAACTTCGCATCGAAAACACCGAAGCGCTGCCAGAAACCGGTCTGCCAGTGGCCCCGCCGCCACATCCGTAAAAAATAATACGGCGAGGACAGGACAAAGAAGATCGTGAAAAGAATGTTGTAAACAGTGCGCACTAAAGTTTCCTATGGTGCCGGCATATTAGACCGGACATTCCCGCCTGTCTGCAAAACAATTTTTTGGCCAGGCACTTGATTTCCCTGAGCGAGCCCAGGTCCGCAGTTGGAAGCGACGGCTGAAATTTTCCCTCTCGCCCCACGAGGCGCGAGCGGGGAGAGAGCCGGAGAGAGAATTCTACGAAACGAATCTTCGCGCGTTGAACCCTCCGAACCATAGCGGCCGAGGTAGCGCAGACATTCTTGTCTGCGTCACGGGGTTCAAGCGCGAAAGAAAATCCACCAGATGACCAGCAGCATTGGCACCATGAACGGCAGGGTGAATTTGAAAATAAATGCCAGAAACCCCGGCGTGCGGACTTTTTGCTGCTCGGCAATCGCCTTGACCATGAAATTCGGGCCGTTGCCAATGTAGGTGTTCGCGCCGAAAAAAACCGCGCCGACGCTGATGGCGAGGATGTATTTGTTGAACGCGGAGTTGCCGAGCAGGAAGCAGATTTCGATTTCCTCCTGGCTCACGCCTTTGGCCAGCACGCCGGCGCCATGATAGTGTTGCAAGGCGATGATGGTGTTTTTGATCTGCTCCGCGTGCGGGCCGACCACACCCGCGATGTCCGCGCCGCCGGTTTGAACCAGATGTTGCACCTGCACGACCACGTCGTGATCCACAAAGGAACTGAACGTGGCGCTCAGAAAGCACAGGTAGGTGGGCGCGTTGTCGAGGGCGCTCGAAAGCGCGCCGCAGCCCCAGTAAAAGAGGCCGGCCGCGGGATTCTGTCCCAGCAGCGAACCGGCGTGGCCCTCCAGCCAGCCGAGCGCGGGCAGCATCGTCGCAAAAATCCCGACGAACAAGATCGCCACTTCCTGGATCGGATGAAAATTGAAATGGTTCGCTTCGTGGACGGACTTTTTCGTCGCGAAATAGGAGCCCGCAGCGGTGGCGATCATCAATGCCTCCCGGACAAAAATGGGGCGGTCAATGAAGACAGAGGCGAGCAGAATGGCGAGAAAAAACAGATTGTAAAGGCCGTCGAAGCGCCACTTTTCCCGGGCCGTTTCCTGCAAGCGGACTTCGCGCGGCGCGCGGGCGAAGTTGATTTTGTCCACCACGTAAAACATCGCGAGCAACATGCCGATGCCCACGGCCCACATTGGCCAGCAATGCTCCGCCACCCACCAAAACGGAATTCCGCATAGGTAACCGAGGAACAGCGGCGGGTCCCCGATGGGCGTGAGACAGCCGCCGACGTTCGAGACGATGAAGATGAAAAAAACGATGTGGTGCGGCGCGACGCGGTATTTGTTCATCCGTATCCACGGACGAAGCAGCAGCATGGACGCGCCGGTGGTTCCCAGAACATTGGCAAGGACCGCGCCAATAAAAAGAAACAACACGTTCGCCGGCGGCGTGGCCTCGCCTTTGACGTTGATATGAATTCCTCCGGAGACGACATACAGCGAGCCGACGAGGGCGATGAAGCTGACATATTCATGCGCCACTTTCAGCACCGGTTCGTAGGCCTGCAATCCGGCAAGATAGTAAACCAGCGTGACCGCCGCGAGACCGAACGCGACTTTCGGATAATGTCTCAACCACCATGCTGAAAAAAGCAGCGGCCCGAGCGCAATGGCCGCCAGCAGAATGCCGAACGGCAAAATCATCCACGGATTGGCTGCGGTGGTCACTGATTCCACGCGGCGAAAACTAGTGTGGCGCCGGGTTGTGTCAAATTTAATCGGCCCGATGAAAATGAAACG
>OCZU010000584.1_pt1 | contig 24971 bp, 21 predicted proteins | sample 1539001 | NCBI WGS metagenome assembly OCZU01 (sample SAMEA3539306, study PRJEB22396) | soil metagenome | biome: tundra; feature: field; material: soil | place: USA | collected 2010-05 | depth 0.15 m | reverse complement strand
CGCCGGTCTCGCTGGACTCCGCCCCGGCCCGGCTCAGCTTCGAGCTGACCGCCTTTCAGGACCTGCTGCTGCGGCGGGCGACTGAGTTCCGCGATCAGCGGACTCTCACGGTGGACACCTGGGACGAGTTCGCGGCGGTCGCGACCGGCTGGGCCCGTGCATTCCACTGCGGCCAGCCCGAGTGCGAGGACGACATCAAGGCCTCCACTTCCGCCACGCCGCGCGTCATCCCCACAGCCGGCGAGCCGGAGCAGGGGACCTGCATCCGGTGCGGTCAGCCCTCCGCGTACGGCAAACGCCTCATCTTCGGCCGCGCCTACTAGCCGCGTGGCTTCTTGGCTACCGGTGCGGTCCTGGGCGCCTGGGCGCTGCCGGTGGGCGGCGGCGGCCCGGCAACGGACAGCACCCGTTGACACCCGTTATGCAGATAATGGCGCATCTACCTGCGATAACATCAACTCAGACTAACCTGCCCAGACCGCAAAGAAACCTCGGGCCGGGCTGACACGGTTGCTGGCGGAGTGTGGCAGAGCGGAGGAGGTGGTCGTGCCGGCGCCTGGCATTGCGTTCGATGTGCTCGGCGGCAGGCAGGCCGCCGGGCACGCTGGCGATCTGCAGGCCCTGCGTGCCGAGGTCTGCTGCGAGCCGCCGTACCAGGGTGATGATGACGCCGGGGAGTTCGAGGGCCGGTTCAGGGTTCAGTGCCGCCAGCCGGGCTTTGTCCTGGCCGAGGCCCGCCATGGCGGCTATCTGGTCGGTTACGCGTCCGGAATGCCGCTGCGCCCGTCGACCGCATGGTGGCGGGACCTGACCACCCCGCTGCCCGAGGAGGTCACCGCCGAGCATCCTGGTCGCACTTTTGCGCTGACCGAACTGCTGGTACGCACATCCTGGCGCCGGCAGGGCATCGCCGCTGCCCTGCACGACCTCATCCTCGGCGGCCGGCCCGAGGAACGGGCAACGCTCACCGCCTTGCCCGCGGCTGGCCCCGCACAGCGTGCCTTCCGCAGCTGGGGCTGGCACAAGGTCGCCCGGACCCGCGAGCCTAGTCCCGGCTCACCCGTCTATGACGTGCTCCTGACCACCCTCCCGGTCAATCAGCCGCAGATCGATGCCGTGCCAGAGCGGCGCCGACCGATCTTAGCCGAATTTCAAAAATGGCCAAACACTCACACCGCCACTGGCGGTAGTTTTCGGACAACCTGTCAGCCTTCCGGCCCGTCTATCTGACGGGCCCGAGAATGGCGCGACCCGGATGCCGGGCCGCGTTCCGCCGGAATGGACAGGGTGCGGAAATGTCTGCAGTACACCGCTTGCTATCGTCGTTTTCGCGTGCCTGGCTGTTAGGTGCCGCGCTCGCTGTCGTGATGCTCGCGGCAGCCACGGCTGCCGCTATTCCCGCCGCGGCCGGCACCAGGTCTGCTGCTCCTGCTGGGACCAGGGCTGCGCGGCCTGCGGGCATGCCCGCGGTACCAGCCAGCTTCGGGCCCGGCCCTCCAGTCAATGCCGGCCTGTCCGGCGTTTCGTGCCTGAGTGCCTCATTCTGCATGGCAGTCGGCGGGTACACCGGCACGCTGGGCGGCAGCCGACCCCTGTCCGAGGAGTGGAACGGCAGCCGCTGGCGGGTACTGCCCAGCCCAGCCAGCGGCGGCACGTCCCAGGTTTCCTGCACGCGCGTCACGTTCTGCATGGCTGTCGGCACCGGGCCGCAAATCTGGAACGGCCTGTCGTGGCAGGCGCTCAGGACCGGCGGCGGTGTCAATGGCCAGGTTGCGATCCTCGGCTGTGGCCCGGCGTGCGGCGTCGAGATGAGTTGGCGGCCACAGCTACGCACCGGCCGAGGAGATCATTCTCGCCTGACTCGCCGACACTCGCCCGACGCGTTGCCAGCAGCAGGAATGGCGCGGCGCGATGTGTGATCGTGAAGGATTGGCCACGGAAAAACGTAGCCGATCCTTCACGATCTAGGAGCTGGCGCTCCCTGCCGCCGCCCTTGCTCGATTCGGCACGGGCGCGCCGCCGCTTCTGAGCGGGGTGACGCGGCGGGGGCCGCGCAGCGGCATAATCGCAGGACGTTCAGTCGGACACTTGCTGTTTCGTCAGGCGTATGTAGTGCGGGCACTCCAGAGGGTGGCGATGGTCCGGAGCGTCCTAGTGCCGTCAGCGTCTGTGCTGGCGACGAGGCGCCGGCGGAATTCCTCGCGGCGGTCAGGCGGCAGGTCGTCGATGAACGCGACTGTGCCGTGGGACAGGTGCCATCGCCACAGCATGTCGCCGCCGCCGGACATCGGCAAGTTTACCTCGATGGGCTGGGCAGCCGCGCCAGCGAACCCGGCCCCTGACAGCAGTGCGCTCGCGTCTAGCGGACGGCCCATTCCGCCGCCAGGCGCGAGGTACTGACTGAATTCAGTCCATAGGCTAGGTATCTGAGGTTCCGGCGGCTCGGACCCCGGCGGTTCGCCGGGAACTGTCAGCGCGAATAGCCCGCCTCGGACCAGGACGCGCCTGACCTCACGAGCGGCCGCATCGGGGTCGTCGAGCAGGTGGATAACGAAGCTGGCCACGACGACGTCAAAGCTCGCGTCGGGAAAGTCCAGCTCGTGAGCGTCCATGATCGCGGCCTCGGCGCGCGGGTAGTCGCGGCGGAGCCGTGCGATCATCGCGGGAGCCGCGTCGATTGCGGTGACCCGTCCGCCACGCGCCAGTGCCTCTCCGGTCACCGCGCCGGTACCCGCCCCCAGGTCCAAGATTCGTGCGCCGGGACGAAGGACACGGCCGACGCGGCGATGCCCGGCCATTCAAGTTCAGCCAGCTTTGGAACCCGTGATGAGGCGCTCTGGATCAAACATCCTGGCGACGAATCGCAGTGCCCGTAGATCGACCCCCAGCAACACGAGAGCAACAACGCCTGCAACGGTGATTGTCGGCTGGATTACGCCGATCCCCATCAGCACGACCACGGTCAGAGGCGGAAAACTGGCGACCATTCCCAGCTGCTGGGCGACGCGGATTTCGCTCGCCCGGACGGATACCGCCATTCCGACCACGATGGCCCAGCCAGCCAGCAGCGGGGTGAACAGAACCAGGGCAAGGAGTATCGGACCCTGATGGAATACGTCTGAGCTGACGGCGGGGTTAGCGAACAGCCAAACGACGGCGAGGAAGAGCCCGAACACCGTGTACGAGAGCGCCAACGTCGGAATCATGACCGCCGCTGCCTTGCCCAAGATGAACTCCTGCCTGCGAATTGGCGTGGTGAGCAACGGCTCAAGTGTCCCCTGCTCACGCTCGCCGACGACCGAGTACGCGGCGAGGGTAGAAGGCGTGATGACCGGAATCAAGAGCAGCAGGAGGAGAGGAAGGTCATAGTACGTACTACCCGGCGGAGCCGGCGGCGCGAGGAAGATAGTAAGGGTGGGCTGGATGAGGAAGAGGGCCGGCAGGATGATCATTGCCACGACGATGGACCGTTTGCGTCGATAGTCCCGCAACTCCTTGCGGACGACAGCGCGGACTCGGGTGACATCGATGCCCATCATCGCTTGCGGCCCTCGACATCTTCGTCGATCAGCTCGAGGTATACGTCTTCGAGCGAATGTTGTGCCTCGCCGATGGACAGGACATCGGCGCCTGCGCTGACGAGGGCTCGTGTCACCGCAGGTGCGGCAATCCGGGGATCGGATACCGAGAGCACATAGGAGCCCGGATCTTCGGAACGCCAGCCCTCGACGGCGGGGATGCGCGTGAAGAGCTCGTCAGGGTCGCTGAGCGGAACAAGCGTCTTGACCACCAGTGCACTCTTGAAGAGCTGTCCTCGCAGGTCCTCCGGCCGGCCGACGGTTCGCAGTGTGGTGTTCAAGATGGCGACCCGGTCGCAGAGCTTCTCGGCTTCTTCGAGCCGGTGGGTGGTGAGAAAGATCGTCACTCCCTTCTGCCGGAGTCCGTGGATCAGATTGTGCACCTCGTGGGCAGCCACAGGATCCAGGCCCGACGTTGGTTCGTCGAGGAACATGACGGCCGGGTCGCTCAGCAGCGTGCGAGCCAGCCCTACCCGCTGGCGAAGCCCTTTGGAGAGTCCGCCGCAGAGATCTCCGGCCCGGTCGCCGAGGTTGACGGCCTCAAGAGCGTCTGCGATCCGCGCCCCGGCCTGATGCAGGCCGTAGAGAGCGGCGAAGTACTCCAGGTTCTCGGTCACAGTCAGGCGCAGATAGAGACCTGGCGACTCGGGCATGATCGCGATGCGCTGGCGGATCTCGACTGCGTTCTCAGATCTGAGCGGGATCCCCGCGACGGTGGCCGTGCCTGAGGTCGGCGCGATTAAGGTGCCGAGAGTGCGGACGGTGGTGGTCTTGCCCGCGCCGTTGGGGCCGAGGAAGCCGAATACCTCCCCGTGAGCGACTTCGAAGGACACATCGGAGAAGGCGGTCCGCTCACCGAAGCGCTTGGTCAGCTTGTTGACGACGAGTGCGGCGGCGCGATCCTCAGGCTGGTGCGTGCTTGGCACCTCAAGGCTCCCCTACGACGGACTTGGCGTACTTGCCCCTGCAGCAGTGCCCAGGCTCAGCTCAGAGCCGCTTCCTCGGCACGATCTTCGCCTAACGGTCAGGACGCACTGAGTGTGCCATGGTCATGCGACGACCGGGCACCCGGCTGAGATCCGAAGTCGATTCAGAGAGGGACTCGAACGGCATAGCCTTGCGCCAGCGGAGACGCCGCACCCAGGCGGAGCCTACGGGTGCTTGGCGGGGCGAGAGCCAGTTGCCGTTACAGAGCTACTGAGGGAGACGCGAATATGAGCATCGATAAGCCTGAGATCGACTTCCCCGGCGGCGAGCCGCCGACCGAACTGGAGATCACGGATGTCTGGGAAGGTAGTGGCGCCGTAGCGCGGGCAGGCGACATGGTAAAGGTCCACTATGTTGGGGTTGCGTACTCTACGGGCGAGGAGTTCGACGCTAGCTGGGCCCGAGACGCTCCTTTCGAGTTCCGGCTCGGCGTCGGGCAGGTCATCGCCGGCTGGGACCAGGGCGTGGAGGGAATGAAGGTCGGCGGCCGCCGCCAGCTGGTCATTCCACCGGGTCTGGCCTACGGAGACCGGGGAGCTGGTCACGCGATCGCACCAGGCGAGACCCTGATTTTCATGTGCGACCTGGTCTCGATCTGAACAACATGCGCCGGCTCCGGCCACGGTGATCGTCGCTTCCAGCGCATATCGATAGTGTGTTTGAATATCGGCATGACACAGGAACGACGTCAGGAGTGGCCAGGTTTCCCTGAGGAGTGCCGGAGCCACCATCCCTGGCGGCCGGGCACGGTCGCCGTCAGCTGGGAACCTTGTGACTGCCCCGCTGCTCAGGCTGCCCGCGACGGGCATATCGAGGTGGCCTGCGGTATGCCCGGCTGCAGGGAGGTCTGGCAGAAACCCAGGCACGCGCCGGCCAGCGTGCCGAAGCTCCTCGGTCATGACCGGCCAGACCGCTAGCGCGACGCGAGCGGCCAGACCGCTAGCGCGACGCGAGCGGCCAGAGCCGACGCCGTAATCGCCTTGGTAGGTTGAGCTGCCCGGCGAGGGAGGTCGACATGAAGGCACTCGTGTTTCGGCACAATCTGGCCCGCGAAGCTGCCTCGGCCATCAGCGGGCGCGTCGACCAGCGCGCCTTTATCTCCTGGTTCGCGCCCGTCCGGATCGAGGACGTCGACGAGCTGCCGCTTCCGGCGCAGGACTGGGTGCGCGTCGAAACGACCTTCTCGGGCCTGTGCGGCTCCGACGTCAAGCAGATTCTCCTGAACGGCGCCCGCGACAATCCGCTGACGGCACTGGTGTCCTTCCCGCACGTGCTCGGCCACGAGGCCGTCGGTCGCCGCGCGGACACGGGCGAGCGCGTCGTGCTCAATCCGTGGCTTTCGTGCGCTCCTCGCGGCATCGACCCACCGTGCGATGCCTGCCAGGCCGGCCGCTACCCGTGGTGCCGCAACTTCCGCTCCGGCAACCTGCCGGTCTCGATCCACCTCGGCAACTGCGCGGCGGCCGCCGGTGCGCATGCCGAGCGCTTCGGCGCGCACGTCTCGCAGCTGTTCGCCATCCCCGACGATGTCTCCGATGACGCGGCCGTGCTGGCGGACCCGGTCAGCGTCTCGCTGCGCTCGATCCTGCTCGCACCACCCGCGAGCGGCCAGAACGTCCTGGTCTACGGCTCGGGAACGCTCGCGTTCGCGGCGGTCGCTCTGCTCCGCCATCTCTACCCCGGCACCGAGGTATGGGCGGCGACGCGACCCGGTGCACGGGCCGCGCTCGCGACCCGCCTCGGCGCTCAGGCCGTGCTGTCCTCCTCGCCCGACGAGCTCGTCGCGCAGATCGCGCACCGCGTCGGTACGACGCCGCTCCAGCCGTGGAGCAAGCGCGACTGGCTGCAGGACGGCCCGGCCGTCGTCTACGACACGATCGGCTCGACCGAGACCGTGCAGACCTCGCTCCGGCTGCTCGCGACCGGAGGCACGCTCGTCGTCTCCGGCGTGGAGCCGCCGAAGCGCTTCGAGTGGACTCCCCTGTACTTCAAGGAACTGCGCGTCATCGGCTCGAACGGCTTCGGCATCGAGGAGGTGGGTGGCGTCGCTAAGCATGCCATGGAGCACTATTTCGACTTCGTCGCGGCTGGCCTGGACCTGACGCCGGTCATCACCCACCGCTTCCCGCTTGAGCGCTGGGACCAGGCGGTGCTAGCGGTGAAGAACTCCCGGCGTACCGGTGCCGTCAAGGTGCTGCTCGAACCCGCTCACTGATAGCCCTCGTTCGGGTACGTGGTCCACTGGGCGTCGGCGGCCGCTGTACAGCGGTGACTGAAAGGCTTGCAGACTGTACTGGCCGCAACGATGCTGTCTGGACAAGGCATCGGCAATCGAAGGAGTGCAGGAATGTCGCACCAATCACTCCGGTTGCCAAAACGGCCAACTTACCAGGCGCTCAGCGGCGTATCCGCAGTGGCGCTTGCCGTCACGCTGAGCTGCGCTGCCGTGCCAGCCGCTTCTGCGGCCACAAGCCCGTATGTGCCCAACGCCAGACCGTCCAGCGGAATCGCCGCGGTGATTCCGGGCCCGCTGATCAATCACGGCGGCCCGGTCCAGACGGCGCCGCGGGTCTACCTAGATTTCTGGGACTGGACGTCGGATCCGAGCGGCGAAAAGCCCTACCTGACCAATTTCCTGTCATCCGTCGGCGGCACGCCATGGCTGGCCACCGTCAACCAGTACGGTGGCGGTTCGCCAGCGAGCATGCTGGCCGGGACCTGGAACGACAGCTCGCCGATTCCCGCCATCCCCACCGACGCGCAGATAGCACAAGAAGCCCTGGCTGCGGCCAACCACTTCGGCGTCTCGGCGAACGTTCAGATTGTCGTGGCCACGCCGACCGGGCACACCTCGGCCGGCATGTTCACCAATGGCCTGTGCGCGTACCACAACTACCTCGTCTCTCAGCCAAACGTGTCTTTCACGAACTTTCCCTATCAAACCGACGCGGGAACGTTCTGCGGCGAAGACTCGGTGAACGGCTCCAAGGGCCTGCTGGACGGGGTAAGCATTCTCGAGGGCCACGAACTGGCCGAATCGATCACCGATCCGCAACTGAACGCCTGGTACGACGCCAGCTTCAACGAACTCGCAGACAAGTGCGCATGGACCAACCTCACCGACATCACCACATCGGCCGGAACTTTTGCCGTACAGCCACTGTGGAGCGACGCGGTCAACGGCTGCGTCCAGTCCACGATCGGCAACGGCTCACCATATGAGATCGCCTTCCATGCCAATAACGGGGTGCTGTGGTCAGCAGGCACGGACAACCACGGCTCCTGGGGCCAGTCAGTCGCGGTCAACACCAGTCCGGCTATCGCCAGCCTGACCACTGGCGGGTACGAGATGGCGTTCCAGGGCACGAGCGGCACGCTCTGGACCACAGGGTCGGCCGGTGTCACGAACTGGGGGCTGGGGATGGCCGCTGGCACCAGCCCGGCCATCACGGCGCTGCCCGGCGGCGGATACCAGATGGCGTTCCAGGCCAGCAACGGCATCTTGTGGACAGCCGGAACGGCAGGCAGCTTCAGCGAAGGATTCGGGATGGCGTCGGACACCAGCCCGGCAATCACCAGCCTGAGCACCGGCGGGTACGAGATGGCGTTCCAGGCCAGCAACGGCGCCCTGTGGAGCGCTGGCGCGAACAACCATGGCAGCTGGGGACTGCAGATGGGGCTGCACACCAGTCCCAGTATCACCAGCCTGGCTGCCGGCGGCTACGAGATGGCGGTCCAGGCTGCCAGCGGCGCCCTGTGGACCGCCGGAACTCCGGGGAATGTCGATCAGGGACTCGGGATGGCATCGGGAACCAGCCCGAGCATTACCACCCTGACTTCCGGAGCGGTGGAAATGGCGTTCCAGGCCAGTGACGGCACGGTGTGGACCGCTGGCTCGGACAACCACGGCACCTGGGGGATCGTGCTGGCGCCGGGCACCAGCCCGAGCGTCACTAGCCTGGCTGTCGGCGGTTACGAGGTGGCGTTCGAAGCCAGCACCAACCTCCTGTGGATCGCCGGCCCGGTCGGCACGGGTCCGCAGGGGTTCGGGATGTCGGGCGGCACAAGCCCGGCGATTGCGCGGTAGCAATCGCGCAGTGGCAACGTCAACTGCCGCACTCACCAGCCTCGGAGATCGATCTGCCAGGTATCAGTGACCTCGTCTCCGGACACCAGGTACAGGCGCTCGTGATAGGCCATCGTGGGATCGACGTGAGCCGGAATGATCCGAACCCGATCTCCGACCGAGCGTCGCGGCGAGATCCTGGTGTGCTCATCCGAGCATGCCTCTACCGTGGCGCCGTCCATTTCCGGCAGGCCATGGTCCATCCCGAATGCCTTCAGACCCGCGTCGGCGACCGACCAGTCAGCGCTGCTAGAGACCACCGTCGCCAGGATGAAAAGCGCTTGGCGAAACGGCAGGTTCAGCCGACCGTAAGCAGCGTCCATCAGTGCGTACGAGCCGGCCTGAATTTCCGTTGCCCAGGTATTGAATGCATAAGTGCCGGTCCCGCCCGCCGTGATCAGATCGCCGCCGACGTCGTTATGCGCCGCCAGCAGCAATTCCATCGCCGCCCGGCACCCTTCGGCGCGGGCAGCAGCATCCTCGACGCCGACGATGTGACCTTCGTAACCCATGACACCGCGGACAGCCAGGCCGCGACTGCGGGCCAGCTTCGCCAGTTCCCCCGCGGCCTCGGGCGCGCAGCCGCACCGGCGCAGCCCGACCATCACGTCGATGACGACCTCGCGTACCCCGCCGGCGACGGCCGCCTCGATGGTCTGCCCAGAGTCGACCGCCAGCGTGATCCGGGCACCGTCGCGCACCAGCGCGCCCAGTCGCCGGGCATCGACGACCTCGTTCGCGAGGAGCAGGTCGTGACCGAGGCCGGCCGCTGCCATACCCTCGCATTCGTGAATTGTGGCGCAGGTGAAGTTCACGTGGCCGACACCTGCCTGGCGCCTGGCAAGCTCGGTACATTTATGCGCCTTGACATGCGGACGCAGGCGATCGCCGGGCAGCGCGGCCGCCATCTCCGCCAGGTTGTGCTCGAATGCTTCGGTGTCAACGAGAACTGCCGGCGTGACGAGCTCTCCGATTTTCATCGTCCTCAGTCCCTTTCCGCAGGTCGCCTCTCTTGATCGTCCGACCAGGATGCCCGAGATGCGCGAAATGTCGGCCGGACTACTGGTCGATCGCGGTGAGCAACGGCTGCACGGCAGCCCAGACCTCCCGGACGCCATCCAGGAAATCAGGCCAGTGCTGATCGACTGGCCGGCACGGCACAATGCCCGAGGACCCGCTGGCGCGATGGCGCTCGCCCGATGCGTAGAAGACCAGGCTGGTCGGCGTGAGGTAGCGATCTACGGGACCGGCGTAGCCGACCACGTACTCCAGTTCGGCCGCGGTAGCGAGCCGGCGCGCCCACTCGACGCCGTGCTGGCGAACCTTGTCCGCCTTCGCCCGGCCGGCCTGCGCGTCGGCGACCCTGGTCGCCTGCAGTCGCTCGGCAACGGCGCTGATGTCAGTCATCACGCTCGCCCTGATCTGCGCTGCTCGCACAGCCTGCCGGACCGCGACCTGAGCAACCTCCGAGACGCCGATGCCGTACGCGCGGGCCTGTTCGGCTAACTCATCCGGGAGGTAGACCGATGTCTTGGCCATAGACCGTCCTCTCACTGGCGGTACATATGACGGTAGACCGCCTGCTGTACCGCTGCAAGTCATCGAATGCTCGGTGGCGTGAGTATCAGCCGTGCCTGAGATTTGCCGTGGGAGTCCAGGCTGCCGATCGGTCAGAGCGCGCATGACCGGTCAAGTCAGCCCAGGCGCGATGCTAGCGTTGCCGCTCGTGACTAACGGGCAGAGCGAGCCGCCCGCCGCGTCGCCGTGGACAGTCGAGGTGGACGTCAGCCCTCAGCTTGCGGCGGATTTGATTCGCGAGCAGTTCCCGGATCTGGGCGCCCAGCAGGTCGCTGTGCTCGCGACCGGCTGGGACAATATCGCCTTCCTGGTGGATAGCCGGTGGCTGTTCAGGTTCCCCCGTCGCGCGGTCGCGGTTCCTGGCGTGCGACGCGAGATCGCAATGCTCCCGCGACTGGCGGCCGTGCTGCCGCTGCCGATTCCTGACCCGCGGTTCGTCGGCCAGCCATCGGCGCGCTATCCCTGGCCCTTCTTCGGGGCCAGGCTGCTGCCAGGAGCAGAGCTTGCCGATTCAGGGCTGGCAGACTCGCGGCGTGGCAGGGCGGCGGCGTCGATCGGCCACTTCCTGCGGATGCTGCACGATCCTGGCCTCGTCGCCCTGGTGCAGGGCGCCGATCTGCCGGTGGATCCGATGCGGCGGGCCAGTCCCCCGGTGCGGGCGCGCATGGCTCGCAAGGTCCTTGGCCGGCTCACCCGCGCCGGGATCTGGCCGACCGACAGCGACGTCAGCTGTCTGCTTGAGCAGGCCGAGAGCGGCACCGCGGACGTGCCGACCGATCAGGCGACCGGTGATCGCCTCGTGGTCTGCCACGGCGACCTGCACGTCCGCCACCTGCTCGTCGACCGCGACGGCGCCGCGACCGGCGTCATCGACTGGGGCGACTTGTCCCTGGCCGACCCGGCAGTGGACCTGTCGATCGCGTACCTCGGCTTCGCTGGGAACCCGCGCGCGGACCTGCTGGCCGCGTACGGCAGGCCCGTCGGCGCTCAGCGAGAACTGGCGGCCCGCGCCTGCGCGGTATCGGTGGCAGCGGCTCTGGTGGAATACGCGGCCGCCGACGACCGGGCAGAACTGCTGCGGGAGGGCCTTGCCGGACTCAGGCGGGCGGTGGCGGCCTGAGCCGCGCCTTGTAGGCCTCGCCTCCCGCCACGAGCCGCCCGGTTGGTTCTGCACTGCATGAACGATTGCCCGGCGATATTGGGCAGCACAACGGCGTTAATGATGCCTGCCCGCTGGTGCTGCCTGCGAGGTACTCAGCCACGCGGTTAGCGTCGCCACGAATCCCGGCGCCAGTCTTTCCGACAACGGACGGCCGGGGCCGCCGGGCACGCAGATGCCGTGATCAGCCTGGGGATAGACGGCTAGCGCGTGCCTGGAGTTCGGTGCGAGCAATGCGGTCAGAGCCTGGATGCTGGGCGGAACGGGCACCGAATCGTCGGCCCCGCCGAATGCCGCGAATACCGGGCAGCGCACATCTGGCAGCACGGTCGCCGGGTCGAAGGCGAAGATGCGCGCCAGCAGGGGAAGCATTTCTGGGCGGTCATAGAACTCGCACGCAGCCGTATACCAGGGCCGGTCCAGATACGCGCGCTGGCTGGCCAGCATCGAGCCCAGGTCATCACCTGCGATGACGCGCCGGGTCCGCTCCTCCACCCAAGCCATGGCGTCAGCGTCGCCTCCGACTGCCCGCTCGATTCGGTATCGCTCCTGCTCAGCTGGTGATATGCCAGGGCCGGACACGGCCACCACCTGGCTGACCGCATCGGGCGCCATGCTCGCGGCGACCCCATGTCCCCGCCGTCGACAAGCATCCGACGGTACTGACGATGCGCACGTGCTCCCGCTGGACGGATCCCCGATGATCAGCGCCGAGTACGCCTTGAACTGAGCCGTCGTCATGGCATCCCACGTCGCCGGCGCCGCCTTAGCCGGCGCAGCCCGCACAATGCTCGCCACCGCGACCGCCGCTGTCCCCACCGGAACGACCGCCGTGCCAGTACCTGCCGCCAGCACCGGAGCCAGCAGCACGCTCACCCACCGCGGCGCACGCCGCCGCGCCTGGCGTCTACTACCGCTGGTCAGGACCGGGAAAGCACGCAACCAGGCCATCGACGCCCCTCACAAAGTGGCAGCTAGAAGTCACCAGAGCGTCATCCAGGAGCACACCGCGGTCCATGACGTCTAGCTAGCAGTCTGGCTAACAGAGTTGGCGCGGTCGCCACAGTCTCGCCTTGCAACTCCCGTGACCTGGCGGGAGCCGGATAACTACCGCAGGCCTGGGTGCAGGCCCGTTAGTCCAGCGGGAAGTCGTAGCGGATGAAGCCGTTGAAGCGCGCCACCTTGTCGTATAGCGAGCGAGCACGGGCGTTGTCCTGCTTCGTGGTCCAGTACAGGCGGGCCGCGCCCCGTGCGCGCGCTTCCTGCGCGACTTGCTCGATGAGCGCGCTCGCCGCGCCCTGGCCGCGCACCTCCTCGGCGACGAACAGGTCCTGGAGGTAGCAGGCGCCCGGCGACCAGAACATCGGATGGAACAGGTAGTGCGCGATGCCGACCAGGCTCCCGTTCAGCCGCGCGCCGATGCCATGCAGCACCGGGCCGCTCATCATCTGCCGCCAGGTCTCCTCGTAGCCCTCATCGGGGACCGTGGTGGCATAGAACTTCTTGTAGCCGCGCGCCAGTACTTCCCAGGAGGCGCGGTCCTCTGGCCGCAACGGGCTGATGTCGATCATGGTGGCCCATCCTCGCATGCGCCATTCCGCCGGCTGCGACAGCCGAGCAGCAATGCCACGCCCGCAGCGGCAACCCACCTCGCGGGCGTCGTGGGAGCATGCCTCTGGTTGCGTTCGGCGCAAGTACCGCGCTGGTGCTCGGTGCGGGCTGGTATGGCGCTGGCCGCTGGTTCGGCGCAAACCCGGCAGGCCCGATCCGGCTCCGGCGGATCGCCACCCTGCCGGTGCGCAATCCGGTGATCCTCGCGTCAGCGCTCGGCGTCGTCGCTTCAGCGACCGGTTTCCGCGCACCGTCGGTGCTGCAGGCGTCGCTGACGCTGCTGGCCGCGGCCGCGGTGCCGACAGCGCAGCGCTGCTCGGCCGTTAGACAGCCTGACTCGAAGCAGAAGCCCTCCGGTATCAGGGGATTGTCACTACTCTCTGACCCATGGCGAGACGGACTATTGCGGGCACTGGCGCGGTCACTGCGGGGGGCGACGATGAAGCAGAGTCCGCACTCGCCGGGTCCGGCACTGACCCGGACCCTGAGACCTCGGCAAGCTCGCTGGCCCGGCTCCGGATGTCCAGCGCACGGGTCCCGCTCCTCTTCATGGCGTCAGGCGCGGCCGGGCTGATCTACCAGGTTGTCTGGACGAACAACCTGATTCTCGTCTTCGGGAACACGACACAGGCGATCGTCACGACTGTGGCGGCCTTTCTCTGCGGCCTCGGGATCGGGTCGCTGATCGGCGCCGCGATCGGAGTGCGGCTGCGGCGGCCGCTCGCCGTATACGGCCTGCTGGAAGCCTGCGTCGCCGGTCTCGCGCTGCTGATGCCGCTCGCCTTCGACGCCATCGCGACCGTCTTCCGCAATGCCTACCTCTCGCTCCCGCCCAGTGAGGTGGCGCTGATCCGGTTCGTCCTGGCCTTCCTGGCCCTGACGCCCGTAACGATGATTATGGGAATGACGCTGCCGATACTGACCCGGCATCTCGTGCGCGCCGATCCTGACGTCGGCGAGCGGATCGCCCGGCTCTACGGACTGAACACGCTCGGAGCCGTGATAGGCACTGTGACCAGCGGTTACGTCCTGATTGAGCTGCTCGGGCTGCGAGAGACGACCTTCGTCGCGGTCGGCCTCAATCTCACCGCGGGGATCGGTGCCCTCCTGATCGCCAGGACCGCCCCGAAGGCCGAGAAGGCCGAGAAGATCGAAAAGACGGAACAGGCCGACGCAGCCCAGACGCCGGCCGCCCGGCGCCGGCCACGGCTGCATGGCCGGCAGTGGCTGCTCCTCGGCGTCACCTTCGTCTCCGGGCTAGTCAGCCTTGCGATGGAGGTGCTCTGGACTCGCGTGTTCCAGCAGGGCACCGGCTCCCCGATCTACGTCTTCGTCGCGGTCCTGGCTATCTTCCTGATCGGGATCGCCGGCGGCAGCCTGGTGTACGAACGCCAGAAGCACCGTGAACCGCAACTCGCGACGCTGGGTGCCTGCCTCGCCGGCGCGGCGTTCCTCACGCTCGCGCCGGTGATCCTCAGCAATATCGAAGGCCCGACCGGACTGCCGTGGGTGATCCCCGTCATCCTTCCGGTCACGGCACTCCTCGGTTATGCCTTCCCGCTGACGGCTCGGCTCTTTGTCGGCAATGCTGCCGACGCGAGCCGCGGCGTCGGACTTGTGTACGCGGCCAATACGGCCGGATGCGTCGTCGGCACGGTGACCGCTGGACTGATCCTGATCCCGGTTCTTGGCACCCTTGCCACCATCGTGACCTTGTGCATCATCGAAGCGGTGCTCGGAAGCGGGCTGGCAATTGCCTTCGCTCCCAGCCGCCGTCCCCTGCGGGTAGTCCTCGGCGTCTGCGTCACCGCCGTCCTGGTGACGATGGCCTTCGTTCCCGTGGCCAGCCAGACATACATCCAGCGGCGACTGGCGGCCAATCCGCGCCCGCAGGCGCATTTCGAGGACACCGCCGCCATGGTCGACGTCGTCGGCGGCAACCCGCCGCGCGCTCGCAACCTGTACATCAACGGGGAAGGGATTACCCGCCTGACCATCGACACGAAGCTACTGGCTTACCTGCCAAAGGCGCTCAGGCCAAACGCCACGTCGATGCTCAACATCTGCTTCGGCATGGGCACCACGTTCCGTTCCTCGATCATTCTGGGCCTGCACACCGATGCCGTGGAACTGGACCCGACGGTGCCCACCCTGATGCACTGGTTCTACCGGGACGCTGACCGCTACCTGCACAGCCCGCTCGGCCACATCGTCATCAGCGATGGCCGCAACTACGTCCGCCTGACGAACAAGCGCTACAACCTGATCACCATCGACGCCCCGCCGCCGATCTGGAGCGCTGGGGCAGTCGTGCTGCTGACGAATGAGTTCTATCAGGAAGCACGACAGCGCCTCGCCCCTGGCGGCGTGCTTGCTTCCTTTATCCCCTACAGCGGGGACGCGAAGCTGTTTCTCCGGACATTCAGGGCATCATTTCGCTACGTGACCGTGCTCCACGGACCTCGGCCCCCCGGCATGTACCTGCTCGGATCGGACGCGCCGATGAACTTCCGGGCTGACGCGATCACGCAGGTGTTCGGATCCGCCGCGGCTCAGGCGGACCTTGCCAACGCGCCGAACTACCCCAAGACCCCGGTCGCCGCCTGGCCTAAGATCATCCACCAGCTCGTCTGGCTGACAAACGGCCAGGTCAACTCCTTCGCAGGGTCCGGTCCGCTGCTCACCGACGACCACCCGCTGTCCGAGTACTTCCTGCTCCGCGACTTTAACCTCAGGTCGAACAACAGCACGTCGGCCTTCGAGCAGCCTGCCCTCCGGCTAGCGAGTGTCGCGACTGGCCTGCTCGTCCTCCTCATCTGCGGGCTTATCTTGGAGGCATTGTGGCGTCGGCCCCGATCTGCCAGGCCACGCTAAACATTCCCGCAGCCACCGCACCTGTGACGACGCGGGTGCGGTGCGCTCCTAGGATGGCCGCGTGCCCCAACGGAAATGGCAGCAGGCCCTGCGCCCCGTCCCCCGCCCGCTGCTGCCTGCCGCAGTCCGACCTGTGGCCGCCGCGGCGCTGGCCAGTTGCGTGGCGGTGACGGCCTTCCTTGGAGTGTGGTTCGCCCATCATCGGCAGGCAGGATGGCTGGATCACGCGGTAGATGCCCGGGTCCAGGCAAGCCTGGGAGATCACCAGGCTGCGCTGAACCAGGTCGTGCGGCTCGGTGATCTGACCTCGGTCACCGTACTGACCGCGGCGCTGCTGGTGGCGTGTGCCGTGGCGCGGCGATGGCGAGGCGTCGTACTCGTCGCGGTCGCTGTGCCCGCGGCCGCGTCCATCACCGAGTTCGCGCTCAAGCCCTTCATCGACCGGACGCTATCGGGCGACCTGAGCTTTCCCAGCGGACACACGACCGGGATATCTACGCTGGCCGCAGCGATCGCGGTCCTGCTCGCGGGCTCGCCGCGGCTGCGAGTGCCGGCGGCCCTGCGAGTGCTCCTTGCCCTCGGCGCGTACGCGGTCGCGGCCGCCGTCGCAGCAGCACTGGTGGGCCTGGGTATGCACTACTTCACCGACACTGTCGGAGGGGCGGCGGTCGGCGCCGCGGTCGTCCTGGCTGCCGCCTTCGTGATCGACCGGTTCGCCCCCCGTGAGCGCCAGCGACCAGTTCCCGGCGCATCGGCCAGCGCCGCACGGAGCGGACCGGAACACTGGCAAAACCAGCCCCGGCCGCGGACATCCAGCCCCGGCCGCGGAAGTCCCCCGTCGACCTGACCCCTGGGTAGCCTGACCCGGGCGGCCTCGACGGCGCTTCGCCCGCGGTTCCCGTGCTCCTGGCAGCCCGGCGAGCGGCCAGCGGGGAATGAATCCGCGCGTGCGATAGCTGCTCATGATCGTGGTGAACCGGACCGGCCGCCGCCCGTCTTTTGGCTGGCCATGGAGTCGGGCTAGGCTCACGTACCTGTATACGAACACATCTGTGATGAGAGCGGAACTCGATGGTTTTCGTCCTGGCCCTGGGGGCTGCGCTGGCTAACGCTCTGACGAGCGTGTTCCAGCGGATGGGCGTGGAGAGCGCGCCGGACAGCACGACGCTGAGGCTCAGCCTGCTCCGGTACGCGCTGCACCGGGGGGTCTGGCTGCTCGGGCTCGGGCTGATGATCGTCTCCTTCATCTGCCAGGCGTTCGCCCTGCACTTCGGGCAGCTCTCCCAGGTCCAGCCGCTGCTAACCACCGAGCTGGTATTCCTCGTAGGGGTCCTGGCCCTGTGGTTCGGATTCACCATGGGACGCCGCGAGTGGCTCGGCTCAATCGCGGTGGCGGGCGGCCTGTCCGGATTCTTGTACTTCGCCCATCCCACTTACGGCGCGCTGTCGCCGACCTGGTGGGCGTGGGCTGTAACGGGCGGGGCATGCAGCGGCGCTATGGCGATCGCCGTCGTGCTGGCGATGCGCGGTCCGCGCTGGTGGCGGGCCGCCATGTTCGGAACCGCCGCAGCCATCAGCTTCGCCTTCACCGCCGCCTGCACCAAGGTGGTCTCCGACTTCGCGGCATCGGACTGGCTCCTGCTGTACCGGCACTGGCAGACCTATGCCCTGGCACTGTTCGGAATGCTCGGAGTGTTCCTGACCCAGAACGCTATGCACGCGGGCCCGATCGTCGCGTCGCAATCGACCCTCGTCCTCGTCGACCCGCTGGCCAGCATCCTGATCGGCATCGGGCTCTTCGGCGACAACCTGCAGACCAGCGGAGCCGCCGGCCCGCTGGAGGCACTGTCACTGTTGCTCACGTTCGCGGGGGCGTTCTCGCTCGCCCATTCTCCCCTGGTCAGCGGGATGAAGGGGGACGACGACCGTTACCACGAACTGCTGTCGCAGCGCGCCAGGCATGTCCCATTGCCCGAAGCGCTGCGCCCGCACCCGATGCCGCCGTCCTGAGCCAAGACGATCCGGACCTGAGCCCGGGGTCCCGCCGCGGGTCAGTCGTCGCCTGGTCACCCGCACCGCGGGTCAGCCGTCGCCAGCTCCAGCAACGGCGGACCTGGTTCCGAGCATGACCGTAGCGCTCAGCTCCGCGGAGCCCCGCACCTGCGAGCTCAGCCCGCTGCGGGCGAATGCCTCCGCCAGGTGCGGTACCTGCAACTCGCTCGCCTCGATCAGCAGGCAGCCGGCCGTCGTCAGCCAGCGCGGTGCGGCGACGATCACCTGACGCAGGATGTCCAGTCCGTCCGCGCCGCCATCGAGCGCGACCCGTGGCTCGTGCACACGGGCTTCCGCAGGCAGCAGGCCCAGCGCCTCGGTCGGCACATAGGGCGCGTTAGCGATCAGCACGTCGACCCGGCCGCGCAAGGTCGCGGGCAGCGGCTCGCAGAGGTCGCCTTCGTACACCTGGCCGCCGGCGGCTGCCACGTTGCGGCGAGCGCACCGTACCGCGGCCGGGTCGATGTCGGTGGCGTGCAATTCGACCCTGCCCACGGCGACGGCCAGCGCCGCGCCCACGGCACCCGAGCCGCAGCACAGGTCAACCACAACCGCTCCGGGACGGCATGCGGCGGCCGCCTCGCGGACCAGGAACTCGGTGCGACGGCGGGGTACGAACACCCCGGCGTCGACGGCTATTCTCAGGCCGCAGAATTCGGCCCAGCCCAGGACGTGTTCCAGCGGCAGGCCCGCCACCCGCCGGTCTACGAGGCCGGCCAGGTCAGCCGGCGTGCGTGCCGCGGCGATGAGCAACCGTGCCTCGTCTTCCGCGAAGACGCAGCCAGCGGCCCGGAGCCTGGCGACGACGGATTGAGCGGGAAACGACGGCGAAGCCGACATGAGAGCGCCTTCCTGGATGCTTGCGAGCGCTCTGCGTCACCTATACCGGGCGGACGCCGCGGCCGTGCGGCGAGAGCACCAAGCCTGATCTGGCGGTAATGGATCTCACCTCCCCGGTCTGTCCGCTGCTGCAGAACGACCATACTATCGGCGGGTACGCGGGACTGACCACCTCGCTCAGGTCACGCCATCGACTAGTCGCGAGCCGCGTCGGGCCGGCCGCCGGCGCTAGCTCAGAGCTCGCCTGGCCAGCAACTCGACGTTGATCGCCGAGATCTCCGCCAGCACGTCCTCGACCTGCTCACCACGCCGCAGACACGCTCGGACGGTCGCCACCAGAGCCGTGGGCACATACCGCATCCCGCGCCCGCGCCTGGGGGCGAAGTAGGCGTAAGGGCCGTGCGGGTCGCCCCTGGAGCACCGGCAGCTATCCTTGCCGCACCTGCGCATCTGCTCCACCATCGACCCCAGCAGTACATGATCAACATCGAGGAGCAGGCCTGCCAGCCGCCGCCGCCTGGCCAGCAATTCCCGCGTGGACAGTCTAAGCAAACCTGACTTATATGCAGTCACCACACAAGACTAACCTTGACGCCCGTTGCGACACAATGTGATCATTCAGGTCATAGTTACCTTAGTACTCACTGGCAACGCAGGCTTCCGGACTACTACAGCCGCATCCCGACTAAGAGGTAGTTAACATGACCGCGATACGAGCGTGGCCAGCAGGTCCAGCCGCCGATTCCAACCCGCTCTAACGCATTTTTCGGCTCGCGATCGTGTAAGCCTTTCCAAACCCGCTCCGAAAGGTCGGCTATATTGGTACAGGATGCGGATAATAAGCAATCGCGACACTATCGCTGCGTCGGCATCGGCGTTGGCCCGGCGAATCTGAGCCTTGCATCACTGATGTACAGCCATCCAGAAATTACCAATCTTTTCCTCGACAAGAAGGCTGCCTTCGGCTGGCATGATGGCCAGCAGATACCGGATGCATCTATCCAAGTCTCCATGCTCAAGGATCTCGTCAGCCTCTCGGAACCGACCAACGCGTACTCATTCCTGTCCTATCTGCACGAGCTCGGCCGCCTCTACCACTACCTCAACGCCCAGTTCGACGCGGTGCCACGGCAGGAGTTCCGCAACTACATGGAATGGGCCAGCCGGAAGAACGAGAACATTGTCTTCGGCCAGGAGGTATTGTCGGTCGAGTACACCGATGCATTCTGCATTCGCACCACCTCGATGACGGTAGTCGCGGACAACATCGCAGTCGGCGCGGGAGTACAGCCGTGGACACCCCCGCATGCACGCGCCCACCTTGGCGATCGTCAATTCCACGTCAGTGAATTCCTGGCTAAGGCTAACGGTTTTGGCGGCATGCGCGTCGGCGTGGTCGGCGGCGGCCAGTCGGGTGCGGAGGCGTTCCTCGATCTCGTGTCCCGCAGCGGTGCCGATTTACCACGAAGAGTCGTCTGGATCTCGCAGCGGCCCAACTATCTCCCGATGGATGATTCGCCATTCACCAACGATTACTACATGCCGAGCTACTCCGACTACTTCGCCAAGCTCGACGCGGCTACCAGGCGCGCCTTCAATGCGCGCAACGTCCTGACCAGTGACGGGATATCCGAAACCACGCTGCGGCTCATTTACCAGCGCATCTACATGCATCATTTTATTAACGGCTACTCCGATCTGGTGGCGCTGTACCCCAACCGCCGGGTCACCGAGGTCAGCTACGCGCCAGGGAATGCCTGGAACCTCGCGCTCGCCCACAATGACCACGCTGACGTTCGCGAGAACGTCGAGCTCGACGTCGTCGTCTGGGCCACCGGCTTCCGTCCGACACCGCTGCATTTCCTGGACCCGATCTCGGCGCGCATGGAGCGGGAGGGCGAGGAGTACAAGATCGATGACAGCTTCGCCGTTCAGTGGGACGGCCCGGCGGAGCACAACATCTTCATGCAGAACGCAGCGCGCGGTCAGCGCGGCCTGGCTGACCCCAACCTGAGTCTCAACGCCTGGCGCAGCCAGCGGATCCTTGACCGGCTGCGCGGCATCCGCACCGAGCATCAGCTGGGCTCGTTCATTGACTGGATGACCAAGCCGTCCGACGCCGAACTGCAGGGCGCGTAGCCGATGACGCGACCAGCGATTGTGGTCATCGGTGCCGGGATCGTCGGCTGTCTGATCGCCCGTGAGCTGGCCGCCCGCGATCCGGAGGGCTCGGTCACCGTGCTTGATCGCGACACGATCGGTGCCGGAGCCAGCCGGAGATCGGCGGGTCTGCACCTGCCGAGAGGGGCGACGGCTCGGACCCGGCAGATGTCGGCCTATAGCCACGCCTACTACGCGGAGCTGAAGCTCCGGCGCCCCGATCTGCCGATTTACCCGGTCGGCGCCACTGTGATCACGGACCGCGCGGACGTCGTCGGGCTCAGCGGCGGATATCTCGGCGTGGCCGCGCCGGAGCCGGCCAGCACCGTGCCGAACCCCGCCGTCCGCATTCCGGACGGCGCGGCAGCCTGGCGGATCGCGGGCTGTCACTGCGCCGATGTGTACGCACTGGCCCAGGCCGTGGCCGCTGAGCTGCGTCCGCGAGTGCGCTTCGCCGAGGGGGTCGCCGTCACCGGGCTAGGTGAGCGCGCAGGAACGGTCACAGTGTCCGGCGGGACGGGCGAGCGGTTGCTCGCCGACTTCGTGATCCTGGCACCGGGACCGTGGCTGGTCGCCCCAGCCTGGCGCGATCTCGTCGCCCCGCTCGGACTGCGGGTGAAGAAGGTAGTTGCCCTGCATATCGAGCAGCGGCCCGACCCGGCCGACGAGGCCGTGGTCTTTGACTCCGACGACGCCTTCCTGCTGCCCCTCGCCCATCGCGGGCACTGGCTGTTCAGCTACACCTGCCAGGAGTGGGATGTCGATCCCGACAGGCTGACAGCAGGGCTGTCAGCCGCCGACATCGGTGCTGCCCGCGACTGCCTGCACCGTTACTCGCCGGCGCTGGCAACCGCCTGCGGCGCCGGGCGAGTTTTCTGCGACGCGTACAGCCCAGACGCTGAGCCGGTCGTGCGTGCGCTTGACGGAGCAGGGCGGATCGTCTTCGCCGGAGCGGCGAACGGTTCCGGCTACCGGCTTGCCCCGGCGATCGGATCGGAAGTCATGGATCTGCTGCAGCTCTGCGCCGGGATGTCCGGGCGCAGAGCCTCCCGGCTCGCACCACTGGGCGAAGGAGTCACGGATGATCATCAGCTCGTATGACGCGGACTCACTGCATCGCTCGTTCGGTATCGACCTGGGCGAGATCGACATGGGCGCGGTCGAGTCGTTCGGCGTGGGCGCGAACTGGGGCAGGGTCACGGCCGGGCTGCATTCCGACCCGCATCAGCACGATGAGACCGAGACGTTCGTGATCGTCTCTGGCAGCGGCGACATCGTGGTGGACGCCAGGCGGACGCCGGTCGGGCCCGGCATGGTGCTCCAGTTCGAACCGTTCGAGACGCACTACCTGGACAACACCGGCACCGCCGATCTCCTCTTCGCGACGTTTTACTGGCGGGACTCGCCGCGCGCCTCGCGAGCCGCGACCGGCCCGGACCGCAGGCGTTTCGGCGACCGGCCCATCTTCGCGTTCTCCACTCCGCCGACGCCGAACGGCGGGCTGCATATCGGTCACCTGTCCGGGCCCTATCTCGGCACCGACGTGTTCGTCCGGTTCCAGCGGATGAACGGCAGGGCTATCTGGCATCTGGCGGCCACTGACGACTTCCAGAGCTACGTCGCGGCCTGCGCCAACCGCGAAGGGCGATCACCCGCCGAGGTCGCAGCGCACTACGGCGCGGAAATCGAAGAGACGCTCGCGGCTATGGACATCGAGCCCGACCAGATGACGCATACCAGCCGGGACGCGCGGTATCCGCGCGCCCTGCAGGCGTTCTTCACCCGCCTGGTCGACTCCGGACGGGTCACTCGCCAGGAGGGCAGTGCCCTGTTCGACGGGGAAACCGGACAGTATCTCTACGAGCCTTACATTGGCGGCGGCTGCCCGACTTGCGGCAGCGCCAGCGGCGGAAACATCTGCGAGGAGTGCGGCGAGCCCAACTTCTGCGTCGACCTGGTCGACCCGCGTCCGACCAGCGGCACCGCCGAGCCGCGCCTGGGCACGATCGTCAGGTACACGCTCCCCCTGCATGAGCTGCGGGCGGACGTGCTTGAGCACCACCATGTCGGGCGAGCCCCGGCCCGGCTGCGCGAGCTCGCGAACCGGGTCTTCGGGCGCGAGCGCGTTGACGTGGCGCTCAGCCACCCGTCGTCCTGGGGCGTGCGGCCGACCCAGCAGGATGTGCCGGACCAGGTGATCTGGGTCTGGATCGAGCTGGCCTTCGGATTCATCTACGGGATCGACTCGCTCGGCCGCAGGCTGGGCCAGGACTGGCGGGCCGACGCGCCCCAGGACGACTGGAAGATCGTGCACTTCCTTGGCTACGACAACACGTTCTACCACTCGATCCTCAGCCCGGCCCTGTACAAGATCGCGAATCCGGAGTGGACCCCCGACGTCGATTACAACGTCAACGAGTTCTACCTGCTTGACGACGCCAAGTTCTCCACCAGCCGCAGGCACGCGATCTGGGGCAAGGACATCCTGCGCCCGGACACCGTGGACGGCATCCGGTATTACCTGGCCCGGACCCGCCCGGAGACGCACCGCACCAACTTCACGCTGGCGGAGTATGAGGCGGTCGTGGCGGAGACGCTCGTCGGCACCTGGCAGTGCTGGCTGAACGACCTCGGCGCCCGGGTGAGCAGCCGCTACGGCGGCGTCGTCGCCGACGCCGGCATCTGGACGCCGGAGCACACCGCGTTCTTGGCCCAGCTGGAGAACCGGCTCGCTGCGATGGCCGGTTGCCTCGGACCCGACGGGTACTCACTCAATCGGGCGGCGCAGGTACTGGACGGCATCGTCGCGGACACGCTGCGATTCTCCAGGCTCGAAGGCGCGACTGGCGAGATCGCGGACTGGAAGGACGAGGCACGCACCGCGGTCGCGCTCGAGCTGGCCGCTGCCAAGCTGCTCGCTCACTGCGCGGCACCGGTGATGCCACGCTTCGCGACGAGGCTCGCCGCGGCGCTCGGCGTCCCGGCACCGGAGCAGTGGCCGCAGACGGTGACGCTGGTGCCGCCGGGTACTCGGGTGGACCTCGCCCGGCAGGTCTTCTTCGGTTCGCCGCCCGGGCCGGAGCCGGTGGCCTCCCCGCTGCTGCCCTGGCTCTCCGGCCTGATCCGCGAGGCCCTGCAGCTGCCCGAAGACGACGAGGTGGCAGCCGCCACGCTGGTTGCGCTCGGCATCAAGTCCATGCAGGCAATCGCGCTGCAGTACCAGATACTCGAGCACACCGGCGCGGACGTGACCGTCGAGGACTTGCTCGGCGACCGCACCGTCGCCGAGCTTGCCGCGTTCCTTGCCGACAGCCAGGCTCCGGTTCCCGAGGACGTGGTCAGGGCGTGAACCACTTCCAGGTGCTGCGTGAGGTGCGGGCACGCGGTCTTGGACTCACCGTCGCTGGTACGGACCTGCGCCTGCAGGGCCCGCAGCAGCGGGTCGATGCCGAGCTCGTCGCAGCGATCAGGTCGGTCAAGGCCGAGCTGATCGAGTACCTGACTGCCGCCGCGGCTGCGCAGGAGAACGGCTATCCGGTGACCTTGCTGCAGCGCGGCTACCTGATCGGCCGCGGCGACTCGGTGGAGATCGGCAACGTCGCGAGCTACATCTATCACGAGATCGACGGCTGCTGGGATATTGACCGGCTGGAGTCGGCGCTGCGCCAGGTCATTACGCGGCACGGCATGCTGCGTACCCGATTCACCGCCGATGGCCGGGGGGTGACCGAGCCGGTCGTGGAGGTCAGGATCGATCGTCTCGACCTGCGCGCTGACACCGAGGCTGAACGGCAGGCCAGGCTGAGCGCACTGCGCGAGCAGCGCTCGCACCGGATCCTGCCGTGCGACCAGGCGCCGATGCTGGCTGCCGAGGTCACGCTGCTCGCGGACGAGCGGATGCGCCTGCATGTCGGTCACGACGGCCTCGTGCTGGACGGCATCAGCATGTTCCTGTTCTTCGACGACTGGTGGCACCGATACACCGCTGACGCGGAACCGGCCCGTG
>OCZU010000582.1_pt1 | contig 25002 bp, 21 predicted proteins | sample 1539001 | NCBI WGS metagenome assembly OCZU01 (sample SAMEA3539306, study PRJEB22396) | soil metagenome | biome: tundra; feature: field; material: soil | place: USA | collected 2010-05 | depth 0.15 m | reverse complement strand
ACCGGGCCTTCCCGCCGCCCCCGGTCCCGCCGCCCCTGGTGCCGGCCCCCCTGGTCCCGCCCCCTGGTGGCCAGGCAGCCGGGCGGCTACGGGTCGTTGTAGCGGGCCACGACCTGAAGTTCTTCAGTCCCATCCTCGACTACCTGAGCGTCCTGCCCGGTCTGGAAGTGCGGGTGGACCATTGGGAGGGGCTCGGCAAGCACTCCGCCGAAGCCAGCTCGGCCCTGGCCCAGTGGGCGGACGTCGTGATCTGTGAATGGTGCGGGCCGAACGCGGTCTGGTACAGCAGGCACAAGCGGCGCGGTTCGCGGCTGATTGTGCGGCTGCACCGGTTCGAGCTCTCCGCGGGATACCCGAACCTGGTCAATATCAAGGCGATCGACCAGGTGGTGTGCGTGAGCCGGCACTATGCGCGGCTGTGCCGCGAGCGCCTTGGCTGGCCCGCCGAGAAGGTGGTTACGATCCCGAACTTGGTGGACGTGGCGCAGCTCGACCGGCCCAAGCTAGAGGGAGCACGGCACCACCTCGGCATCGTCGGGGTGGTGCCGGCCCGCAAGCGCCTGGACCTCGCGCTCGACGTGCTCGAGGAACTCCGCCGCGAAGATGACAGATACCTGCTGTTCATCAAGTCGGGGATGCCCTGGGACCACTGGTGGGTGTGGCGGAAGGCATCCGAACGCGCGCATTACACCACCGCACTGCGCCGGATCCAGCGTTCTGCTCTGCTGCGCGGGGCCGTCGTGTTCGATGAGGCAGGCCCGGACGTGCCCGCCTGGCTGCGCAGAGTCGGATTCGTGCTCTCTACCAGCGACGACGAGAGCTTCCATGTCGCACCCGCGGAGGGGATGGCCTCCCGGGCCGTGCCTGTCCTGCGGCACTGGCCCGGCGCCGAGACCATCTACGACATGCGGTGGATCCACCGCACCCCGGCTGACATGGCCCAGGCCATCGCCGCGCTGGGCGACAGTGAGTGGCGGCAGGCCGGCCACCTGGCGCACCGGCAGGCGGCGGACGCGTTCGCGGCTGACCGGGTCCGCGGCAGCTGGCTCGACCTGCTCACCTCGGACCTGCCACCAGCCGTCCCCGACCCTATCTACGAGCTGCTTGGCGCGCCCTGATCAGCCGCGCCCGTACCGCGTTTCCGCCCGCCAGAAGTAGACGACCCCGATGGCGAGCACGACGACTGCCCAGGCCACCGCGGAGATCCAGATGTGTGGCAGGGACAGCGGCGCGTGACAGTACGCCTGGACGCCGGCCGCGCACTTGGCCCGGTCGTACGGCTTGGCTCCTGGCTCGGACACCCGCTGCGAGGCCATCAGGGAGAGCCGCGTCAGGGTGATGTAGACGGCCGCCGGGTTCCCGGCCAGCCCGGCCTTGGCCCACGTCGGGATGGTCACCGGCAGCGCGGCGATGCTGTACATGACACCGCAGAAGTAGCGCCAGGTGCGCAGCAGGAACGGCACCAGCTGGCTCACGTCGCGGATCTCGGCGCCTATCCTGGCCAGGATCAGGCCCGCGCCCAGGTTGAACATGGTCTGCAGCAGCAGCACCGGGACAAGCATCAGCCAGTACCAGGTGACCGGCTCCCCGGTGCCGAGCACGATGGCACTGAGAACGATCATGGACAGCAGCATCTGCTGCAGCTCGACTATGCCGTAGGCCAGCGGCAGGCATGCCCGGGGGAAGTACATGGCCCGGATCAGTGAGAGATTGTTCGCCATCACCCTGGATCCGGCCAGGATGGAGCGCTCGGTGAAGGAGAACACGAAGATCCCCGCGACGAGGAACGCCGGGTAGTTGGGGATCCCGCGCCTGGCGTCGAAGATTATGCCGAAGATGAGGTAGTACACGCCTGCGTTGAGCAACGGCGTGAGGACCTGCCAGACCTGGCCGAGCCGCGCCTCGGTGTACGTTGCGATATTCCGTGCGGTCGCATAGGCGGTGATGAAGTACCGCCGCTGCCAGAGCAGGCTCAGGTAGGCGGGCAGCGATGGCCGGGCGTTGACTGACCGCAGGCCGTGCCGCGCCGCCAGTTCAGCCAGCGGCTCATCCGGAAGGGTCGGGTCGTCGGGATCACCGCCCAGCGGCCTGTCCGCCGGCAGCATGGCTACGGCGTCCGGGCGCAGGCTGCCTGGGCCCGAGAGTCGCCTGAGATCGTCCATAGCTGCCACGCCCGTTCCGTTGCCGATGAGCGGGCACGTGACGTTCACTCGTGCGTTTTCCACGGACCCTCAGGCAGCCTAGGAGGACCGTGCGCACAGAACTTGCCGCCTTAAAACGGTATTCCACGGAAGTTAACGGGAATTTTCACTATCGGCCAGGCGCCCGTTCCTGCCCCGCGGCCGCGGGGGCGGCCAGCGACCGCGGTTACCTGGTCCGCTTGTCGCTGCGCGACCGAGGCTCGCGGTCCGGCCCTGGCCGCGGAAAGTGGCCGACCGACTGGGAGCGTGCCGCCTCCCGGCGCACCGGACGGTGGCTGACTGTGCAGCGCAAGAGCAGCAGCAAAGCAATGATCACCGGGACCACCGAATCGGGCATCCGGGCGGAGAGCGCGATCATGAGCCACACAGCGGCGATGGGCAGCAGTGGCAGGATCCGCCACATCCGCACGCCAGGATCCAGCGCTCGCACGGCCGAGCCGTCAGCGTCAGGTGCGCGGGCCGGCCGCAGGTCGGCGCCCAGCCTGGCGTCCTGGGGAAGGTCTTTGGTGAGCTCGGTGAGCACGCCCCAGGTCCGGCCGGACAGAGCCGCGGTGGTCCGCTCGTCGAACTCTTCCAGGGTCAGCCGTCCCGCGGTGTAAGCGTCGCGCAGGATCGCTACCGCATTCTCCCGGTCAGCGTCCGAGGCACGGATCGCACTGTGGGTCTCATTGGCACTGTAGGTCGTCATGACCGGACCTCCCCGGGACCTGCACCCTTCCACGGCAGGATACCCCGCGGCGCCGGCCTGTCTGTGGTGCGGATCGCCCCGCTATGGTTAGATCACGCCGTGTCTCCGGTCCCGCGGCGCCTCAATCACTACCACGATCACCTGATCGTCTGCGGAGACGATGCGCTCGCTTTCCGTATCGTCGAGGAACTCACCGCCCGGTATGGCGAACGGGTAACGGTCATCGTGCCGTCGCGGGAGCGCTCCAACGCCCCCCGCATCGCGCGGCTCCCCGGAGTCCGGGTCATCGAGCGCGCCGAACTGGACAGCGGCGCATTCGCGGACGCCCAGGTGGAATCCGCCAGGGCGCTCGCGCTGCTGAGCCAGGATGATCTCGGGAACTTTCACGCCGCCCTCCGCGCCCAGGATCTGAACCCAGATCTGCGGCTGGTAGTGGCGATCTTCAATACCGGCCTCGGCGAGCGGATGCGCGGGTTCTTCCACGACTGCGCCGTACTCTCCGGCTCGGCGATGGCGGCACCGTCGTTCGTTGCCGCCGCACTCGGTGAGCCCGCACCGAGCCATGTCAGGCTGGCCGGGCGGACGCTGTACGTGGCCAGGCGCGGGGAGACCGGTGCGGCGCAATTTGTCTGCGGGCTGGCCGTGACGGAAGATGCCGTCTCACCCCGGCTGCTCCCACCCGATGAACAGACCGCTGACCTCGTGCTGGCGGTGGCGGACGGGACACCGCGTAACCCGCTGGCCCGGCAGCGCCGAAGCCCCCTGCGGGCGAGCATGAAGATCCTGCGCATGCTGCTCGGGAACAAACTCGGGATGGTCTTCCTGGCCCTGTTCGCCGTGCTGGTCGCTGGGTTCGTCCTGCTCGCGACCGCTGGCGGGTTCTCGCTGGCCAACTCCCTGTACCTGACCTTCCTCGACGCGGCAGGTGCCGCGGTCACCGACCCCGGGTTAAGCGCACCGGAGAAGCTCGCACAGTTCCTGCTCACCTTCGACGGGATGGCCGTCCTGCCCGTGGTGACCGCGGCCGTGGTCGGGGCCCGGCTGACCGGCTCAGTGCGCAGCACCGACCGCCCGGTCAGCGATCACGTCATCGTGGCCGGCCTCGGCAACGTCGGTACCCGGATCGTCGGCCAGTTGCACGACCTGGGCGTCGATGTGGTCTGCGTGGACAAGAACGAGAACGCTTCCGGGGTACCCCTGGCCCGCCGGCTCGGCCTCCGGGTGGTCATCGGCGAGACCCACCGGGAGGAGACGCTTCGGGCGGCCGGCATCACCACCAGCCAGGCGCTGGTCTCGGTGACCAACAGCGACATCGTCAACCTGGAGACCGGGCTGCACGCCCGGGCCCTCGCTGCCGACCTGCGCCTGGTGCTGCGCCTGACGGACGAGGATCTCGCAGAGCGCGTTCAGAAGACCGTCGGCAACACGATCTCGCGCAGCGTCCCCTACCTGGCGGCGCCGGCCTTCGCCGCGGCGATGCTTGAGCACCAGGTGCTGCGGACAATACCGGTCGGCCGTCATGTCCTGCTTATCGCCGACGTCCAGGTCGACCCGACGTCCGAGCTGGCCGGGCGGCCCGTGGATGACCTGCACCAGACCGGCGAACTCCGGCTGATCGCGCTGCGGCGCAAGGGTGCGGAGGGCATGGACTGGTCGCCGCGGCGCGACTACGCGATCTCGCCGCAGGACCGGCTCTACGTCCTCGCCACCCGGGAAGGACTCAGCCGCGTGCTGGCCCGCAGCCAGGCCCCAGTCACCTGAGGTTCGGCCGCCGCAAGCTAAGCCCGGGCGCAGGTCAAGACAGAGCACGGAAATGCAAAACCTGGGCCTCCCCGAGGCGTGCCTCCAGCGTTACGCTCAGGGCAGATCTTCCGCGTGGTTCTTCTGAGCTACGTGTGAAGACGAAGGAAAGGTCCGCTTATGGCCTGTTCTGTACTATTCGTCGGCTCTGCCGGGGAGGTGGCTGCCGGGGCCCAGGCGCTTGGTGGGCCTGTCAGTCCAGTCGTGGCCTCGGCGTCCTTAATTCAATCCACGCGCATGCCCTGCCGCCACGGCGGCACGCCCACGGCCGGGCGGTGCACTGCCTCATCAGGAGGAATCACTTGAGCGTCAACGACGACCGATCTGCTCTCTCCGTAGCCGCCATAGCCGATCCAGCGCCTCTCGGGCTGGCCGCCTTCGCGCTGACCACCTTTCTGCTCTCGGCCTTCAACGCGGGCTGGATGACCAAGGCCAGCGGACTCGCCTGGATCGGCTATGCGTTCGCGTACGGCGGCCTTTGCCAGTTGCTCGCCGGCATGTGGGAGTTCCGGAACCGCAACGTCTTCGGCGCCACCGCGTTCTCCACGTATGGCGGGTTCTGGATCGGACTTGGGCTCTATGCCAAGTTCTTTGGCCTCGGCCTGCTCGCCAGCACGAAGACGGCAACGTTGTTCACCCAGGACGCCGCCTGGATCCTGCTCGCGTTCGCGATCTTCAACACCTACATGCTGCTCATGAGCACCCAGGTGAGCATGGCGGTCTTCGGCGTCTTCCTGACCCTGGAGATCACCGAGATCGTCCTGTTCATCGGGAACTTCGGGAACGACGCCCCCGGCCACGGCGCAGTCCGGATTGGCGGCTACATCGGCGTTCTCACCGCCTTGGTCGCCTGGTACACCTCCGCGGCCGGCGTCGCCAACGGGATGGGCGGCCGGCTGAGGCTGCCGGTCGGCAAGCCCATCCTCGGCCCGCGCATCTGACCGGCGGTCAGCACCACTGAGATTGCCGTGATCCCGGAGGCCCGGCGGGCCTCCGGGATCACGCATTTCCAGTCCAGGTAGGATCACGCCGGTGGATCTCCAGGAAAAACGGCAGCACGACCTGGCCCAGCAGATGGCCAAGGTGAGGAAGCGCGCCCGGCCCTGGCGGTCCATCATCGCCGCCGTTCTCGCCGTTCTCGCCTGGCTGACTACACAGTCGGGGCGGCACGGAATCATCCGGCAGACCTACGGTCACGTCACGGGGGACATCGTCGCCCAGTCCGCGGCGGTGGCGTTCTGCGTCCTGGCCGTGATTGCCGTGCTGGGACTGGCCGGAAAGACCCGGGAGGTGCTGCAGCCGAGGGTCGGCACGGCCCACGCCGCGGTGGTTCGTTATGCCATCCTGCTGGCCGGGGGCACCGCCGTGCTGCTGCTGACCCTGGACCTCAGCGGCGTCCCGGTCGGCCAGCTCGCTCTCGGCGGGGCCGTGACCGGAATCCTGCTCGGGATCGCCGGGCAGCAGTCTCTCGCCAACGTCTTCGCCGGTCTTGTCCTGCTGCTGTCCCGCCCGTTCAGCGTGGGGGACCCGATCCGGCTCCGGTCGGGCGCACTCGGGGGGCAGCTTGAGGGCCGGGTGACTGAGATCGGTATCACCTACCTGAAGCTCGATACCGGCGATGGCGTCCTGAATGTGCCCAACGCCCAGGTCCTGGCAGCCGCAGTGGGACCGGCCGCGAAGCTGGCCCAAACCGACACAGCCCCGAAGCCGGCCCAGGCGAGCACGGCTGCGGAGCTGGCCCAGGCCAGCCCGGCAGGCAGCGTTAAGCTAGCCGACGGCATCGGATCACCGCCGGGCAGCACCGGACCACCGCTGGGCGGCATCGGATCACCGCCCAGCAGCGCCGGGGCCCCGGACGGCGGCCAGCCGCCCGGGGTTCCATGAGGCCGACGGTCAGTGGTGCTTGGCCTCATATCTGGTCACTACGTCGGCCGGGATACGGCCGCGGTCGCTGACCGAGATTCCGGCCTGCTTCGCCCACGTCCGTATCGAAGCGCTGTGCTGACGGTGCGCCGTGGTCCGCCGCTTGGTACGTCCCTGGCGTGCCGATGCCCGGCGGGCGTGCTCGGCGTATCTGATCACGACCTCCTCGAGCTTTTGGCTGTGCTTCGCGCAGAGGTCGATCTCATAGTCGTGTCCGTCCAGGCCGAACCTACGTGTCCGATGCTGGCCAGCTGGAATCGCTTTATCGTCGTAGTCACAGGCGAATGTGACGGAAACCTTCTGTGCCACTTCTGGCCCCCCTTCCCCTGTGGCAAATATATCCCCCCTGGACCGGGCCAACCGTAACGACACCCAGGCAATGTCATCCGGGCCACTTCTGCGCGGCCAGCATTGGCGGGGAACCACCGGGCCGGAGGCAAGCAGGGACACCGCGTGGCCTTGGCTGAATCGGATCGTTCACCGGGCCCAGTTCGGCGGGCCGAACTGACGGCTATGGGTCAATGCCGCCCGGGATAGCGCCCGCGCTCACGGGCCCGGCGTTTGCTCGGCGGACGACCATAAGGGAAGGATTCCGGGGACGGATCCTCGCTATAGCCCCCGAGGGGTCCCGCATCAGTATCGTCCCACTCGCGGCCGGGGCGCTCATAACCTCCGGCACCAGGAGCGGGCTCCAAGTCATGCTCGGGGGACTCGCCGTGATAATCCCCGATGACTGGCTCATGCGGATAATCCCGGAAAGGGGGCTCGCCGGGGTATGCCGACGGCAATGGCTCCGCCGGGTAGTCCGCCGAATCATCCCTGTAGCCGTCGGCGGCGTTATCCCGATAGTCACCGGCGCCACGGTAGTCGGCCACCGGGCCGTCCCGGTAGCCGCGCAGCGGCGGTTCGGCGGGATACTCAGCGGGTTCATCGCGGTAGCCGGCTGGAGAGACGGTACGGTACTCCCCCGTCTGGGGGTCGTCCCAGTTGCCCGCCGGCCCGGCACTGCGGTAGTCGCCGCCGCTCGCCCCATCGGGGTAGCCGCTTACCACCGGGGCGTCCCGGTAGTCACCCAGCGGCGGGCCGCCCGGGTAGGCCGCCGGGTAGCCGGGCTCGTCGCGGTAGTCGGCGGGCTCGTCGCGGTAGCGGTCAGGCTCGTCGCGGTAACCGGCATCTGCCCTGGAAGCCGGAATCCGCGGGTCCACCGGCGACGGCGGCCGCATCGCCACGGTGGACGGACCGGGGTCGAGTCCTGCTCCGGGATTGGCCGGGCCGCCGCCGCGGCCTGGACCCAGGTCACGGCCATAGGCCTGCTCGTCGGGCGCCTTCCCGCGGGCCGTGTCACGACGCGTGCGCTGGCCCTGTGGGCCAGACCCCAGCGCTGCGACCATTCGGGTCAGGTCGTCAATGGGCAGCCGGAACGTGCCCGTGCAGGTCCCGCCCTGCCAGATGCTGAAAACCGCGACGCCCGTATCGGCGTACCAGCTCAGCCGCATGCTGCGGGAGTTGCCCCGCACATCGAAGAACACCTCACCGAGCCGGGGCAGAGGAGCGGCGTCCGACGCAGACATGCTGCCCATGGTGACGCTGAACTATCGCTTTTGTCCAATTAGTGATCACCGGTTTGCCGCACATTTCACCGGAGCGTCACGAGGGGCCCCCGCCCGGGCCGGGGTCTCCTCATGGTCAGACGGGGGCCGGCCCGGGGCAGCAGCGCCATCGCGCGATCGCCAAAAAAAGACAGCATCCCGGGCCGCCGGATTCCCATCCTGCCTGCGGAGCAGGCCGGCCAGATGGCATCATTGATCATCGGTTCGCTGAACTGGCCTGGCTTCGCCCGGACGGCGCCGAGCGTTGGGTCGCCGTCCATCCGGCAAGGTCTCTGCACCGGTGTCCCGTGCTGAGCGCTGGCCCGCGGTGAGCGCGAGTAACTGAAGGCCGCTCGCGCGCACGGGAACACGCCGGCGATGCAACGCGTTGCATCTTAGGCGGGGAAAAAGGCCGCATGGCGCATGACCGAAACGCTCAGTGAACCGAGTGGCCGAGTGGCCGACTGGGCGTGGAACACACGATGAGCTGGTTGAGGAGATCTACTCATGTCTGAGGTACGACGGCAGGTTACCCTGCCTCCCCGGCCGAACTGGGGCTGGCAAGATGCCGCCGCGTGCCGCGGGACGGAGGTCGTCCTCTTCTTCGGCCCGGACGGCGAACGGCAACCTGAACGTGACATCCGTGAGCGCAAGGCAAAGGCTCTCTGTGCCTCATGCCCGGTGCGTTCTGAATGCCTCAGCTACGCCGTGTCCCGGCCTGAGAAGTATGGCACCTGGGGCGGCTTGAATGAGGATGAGCGCGCCTCCGAGCGGCGGCGCAGGATGCGCCGGGCAAACGCGGCCTGATCCCGCCGCATGACGCGGGGACCCTGGCTGTCTTGTCGGCGGCCGGGCAGCTGGCAATTGCAGCATGATTTGTGAGCCGTGCCGTGCCCAGTGCCACGTGGAATGTCCGGGCGGCGCCTGGCGACCGGCCAGCATCTGCCGCCGGCTGAGCCTTCGGACCCTCCGGTCAGCTGGATCAGGCGGGGATGACAGGCAGCGGGAAAGCGGGCCGGCCCGGTGCGCGGCTACTGGCCAGCAAAAGGCGGCTGCCACCCGGAATAGCCGGGTCGGCCGCGCAGTTGGCACCAGACGTGAGCATCAGCCGGCCGTTGCCTCCCCATCACGGTGGGTGGAGAGAAACTTTCTGGACAGAACGGTATGGCGCATGTGATGCTGCTTCCATGACCGCCGCTGACCCCCTCCTTGTTGCGCGCAGGCACGTCGACCTGCTGCGGGTCCGTAGCGCGGTCTGTCGGCACGGCCGCTGATCACCGCCCATCCCGCATGAAGGGCGCGTGCCGCGGTCGGTGCCCCGTCTTCCTGGCGACATAACCCGTCACAGAAGACCGTCCGGGTTCACCCTCACCGCTGATCCCGGATCCGCCTAGGCGCCCGGCGCACGCGCCCGTGGACAGGAAGAGGACGCGCCACATGCCGCCAGCCGCCCGCCACCGAGGCCAGGGCCAGTGGGGGCTCGGGTATCACGAGCCGCTGAATAAGAACGAAGAAAACAAGAAGAACGACGACGGGCTGAACGTCCGCCAGCGCATCATCGACATCTACGCCAAGCGTGGTTTCGACTCGATCGATCCCGCCGACCTTCGCGGCCGGTTCCGCTGGTACGGCCTTTACACCCAGCGCAGGCCCGGCGTCGACGGCGGTAGGACGGCCACTCTTGAGCCCGAAGAACTCGATGACCGCTATTTCATGATGCGGATCCGCATCGACGGCGGCCAGTTGACCAGCCAGCAACTGCGGGTGATCTCGGACGTGTCCGAGCGCTACGCCCGGGGCACCGCGGATATCACCGACCGGCAGAACGTTCAGCTGCACTGGGTCGAGATAGAAAGCGTGCCGGCCATCTGGGAGGCGCTCGAACGGGTCGGGCTGTCCAGCACCGAGGCGTGCGGTGACACCCCCCGGGTGATCCTGGGCTGCCCGCTGGCCGGAATCGACTCCGGCGAGATCATCGACGCGACGGCCGCGATCCGCCAGACAGCCGACCGCTACCTGGGCGATCCCGCCTTCTCGAACCTGCCTCGCAAGTTCAAGTCCATGATGAGCGGCTGCGCCGCGCAGTGCACGCCGCACGAGGTCAGCGACATCGCGTTCATGGGCGTGCCTGGGCGCTGCAGCGAGCCCGGTTACGATCTGTGGGTCGGCGGCGGGCTGTCCACCAATCCGATGATCGCCAAGCGGCTGAACGCCTTCGTCCGCCCGGAGCAGGTTCCCGAGGTCTGGGCGGCCGTGACATCGGTGTTCCGTGACTATGGGTACCGGCGGCTGCGGCATCGGGCCCGGCTGAAGTTCCTGGTCGCCGACTGGGGACCGGAGCGCTTCCGCGAGGTGCTGGAGAAGGAGTACCTCGGATACGCGCTTCCCGACGGCGGCCCGCCGCTGCCGCCGCGGGAAGGGCGCCGCGACCACATGGGTGTGGGTGAGCAGCGGGACGGCCGGCGCTATGTAGGTTTCGCGCCCCGGGTGGGCCGGATGTCGGCCGACTCGCTCGGGCTGGTCGCGGACCTCGCGGCCCGGTACGGGAGCGGGCGCGTGCGCACCACCTCCGAGCAGAAGATGATCATCGTGGACGTGCCGCCGGACCGGGTGGCCGAACTCACCGCCGAGCTCGACGCGGCCGACCTGTCGCCGAACCCGAGCATGTTCCGCAGGCACACCATGGCCTGCACCGGCATCGAGTTCTGCAAGCTGGCGATCGTGGAAACCAAGGCGCGGGCGTCGGACGTGATCACCGAGCTGGAACGTCGGCTGCCTGGCTTCACGGAACCCGTCACCATCAACGTGAACGGCTGCCCCAACTCATGTGCCCGCATCCAGACGGCCGACATCGGGCTCAAGGGATCACTGGTCACCGGTTCCGACGGGACCCAGCAGGGCGGCTTCCAGATTTCTCTCGGCGGGAGCCTGACCGGCGGGGACGCGGCCGGCTCGGGGTTTGGCCGCAAGATCAGAGGACTGAAGACGACCTCCGAGGATCTGCCCGACTACCTGGAGCGGGTGCTGCGCCGTTTCGACCAGAGCCGGCAGGCCGGCGAGAGCTTCGCCGCCTGGACGGCCCGGGCCAGCGAGGAGGACTTCTCATGACCGGGCATTCCACCACCGGGCCGTCGTCTCCGACAGAACGGGCCATCCCCTTCTACTGCCCTTATTGCGGCGAAGAAGACCTAGAACCACAAGAGCTGGACGGAGAGTGGCGTTGCCGGAGTTGCATCCGGACCTTCCGGCTACGCTTTGCGGGAACGGGAGTGATCCTGTGAGTCCTATTGTGACGCGACGCGACAACGGTGACTTCGCTGTGCCTGACAGCCTGGAGGAACTCATGCCGTTGGAGATGCTCGCGACTCAGGCGGCGGATGATCTCGCTGACGCGCCCGCGGCGGAAGTGATCAAATGGGCGGTGGAGACGTTCGGCCACCGGGTCGCCATCACTTCCTCGATGACGGATGCTCTCATCATCCACCTCGCCGCGCAGGTCCAGCCCGGCATCGATGTCATTTTCCTGGACACGGGTTACCACTTCCCCGAGACGATCGGCACCAGGGACGCGGTCACGGCCGTCTACCCGGTGAACGTGATCAACGTCACGCCATCGCGGACCGTCGAGGAGCAGGACGCCGCGCTGGGACCCCGGCTGTACGGGCGTAACCCCGACCTCTGCTGCTACCTGCGCAAGGTGGTTCCGCTGGAGCGCGCACTTGACCCCTACGACGCCTGGATCACCGGCGTCCGGCGGGAGGAGACCACCGCACGCAGCGATACCCGGGTGGTCGAGTGGGACTCCCGGCGCCAGATGGTCAAGGTCAACCCGATCGCCAGCTGGACGCAAGAGCAGGTGGAGACGTACATCGCTGAGCAGGGCGTGCTGGTGAACCCGCTAGTCGACGAGGGGTACCCGTCGATCGGCTGTGCGACATGCACGATGCGGGTGGCGCCGGGAGCGGACCCGCGCAGCGGGCGGTGGACGGGGACGGGCAAGACAGAATGCGGCATCCATACCTGAGGTCCGCCGATCGCGCACCGAGCCGCCACGCATCCAGCCGCGACGCATCCAGCCGCGACGCATTCAGCCGTGCGGGCCCGGTGCCGCGCACGGCGGGCACCCCCCTGGTCGCCGTGGCCCACGGGAGCAGCGATCCACGGGCCGGGTCGGCGATCGCGGAACTGATCACTCTGACGGGAGCGCGGGCGGCGCGGCACGGCCTGGCCGGGATTGAGGCCCGCGCGGCTTTCCTCGGGCATGCCCCGCCATCGGTCAGCCAGGTTCTCTCCGCACTGGCCGGCTCTGGCCGAAACGGCTCCGGCCAGGACGGCCCTGGTCAAGACGGCCCAGTTCAGGATGGCACCGGGCGGCGGCCAGTGGTCGTGCTGCCACTGCTGCTCACGGCCGCCTACCACAGCGGCACGGACATCCCGGAAGCACTGCGGGAGGCGCAGGCAGCGTTCCCCCGGCTGAGGATCGCCTACGGCGAGCCACTCGGCCCGCACCCGGCGCTGCTGCGCGCGCTCGAACGCCGCCTGGCCGAGGCGGGCGAGGGCCGGCCGGAGAGCAGCACCGCGGTGGTGCTCGCCGCGGCCGGGTCCAGCCAGCCGGCCGCCAACGCCGCGGTGGCGCGGATGGCCGCAAGCTGGCAGTCCGCCCGCCGCTGGCGTGCTGTGGTCCCCGCCTATGCCTCGGCCGCGTCCCCGACACCGGACCAGGCGGTAGCGGCCCTGCTGCGCGCCGGTGCGCCGCGCGTTGTCGTGGCCAGCTATCTGCTGGCTCCCGGCCTGTTCGCCGACCGGATCCGGGACGCATCGCTGGCCGCGGGGGCCGCCGCCGTCTCCAGACCGCTCGGTGCGGCACCGGAGGTAGCCGACGTGCTCCTGCAGCGCTACACGGAGGCCCGCGACCACCCCGTGGTCACATCGGCACCGTGGCGCAACCCTCTGGCTCAGCGGGCGTGACGCTGGCCAGGCGGGTATCTGCGCGGCCGGCAAGTTAGGGTCGGCACATGAGTGCCGTCGGAAGCCGTGCCACGCATGATGTCCTCAACCAGGTCCCGCCCCTGACCGGCTATGACGTTGCCGACGACCCAGCGTTGCAGCAAGCGGCAGAGCGGGAAGGTGCCGCCTGGGCCTCGGCTGAACTGCACGAGCTCGGATCGCTCGCGGCATCGGCGGCCGTCCAGGAGCACGCGCGGCTGGCCAACGAGCATCCGCCCGTGCTGCGCAGCCACGACGCGCGCGGCAACCGGATCGACGAGGTGGAGTTTCACCCGGCCTGGCACGCGCTGATGAGCACCGCCGTGGCCCACGGCCTGCACGGTGCCGCCTGGGCCGACCAGTCGCCGGGTGCTCACGTGGCCCGGGCGGCCAAGTTCTACATCTGGGCCCAGGCCGAGGCCGGGCATGGCTGCCCGATCTCGATGACCTACGCGGCCATCCCGGCGCTGCGCCAGGAGGCCCGGCTCGCGGACCGGTTTGAGCCGCTGCTCGCTGCCCGTGAGTACGATCCGGGGCCGCGGCCTCCGGCGGACAAGGCCGGGCTGCTCGCGGGCATGGCCATGACTGAAAAGCAGGGCGGGTCAGATGTGCGGGCGAACACGACCCGCGGCGAGCCGGCCCCGGCCGAGGGCGACGGCGCGCACCTGATCACCGGGCACAAGTGGTTCTGCTCGGCGCCCATGTGCGACCTTTTTCTGGTCCTCGCACAGGGACCGGGTGGGCTGACCTGTTTCCTGCTCCCCCGGGTGCGGCCCGACGGGTCCCGGAACGCGATGCGAATCCAGCGGCTCAAGGACAAGCTCGGCAACCGGTCGAACGCCTCCGCAGAGGTTGAGTTCGACGAGGCACTGGCCTGGCAGGTCGGCGCGGCCGGGCGCGGGATACCCACGATCATCGAGATGGTCAACGCCACCAGGCTCGACTGCGTGCTGGGCAGCGCCGCGGCGATGCGCCAGGGCTGCGTCGCCGCGGTCCATCACGCATCCTGGCGCCAGGCATTCGGCCAGGATCTGGTCGCCCAGCCGCTGATGGCCGCCGTTCTCGCCGATCTCGTCGTGGAGTCCGAAGCATCGACCACGCTCGCGCTACGGCTGGCCGGCGCCGCGGAGCGGGCCAGCCGCGGTGACGCGCAGGAGGCAGCCCTGCTACGGGTGGCGCTGCCCGCCGCCAAGCACTGGGTCTGCAAGCGCACCCCCGCCCATGTGGCGGAAGCGCTAGAGTGCCTGGGCGGCAACGGATACATCGAGGAGTCCGGCCTGCCACGCCTGTACCGGGAGGCGCCGCTGAATTCCATCTGGGAGGGGTCGGGAAACGTGACTGCGCTGGACGTGCTCCGCGCGCTGACACGCGGCGTGGAGCCCGCTGACGCCCTGCTCGCCGAACTCGACCGGGCCGCCGGCGGCGACCGCAGGCTGGACGAGGCTTGCGCTCGCCTGCGCCACTCACTGCCCGGGCTGGCCGCCACGGTGGGGCCGGACGCCACGGTGGGGCCGGACGCTGGGGCGGCGGCAACGGGGGCGGCGGAGTACGCGGCCAGGCAGCTCGCCGGAGTGATCGCCGTGACGCTCCAGGCCGCACTGCTGGTGCGGCACGCGCCCGCCGCTGTGGCGGACGCTTTCTGTGCCTCGCGGCTGGGTTCCGGATCGCTGCCGGGCGGACCTGGCATGCCCTACGGCACGCGGCTGGGCGGACCTGGCGTGCCTTACGGCGCGCTGCCGGGCGGCGTGGCCACCGGCGTCATCCTGGACCGCGCAACGACCGCCTCCCGGTAAGGTCTGTTGGTGCGCGTCTGGCCGGGAACCGCCTATCCGCTCGGCGCGACATGGGACGGGGCTGGAACCAATTTCGCGTTGTTCTCAGAGGTCGCCGAGCAGGTGGAGCTATGTCTCCTCGACGGGGATGACCCGGCCGAGCTCACCGAGACCAGGATCGGGCTGACGGAGGTCGACGGGTTCGTCTGGCATGGCTACCTGCCGGACGTCGGCCCGGGCCAGCGCTATGGGTACCGGGTGCACGGCCCCTACGAGCCGCGCCGCGGTCACCGATGCAACCCCGCCAAGCTGCTGCTCGACCCGTACGGGAAGGCCGTCGAGGGTGACGTGCGCTGGCACGAGGCCCTGTTCTCCTACCGGTTCACCGATCCGGCGGCCATGAACACCACCGACAGCGCGCCGTTCATGCCGAAGAACGTGGTGATCAACCCGTTCTTCGACTGGGCCGCCGACCGTGCCCCGCGCACTCCCTACCACGAGACCGTGATCTATGAGGCGCACGTCCGGGGCCTCACTCTGCGCCATCCGGAGGTTCCGCCGCAGCAGCAGGGCAGCTACGCGGGCCTGGCCCATCCAGCGGTTATCGAGCACCTGATCCAGCTCGGCGTGACGGCCGTGGAGCTGATGCCAGTGCACCAGTTCGTGTCCGAGCACGACCTGGTGGCACGCGGGCTGACCAATTACTGGGGTTACAACACGATCGGCTTCCTCGCCCCGCACCACCGGTACTCCTCCTCCGGCCAGCGGGGCGGTCAGGTCGGTGAGTTCAAGGCCATGGTCAAGGCCCTGCATGAGGCGGGCATCGAGGTGATCCTGGACGTCGTTTACAACCACACGGCCGAGTCAGATCACCGGGGACCGACGCTGTCCTTCCGCGGCATCGACAACGCTGCCTACTACCAGCTCCGGGACGATGACAGGCGTTACTACCTGGACTACACGGGCTGCGGGAACAGCCTGAACGTCCGGCACCCGCACGCACTGCAGCTGATCATGGACTCGCTGCGCTACTGGGTTCTCGAGATGCACGTCGACGGGTTCCGGTTCGACCTTGCTTCGGCCCTGGCCAGGGAACTGCACAAGGTGGACCGGCTCGCTGTCTTCTTCGACCTGGTGCAACAGGACCCAGTGGTATCGCAGGTGAAGCTGATCGCCGAGCCGTGGGATGTCGGCGAGGGCGGCTACCAAGTGGGCAACTTCCCGCCGCTGTGGAGCGAGTGGAACGGCAAGTACCGCGACGCGGTCCGGGATTTCTGGCGTGGCCAGCGGGATACGCTGCCGGAATTCGCGTCCCGGCTGACCGGTTCGAGCGATCTCTACGAGACAAGCGGCCGACGCCCCTTCGCTTCGATCAACTTCGTCACCTGCCACGACGGGTTTACCCTGAGCGACCTGGTCTCCTACAACCACAAGCACAACGAGGCCAACGGCGAGGGCGGAGCCGACGGCAGCGACGACAACCGGTCGTGGAACTGCGGTGTCGAGGGCCCAGGCAACGACCCGGCGGGCAGCGAGCTACGCAGGCGGCAACGGCGCAACTTCCTCGTCACCTTGTTCTGCTCACAAGGCGTGCCGATGCTGCTGAACGGGGATGAGGTGGGCCGCACCCAACTGGGCAACAACAACGCGTATTGCCAGGACAACGCGATCTCCTGGGTGGACTGGGAGCGTGCCAGCCAGGAGAAAGATCTGCAGGAGTTCGTCCGAGCCCTCGCCGCATTCCGGCGGCGTCACCCGGTGTTCCGCCGACGCCGGTTCTTCGACCGGCCAGACGGCCGGGCCGGGGGCACCCCGGGAGACATCGCCTGGCTCACTCCATCCGGCCGGGAGATGACGGGCGACAACTGGAATACCGGCTACGCCAAGGCCCTGGGAGTCTTCCTGAACGGAGACGCGATCAGCGAGCCTGACCCCCAGGGCGAGCGGGTCCGCGATGACACGTTCCTGCTGCTATTCAGCGCGGACAGCGAGCCGGTCACGTTCACGCTGCCAGCGCCGCGGTTCGGCCGTCGCTGGACAGTGGTGCTCGACACCGCATCGCCGGCGGCACCAGACGATCCGCCCGGTGCTGGCGCGTCCAAGGAGTACAAGGCGGGGGCCAGGGTGGTGCTCAGGGCGCACTCCGCGATGGTGCTCTGCCGGGTCAGGCCCGAATCGCGGTGACCAGCACGCAGGCGCTGTGCGCGCCGCACCCGGTTCTGGGGATCTGGGCGCGGCCGGTCTGATTGACTGCTGGCCGTGCGGCAGATCTATCCCCTGGCCGGCCCCGGGCCGCAGCCCGACCTGGCTGGACTGTATGCCTATCCCGACGGCACGCCGGCGTGGGTCCGGGCCAACATGATCGCCAGCGCCGATGGCGCGGCCACCGCGAACGGGCGCTCCGGCGACCTGTCCGGCGAGGCCGACCGCGCAGTGTTCGGCGTGCTCCGGGCGCTCGCCGACGTTGTGCTGGTCGGCGCCGGGACGGTACGCGCCGAGGCATACGGCCCGGCCCGCGTACCCGGGCGCTGGGCAGCGCTGCGGGAAGGGCGCCCGCCGTCGCCGGCGATCGCCGTCGTGAGCTCCAGCCTCGACCTGGGCTCCAGCCGCCCGCTGCTCACCGGGGCACCCGGAGATGCCCGCACCATCGTGATAACGGCCAGCAGCGCTCCCGAGGACCGGAAGGTCGCCGTGGCCAGGGACGCCGACCTCATTGTCGCGGGCGATGATCGCGTCGACCTGCGCGCCGCGATCGGCGCCCTGTCCGCGAGGGGGCACCGGCGCATCCTCACTGAGGGCGGGCCGCACCTGCTGGGCCAGATCACCGAAGCCGATCTGCTCGATGAGCTCTGCCTCACCATCAGCCCGCTGCTGGCCGGGAGTGGGGCCGGGCGGATAGTCCAGAGCGCCGGGACGCCGGCGGACGCGAACCGGGCGGCCCTCCGCCCGCTGGTCCTCGCGCATGTGCTTACCGACCAGGGGTATCTGCTCTGCAGGTACGTGCGGCCGGCCGAGGGGGCCTGATCAGCCTAATTTCGCCGCGAGAACCGCGGCGAGGTCGTAGCTGAGCGGTTCCTCGAGCTGGGCATAGGTGCAGGAGCGGGGCTCGCGGTCCGGGCGCCACCTGGCGAACTGGGTGGTGTGCCGGAAGCGCCGGCCTTCCATGTGGTCGTAGCGGACCTCGACGACCCGCTCCGGCCGGAGCGGGATGAACGAGAGGTCCTTGCCCGCATTCCACCGGCTGGTCTCGCCGTCGCGAGGGTTGCGGGCGCCGGCCTCGCGAACGGGCGCGTCGTCCTTCTGACCCCAATTCCACGGATGCCCCTCGAACGTCGTGACCAGAGGCTGCAGTTCGGTGTAAAGCTCCTTGCGGCGGGCCATCGGGAACGCGCCGATCACCCCTACGCTGGCCAGGTCACCCGGATCCGTATACAGGCCGAGCAGCAGCGAACCGATGGCATCCGGGCTGCTCTTGTGCGGCCGGTAGCCAGCCACCACGCAATCGGCGGTGCGCTCATGCTTGACCTTGAACATGACCCGCTTGTCGGGCTCGTAGGCCCCGTTGAGTGGCTTGGCGACGAGCCCGTCCAGCCCGGCGCCCTCGAACTGCCGGAACCACTCCTGCGCCAGGGCGCGGTCGGTGGTCGCGGGCGTCAGGTGGATCGGCGGCGCAGCCGCGGCCAGGGCGGCCACCAGCGCGGCGCGGCGTTCCTCGAACGGGCGCCCGGTGTAGTCGAGGTCATCCAGGGCGAGCAGGTCGAAGGCCACAATGTGCGCCGGGGTCTGCCCGGCCAGCAACTCGACGCGGCTCGCCGCGGGATGGATCCGCTGCAGCAGCGCCTCGAAGTCCAGGCGGCGTCCATCAGCGGCAGGAATCACGATCTCCCCGTCGACGACGCAGCGCAGCGGCAGGTTGGCCCTGACCGCCGCGACCAGCTCGGGGAAATACCGGGTGAGCGGCCGCTCGTTCCGGCTGCCAATCTCCACCTCGTTCCCGTCACGGAAGATGACCGACCGGAAGCCGTCCCATTTGGGCTCGAAGCTGTAGGCACCGTCGGGGATCTGCTTGACCGGCTTGGCCAGCATCGGCGCGACAGGCGGATTGACCGGGAGGTGCATGCCTCTATCCTGCCTGGTACCTGATCCCGGCCCGGCACCGCCCGGTCGCCGATAGCCTGGCCAGCGAAACTGGCCTCATCAGTCCATCCAGGGAGCCGGACGTGGCACTGCATAGGAAGACCGAAGACCAGAGCGGCCGGAACGATGTCGACGTCAACCCCCTCTACGTCCAGATAGAACGCGAGCCGGTGCCCCGCCGGACGATTCCGGCCCACGGCATGCTGCCCGACACGGCGCTCCAGGTGGTCAGGGACGAGCTGATCCTGGATGGCAACGCCCGGCTCAACCTCGCCACATTCGTGACGACCTGGATGGAGCCACAGGCCACGCAGCTGATGACCGACTGCCTCGACAAGAACATGATCGACAAGGATGAGTACCCGCAGACCGCGGAGATCGAGTCCCGGTGCGTGAGCATCCTGGCCCACCTGTGGCACGCCCCGGCGGGCTCGGGTGCCACCGGCTGCTCTACCACCGGGTCGAGCGAGGCCTGCATGCTCGGCGGGATGGCCCTGCTGTGGCGGTGGCGGGAGCGCAGGCGGGCGGCCGGGTCCCCCACGAGCAAGCCGAACCTGGTGATGGGCTCGAACGTGCAGGTCTGCTGGGAGAAGTTCTGCCGCTACTGGCAGGTTGAGCCGCGCCTGGTGCCCATGGAGCCCGGCCTGCTGCACCTGGACGGGCCGCGCGCAGCCGCCCAGTGCGATGAGAACACCATCGGCGTGGTGGCGGTGCTCGGCTCCACCATGGACGGCAGCTACGAGCCGGTCGGGGGGATCTGCGACGAACTCGACAAGCTCGCCGCGAGCGGCGGCCCCGATGTCCCGATCCACGTGGACGCCGCCTCAGGCGGCTTCGTCGCGCCCTTCATCCAGCCCGAACTCGTGTGGGATTTCCAGGTTCCCCGGGTGGCCTCCATCAATGCCTCGGGGCACAAGTACGGGCTGGTCTATCCCGGCGTGGGCTGGGTGGTCTGGCGGGACTCCGCGGCGCTGCCCGAGGACCTGGTGTTCAAGGTGAACTACCTGGGCGGGGAGATGCCTACCTTCGCGCTGAACTTCTCCCGCTCCGGCTCGAATGTCGCGGCACAGTACTACAACTTCCTGCGGCTCGGCTTCGAGGGCTACCGGCGGGTGCAGCAAGCCTGCCAGGACGTCGCGCTGCACATGTCAGGCCAGATTGCCCGGATGGGGCCGTTCGAGCTGCTGAGCGACGGAAGCGAGCTGCCCGTGTTCGCGTTCAAGATCAGCGATCAGTCGGCCGGCTATACGGTCTTCGATCTGTCTGAGGGCCTCCGTGAGCGCGGCTGGCTGGTACCGGCCTACACCTTCCCGGCCAACCTGACCGAGACCGCGGTGCTCCGGGTCGTAGTGCGGAACGGGTTCGGCAAGAACCTGGCTGACGCGTTCCTCGCGGACCTGCGCCGCCACTCCCAGGCGCTGGCCGCGCATCCGCACTCGCACGTGCCGCTGGCCCCTGAGCCTGACCGGCAGGCGTTCGCCCACTGAACCGGGTCCCGTGTCCCGGTTGCCCGGCTGCCCGTGGCTGGATGTCCCCCCGGTTAGGCGTCCCCGTGGTTAGGCGTCCCCGTGGTTAGGCGTCCCCGTGGTTAGGCGTCTTTGCGCAGCCGGCCTAGTGCCTCGGCGAGGATCGCGGCGCCATCCGTGTCGGTCCGCCGCTCCTTCACGTAGGCGAGATGGGTCTTGTATGGCTCGCTGCGCGGTGGCCCCGGTGGGCTGTCCTTCTCCCGGCCCGCCGGGAAGCCGCACCGCGGGCAGTCCCAGGTCTCAGGGACCGCAGCGTCGCAGGCAAAGCTCGGGCGGGTCTCGTGTCTGTTCGAGCACCAGAAGGAGATCCGTATCCGGGGCGCTGCCTCGCCACGTTCCGCCTCGCCCATCGGGCCGGCGCCTACGCGGCTGCCACGGATGGCGTTGCCACTACTCATTGCTCACCCCTCGCTTGGTTCGCTGCCAAACCCGGGCCCAGGTGGCCCGCCCAGTTGTCCTTCTCCGCGGCGCTCCGCGGCCGCCCAGCACCTCGCGGCGCCGGCGCAATCAGTGATTCAGTAGCAGGTCCAGGCCGACGATGCAGACAAACCAGAGCGCTCCCGTGAAAATGGTGAGCCGGTCCAGGTTCCGCTCCACCACAGACGACGAGCCGAGTGTCGAGGAAACCCCACCGCCGAAGAGGTCGGAGAGCCCCCCGCCCTTGCCCTTGTGCAGCAGCACCAGCAGCATCATCAGCAGGCTCGCGATGATGAGCACAACAGAAAGACCGATGATCACCGCTGGTTCTCGTCCTTCCGGGTGGTCTGTTCAGAGGCTAGGTGTCAGTTCACGGTACCGGCATATTCTCACGAATTCACCGGCATCCAGGCTGGCACCGCCGACCAGCGCGCCGTCAATGTCGGGCTGCGTCATGATCGAGGCTATGTTGTCGGCTTTCACTGACCCGCCATACAGGATACGCACACCTGCTGCCTGTGCGTCCCCATGAACCGCCGAAAGCCTGCCCCGAATCGCCCCGCAGACCTCCTGCGCGTCCTCCGGTGAGGCCACTTCGCCCGTACCGATCGCCCAGACTGGCTCGTAGGCGACCACCAGGCCGGCCACCGCAGCCGACGTCAGCCCGGCCAGGCCGCCGTCGAGCTGGGCCAGTGTGTGGCCGATCTGGTCACCAGCGCGGCGCACGTCCAGGTTCTCGCCGATGCACAGAATCGGCGTGAGGCCGACCCGCAGCGCGGCGCTGCACTTCGCGTTAACCAGGGCGTCGTCCTCACAGTGGTACTGGCGCCGCTCCGAGTGGCCGGCCAGCACGTAGCTGCAGCCCAGCTTGGCCAGCATCAGCCCGGACACATCGCCGGTGTAGGCGCCCTTGTCATGCGGCGAGATGTCTTGCGCACCGTAGACGATCCGCAGCTTGTCCCCCGCCACCAGGGTCTGCACGCTGCGCAGCCCGGTGAAGGGCGGGAGCACCGCGACGTCCACGGCGTTGAAGTCGGCATCGGTCAGCGAAAACGCAAGCTTCTGGACCAGCGCGAGCCCCTCGAAGTGCGTGTTGTGCATCTTCCAGTTGCCCGCCATGAGCGGCTTGCGCGCCGCGGAACCCGCCGTCATACGGCTTCCTCATAATGCCCGGGGGTCCGGCCATGGGTCTGGGGTATCCCCGGGGTAGGAACTGCGTCCCCCGGGCTAGCACCGCAGTTGCCCGCCATGAGCGGCTTGCGCGCCGCGGAACCCGCCGTCATACGGGGTCCTCGCTATGCGCGGGGGTCCGGCCATGGGTCCGGGGTATCCCCGGGGTAGAAACTGCGTCCCCCGGGCTAGCACTCAGCGCGGTCAGGCCGGGCAGCGTCCGGCCCTCCAGGTATTCAAGGCTCGCCCCGCCGCCAGTGGAGATGTGCGTGAAGGCGTCGGCGGGAAACCCAAGCTGCCTGACGGCCGCAGCCGAGTCACCGCCGCCTACCACGGTCAGCCCGCCGATCCGGCTGATCGCCTCGGCCACCGCCCGGGTTCCGGCCGCGAACCTGGGAAACTCGAAGACCCCGGCCGGCCCGTTCCAGAACACAGTCTTGGCGTCAGCCAGCTTCTGGGCGATCAGCGACCGTGTCGCAGGGCCCATGTCCATGCCCTCGCGATCGGCCGGGATGGCGTCGGCGGGCACCACCAGCTGGTCGGCGTCCGGTGCGAACCGGTCGGCGGTGACGATGTCGACCGGCAGCACCAGCTCGACACCTCGCCGGGCCGCCTCCTCGATCAGGGCGGACACCTGCGGGATCTGGTCGGCCTCCAGCAGCGACTGGCCGACCTCATAGCCGCGGGCGGCCAGGAACGTGTAGGACATCCCGCCGCAGATAATCAGCCGGTCGGCCCGGCTGAGCAGATTGCCGATCACGGCCAGCTTGTCCGAGGGCTTAGCGCCGCCGAGCACGACCACGTAGGGCCGGGCTGGGTCGGTGGTCAGCTGGCGGAGCACCGCGATCTCGGCCAGCACGAGTTCACCGGCGGCGTGCGGGAGCAGCCCGGGCACGTCGTAGACGCTGGCGTGCTTGCGGTGCAGCGCGCCGAACCCGTCGCCGACGTACAGGGCGGCGAGCGCGGCGAGCCTGGCGGCCAGCTGGCCGCGTTCCCCGTCGTCCTTGCTCGTCTCCGCAGGCTCGAACCGCACGTTCTCAAGCAACCCGACGTCCCCGTCGCCGAGACCCGCGGCGACGCTGGCGGCAGACGGCCCCGCCACGTCGTCCGCGAACGCCAGCGGGTGGCCGAGCAACTCCGCGAGATGGTCGGCGACCGGGCGCAGCGACGGCCCGCCCGCGGCGCGCTGCGGGTAGTCGCCCCCCTTAGGCCTGCCCAGGTGCGCGCAGATGATGACGCGGGCACCGCGCTCAGCCAGCTTGGTGATCGTCGGCAGGCTGGCCCGGATCCGGCCGTCGTCGGTGATCCGGGTCCCGTCCAGGGGCACGTTGAGGTCGGCGCGGAGGAATACCGCCTGCCCCGAGACGTCCAGGTCGTCGATCCGCTTCATCAGAGCTGCCCGCCGACCAGCGTGGTGAGGTCGGCCAGCCGGTTGGAGTACCCCCACTCGTTGTCGTACCAGCCGATCACCTTGACCTGGTCACCGAAGGTCATGGTGAGGGCGGAGTCGAATGTGCACGACCACGGCGTGCCAACGATGTCGCAGGACACGATCTGGTCGGCGGTGTAGTGCAGGTACCCCTTGAGCGGGCCCTCCGCGGCGGCCAGGAACGCGGCGTTCACCTCGTCCTTGGTGGCTTCCCGGGTCAGCTGCACGACCAGGTCGGTCACCGAGCCGTCCGGCACCGGAACCCGCATCGCCATGCCGTCCAGCTTGCCCTTGAGCTCGGGCAGCACCAGCGCGGTCGCCCGGGCGGCGCCGGTAGTGGTGGGGATGATGTTCTGTGCCGCCGCACGGGCCCGGCGCAGGTCCTTATGCGGGAAATCCAGGATCACCTGGTCGTTGGTATACGCGTGAATGGTGGTCATCAGGCCCTTGACGATCCCGAAACTTTCCAGCAGGACCTTGGCCATCGGCGCGACGCAGTTCGTGGTGCACGAGGCGTTGGAGACTATGTGGTGGCGGCCTGGGTCGTAGGCGCCGTCGTTGACGCCCATGACGATGGTGATGTCCTCACCCGAGGCGGGGGCGGAAATGATGACCTTCTTCGCGCCCGCCGCGAGATGCTGGCCCGCGTCGGCGGCCTTGGTGAACCGGCCCGTGGACTCGATCACCACGTCCACACCCAGGTCGCGCCAGGGCAGCGCGGCAGGATCCCGTTGGGCCAGGACTTTGATTTTGCTCTTGCCCACCGTGATGCCGCCGCCATCTACGGCCACATCGTCGGCCAGCGTGCCCAGGATCGTGTCGTACTTGAGCAGGTGCGCCAGGGTGGCCGGATCAGTCAGGTCGTTCGCGGCCACGATCTCGATGCCATCGGCCCCGCCCGCCGCCTGGGCGGCATTGACCGCGCGCCAGTAGTTGCGTCCGATACGGCCGAATCCGTTGATGCCCACGCGGATGGTCACGGCGGCGTCTCTCCTCGTCGCTTGCTGCCTGTCGCTGATTTTTTCCCTCTCGTCGACCCTATCGGAGCTACGACATGAGCATGTCGGCGGTCAGGCTCGCCTCGGTGCCAGGGATGCCGAGGTCGCGGGCCCGCTTGTCGGCCATGGCGAGCAGCCGGCGGATCCGGCCCGCGATGGCGTCCTTGGTCAGCGGGGGGTCGGCCAGCTGGCCGAGCTCTTCCAGGCTGGCCTGCCGGTGCTCGATCCGCAGTTGTCCCGCGATGGTCAGGTGCTCGGGCGCCTCGCCGCCGAGAATCTCCAGGGCGCGCTCCACCCGCGCGCCGGCCGCTACCGCGGCGCGGGCGCTGCGGCGCAAGTTGGCGTCGTCGAAATTGGCCAGCCGGT
>OCZU010000581.1_pt1 | contig 25035 bp, 23 predicted proteins | sample 1539001 | NCBI WGS metagenome assembly OCZU01 (sample SAMEA3539306, study PRJEB22396) | soil metagenome | biome: tundra; feature: field; material: soil | place: USA | collected 2010-05 | depth 0.15 m | reverse complement strand
ATCTGTTCAAATTCACGCATGCGGAAAATAAACTGGCGGGCCACAATTTCATTGCGGAAGGCTTTGCCGGTTTGTGCTATGCCAAACGGAATTTTCATTCGCCCGGTTTTTTGCACATTTAGAAAATTTACAAAAATTCCCTGTGCGGTTTCTGGTCTTAAATAGATTGTGTTTGCCTCTTCGGCAACGCTTCCTAATTCAGTTGAAAACATCAGGTTAAACTGTCGGACGTCTGTCCAATTGCAAGTCCCGCTTATGGCACATTTAATTTTATTCGATTCGATAAGATCTTTCAATCCGGAAAAATCATCCTTTGCCAGTAATTTCTCCATTGCAGCAATTGTATCATTTGCTAATTGCTTATTTCCAATTGCCAACTGTTCTTCTGCAAAACTTTCTATAAGATGATCTACACGGTATCTTTTTTTACTATCCCTGTTATCAATCATCGGGTCGCTGAAATTATCTACATGTCCACTAGCTTTCCAGGTAAGCGGGTGCATGAAAATAGCCGCATCTATGCCTACAATATTATCATGAAGTTGGGTCATGCTTTTCCACCAGTAATCGCGGATATTTTTCTTTAGCTGTGCGCCATTTTGTCCGTAATCATAAACAGCGCTTAAGCCATCATATATTTCGCTGGAGGGGAAAATGTATCCGTACTCTTTACAATGTGAAATAATTTCACTAAAATTGTTTTGTTCTTCTGCCATAAGGCGGCAAAGATAAGTATGCACTTCAAATCTCCCTAAAAGTAACAAGACTAAATCAACTTTTCATTCTTGTTATGTCTATCTATGTCACGCAAAGTTTTTTTGTGAAAATTTTTCTGCAGCGCTTCTGTAAGATCAACTCCTGTTTGGTTAGCCAAACACATCAATACCCACAAAATATCCGCCATTTCATCGCTAAGCTTTTTATTTTTGTCTGTTTCTTTAAAAGACTGTTCACCATAAATTCGTACCATTAACCTGGATAGTTCACCCACTTCTTCCATTAAAATTCCCAGGTTGGTGAGTTCGCTGAAATATTTCACACCAACAGTTTGGATCCATTGGTCTACTTTGGTTTGGGCTTCTTTGATTGTTATGTCCACAAATTTATTTTTTCACACAAAGACGAATGCGCAAAGTAAATTAAATTCATTCAAGGATTACATGTTGTGTTCAGGCGGTTTAATTATTCTTTGTTTTTAGAGTCCATGATTATTGTAACCGGTCCATCATTTATTAAGGAAACTTTCATATCAGCGCCGAATACGCCCCGCTGAATTTTTTTTCCAAGATCTTTTTCCAATTGATGAATTAGCTTTTCATAAATAGGAATAGCTATACCAGGCTTAGCAGCTTTTATATAAGAGGGTCTGTTTCCTTTTTTTGTAGAAGCATGAAGAGTAAACTGGCTTACCAATAAAATATCGCCATTTATATCTTTTACTGAAATATTAGGTATTTTATTTTCATCATCAAAAATGCGAAGGTTCACGATTTTATTACTTATCCATTCTATATCATCTTCCATATCAGCATCCTCAATTCCTGCGAATATAATAAGCCCTTTATCTATGCTTCCTGTAAGGGAAAGGTTAGCTTTTACTGATGCCTGCAATACTCTTTGTATGACTACTCTCATTATTAATTTTTAAAGAGCGAATTATTTCGAAATTCTCAAATTTTTTTTGAATAAAGTTCAATTGAAATGTGCAAAAATTTTTAAACGCAACGTGCGCAAGGCTTACCAATTTTTGCACACTTCTTTTCCACAGACTGTGCAAAATTTGGGCTCTCTTTTGTGATATAGAAAAAATATTTTCGCTCTCCTTCATAACCAAAGAAGATTATTAACCTAAAAATAATATTTGCCAGATGCCAAGTAAAAATAAGCCTTCAACAGGCCTACGCCTCCCCCGCCATTTCACCATAGATGGTGTTTCTCCCTTTGACATGTTTGATTACGAATACCGCACATCGGTGATTAAAAATACAACCGGAGAAATAGTATTTCAAATGGATAATGTGGAAGTACCTAAACAATGGAGCCAGATTGCTACTGACATCCTTGCGCAAAAATATTTTCGAAAGGCCGGAGTTCCACAACCGGACGGATCGGCAGGAAGAGAGACATCAGTTAAACAGGTTGCTCACAGAATGGCTCATTGCTGGAGAGTGTGGGGAGAGCGGAATAATTATTTTGAATCTGCTGAAGATGCACAGGTGTTTTACGAGGAGCTTATATATAGTATATTAAACCAATCATGCGTGCCTAACTCGCCACAATGGTTTAATACGGGTCTTCATGAAGTATATGGCATAACCGGTAAACCACAGGGTCATTATTTTGTAGATGCAAAAGACGGGCAGCTTAAGAAATCAACTTCGGCTTATGAACGTCCGCAACCGCATGCCTGTTTCATATTGAGTGTGGAAGATGATTTGGTAAATGAAGGCGGCATTATGGATCTCTGGGTTCGGGAAGCCAGGATCTTTAAATACGGAAGCGGAGTTGGTACAAACTTTAGCAGTATCAGGGGTGAAGGAGAGAAGTTAAGTGGCGGCGGAACTTCGAGCGGCCTGATGAGTTTCTTAAAAATCGGAGACCGCGCTGCAGGCGCTATTAAAAGTGGAGGTACTACAAGACGCGCTGCAAAAATGGTTTGCCTTGACCTGGATCATCCTGAAATTGAAAGCTTTGTAAACTGGAAAGTTGAAGAAGAAAAGAAAGTAGGTGCTTTAATAGATGCTGGTTATCCAAGCGATTACGAGGGTGAGGCATATAAAACGGTGAGTGGCCAGAACAGCAATAATTCAGTTCGGATACCGAATGAGTTTTTTCATGCTTTGGAAACTGATGGAGATTGGGAGCTAAAAGCCCGCAGCGATGGCCGCACTATGAAAAAAATTAAAGCAAAAAAACTATGGGACGACATCTCCTATGCAGCTTGGCGATGCGCTGATCCCGGAACACAATATAATTCTACCATTAATGAATGGCATACCTGCCCCGAAGGCGGTCCTATCAGGGCAAGCAATCCTTGCAGCGAGTATATGTTCCTGGATAATACAGCCTGCAACCTGGCATCTGTAAACCTCAGAAGGTTCTTCAGAGAAGAAGATAATTCATTTGATGTACCCGGATTTGAATATACAGTTCGGTTGTGGACCACAGTCCTCGAAATTTCTGTGCTCATGGCTCAATTTCCGAGCAAAGAAGTAGCTCAACTTAGCTATGATTACCGGACGCTTGGATTAGGCTTTGCTAATCTTGGTAGCATGCTTATGGTAAGCGGCATTCCTTATGACAGCGAAAAAGCTCGTGGGATAGCAGGAGCGATAACTTCAATCATGACCGGGATAGCTTATAAAACTTCTGCAGAACTTGCTTCGCATTTAGGTGCATTTAGTAAATATGAAGAAAATAAACATCATATGCTCAGGGTAATGCGCAATCACCGTGCTGCTGCATATGATGCAATGGATGCTTATGAAGGAATTGAAATTAAACCACAGGGAATTAATGCTAAATATTGCCCTGATTATTTATTGAAAGCAGCTACCAAGGCATGGGATGATGCAGTAATAATAGGAGAAAAATATGGATATCGGAATGCTCAGACAACCGTAATAGCGCCAACTGGAACAATTGGTCTGGTAATGGATTGCGATACTACTGGAGTGGAGCCTGACTTTGCTTTGGTAAAATTTAAGAAATTAAGCGGCGGTGGATATTTTAAAATCATTAATCAAAGTGTACCACAAGCACTGAGAAACTTAAAATATAGTGAAAAGGAAATAGAAGAAATAGTAAATTATGCCAAAGGCCATGCTACCTTGAATGGCGCCCCACATATAAACCCTGCTTCCCTGGCACAAAAAGGGTTCAATGGAATAGAAATTCAAAGGCTGGAAGCTGCGATGGCCTCCGCTTTTGAAATAGGTTTCGTTTTTAACGTATTTAATCTTGGTGAAGAATGCTTGCAGCGCCTGGGCTTTTCGCAGGAACAATACAACAATTTTGAATGGAGCCTTCTCGAAGCGCTGGGCTTTAGTGAAGAACAAATTGAAGAAGCAAATACTTACATCTGCGGAACTATGACTGTTGAAGGGGCACCATATTTAAAAGAAGAACATTTACCTGTATTTGATTGTGCCAATAAATGCGGCCATCTTGGAAAAAGATTTATTCATCAAAGCGGGCACATCCGGATGATGGCTGCCACCCAGCCATTTATCAGCGGGGCAATTTCAAAAACAATTAACCTGCCCAATGAAGCTACTATAGAAGAAATTTCTGAAGCTTATAAATTAAGCTGGGAACTTGGACTAAAAGCATGTGCCCTTTACCGTGATGGTTCAAAATTATCTCAACCATTAAGCAATAAGAGTGATAAGAAAAAGAAAATTGCAGATAATACAGAAAATGTACCTGAAGAAAGTGAAACGAAGCTCGTGGATATGAGCAAATTAACGGTAGAGGATTTACTGGAAGAAATGAATAAGAGAGTTCAAAGCAGCAAGGATACCGGATTAAAGCGCCAGTTGGCGATGATAGTAGAAAGGAGATCACTTCCTCCAAAGAGAAGAGGCTTTACCCAAAAAGCCAAAATTAACGGACAGGCATTGTTCCTGAGAACCGGTGAATATAGTGATGGTACGCTGGGTGAAATTTTTATTGATATGGCTAAGGAAGGCGCCACAATGCGCAGCATGTTGAACTGTTTTGCTATTGCCATCTCAATAGGGCTCCAATATGGAGTTCCTTTGGAAGAGTTTGTTGAAAAATTTGTTTTCACAAGGTTTGAACCATCAGGTATGGTCGATCATCCCAACATTAAAACAACTACCTCTATTATTGATTTCATGTTCCGTTCCCTGGCATATGAATACCTCGGAAGGAACGATCTGGTTCATGTGCTTGATAAGCCTGAGGTAGAAAATTTGGGAAATGAATCCTGGGGTGTAGACTCCCCTACTATCGGTGATCGTGTTCCTGAGTTAAGCGAAGTGAGAGTAATTGGCTCAACTAATAATAAGCCTCAATCATTAAAACCTCACCGGACTGAGCATACTAAAAAGGTAACTAATGGATATAATGCCATAAACTCAGCTGCTAAAAATATGCAGAGCGATGCACCTGCCTGTAACACCTGCGGACATATTACTATTCGCAGCGGTACATGCTATAAATGCTTGAATTGTGGAAATAGTATGGGATGCAGTTAAATAATATTTTAACCACAAGCATGAAAAAAGCCACTTCTAACCGGGTGGCTTTTTGGATTTTTGAATCATCGCTACGTCAACAATCTGAATAAAGAACAGACAATTAATGACTTAATTTTTACGTTATTGAAAACAAAAAGTTTCGAGATAATTTTATTAAGTTTATGCCAACATTTTAAAATTCTGATTTTATGAAACCCTACTCTTTACTTCTTTTCTTTTCGTTTCTATTTAGTCGGGGTAGTTCACAAAACACCCCTATACTAAACCTTCCGAAAGATGCAAAGATTGAAGGAACCGTAGTGAATATGACCACAAGACTTCCCCAGTATAACGAATTAGTGATTTTCAGGAGCCAGAAAAACAATAATGAATATCAGGCGATAAGCGATTCAACCGGGAAATTTTCAACCCGACTGCCTACCGGTGATAAATATGATATTTTTATTTTAGGCTTTAAAGATTCCAGCAGTGTAAATGTTCTTGATATTCCGGCATTGGGGACCAATTCCTATTACAAAAACCCCTTTATCGTAAATCTTGAGTTTGATCCCCCTAAAACTTTTGTCCTGGATAACGTGGAATTTGATTTTGGAAAAGCTGCTTTGAGAGCCGGATCATATACAACGCTGGATGAACTGGTTGATTACTTAAAACGGAAACCTACTGAACGCATAGAAATAGGAGGGTATACGGATAATGTTGGTAGCGATGAAAAAAATATTCAGCTTTCCCTTGAAAGGGCCAAGTCTATAGTTGCATATTTAATAGCAAAAGGAATCAGTAACGACAGGCTTAAAGCAAAAGGGTATGGAGCAAATGACCCTATAGAAGATAATAGCACCGAAGAAGGCAGACAAAAGAACAGGAGAACTGAAGTTAAAATTTTAGATCAGGCTTCCCCTGCTAACCCACAGCAGTAAATAATCAATTTTTTGACGGATAAAAATTGCAGCAAGATGTGTAGCACAGGCAAATATTATATAAATATCACAAGCTTAAAAAAATATAATCTTCAATAATTCATTTGTCCTTTAATACTACATCGTACATTTGTTTTAATGACATCCTCCTTTTTCAGGTATAGCAAACCACGAGTTTTGCAGGCATTACGCTATCATTTTATTACCCGTCGTGAAATAAAGATTATGATGATTCTGGTGAATGTATTTGCAATAATAGCTGCTACATTATATTTTTTCAATAAAGTGACGGCCTATGCTTTTTTGGGTAGTTCATTCCTGTGGTTCAGCTTAATGATTTCCTTTTGGTATGTATTACCAAATATTATCTATCGTAAATCTTCGACATTTAAGGATCAGCTGAGAGTTAGTCTTGAACCTCAGCACATCTTTATTGAGAATGACCGCGGCAGCAGAACCTGGCCCTGGAAAGCCTTCAGCACCATGATGGAAAGCCCTTATTTTTTCCATTTATACTTTGACAGCCGGTCCTTTTTTATAATACCAAAAGATGCCTTTGAAAAAAATGAAATAAATGAAGTGAGAAAGCTATTGAAAGAAAAGATTAATTCAAAGGCTGAGAATCAAAATTCATATCAAAAAAAATTATCTGAATAGGGCCAGGTTAGTATTGATCCAATTTTTTTTCCATCACAATATGGGGAATTGAGACCTCTATAAATTCATTTCCGGATATCCTATAACCGAATTTTTCATAAAACCCTACTGCAGATTTTCGTGCATGCATAATCAATTTTTTAAAACCGGCGTCTCTTGCCACATTTTCTGCAAAATTCATCATCGAAGCTCCGATACCTTTTCCCTGCAAATTATTTTGAACTGCCATCTGCCGAAGCCGGACACAATGTTTGTCAACTTTTGTAAGCATGCAGCAGCCTAACATTTTTTCTTCTTCAAAAGCGCCAATGAGTATGTCCTCTTTTTCCCGGGTAAGTTCTTCGTTTCCAAAAGAAAGGTGCAATGGTTTGCGCAATATTTCATAACGCAAATCTATCATTTGCTTATATTCAATTGTCCCGTAATCTATCTGCTTTATTGGCATAAATTCAATACTAAGGCATGTAGATAAGATGGGATAAATATACAATTTATTATTTTTCAAAATCAACAGACCCTGCTTTTTCATTCTGAAATAATATTTGCTTTGAAGAGTAAATAAATGATTCGGTCTTCCTGGGCAAAGCGCCTTTTTATTTAAATTGCAGTAAATGAACTTCGATGTCTCTGACTATTTATAATAAGAAAAGAAATTTTAATGATACCACTGAACCTTCCGGAACTTTAAAAAAAACCGATGCCTCGCTTGCATTTGTTGTCCAAAGGCATAAAGCCAAACAATTGCACTACGATTTCCGGCTTGAGCTGGATGGTGTTCTCAAAAGCTGGGCGGTCCCGAAGGGGCCCTCTCTGAATCCAAAAGATAAAAGACTTGCTGTTATGGTGGAAGATCACCCATACGATTATAAAGATTTTCAGGGCATTATCCCTGAAGGAAATTATGGTGCCGGAATTGTTGAAATTTGGGACAAAGGGATATATTCTGATATTGAACATTCCCAAAGAACGGTTTTGGAAAAAGTGATACGTGATGGTTTAAAAGCCGGAAATCTGAAGTTTATATTATTAGGTGAAAAGCTAAATGGAGAATTTGCACTTGTTCAGTTGAAAGGAAAAACTAAAAAGAATTGGCTGTTAATAAAGCATCATGATCAATACGGTGTAGATGATGATTACAGCTGCGAAGATTATACCGAAAAAAATTCCCCCATCAATAGGTGGCTTAGAGAAAATAAGGTTAGATAAATTATTGATGTGGGTTGAAGATGGCAGTAATCTCTTGGCAATAAGTAATAGAGCAGGTTTAATTCAGGAGGAAAACCTTAAATATATTGCGGAGATGACCAGGCAAAGCGCTGATAATAGTAATTCAGCAAAAAAGTATTCAGGTAAACTAACAGGTGAAAAGATTTTCGTTTTTGGAAAATCAAAAGTGAAAGTCACTCACCTGGATAAGATTTTTTTCCCGGAAGACAGCATCTCAAAAGGAGATGTGATAAAGTATTATATGTCCATGTCCGCCTTTATTCTTCCTTACCTGAAGGGAAGGCCACAATCTCTGTTTAGAAATCCGGATGGAATAAATGGTAAGGGGTTTTTCCAAAAAGATGCCGGCGGTAATGTTCCGTCTTTTGTGAGAGGTAAAATGATTTTTTCTGAATCAACTGAAAAGGAAGTTAATTATATCGTTTGTGACAATTTAGCCACTTTAATTTATCTTAATAATTTGGGTTGTATCGAAATTCATCCCTGGCATTCTACTATAAAATCGCTGGACAAACCGGATTATATGATCATAGATCTTGATCCTTCAGAAAAAAATACATTCGACCAGGTTATTGAAGTAGCTATTATTGTTAAAAAAATCCTTGATAAGGCCGGCGCCCCATCGTATTGTAAAACCTCGGGATCATCAGGAATTCATGTATATGTTCCTATGGGGAAAAAATATAATTATGAACAGGTAAAAGAATTTGCTCATAAAATTTGTAGTTTGGTAAATAATGAGTTAAGAGATTTTACGACTCTTGAAAGGAACCTGGAAAAAAGGGACAGCAAACATATTTATCTCGACTACCTTCAGAATAGTATTGGTCAGACTATCGCATCTGTTTATAGTTTGCGCCCGAGAAGAGGGGCCATAGTTTCTACTCCTTTAAAATGGGAGGAGGTTAAAAAGGGATTGACTCCACAATTATTTACCATCCACAATATGAAGAAGAGGGTATCCAAAACAGGAGACATATTTAAAGGAATTTTAGGAAAGGGGATTGACCTGCATAAGTGTCATATGAGATTGGATGCTTAGAGCAACAGTATTTTTTCTAAAAGATTTTTTCTTTTTGTATCAGATCCGCTTTTTTCTTCTTTATCCTTCTTCTTCGCAACTAATGCAGCTATGCCATATTGAAGCGCAATACCAAGAGTTTTCTTAAGCATTCCTGCAGATTTACCAACAAGAAGCTTCTTTGAAAAAAATCCCGCACCCAAGCCTAAGGCTACTTTTAAGAGATTGCTCCTGATTTCTGATGATTCCTGGAAATGGTGCAATGTGTTTTTTAGAATATTGGAAGGTTTCAGTCCCTCAAGTATAGTATGAACATCTTCTTTAATATTCTCTTCAAGCAATATCCTTTTTCTTTCCAGTTTCTCAATAGCCAGGTTTAAGTCAGCAACGGAAGTTATTTTCCCAAGTTTTTCTATCTCTGTTTCTTCAATCATGATTGCATGAAAATGTTTTGAAGCAAAAGCTAATCAATCAACTCCTTTATCAATTTATTGATAATCCTTGTTTTAATTAGTTTATGTCTCATTGAATAAAATATCAGACCTATGATCAGATAAAGTCCACCCATTACGAAAAATCCAAAATAGGATTTACCCATTAATTCGCCGATAAGAAGCGCTGCGCCTACAGTGAAGCACAACAATACTACACTTGAGATTATTATTAAAACAAGAATTGTAATGGAAGCGGGCATGAAACCCGCAGCTTTATTTATACTTTTCAGCTTCAATAATTCGAGCCTTACTTCAACATAGTCTTTCAATTTTTGAAATAATTCCTCCACACCATTAGGTTTGGTTTCCATTATTAATTTTTTAACAACACAATTTCTAAATACTTACCGTATCCAGAAATGAGAGATTCTAAGACATAGAGCTTCGAACATCGCTTTTCATTTCGTGTGCTTTTTCTTTTGCCTGACTTACCAGGCCTTTGCCCAAATCCTTGCTTTCTGATACCAGGCCAGACAATTTTTGTTTTGCAGCATCATATTTTTCGGAAACATTATCTGCGATCTCCGCGTATTTATCTTTGATTGAACCCGCCAGATCTGAGCCTTTTTCCGCAATCTTCCTTCTTGTTTCCGTTCCTTTATCCGGCGCAAATAAAATTCCAAGGATTGCGCCTGCTGCTACTCCGGCAAGAACACTTGCTAATACTTTTCCTGATCCCATAGTTTTAATTTTTAAATGTTAAATAATATTTTAATTATATACATTAAATATAATGCCACAATTAAAATTGCTTCATAGATACAACCTTAATTTTTATTTTCAAGAAAGAGTTTAACAAATTGTTTTAACCCATTCTCAGATCAAATCTCAGCAATAATTCCAGGAACATTTTTCTGTTTCTGAGGATATCATTACTTTCCACTTTCTCCACTACAAAGTTACTAAAACAAATTTATCTGCATTTTTTATCCAGATTTGCACCGTATCAGTGTTTCTTAAAGGGAAGTATTTTAAATTACCTGGCTACACCTCATTTAAAAGAGATTTACCTTTCATAAAAAACAATTTCTCTTTCAGCACATCATAATTTAGAATTGCTCTATTCTACTAACTATTAATTAAGAAGAACATAATTAATTTTGAACCGGATTGCTTTTAACAACCAAAGGAAATGATCAAAATACTTGTTGATAAGATTGCTGACAGAATAAGATGGGGTTATCTCACTGCATTTATTATTTTATTAATTACCTACATTGTTTCATTTGTTTATACGCAAAATTTGATGAAGCAATCAAGGCTGGTAAATCATGCAAAGGAAGTCATTTACGGCCTGGAGAATTTGGTTGGATTTGTTGCTCGAAGTGAATCTGCGGCAAAGGGTTATATAATTACTGGCAGGAAAGAAATACTTCAAAAATATAATCAAAGCAAAAGCAATGCAGATTCGGCCTATAGAAGTGTAAAACTTCTTTTAACGGAAAATACGCAACAACAAAAGAATCTGGATACGCTCAACACGCTTATTATCGGGGAATATGCATGGTTAGAACAGATCTTCAAAATTTTTGATTCAACTCATACAATTTCCAGCCAGGTTTTAATAGCAGAGGATCAGGTGATTCAGCGAATGAGCGGAGTGGAAATTTTTATGATGCACATGCAAAATAATGAAAGGCAGCTATGGCAAAGCAGAAACATGGAAGTAACAAAATATTCCAAAATCATCAAGGTCATAATTATTATTTCATTATTTGTAGCTATTGTACTAACGCTATATTCTATTATCACGTTTACCAGGGAAAATAAGGAAAAGCGAAAAGCGAACCTCGAGGCAATCGCATACAGGAAGCAGCTAGAAGTGAGGGTAAAGGAGCTGGCTGAATTAAATAAGGAACTAATAGAATTAAGAAATATTGAAAAATTTGCGGCAACAGGCAGGATCTCCCGAACAATTGCGCATGAAGTGAGAAATCCCCTGACCAACATCAACCTTGCTGTTGACCAGATACGGAGCGAAGTCCCTCAAGGTAAAGAAGTGAACCTGCTTTTAGAAATGATCTCCCGGAATTCCCGAAGAATAAATCAATTGATCAATGATTTGTTACATGCAACCAGGATAACAGAATTATGCTTCGTTAAATGCACCATAAATGAAGTGCTTGAAAACAGCCTGTCATATGCCTTAGACAGAATTGAATTAAAACACATAACTGTTGAAAAAAATTATGATGATCATATTTGCCAGGTAATGGTTGACAAAGATAAAATTGAGATGGCCTTTTTAAACATTATCATTAATGCAATTGAAGCTATGGATGATCACGGTATGCTTAAAATTACTATAGAGAGAAAAAATGAGCGCTGTATTGTAAAAATTTCGGACAATGGAAGAGGGATTGCAAAGGAAGATCTGGATAGATTATTTGAACCATATTTTACTACTAAGGAAAGAGGTTCAGGTCTTGGGCTAACACATACTCAAAATATTATCTTTGCCCACAATGCCGGTATTACCGTGCAAAGTGAACCGGGCAAAGGAACTTCGGTAACTATTTCAATAGCATTGGCATGAGTTCCCTTTGATTTTTTCACTCTTTAAAAATCACAATTTCTAAAACTGATAAATCAGGAAGGTAGGTCCGCTAGAAAAATGCAATATATTTTACAGTATTTACTTTCAAAATATTATCGATTTGGAGATTCTTGTTTTGATTCCGGTTTGTGAGTGAAATTTTAAAAGGAATGAAAACCAATGCTGTTTTTTGCAAATGCTATTTTTGATTTATTTTTAACTGTATATCCTCTCAACTGCATCCCTGTATTTTTCAAGAATTACTTTTCTTTTAAGACTTAGTTTGGGGGTTAATTCCCCTGTTTCCACGCTCCACTCCCGGGGCAGCAATTCAAATTTCTTGATTTGTTCCACATGATTAAACTGCCTGTTATATTTTTCTACTTCGCTTCTAAAAAGATCTTTTACCTGCTCATTTTGGATGATAGCCTCATTATTGGGATATTCAATTTTATTTTCTTTTGCCCATTCCTTCAGGTTAATGAATACGGGTATTATCAATGCGCCGACAAATTTTTCACCGGCACCTATAATCATTATATTTTCCACGTAGGGTGATTCCTTTAGTTTATTTTCAACAACTATGGGAGCCACGTATTTACCTCCACTGGTCTTAAACATTTCCTTTTTTCGGTCAGTGATCTTTAAGAATTTGTTATCGACAATCATACCGATATCCCCTGTTTTAAACCATGCGTCTTCCATTGATTCTGCCGTCAGGTCAGGTCGTTTGTAATATCCAATCATCACATTCGGACCTTTACATAATATTTCACCATCTGCGGATATTTTGACTTCTACATTATTTATCACCATGCCAACAGTCCCAAACATTCTTCCTTGTTCATCAAATCGGTTTACACTTATTACCGGAGAAGTTTCTGTGAGACCATATCCTTCCATTATTGGAATTTTAGCTGCTGTAAAAATTCGAATAAGCCTTACCTGGCAGGCAGCTCCACCGCTTACAACGCAAACTATTTGATTTCCAAGCGCTTCACGCCATTTTTTAAAAATAAGTTTATTGGCCAACGAGAGCTGGAGATTGTAAATAATTCCTTTATTTTTATTTATTTCAAATTTTTCAGCAATATTATGTGCCCAAAAAAATAATTTTCTTTTAATACCGGTTAATTCTTTCCCTTTTTGCATTATTCTTTCATACACCTTTTCCAGCAATCTGGGAACCGTTGCAAACATATTTGGTTTTACCTCCCTGATATTATCAGCGATGGAATCCATGCTCTCAGCATAGTAGATGGACGTGCCTTTAAAGAGATAGATAAAAGTAATCATCCGTTCGAAAATGTGGTTGAGTGGCAAAAAACTCAGCGCTTTTAAATGCTCACCCGGGGGGAAATAGGGCATACTGTCCATCACATTGCTGAGAATATTTTTGTGCGAAAGCATTACTCCTTTTGGTTTGCCGGTAGTACCAGATGTGTATATGATGGTGGCGAGGTCTTCATACTTTATGGTATGCGATATTGCCTTAACTTTTTCAATATCCGTTGAATCTCCAAAGGTTAAAATCTCTTTCCAGTGACTTGCCTGATCCGTTTTATCGAAGGAGTAAATGTCCCTCAGGTGAGGCAGGTTTCCCTTAATATTATTTACTTTTTCAATGAGTGACGCGTCATTTACAAAGATGATTTTGACCAGGGCATCCTGTAATATAAATTCAAGTTCCTGCTCATTTATTGTCGGATAAACGGGTGTGAGGACTGCGCCGATTTGCTGAGCTGCAAGATCCAACATCAACCATTCAGGCCGGTTTTTACTGATTACTGCGATTTTATCTTTGCCTTCAAACGTTCCGTCTCCATTTCCATATCCCATCTTCAGGAGTCCGGCACTAAGCGCATTAACCAATTGTGAAACTTCCTGAATTGAATATTCTTTCCATTGGCCATTTTCTTTGGCACCAAAAATTGGATGGGCAGCTCCTTGTTGCAACTGCCATTCAATGCAATCAAACAATCGTGAAGGTTCAGTCATAATAAATTTTTTCGAAACCGATTATTGCCTTCCGGTTAAGAATTCAAAAGGTGCCTGAATTCTAAATTAAGAAAATAAAGACATATAAGTGCAAAGTAGTAAATAAGGGCAAAAAGGAGATTTTAATGGTAGTATTGTCCCTTAGGAACCCTGAACAGCCTTCCCTGTTGAAATTTATTGAAGGCGGCATACTCCTCAGAGTGGGTGCTTATCCATGATTGATAAGCGGCCAGGTTTTGTGTGGCTCCAAAAATCCATTGGTTATAAGCCGGAAATATACCTTCCTGGAGAAATTGCTCCTGCTGGTCAAAAAGAGCAAAAGGAAATTTTTTCGCATACTCCTGTTCCCAATCCAGTATAAATCTTGTCCGGATCATGGTAAGCGTTTCGGCATTTAATCCATTTAAGACAATGCTGTTTTGTTTGTTCATGGTAGTTAAGTAAGCCAGCTCAAAAGGATTTTTATTCTTGCCATCTGCGAGTAGATTCTGGCTTACAAAAAGCTTTTTATATGATTGTAATAATATATTTTTTATCTCTGTTGTCCGGGCAGTGAAAGATTCGATATTGACAAAAATTTCACCATAAAGCAGGCTCCAAACATTATCATTTGCCAGTAAATAATACTTGCTGGCATTATAATAATTTCCTCCATACGAGGGATCTTCCTGGATACCTTTTTCCCATACTTTTATGGCTTCATGGTCCTGGTTAGCCCAAAGCATTTCACCATAATCATTGTATAATGCCCCGTCTTCAGGGTAACTTTTTAATGCTTTTTTATATAATTTTCCTGCGTCTTTTTGCTGATCCAGCGCCCTGTATATAGTGCCGGCAATTTGGTAAGTCTGGTCATCCGCATTGTTGTTTTCTAAAAAAGGCTTCAGTGTTGTAAGCGCCTTTTCGTTTTCTTTTTGCAGATAATAGTCAAAAGCAAGATCTTTGGCGATCTCAATATTACCCGGTGACTGGGAAAGCGCTCTTGTTAAAATAAGGGAAGCATTAGCATAATCTCCCTCCCTCATAAATACTTTGGCATTTTCATGGAGTTTTTCAACATCATCTGATTGTGAAAAAACCGAAAATGTAGTGATACATATAAGATTTAGGAGAAGAAATTTTTTCATTGGATAAAGATAAAATAGTTTTTAAACCACACCGGAGCTAAATATTTATTTTATGATTTTCTAAGAAAAAAAACTCAGAAGATCAGGTGGGTCAGCAGGCCATCTCTAAGTTTAGGTTCAAACCAGGTACTTTTTGGAGGCATTATGTTTCCGCTATCTGCAATATCAAATAATCGTTGAATGCTAACAGGAAAGAGGCTGAAAGCCACGGCCCATTCCTTGCTTTTCACCTTTTTTTCAAGTTCTGCAGGACCGCGGATGCCTCCTACAAAATCGATTCTTTTATCTGTTCTTTGATCTTTGATGTTTAAAATAGGATCCAATAAATTTTTCTGTAATATGGTTACGTCAAGTATGCCAATCGGATCTGACGAATAGGTGCCTTCCTTTGCCTTAAGCTCATACCACTTTTTTCCAAAATACATTCCAAAGCTATGAGGCTCCCTGGGTAGAAAAGATTCTTTTACATTCTCAATAATGAACTTTGAGCCAATTTTTTCAAAAAAATTTTCAGGTGATAAGCCATTGAGATCTTTAACCACCCTGTTGTAATCCATAATATGCAACTGACTGGCAGGGAAAAGAGTTGTAAGAAAATAGCCGGCTTCTTCATGGTTGGGTAATTCCTGCTTCACTTTTGCAGCAGAAGCTGCACGATGATGGCCGTCAGCTATATAGGTGCAGGGAACTTGTTTCTTAAATATATCAGTAATTGTGTCAATCTTCTCCTGGTCACTTATTACCCAAACAGAATGCTGCACGTTATCCTCTGCAATAAAATCATATATTGGTGTTTTTGATGCTTTCCAATTTTCCAGGATTTCGTCTATCCCCGGAACGTCTCTGTAGGCGAGAAATACATTACCGGTTTGCGCGCCTGTTGCTTTTATGTGGGCAATACGATCCCGTTCTTTTTCCGGCCTGGTAAATTCATGTTTTTTTATTAATCCCCTTTCATAATCACTTAAGGAACTACAGCACACCAAGCCGCTCTGGATTCTGCCATTCATTACCAATTGATAAATATAATAACAAGGCTTGCTTTCCCGGAAAAGTACCGGCCGGCTGATAAATGCATCAAGATTTTCTTTGGCTTTCTGGTAAACTTCTTTGCTGTGAATATCAATTTTTGAAGGAAGATCAATTTCGCTTTTGGTAATGTGAAGGAACGAATATGGATTTCCTTCCGCTTCCACCTTAGCTTCCTTGCTGTTCAGCACATCATAAGGACGTGATGCTACAAGTTTGGCAAATTGAGCCTCTGGCCTAAGAGCTTTAAAGGGTAAGATTGAGATCATGTATTAATTAATTGTGGCCCTATGGCTTTTTTCTATTCGTTAGGCTGGCAAATATAAACAATCAGGAAAGATTTTTATATGATACCCTTGAATTTTAGATTATTTCTAAAAGGCCAATAAAAAATTTTGCAAAATTCTTTTTTATTCCTAGGATGTTATCCAAACTAAGATTGAATAATCTAAAGATTGTTTTTTTCAAATTCAATCATCACATCCGTAAGGTATTGAACACTGCTTAAGGGTAACGCATTATACATCGATGCTCTGAAACCACCAACTGACCGGTGTCCTTTTATTCCATAAATATTATGTTTTTCGGCAAATTCAAGGAATTGTTTTTCGAGTGCCGGTTCATTCATCACAAAACATGCATTCATGGTACTCCGGTCTTCGTTTGAGGCTGTTGATTTAAAGAGAGCGCTTTTATCTATGGTTTCATACATCAACTGTGCCTTCTGATTATTTATTTTTTCAATGGCGCTAATTCCTCCGCTATCCTTCAGCCATTTTAGTGTAAGCATAGAGACATAAACTGCAAAAACCGGAGGCGTGTTGAGCATACTTCCTTCCTTAATATGATTGCGATAATCCATGATGGTTGGTATTGGCCGTTTTACTTTACCCAATATATTTTTGTTTACAACCACCAGGTTTATACCTGCTGGGCCCATATTCTTTTGGGCGCCAGCATATATCAGTCCGAAAGAATTAAAATCCCTTTGCCTGCTGAAAATATCGCTACACATGTCAGCTACGAGTGGCATACTTACATCAGGTATGGTTTTCCATTGAGTTCCATAAATAGTATTGTTGGTTGTAATATGAAAATAGGTAGCATCATTTGGTACTGCAAAATCTTTAGGAATAAAATTGTAATTCGATTCTTTGGAACTGCATACAACATCAACATTTCCGAATAGCTTAGCTTCTTTCAAAGCTTTTGAACTCCATACACCGGTATCAGCATAAGCGGCTGTTTCTTTCTCATTAAGCAGGTTCATAGGTACCTGCATAAACTGGGTGGAAGCTCCTCCATGCAAAAAAAAAACTTCATGATCAGCATCCAGTTGCATTAATTCTTTCACCAAATTAATAGCCTCATCCATTATTGCCTGAAACTCCTTTGTGCGATGACCCATTTCGAGGATAGATAAACCGGAATCATTATAATTCAGCACGGCTCTTGAAGCCTGCTCAAATACCACTTTTGGCAGCACGGAGGGCCCCGCATTGAAATTATGAACCTTTTCCTTCTTATTCAATATTTCCTGTTTTGCAACGCTCATCAATAAAAATTTTGTGCAAATGTAAGATATTTAAATGCCGGGCTTAATAGCTATCTTCCGTTCTTCCTTTAATGATATTTTTTCCCAATTCATCATTCAATTCTTCAAAATCTTTCAGCTCATTTTCTGAAAATGATTGATGAGCTATTTCTGTAAGATCAGGTTGAGGGTCATCTTCCCAAGCTGTAAACCATAAAGAAGCAATGGCAAAAATAGCCTTCCGCATTTTCCTCTCCCCCATTCCATGTAATTTATTGTTATAAGCAATCGTATATTCAGACGAATATTGCAGCGTAATTACGTAATTTCTATTTTCGAAAGCATACTTCTTATCACCCGGGAACTTAATGGATAATTCTTTTTTAAAAGCCAATACAAAATCTGCTTCCCAGCCACTTTCCATTACAATATTGCAGACAAACGTTTCGGGATTTTGAATATAAGGCGCCTTTCCGGTAAAGGAATCAAATTGCTTGTCTGCCAGCAATTCGGGAATACGGCTTGCCCATAATCCATGAATTCCCAATTGGCCGGTAAGTTGCCCGTTAGGTTAGTGCTTGCATGAAGCGGCACATGAGCATCGGCAATATAATGTCCAAAGTCAGTACTGTTCTTCATTATCGGAGCAAAATATTTTTCTTTGAATGCCCTGATAAGTCTTTTTTGCATTACCTGGATATGCCATGATACAATACCATAAGCCAATAAAGAATCTTCGCCAAATTTTTCAATCGCATCATTCCATTTATGAGGCAATTCAGCGTAAGGATATCTTCCGAAGTGATCAATATCTATAAAATGCCTTGGCCCTCCTGCAGCAACAGCATACCTTCTCTTGTCAGGGCCCTCCGCATGTTCAGTTAAGAAATCGATATTTGGTTTATACAAGACCAGCATTTGAGGCGGAAGTAAGAATACGGCGAGGTAGTTTATTTTTTTATGAATATAAAAACCTCAGCAAAAACTTTTGGTTGCTATAGAAATGAGCGTTATGAAAAGAATAAATTTTTTCAATTACCGCGTGATTTAGTCTTTAATCAAATCAGCTAACGGATCAGGCCTGGATTCGCTTCCTGCTGTTTCAGTTACTCCGCCACTAACAGCAAACTTCATTGATTGCGTAGCGCCAATATTAGGAATCTGCCTCACCCTTTCTTTGGGAATAATATAAACATTTCCTGCGACAGAGTAAGCCATAGGCAGGTACACCGCGACATAGTCTTTCATCCCAAAGCTGGTCATATCTTCCTGCGTTATAAAACCAACCCGCCATACATCTTTGTCATCGACATTGGCCAGTACATTATTTGTAAATTTCTTTTTATTGCCGGCAAAGGCTTCAAAAAAATCCCTGATAAAAGAATAAAACAATTTTATCCCGGGAGTTCTTTCAAGAAATTTATCCAGGACGGACAAAATACGACCCATTACAAAGAAGGAACTTAGGTAGCCGGTAACTATAATAAAACATACAATGAGCACGAACCCAAGACCGGGAATGTTGATTGCCGGCCTGAGTATGCTGTCAATCCTGTCAAAGATTTCATAAATGAAATATATGGTTATGGATACAGGCCCTAATATCAATAATCCCTGCAAAAAATACTGGATGATTCTTTGGTAACTAGCAGACTTCTTCATGTCAAAAATTTTAAATTAAAGATAAGTTTTGTACCGCTCATCATGAAAATTCAAGTATTAGTGTAAAATTAATCATGGAAACTTAGGCAACACAAAAAGTTTCCATAGTTTTGCCGCCCGATGGAAATAAAAGAAAGAATAAAACTGAAGGCGGATGAATTATTCAGGAGGTTCGGCATCAGGTCTGTTACTATGGATGATATTGCCAACCAACTTGGAGTTTCCAAAAAAACGATTTATCATTCTTTTTCTGATAAAAATGAACTGGTTGATGAAGTGGTCACAGATATTCTTGCTTATAATAAAGACTGTTGCAGGAATTATAAAGAAAAATCTCAAAATGCCATACATGAAGTATACATGGCTATGGAATTGCTCCAGGTAATGTTTGATAATATGAACCCGGTTATTTTGTATGATATAGAAAGAAACCATCCGGCTTCATACAAAAGATTTGAAGATTATAAATACAAATTCCTGTTTGACCTGGTAAAACAAAATATAGAAAGAGGTAAGAAAGAAAAATTATACAGGCCGGAAATAGACCCGGATGTAATTGCAAAAATCAGGCTGGAAACCATGATGATGCCTTTCAATGAACGTTTGTTTCCAAAAAATAAATTTTCACTTGGCTTGCTTCAGCAGCAGTTAATTGAATATTTTTTGTTTGGCATCGCCAGCCTGAAGGGTTATAAACTCATATTAAAGTACCAAAAAGAAAGAATAGGTATTGAAAATACCAGTAAAACTGCAGTATAATGAAAACGAAAAGAATTATAGAATTTATAGGAATCATTTTGTTCCTGTGGCAAGGCAATTCTGTCATTGCACAACGAACTGACTCTACAACTATTTTCAGGTTTAGCGCCAAAGCGGCTGTGGATTATGCTTTGCAAAATACGGTACAGGTAAAAAATGCTTTGCTGGATATTGAATATCAAAAACAAAGTAATAAAGAGGTGACTGCAATGGCCCTGCCTCAATTATCAGGAAATATTAATGTTACTGATTATTTATCCATTCCTACAACATTGATCCCGGCTGAATTTTTCAATGGCCCACCCGGTACATTTATACCTGTTAAGTTTGGAACAAAGTACAGCGGATCCTATGGCGGCACATTACAGCAAATCTTATTTGACGGACAGGTATTTGTAGGATTGCAGGCGAGAAAGGCTTCGATTGATTTTCAAACTAAGAATGCCGAAATCACTAAGGAACAGATAAAGGCTAATGTTTATAAAATTTATTATCAGTTGGCAGTTGGAAAAAGACAGATTGGAACATTAAATGCGAATATTGAGAATTATGAAAAACTATTACATGATACAAAAGAAATATACAGGAATGGTTTCGCTGAAAAACTGGATGTAGATAAAGTGCAGGTGCAACTTATAAATCTTCAAACCCAAAAACTTAAATCACAAAATCTTATCGATGCAGGAGTTTCGGGATTGAAATTTTTAATGAATATACCGCAAAAAGATAGCCTGATTTTTACAGATACTTTATCGGATGAAGAAATAAAATCAACTATCCTCGATGAAAATTATAATTATGAAGACAGGAAAGATTTTCAATTACTGGATATTCAGACTCATTTGCAGCAATACAATATAAAGAGATATCAATTGAGTAAAATTCCCACGCTGACCTTCTCTGCAAATATCAGCCAGAATGCCCAGCGTGAAACGTTTGATTTCTTCAAAGGAGGCCAGCCATTTTTCACAACATCGTATATAGGACTACAAATTAATGTTCCTATTTATAAGGGGGGTTACACCAATGCAAAGATTGGCGAAGCGAGAATAGACCTCAGGAAAACCCAAAATACTATTGAACAATTAAAAGAATCAATTGATAACGATGTGGCCCAGTCAAGGATCAATATGAAATCGGCCATCCTTACTATGGATAGCCAGAAAAAAAATATAGAACTGGCAGAGCAGGTGTACAATACCACCAAATTAAAATTTGAGCAAGGCCTTGGCAGCAACCAGGAAATTAGCCAGGCGCAAACCGATTTGGTAACTGCTCAAAACAATTATTACAGCTCGCTGTATGATGCTATCATCGCTAAAATTGATTACCTGCAGGCGGCAGGAAAATTATAAATTATTAAATTTTTTACTACTTAATGTACCAAACCATGCAAAAAATAACTAAAGTTGGCTTGCTGATTATCCTTATGACAGTAGCTTCTTCATGCGGTGATACTTCAAACAAGGATGGAGATCTTGATAAGAAAAAAACAGAATTAGGAAAACTACAATCGGAGAGAGGCAAACTGGACGAAAAGATCACAGCTCTGGAAAAAGACATTTCCAAATTGGACACCAGCATCGGCACAGGGCAAAAGCCAAAACTGGTAGCGCTTACCACGGTATCCGATCAGGAATTCAACCATTATATCGAACTCCAGGGGAGTGTAGATAATAAGAGCATCTCTTACATAACTCCCACAGGCCAACCAGGACAAGTAAAGGGTATTTATGTGAAACAAGGTGATCCTGTGAAAAAAGCGCAACTCATTTTGAAATTGGATGATGCTGTTGCAGCGCAAAATTTGGCGGCTGCAAAGCAACAATTAGGAAGTGTTCAGGCACAGTTGTCGCTAGCGCAATCTTTGTATGAAAGGCAAAAAAATCTGTGGGATCAGCATATCGGTACCGAAGTACAATTACTGCAGGATAAAACCAATGTGGAAGCCTTACAAAGCCAGTTGAAGACCCTACAGGCCAATGTGAATTTGGCTGAGGTTTCATTGAACCAGACAAATGTTTACAGTGACGTAAACGGGACTGTCGACGATATAACTGCTCATGCAGGTGAAACGTTCAACGGGAATCCCGCCACAGGTGGGTATGTTAAAATAGTAAATAATGCAGGTCTAAAAATCAGTGTAACAATTCCTGAAAATTATGCCGGTAAAGTAGCCAAAGGATCAACGGTTGATGTAAATATTCCAGATATCAGCCAATCATTTGCAGGAACCATTTCGTTTCTCAGCGAATCAATCGGCGCTACTAACAGGGGTTTCACTGCTGAAATAAAAGTGCCTGCCGGATTGAAAGTGAGAGCCAACCAGGTAGCCCAAGTGAAAATTTTGGATTACTCCGTACCAAGTACTGTTGTGATAAATGTAAATACATTACAAACAGATGAAGCAGGAAAATTTGTATTGGTTGCAGAGAAACAGGGTGGTAATTTGATTGCAAAAAAACGTGTTGTACAGATAGGCCAGACATACGGTGACCAGGTAGAAATAAAAGATGGTCTGAAACCCGGCGACCAGCTTATTACAGGAGGTTACCAGTCTACATTTGACGGTCAGCCCATTACCACTTCAAATACAGGTATATAATTGCATCACTGCTTAGCAGCATAAAAATATTTTATGAGTGTATTGGAAAATTTAACTGAAAAATTTAAGGAGTTTAAACCGACAAGCTGGTCGATTCGTAATAAGACTTCAATCTACCTTGCAATTGTCTTTATTTCACTATGGGGAATAAAAGAATTTGTTACCCTGCCGAAGGAACGTTTTCCTGATATTTCGATACCCTATATTTATATACAAACTCCTTATGTCGGTAATTCTCCGAGAGACGTAGAAAATCTTGTAACAAAACCAATCGAAAAACAATTAAAAGGAATTACCGGTGCCAAGATTGATAAGATCACCAGTACATCGGTACAGGATTATTCAGCTATCCTGGTTCAGTATTCAACTGATGTAGATAAAGACGTTGCATTACAAAAAACGAAAGACGCAGTAGATAGGTCCAAAACAGATCTGCCAACTGACCTTACGCAGCAGCCCAATGTAATGGAAATAAACTTCAGCGAATTTCCCATCATGTATGTGAACCTGAGCGGTGATTATGACATGATCAAGTTGAAAAAATTTGCTGATGATGCAAAAGATGAATTGGAAGATATACCAGAGATCACCAGGGTAGATATTGTAGGTGCACCGGAGCGTGAGTTCCAGGTAAATGTAGATAACTATAAAATGCAAAGCGCCGGCGTCACATTTTATGACATAGATCAGGCGATAAAAAAGGAAAATCTGGATATGTCAGGAGGACTGCTGGAAGTGGGGAATATGAAACGAAACCTCCAATTGAAAGGACAATTCAAAACGGCTGATGATATTAAACAGATTATAGTGCGTGGTACAGCAAACGGCACTCCGATTTATTTAAAAGATATCGCTAATATAAAAGATACGGTGAAAGATGCAGAAAGCTATGCACGACTCAATGGTAAGAATGTTGTTACCTTAAACATCATAAAAAGAGAGGGTGAAAATCTGATTGCAACTTCTGATAAAGTAAAGGAGGCGATTGAAAAGATGCGCGGCAATATTTTGCCGGAAAATCTTAATGTAGTAATCACCGGCGATCAAAGTACCTCTACACGTACCTCGTTTAATGACCTGGTAAATTCGATTGTGATCGGTTTCTTACTTGTGCTGCTGATTCTCATGTTTTTCATGGGGGTTACCAATGCATTCTTCGTTGCGCTATCGGTTCCCTTAAGCATGTTCGTTGCATTTTTATTTTTGCCGGCGGCCAAACTGATCATTGGTACTGATGTCACCTTAAACTTCATGGTATTGTTTGCTTTGTTGTTTGGTTTGGGAATTATTGTGGACGATGCCATAGTGGTGATTGAAAATACCCATCGCATATTTACTCAATATAAAGGACGAATTAATTCAATAACAGCAGCGAAAATGGCGGCGGGAGAAGTATTTGTTCCTGTACTTTCTGGTACGCTTACTACCCTGGCTCCCTTTTTCCCGCTGCTCTTCTGGCCGGGAATTATAGGTAAGTTCATGGTTTACCTGCCAACAATGCTCATCTTTACCCTGGCATCATCGTTGATTGTTGCATTCATCATGAACCCGGTATTTGCCGTCGATTTCATGAACCATCCTGAAGATCCGACGGTAAAAAGAAAATCGGACGTATTTAAAAGCAAAGCATTTTTGATTTCGCTGATTGCCGGTATTTTATTTGACCTTTTGAAACTACCGTTTCTTGGAAACCTGCTGATCTTTTTTTCAATATTGGTTGTACTAAACCGGTATGTATTTGACGGACTGATTCACAAATTCCAGGAAAAAATATTACCCGCTATTATGCGTCGTTACGAACAGTCACTTCGGTGGGCGCTTGCCGGCTGGCGACCAGTATATCTTTTATTGGGAACATTTGGACTATTGATAATTTCAATCGTACTCGTCAAGTTAAGAAATGTTCCCGTTGGGTTATTTCCAAAAGGCGACCCCAATTTTATTTATGTATACCTGAAAATGCCGGTTGGTACCAGTGTCGATTATACAGACTCAGTTACAAAAACGCTGGAGACAAAAGTGATGCATATTTTAAACGGCCCAGGCAAAAAGCCGAATCCAATTGTAGAAAGCGTTATTTCCAACGTGGCAATCGGGGCATCGGATCCTAACAGTAACGATCGCAGTACTGAGCCAAACCTTGGAAGAGTTCAGGTTTCCTTTGTTGAATATGCAAAAAGAAATGGTGTACCCACTGCTCCTTACCTGGATTCAATCAGAGCGGCAGTAAAGGGAATACCT
>OCZU010000580.1_pt1 | contig 25053 bp, 25 predicted proteins | sample 1539001 | NCBI WGS metagenome assembly OCZU01 (sample SAMEA3539306, study PRJEB22396) | soil metagenome | biome: tundra; feature: field; material: soil | place: USA | collected 2010-05 | depth 0.15 m | reverse complement strand
AGGCTGCGGCGCGACGCGTATCGCTGCGTCGCCATGGCCGGCGCCGATGAGGGGACTGCGGTGACCGCCGTCGCCGCGGCGCTGCTGATCGCCGATCTGCTCAGGTTCGACCTGGACACGGCCCTGGTTCGGGTTCGCCAGTCCCTGCTCGAGGACGCACCCATGGCGCTGCTCGACCGGCTTCGCGTGGTCGACGCCGGCCCTCCGCTGGACGTCTCCGACCCGGACCCGGGCCTCACCCTGCAGCGCGCGATCTGCGCGCTGGCCACTGCGAATCCGTTCGACGACGTGCTCGCCGCCGCGGCATCCGGGACGGCGGTCGCCGCCAGCCTCGCGGGCGCCTTCGTTGGGGCTCGCGACGGCCTCGCCGCTGTGGCGCGGGTCGATCGCGACCACCTTCCCCACGCCGATCGTGCGCTGAGCGTGGCCCATCGCCTCGCCGATGCAGCGGTGGCGGCGCTGCCCGCAACCTCAGGGAGCCCTCAGGCCGGCTGAGCCTCCTGACGCCCCGGTCCAGAAATGGCCTGAGGCCTCGGCCTACCCCCGGGCGCTCACGATCGGCACCGGGCATCGATCGCTTTAGTCGATTGAACCCATCGTTCCCATCCCAGTAGACGCGGCAATCGGGCGTCTGCATACTTTGGCGGGGCTGGTGCGTTGGCACCGGAAAGAGAGGTTGGGTCCCACATCGTGGGGTTCATCGGGGGGTTGACATGATTCAGGCGAGGGTAACTTCGCGATCTCAACGACGCTTCCGTGCGCTTGGCACGGCTGCGGCGCTCATCGGGTCTCTGGTGGTGACCGGCGTGCTCGCCCGACCCGTGAAGGCGGCGACCGGGGATATTTCCGAGTTCACGACGCCGACGGCAAACAGCGGGCCCCAGAACATCGCTGTGGGCTCCGACGGCAACATCTGGTTCACCGAGCAGACCGCCGGCAACATCGGCCGGATCCTGCCGGGAGCGCCGAACACGATCACGGAGTTCCCGGTCCCCACGGGCGTGACGAGTCTGCCGAACGGCATCGCTCTGGGGCCGGACGGCAATATCTGGTTCACCGAGTTCGGGGCCGGCAAGATTGGCAAGATCACGCCGAGCGGGACCATCACCGAGTACACGGTGACTGCCGGGGCATCCAGCGGGCCGCGCAACATCGCGCCAGGACCGGACGGCGCCATGTGGTTCACGGAGTACAACGCCAACAACCTGGGCCGTATCACCACGTCGGGCGTGGTCACCGAGTACCCGGTCGCCGCGAAGAGCAACCCGCGAGGAATCATCGCGGGCCTGGACGGCAACGTGTGGTTCACCGAGTACATGGCGAACCAGGTCGGGTACATCAACCCGACCTCGCTGGCAATCACCTTGTTCCCGGTAACGACGGCGGGCAGCGGCCCGAGGAGCATCGACGTCGGTCCCGACGGCAACCTCTGGTTCACCGAGAACAACAAGGCACAGGTCGGCCGGGTCACACCCTCGGGGACGATCACCGAGTTCGCGACACCGACGCTGGGCAGCGTCCCCGCGCGGATGACCGCCGGCCCGGACGGGAACATGTGGTTCAGCGAGAACCAGGGCAACAAGATCGCCCAGATCCTTCCGGCGTCACCGAACACGATCACCGAGTTCCCGATTACCACTGCGAACAGCGCGCCCGTCGGCATCATCACCGGGCCGGATCACAACATCTGGTTCGCCGAGAACGGCGCCGCGAAGATCGGCCGGCTGGCGGTGGTCCTGCCGACGCAGACGCTGCTCGGCTCCTCCAGCAACCCGTCGCAATCCGGAAACGCGATCACACTCACCGCGACCATCACTCCCGCATCGGCGACCGGCACGGTCACCTTCCTTGACGGCTCCACAAGCATTGGCGCAGGGACCGTGTCGTCCGGAACCGCCGCGCTGGTGACCTCGGCGCTCGCCGACGGTAGTCACAGCCTCACCGCGGTCTACGGCGGTGACGCGTTCAACACGACCAGCACCTCGACAGCGGTCGACCAGGTGGTGCAGGCGGTCAGCGCCACCGGTCTGCTTTCCAACGACAACCCGGCCACGTCCGGCGACTCCGTCACGTTCACCGCGACCGTCACCCCGTCGACCGCGACCGGTACGGTCACCTTCGACGACGGCGCGACGAGCATCGGCAGCGCGCCGTTGGGCGGTGGCGTCGCAACCCTCGAAACGTCGGCGCTGGCGCCGGGGACTCACTCCATCACCGCCGCATACGCCGGTGACACCGACGACACGAGCAGCACCTCCTCGCCGGTTTCGCAGGTGGTGAACCAGCTCACCTCCACCACCGGCGTCGTTTCCAACAACAATCCGTCACAGAACGGGCAATCGGTCCAGTTCACGGCGACGGTGACCCCTTCCACGGCAACTGGAACCGTCACCTTCTTCGACGGAGTTACAAGCCTCGGTACGGGAACGCTGAGCTCGGGCACGGCCACGCTCACCACGTCGTCACTGACGGTCGGGCCACACAGCATCACGGACGTTTACGCCGGCGATACCGATGACGCGGGGAGCATCTCGACAGCCCTGAGCCAGGCCGTCACGCCGGGCAACACGACAATCGTCGTGGCGTCCGGCGAGAATCCGTCAACGTTCGGTGACTCCATCACCTTCACCGCGACCGTGGCGCCGTCGACCGCCACCGGCACCGTGACCTTCTTCGACGGGGTCACCAGCCTCGGCACGGGCACACTGAGCTCAGGCACGGCAACGCTGACCACGTCGTTGTTGAGCGGAGGCTCGCACAGCATCTCGGCGGTGTATGGCGGCGACATCAGTGACGACGGCAGCAGCTCCAGCACCCTGGCGCAGGTCGTCAACCCGCTGACGACGACGACCGGCGTCGGGTCCGGCAAGAACCCGTCGACATTCGGCGATTCGGTGACCTTCACCGCCACGGTGTCGCCATCCACGGCGACCGGCACCGTCACCTTCTATGACGGAGTCACCAGCCTCGGCACCGGCACACTCAGCGGAGGCACCGCAGCGCTCAGTACCGCCGCGCTGGGTGGTGGCGATCACGACATCACCGCCGCCTACGGCGGTGACACCAACGATGCCACGAGCACATCGACCGAAGTCGTCCAGCACGTCAACACGCTGACCACGACCACCGGTGTCGCCTCGGGCCTCAACCCGTCACAGGATGGTCAGTCGGTCACCTTCACCGCAACCGTCTCGCCGTCGACGGCGACCGGATCGGTGACGTTCTACGCCGGCGTCACGAGCATCGGTACGGGCACGTTGAGCTCGGGTACGGCCACGCTCGCAACCAGCGCCCTGAGCGTTGGCAGCCACAGCATCACCGCCGCATATGGCAGCGACATCGATGACGCCACGAGCGCGTCCGGCATTCTCACCCAGGTCGTGCAGGCGGTCTCCACGACCGGTCTCGGGTCGTCGGTGAATCCCTCCCAGTTCGCGCAGTCGGTGACACTCACTGCGACCGTCACCCCGTCGACGGCGACGGGCACGGTGACCTTCTTCAACGGCGCCACCAGCCTTGGGTCCGGGACGCTCAGCGCCGGAACAGCCACCCTGGGCACGACGGCGCTCCCGGTCGGCACGGACGACATCAGCGTGGTGTATGGCGGCGATGCCGGCAACACGAGCAGCACCTCCACAGTGCTCGCGCAGGTGGTCGATGCGGACACCAGCGGCACCGTGGTCAACTCCTCGGTCAACCCGTCGGCCACGGGTCAGTCGGTGACCTTCACCGCAACGGTGACGCCGTCGACGGTGACTGGGACCATCACGTTCAAGGACGGCACGGCGAGCCTTGCGACGGAGCGGGTCACCGCGGGCGTCGGCACCCTCACCACAACGACCATGGCTTCCGGCAGCCATAGCATCACGGCCGTCTACAGCGGTGACACCGACGACCTGGGCAACACCTCGCCGCCAATGACGCAGATCGTCGGCAGCAACTCGACCACCACCTCACTCACGTCATCGGCGAATCCTGCAAAGGTCGGCACCAAGATCACCTTCACGGCCACGGTGACACCGTCCTCAGCCACCGGCAAGGTGACGTTCAAGGACGGGACCACAAAGCTCGGCACCGCGACTCTCAAGAAGGGCGTCGCAATCTTCAGCACCACCACGCTCGCGATCGGGACCCACCAGATCACCGCAACCTACGCAGGCGACAGCACGCATCCGGGGAGCAAGTCGGCGCGGCTCGCGCAGACGGTTGCGAAGAAGGCGACGGTGGTCGTGAACCCCGGGCACTCGCAGCCCAATGGCACCGGCGGAGCAGCGTCCGTCGACCCCCTCCTCCGGCGGATCGAAGACCGGAGCTTGTAGTGATGCGAAAGCGAGAGCCTGGCATGACGCCGCTCAACGATCCAATCCGTGCAATGGGCGCGCGTCCACGCCTGACGCCGGCGGGGCCTGACCAATCTCGGGTCACGCTTGATCAACTCCGAGTCTTTGCGGCAGTCGCCGACCGCGAACACATCACCGGTGCGGCAAAGGCGCTGCACATGTCTCAGGGCTCGGTGAGTGGTCTGGTCCACCGGCTCGAGGCGACCCTTGGCCTGCCGCTCTTTCAGCGCGTCGGTCGCAATGTGCGACTCACCGACGTTGGTGAGTCGTTGCGCCGTCTTGCCGGTCGCGTTCTCGACGAAGTCGCTGAGATCGAGGACCTGAGCGCGGGCTACCATGCGGTTGAGCGCGGCGAGATCATCCTGGCCGCCGGCCGCGTGATGGGAGCACATCGGCTCGCACGTTGGGTCGCGCCGTTCGCGCGCGCCCATCCGCACCTGACGGTGAGGATCAGCCTCGCGCCAATGCACACACTGGTCGAGATGCTCCTGGGTGGCACTGCGGACGTGGTCATGCTCGGGTCGCTGGTCAAAGCTCCTGAGATCGAGAGCATCATTCTCGAGCGGACGGACATGGTGCTCCTCGTGTCTGGTGAGCATCCGCTGGCGACGACAGCGAACCCCTTGAGCGCGCTCGCCGGCTACCGATACCTTGCGCACGAGGCGGGGACGGCCACCGAGCCGCGTGCCACCGAAGCGCTCGCCGGAGCGGCCGACGCATCGATGACGGTGGAGCTCGAGGAGGGCGCTCTCCACGCGGCTCTGCTGGCCGGGCTGGGATTCGCCATGATGCCTCGCTCCGTCGTCCTCGACGACATCCAGTCAGGGCGACTGGTCGCGCTGCCGCGACCGGGTCGCCGCGTCGTGCAGGTGTTCAGCGCGGCACGGCGTCGCGGCACCCCGACGCCGGCGCAGCAGGCGTTCTGGGATCACTTGAAGGGCCTCGCGGCGCCGCGCGTCGCGTTGGTGGAGGGTGACCCTCCGAACTCTGCGGAATCATCGTCTGATCCGAATGAAATCATCTCAAAAATCGCGTAGACAGCTGGCTCGGAGCCCGCACATACTAAAAGCACCGATCCGGAGCGCCTCGAGGAAAAGCGAGGGGGGCGACGCTGCGGCACCGTTTACAGGGTTCTCGAGGGGGGTGGTAGAGATGCGTTACACGTACTCCACAGGCAAATGGCTCTGATGGCGGTCGCCGTCGATCCGGAAGTTTCGACCGCGGAGGTCGCGGCTCAGCTCGAGGACGTGACGAAGGTTTTCGGCACCGGCGCGCAGGCGGTTCTCGCCGTCGACGGGCTCAACCTCGAGGTCTACCGCGGCGAGCTCGTCTGCCTCCTCGGCGCCTCGGGCTGCGGCAAATCCACGCTGCTCAACCTCATCGCCGGCCTCGAGCGCACGACCCGCGGGCGGGTCGTGGTTCCGGCAGCCAGCACGACGCTGATGTTCCAGGAGTCGGCGCTCTTTCCGTGGCTCACCGTGGAGGGCAACGTCGCCATGCCGCTGCGTCTCCAGAGAAAAAACCGGGATGATCGCGCCTCGGAGGTTCGCCGACTCCTCGACTTGGTGCGTCTCGAGAAGTTCGGCCGTCACCGCCCGCATCAACTCTCCGGCGGCATGCGCCAGCGGGTGGCGCTCGCTCGCGCCCTTGCCCAGCACAGCGAGATCCTGCTGATGGACGAGCCCTTCGGCGCCGTCGATGCGATCACTCGAGATCTGCTTCACGAGGACCTGCTTCGCGTCCGAGCCGAGACTGGCGTGACGATCGTGTTCGTCACCCACAGCGTTCGAGAGGCATCGCGGCTCGGCGACCGGATCGTGGTGCTGAGCTCACGCCCCGGGCGGGTGCTCGAAGAGTTCTCGATTGACGGCGACGGGACGCCTGCCGGCAACGAATTGGCCGCCCCCGACATCGTCCCTCGCATCACCGAGGTGCTGCGCTCGGAGATAGGACGCCATGGCCGTAGCTAACGCCGCACTGTCGAATGTGGGCGAGGGGCTCGACCGCCTCGAGCTGCCTGTATCAGCGCGGACGCCGCGACTCCGCCGCCTCGCCGCCGTCGCGTTTCCAAAGCTCGCGGCGATCGGCTTCCTGCTGGGGGTCTGGCAACTCGTCTTCGTGCTGCGCATCAAACCCGTCTACGTGATCCCGAGTCCCGGCCAGGTTTGGGCAAGTCTTGGCTATTACTGGCAGCAGGGGAGCGTCACCGGGGCCATCTGGACAAGTATCACGCGCGCCGCATTCGGCTACGTGCTCTCGGTCGCGATCGGCACGCCACTGGGACTGCTCATGGCCCGGGTCCCTGTCGTCCGGCTCGCCATCGGTTCGACGATCTCGGCGCTGCAGTCCCTCCCGTCGGTGGCCTGGGTGCCACTTGGGCTTGTGGTATTCGGGCCCAACGATGTGACGATCTACTTCGTTGTCATCATGGGCGCGTTTCCGTCGATCGTGAACGGCATGGCGCACGCGGTGGACCAGATCCCGCCGGTGCTGCTCCGGGCGGCCAGAACGATGGGCATGCGCGGTCTGCGCCTGTGGTGGTACGCGGTCATTCCCGCGGCGATGCCCGGCTACGTGGCGGGTCTGCGTCAGGCGTGGTCGTTCTCCTGGCGTTCGCTCATGGCCGCAGAGCTGATCACCCGAAGCTCGGACCTCGGGCTCGGCCTGGGGCAGCTCCTCGATTTCGGCCGAGAGTTGCCCAACATGAGCGTTGTCATCATGGCAATCCTGCTCATTCTCGTCGTGGGCATCGCGGTTGATTCACTGCTCTTCACGCCGCTCGATCGCGCCGTTCGCGAGCGCCGGGGACTGATCGCCGACGCCTGACCGGCGCCCTTCCGCGGCTAGCGGATGAATCGCATTAGCCGATTGGTTTTATATGATGATTCCCTCTAGACGAACCATTTATCGATCCGCATACTAAGACGAGGGCGCCGCGAATGTTGCGGCGCGAGAGAAATGAGGGAACACGAGGGGGACATTTGCAATGTATGAGTTGCGCGCATCCAAAAAGATCATCACCCTGCCGCTCGCGGTTGGAGCCGGGGTGTCGATGCTCATCACCGGAGGTGGGCCGCTGAACGCGCGTGCGGCCGCCCATTCGATTCAAACGGCCACCGGGACGATCACCGAGTTCACTGTCCCGACGTCGGCAAGCACGCCCAACGGAATCGCCGCCGGAGCGGACGGCAATATCTGGTTCACGGAGTACACGTCGAACACCATCGGCCGCATCACACCGTCGGGCACCATCACCGAATTCCCGGTGACGACGGCGAACTCCGCGCCGCGGCAGATCGCCGCCGGCCCTGACGGGAACCTCTGGTTCACCGAGTTCAGCGCCAACAAGATCGGCAAGATCACGACGTCGGGAACCATCACCGAGTACACGATTCCGACGGCGAACAGCGGACCGCGCGGGATCGTTGCCGGCTCCGACGGCAACGTCTGGTTCACCGAATTCAACTCCGGGAAACTCGGCAAGATCACGACATCGGGAACCGTGACCGAGTACTCGATCCCGACCGCGAACAGCGGACCGCGCGGCATCGAACCCGGCCCTGACGGGAACCTCTGGTTCACCGAGAACACCGGGAGCAAGATCGGCAAGATCACGACCTCCGGAACGATCACCGAGTACACCGCGGGACTCACGGCCAACAGCCAGCCTGCGCGCATCCGCATCGCCCCCAATGGGAACCTCTGGTTCACCGAGAACATCGGGAACAAGATCGGTGAGATCACGACCTCCGGAACGATCACCGAGTTCCCGATCCCGACCTCCGCGAGTGCCCCCGTCGGGATCACGCCATCGGCGGACGGCAGCCTGTGGTTCACCGAGAACAGCGGGAACAACATCGGCGACATCAGCACGTCGGGAACCGTCACGGAGTACCCCGTGCCGACGACGGGCGCAGGGCCTCAGGACATCACGGCAGGGCCCGACGGCAGCCTGTGGTTCACGGAGCAGACCGGCAACCAGATCGGTAAGATCACGCCGGCGCCCGCGAAGCTGATCCTCTCGCTCGACTCCGGATTCACACCGTCAGCTCTCACCGCAGCGGCGCCGGGCGCCAGCGTCGAGTGGCTGTTCGTCGGCGCGGAGTCGCACGGCGTCACCGACGCAACGAAGCTCAAGCTCTTTGCGTCTGCAGCCCACCTTGCGGGCACCTCGTACTCCTTCGTATACAGCGGCGCCGGCGCCTTCAAGTACAAGGACTCCCTGCACGCAACGCTGGCGGGCAGCGTGTCGGTACCGGTGACCGCGAGCCCGACAACGGGCACCACCTCGACGCCCTTCACGATCACGTTCGGCACGGCGACGGCGCCGGCCGGCTACGTCTTCGACCTCGAGGTCAAAGCAGCCGGCTCCACGAAGTTCGTGCTCCTGAAGAACGGCGTCACGACCGGAGGCACCGTCTACACGGCGACCAAGATCGGGAAGTACCAGTTCAAGGCGCGCCTGCGTAAGTCGGGCTCGACGACGCTGGCTTCGCCGTACTCGGCCACGACCACGATCACGGTTACGTAAACCGTAATCGGTTCAACCAGAGGGGAGAGGATCACCATGGAAAAAGCAACACGACGTGCCTCGTGGAGGCATCGAGTCATCACGGCGCTGACCGGGCTCGGCATGCTCGGCGGTCTCGCGGCCTGCGCCTCGGGCGCAGCCGCGGGGCCCGGCGGCGCCACGAGCGGCCCCGTAACCCTGCAACTGGGTTACCTGGCCAACCTCACCCATGCGCCGGCGCTCATCGGAGTCAGCAACGGCTCCTTTCAGAGCGCGCTCGGCCGCAACGTGACGTTGAAGACGCAGGTGTTCGCGGCCGGCCCTGACGCAGTCACGGCGCTGTTCGGGGGGTCGATCGACATGGCGTTCCTGGGGCCGAGCCCGGCTATCAGCGGCTTCATCCAGAGCCAAGGTCAGGCACTCCGGGTCATCAGCGGCGTCGCCGTCGGCGGAGCCGAGCTGGTCGTCCGCCCGGCGGCGAACATCAACAGCGTTGCGGAACTTCGTGGCAAGACCATCGCTACACCGCAGCTGGGCAACACGCAGGACATCGCGCTGCGCGTGTTCCTCGCGAATCACGGTCTGAAAGTGGATCCACAGGGCGGTGGCCCCGTCAAGGTCATCAACGCCGCGAACTCCACGATCATGACGCTGTTTCAGGAGGGGCAGATCGACGGTGCCTGGGTGCCCGAGCCGTACGCGACCAGGCTGGTCGACGAAGACCAGGGCCAGGTGCTGGTCAACGAAGCGTCGCTCTGGCCCAACGGCCAGTTCCCGACCACGGTACTGATCGTATCGACCAGCTTCCTCAACGCCCATCCCACCGTGGTGTCGAATTTCCTCAAGGGGCTGGTCAGCGTGATCAGCTGGACCAACGCGAATACCACGGCGGCGCAGACCGCCGTCAACAGCGCGCTCACCACCTTGGCGTCGAAGCCGCTCTTCGAGAACGTGCTCGTCACCGCCTGGTCGCACCTGCAGTTCTCGGTGGACCCGGTGGCGTCGGCGTGGCAGACGGAGGCCACGCACGTCGTCGGTGCCGGACTCGCGACCAGCGACAGCATCAAAGGGATCTTTGATCTGGGGCCACTCAATCAGATTCTGGCGCAGGAAGGCAAACCGCCGATCAGCGCCGCGGGTCTCGGCTGAGCGGCGATATGAGAGGGGGAATGAGGGAGGAGCGAATGATCGACAGGCGCATCGATTGATCAACGACCAAGGCTGAACTGAACACATAACCAGATTCGATCGGCGCGGCGATGACGACGTTTCGCCGCCTCGACATTCATGAGCGGTCGCACGACCGCACGGAGGAGAACACCCATATGAAGACAGCAATCACGCGGCACGCGCCGCGCAACCTCGGGCTTGGGCTGGGAGCGGCGGCGCTCGCATCCGCAGTGGCGCTGCTGCCTGTCGCAGCGGCGACCACAGGAACGATCACGACCTACGTCATTCCGACCGCCAACAGCCAGGCCAACGGCATCACCAAAGGCCCGGACGGCAACGTCTGGTTCACTGAGTTCAACTCGAGCAAGATCGGCAAGATCACGCCGTCGGGTGTGATCACCGAGTACAACGTGCCGACCGCCAACAGCGGTCCACGCAACATCGCGGTCGGCCCGGACGGCCTTCTCTGGTTCACCGAATTCAACTCGGACAAGATCGCCAAAAGCTCGACTTCGGGTGCGATGACCGAGTACAACGTGCCGACCGCAAACTCGGGACCGCGCGGGATCAGCAAGGGTTCGGACGGCAACATCTGGTTCACCGAGTTCAACACCAACAAGATTGCCAAGATCACGACGGGCGGAACGATCACCGAATTCAACGTGCCGAGTGCGAACTCCGGCCCGCGCAGCATCGACCTCGGCCCGGACGGCAACCTGTGGTTCACCGAGCAGGGCACGAGCAAGGTCGCGAAGATCACCACGTCAGGGGTCATCACCGAGTTCGCGACCCCCACGGCAAACAGCGTACCGGCGCGGATGACGGCCGGCCCTGATGGCAATATGTGGTTCACCGAGAACGGCGCAAGCAAGGTCGGCAAGATCGCACCGAGCAACGGCGCGATCACCGAGTACGCGATCCCCACAGCGTCGGCGTTTCCGGTTGGCATCACCCCGGGCCCAGACGGCAACGTGTGGTTCACGGAGAACACCGGCAACAAGATCGGGCGCGTCACCACCGCCGGCGTCATCACCGAGTTCGCGGTTCCGACCTCCAACAGCGGCCCACAGAACATCACCACCGGCGCTGACGGGAACATCTGGTTCACGGAGCAGAACGCCGGCAATCTTGCGCGCCTTGCGGTCGCGGCCTCCGCGGGCAAGGGATCGAAGGGCGGGACGACAACCACCACTGGAACCGGCGGCACAGGGTTCGGCGGCGCCGACTCCTCGACCGGCTCCAATTCCCTGACCACGCTCCTGGTCGTCGGCGTGGGACTCGCGGCGGCCATCCTCGGGACGGCCGGGGTCACCAGCAGGCGGCGGCGGCGCGCCCGCCCCTGATCATGAGCTCCCCAAATGGTCTGGATGGAGGCACCCCGGATGGGGTGCCTCTGTCCGCTGAGGCAGGGCTCCGCTACTGGCGGCGGAAGATCGCGGCGGCGGTGCTCGTCTTCGTCGCCACGATCAGCGCAGGAGCTCTTCAGATGCCACCGCTTGGCCTCGGGATTTTCCAGAGCGAGGCCAGCGCGGGCGCATTCGCGCAGCCGTATGTCGCCGCGACGACTGCAGTCGCGCCGATCAGCGGGATCGAACCGGCAATCCCCGCTCCGGTGGTGACGCCTTCACCTTCGCCGTCGCCCGCGCTGGTGTGTCCCGCACCGACATACACAAAGCGCCGCGGGGTTCCCAGTCACTGGCCGATCCTCATCCAGATCCCCAGCATCGGCGTTGACGCCCCGGTCGAGCTGGCGGGCGTCGATCGCCACGGCGATATGCAGGTTCCCGTGAATCCCTGCGATGTCGCCTGGTACAAACTCGGGCCCGCGCCCGGGTCAGCCGGCGACGCGGTCATCGACGGCCATCTCGATTGGTGGACCGACGGCCCGGCGGTGTTCTGGAAGCTCGACCGCATCCGCCCCGGCGCCGAGATCGACATCGTCGAGGCGAGCGGTGCAAAGGTGCGGTTCACTGTGACCACGCGGGTCTCACTGCGGCGGACAGACGAGCCGAGCGGGTTGTTCACCACAACAGGGCCGGCGATCCTCACCCTGTACACCTGCGCGGGTGTCTGGGAGCCGGGGGCGGATACGTACAGTCAGCGACTTTTTGTCGACGCAGTTCAGCTGCGCTGAAAGGGGGAATTGTTCATGGATAGCAGGTACTTTCGGAAACGGTCGCTTGCGCGGGAGATCGCCGTGACGCGGAGGCGAATGACGGGCCTGCCCACGCGCATCGGCCTCGCTGCGTTGGCTGTGGCGATGGGATCGGCGCTCGCCGCATGCGGCTCAAGCACCACGACGACAACACCAACGACGTCCACCAGCGCCGCACACAGTGGCACCTTCAATGTCATGGTGAACTTCAGCGGCGCCCAGAACGTTCAGGGATCGTTCACGACCCCCACCGTGGGCGCGACGTGCGCGCAGTACGCAACCAAAGCCTTGGAGTGGACCATCGGTCTCGGACCAGCCGTCGGCAACCCCATACCAATCAACGGCGTGGTCATCAACTTCCTGATCAGCGTGCCGCAGAGCACGTTCCATGGCCAGGGCACGTACTCGGGCAATGTCGTGTCAGGCGTGACGGTCGGCCTCGACACCTTCGCCGGCACTGATTCGACGATGACGATCAAAGGTGACGGTTCTGGGAATGCATCGTTCACCAATTACATAGGCACGACGTCGTCCGCGGACGAGTCCGGGACCGCGACCTGGACGTGCTCAGGGTGAGTCGTCAGCTGCATCGACGCTGTCGGCACAGGTGTCGAGACGCGCCGGTGTCGCCGCCGTCGGGACGCTCCCGCGCGCGAGGCGATCACCCAGACGGGCTGAGCGCCACCGCCTCGGACGTTCGTTCGCGCACCAACACTGCGGCGAGGAGCGCCATCAGTCCGAGGACGCCGCAGACGATCCATGGCGCCCAGCCGAGCGGTGGCTGCCAGAGCGTGTGGCCGATGAAGAACAGCGAGCCACCCTGCACGGCATAGCGATACTCGTTGATCCACCAGAAGGTCGCAAGGCATGCGACAACGCCGACGATGAGAACTTCGGACGCAATCCGCAGAGTCGGCTCGGCACGAGCCGTGGCCGGCGGTGAAGATGCCATCCACCCCGAGAGGATCGGGACGCCGACAAGCAGCGCAATGAACCAGCGTCCCTGGGTCTGTGCGGCGTTGCTCCCAAAGGCCAGAAACGCTGCGACCGCCGCGACACCTCCCGCAGCGGTCACCAGCAACGCCACGAGCTCCCGTCCGGACCGGCGTCTCAGCGCTGACGCAACGCCGAGGAGCACGAGCACGGCAACCATCAGCGCCCACACCCCCGAGATGAGTGGCGACGGGACCGCCTCGCCCCAGCCGAACGTGCTGATCGCGCGAGCGAGGATGAAGTTGATCATCGACGGTGACGCGTTTGCGAGCGTGGCCACCGGCTTTTCGAGTCCGAGGGGTTGGACCGCGAGCTGCCAGCCAAGCGTGACCAACCCGGCGGCAACGCTGACGGCCACAGTCGCGACGGCCAGCCATCCGCCTGAGCGAATTCCGTGCCAGAAAACCCGTCGGCCCCGGAACACGAGCACCGCGATCGTGATGAACAACAACCACGCCGGTCCGGTGGTCCGCGCGACTGCACACACGAGACCGGCGGCGAGTGCGAGCCACCACGCCGCACGTTGGGCCTTCGGCTCGGTCGCTGCAAGCAGGGCCACCCACCACGCGATCGCCGCCGCCGACTCGGCACCGCTGGTGCTGATCGCGGCCATCACCAGCACCGGCGTGGGTGCGATACAGAGGGCGAGCGACGCGATGGACACGGGCCCGGGCCGCGCCCGGAGCGCGACCAGGAATGCCCCCAGCAGCAGCAGCGCGGCCAGCAGGACGAAGGTGAGCCGCCCGAGAAGGAGGGCTGAGATCGTCGAGTCTGCCAGGCGCATCACCAACCCCGCCGGGATGAAGATGAACGGCTGGTAGGTGCCGACGGAGCTCACGATGACCTCGGTCGAGGTCGGAATCGGCGGTTTGCTTCGGTTGAGGCAGGTTGCCAGCGCAACTTCCGCAGTGCAGCCCAGGTAGCGCGGATCCAGCGAGGACGGGATCGTGAAGGCACGCGCTATCAGCGCGAACGAGGGATAGGCGGTCAGGACCCGGTTGAGCGAGGGGACCCAATAGTCCAGCGATCGCGCCTGCTCGGTGCTCACCCTGCTCCCGAGGATGTCCAGCCTGCCCGCGGCGATCGCCTTGACGTACTGGTCCGATTCATCGGACACAGCACCGGCTGGGTTGGCGCCCGCAAAGGAGATCAGGAACAAGGTCACGCCGATCCCGGCAAGGATCGCCCTGCGGTCACTGAGTGTGCGCAACACCTTCAGACGAGGGAACCCGCGACTGCCCGGGTGGTGCACCGCAGCAGTCTAAGGGAGGGTCAGGCTCTAACATCAGGAGCTCATGGAAGCCCCCGCCACTCCTGCGACTGCGCGCAAGATCAGGATCCTCACCGCCAAGGTCGGCCTGGACGGGCACGACCGCGGCGTCAAGGTGATCTCGCGGGCACTCCGGGACGCCGGTGTCGAGGTGATCTACACCGGACTCCACCAGACCCCGGCGATGGTCGTCGAGGCGGCCATACAGGAGGACGTCGACGGCATCGGCATCAGCCTCCTCAGCGGTGCCCACATGACCCTGTTCCCGGAGATCATCCGGCTCCTCAAGGAGCGCGACGCCTCGGACATCGTCGTCTTCGGCGGCGGGATCATCCCCGATGCCGACGTCACGGCACTCGAGAAGCTCGGTGTCGACAAGGTGTTCACCCCCGGAACGTCGCTCGATGAGGCCGTCTCCTACGTCAAGGAGCGATTCGGCGCGGGGGCGGCGGTCTGACCCCCGGGCTGCTCTGCCTCGCCGTGGCGGCTGCGCGCGCGGGGCGTTTCGTGAATGACCCGGGGGACCCGAGAGCACGCGTTGCTCCGCCGCACCCGGCGTTCGCGGCGTTCCGAAAGATGTCGTACATGTGGGTTGACGGCCAGGCCTTCGAGCCGATCGGCGACAGCCTCGACCTCTGGCTGACCTACCTCGCCGGAAACGGTGCACGCCAGGCGTGGATCGATGTCACCGGTGGTGACGAGGTCTGCCGGGTGATCAGGCGTGACGGCGCGGAAACCTGGCGGACTGTGTGGAACGGCGGCATCTTCATGCTCCACGGCGCCGAGGAAACTGGGCCGCCGAGGCACCGTGAGACCGACGTGCCGGGGATGACCAAGCGGCTGCACGATGCGGTCGACGCGGAGGTGGCGGCAGGCGCCGGCGACGTGCGCCGCGCAACCCTGACGCGAGCGCTCGAGATCCTCGACTCCCCCGGCGACGGCGAGGAGGTCTCGGACGTCGCCTGGCCCTACTTCGTCCTCCCGGACGGGAGTCCGGCAGCTTCGAGGCGCCTCATCGCGGCTGCGTCGGCGGCGTGGCCGGAGACTCCCGCGGTCGTGGATCCCGATGGCAGGCCGGCCCGGGGCGAGGGGTGCGTGGATGCCGCCCTCGATGCGATCGCTGCCGCCGTCAACTCGGCGGCGACGGCAGAGCCGGTAGAGTAGCCAGACAGAGATGGCGATTTCCCTCGAACTCAGCGCGTCGCGCCGGTCGGAGACCGGGCGCCACGTTCATGCCGTGAGGCGCCGTGGCGAGGTGCCCGCAGTCCTCTACGGTCACAACGTCGAGCCGCAGGCGCTCTCGATCGACGGGCGCAGCCTGCAGAAGGTCTGGCATCACGCCGGCCACAGCCACCTCGTCGACCTCACCCTCGAGGGCGGCCGCGCCCGCAAGGTGCTGATCCGTGAGTTGCAGGTCAACCCCCGGACCACCCAGCTGATGCACGTCGATCTGTTTGCGGTCAACCTCAGCGAGAAGCTGACGGTCGAGATCCCGCTCATCCCGATCGGCGAGTCGCCCGCGGTCACCGAGCTCAAGCTCGGCGTCCTCCAGCAGATCATCACCTCGGTCAAGGTCGAGTGCATGCCGGGAGACATCCCCGCGCTGCTCAACGTCGACATCTCGGGCCTCGTCGAAATCGACCAGGGCATCCGCCTTGGTGAGGTGCCTCTCCCCGAGCGGGTCGCACTCGCAACCGGCGTCGACCCTGACGAGCTCGTCCTCAAGGTCGCGCAGGTGCGTGTCGCCGCCGAGGCCGAGGAGGTCGAGGCGGTTCCCGCCGAAGGCGAGGCCGAGGTTGACGAGACCGCCGACGACGACTCCGGGTCGTCCTAGCGGCACCGCCGCGGACTCCGACCGCGTTGGTGTCTGCCCCTGATCGGCGGCGATCGTGATCGCCAGCACCCCGACCTGCGACTCGAGCAACTGGTTCGACGTCGTCTGCCGATCGATCCAGACGCACGATCAGAGCGGACTGGTCGGTCCGCTCGTGGAGCATCTGCTCAGCGCGGTCGCGATCTTCGTCGTGCTCTACCTCGTCGGCCGTCTGGCACGGATGCTGGTGCTCTGGACGATGCGCCGGAGCAAGGCGGACCGCCAGGTGCGGACGCTGGTCCGCAACCTGATCACGGTCACGACCTACGTCGTCGCTGTCATCGCCGCGCTCGTCGTGTACGGGGTCAATGTGGCGGTGATCCTCACTGCCGCCGGTGTCGGCACGGTGGCGATCGGCCTCGCGTTCCAGGACCTCCTGCGCAATGTGCTGGCGGGGATCTGGCTGCTGCTCGAACAGCCCTTCCGGCTCGGCGACACGATCACCGTCCTGGATCAGACGGGTGCGGTGCAGAACATCACGCTGCGCACCACCACGCTCCGCACCGGCATCGGCGAGCTGGCCATCCTGCCGAACCTCACCGTCTTCACCGGCATCGTCATCAACACGACGCACTACGACACGCGCCGCCTCACCGTGGGTGTGCGAATTCCAGCGGAGACCGACCTCGTCGACCTCATGCGCCGGGCGCGGGCCGCGGTCATGGAGGTGCCGGGCATCGAGGAGAAACCCGCGATCGTGTTCGAGCCGGTACTCGACCGAGAGGTGCCGCTGCTCCATTGCCACTTCTGGGTGGATCGCCGCGAGCAGGACCCGGACGCGATGACCGCGGCGGTCGCGGAGCGGCTCTGGGACGTCGTCGAGGCCAAGCCTGACGACGAGCCCGTCACTGCTGAGCCCACCGCGTAGAGTCGCGCCCCGTGGAGATCGTCCCCCGCAACACGACGCAGCGGATCATCGTCGTACGCCATGGCGAGACCGCGTGGAGCCGCGAAAAGCGTCACACGGGTCGGAGCGACCTCCCGCTCACCGCGGAAGGGCGCGAGCAGGCACGGGGCCTGGTGGCGCAACTCGCGGGTCTTGATTTCGCCGCCGTCTTCGTGAGTCCGCTGCAGCGTGCCCGCGAAACCTGCGAGCTGGCCGGGTTCGCGGATCGCGCCGTGGTGGAGCCCGACCTGATCGAATGGGACTACGGCGAATACGAGGGCATGACCAGCTCCGAGATAGAGCAACGCCGGCCGGGATGGACGCTGTTCGGCGACGGCGTCATCGGTGGCGAGACGATCGGCGACGTCGCAGCGCGCGCGGAACGCGTGATCGCGCGAGTTCGGGCCGCCGAGGGTGACGTGCTGCTCTTCGGCCACGGCCACCAGCTGCGCATTCTCACCGCGCTGTGGCTGGAGTTTCCCGCTACGGCCGCGCAGCATCTGCAACTCGCGACGGCGTCACCGTCGACGCTTGGATTCGAGCACGACTGGACGGCGCTGCTCAGCTGGAACGGCCTGCAGCGCGGCTGAGACCGCGGTCATGACCGCTAGAGGCGGACGTGCTCCAGGTCGACGCCCGCGAGTTCCGGGGGCCGCGGAATGCCGTTCGCGTCCAGGAGTTGCAGACACTTGATGACATAACGGGCGCCTGCGATGTTCAGCCCGTGCTGCCGCGTCAGGCGTTGAATCGCGCCCAGGGTGAGGACGTCGCGCTGCGTGTAGCGGCGCCGGTTGGTCGCCGTGCGCGCGGGAACGCCGAGACCCATGGTCTCGTACATCATCAGCGTGCGTGGGTGCGAGGCGAGGATCTCGGCTGCCACGCTGATCGTGTACAGCGGCTTGTCGAGGTCGAGCATGCGTTCCGACATCGGGGCCAATTCCTCAACAGGCACGTTCGGCTCCCGCGGCGATACCGCATGGACCGGGTACTCGCCACGTGCTCTGCACGACCTTCATGTTCTCGATTCTAGTCGCGTGCACCCTAAATGGTGCAGAGAACAGAGCGATTGCGCCGCAGGTCTCCCGTCGCCTAAGCCGCCTGCCGCCTGCCATCTATTATGATAGGATCACTATAAGCTTTACCGCTGCCATTGGGGGCCGGCTTATCTCGGCAACGTCGAAGGGGGAGTCTCGAGGCAGGGCTCTCATCGGCGCGACCAGCGACCAGGGACCACGTAGGATCGGTGGGCGATGCGAACACTCTTCACTACCGACGGCCATAACCGCGAGGTTGCTGCTAGCGATGTGCAGCAACTGCTGGCGGCACCGCATCAGGTCTTCTGGCTCGATATTCAAGCTCCGGACGACGATGACTACCGGCTGCTGAGCGACACCTTCAAGTTCCACCAGCTCACCATCGAGGACGTCAAGCACCAGAACCAGCGGCCGAAGCTCGACGGGTACGACGGGTATGTGTTCGCCGTGGTGTTCGTTATCGCGCTCACCGCTGAGGAGGTCTCGTTCCGAGAGCATCACCTCTACATCGCGCCCGACTATCTCGTCACCGTCCACCTGCCACCCGAGCCCTCGTTCGACAAGCTGAACCAGCGCATCGCCGAGTCGCCGCAGAGCGCGTGCCGGAAATCGTCGTTCCTGACCTATCTCGTCATGGATGCGCTCGTCGACACCACGTTCACCGCGCTGGAGACCCTCGACGAGGCGGTGGACAAGCTGCAGGATGAAGTGCTCCAGAACGCCAACAACGCACAGCTCGCGCTGCTCCAGGACATGAAGCATTCCGCGGTCGAGATGCGGCGCATCCTCGGTGCGCAGCGCGACATGTTCCAGCGCCTGGTGACCCTGTCACTCGAGGCGGATCGCGAGACGACCGCGTACTACCGCGACGTCTACGACCACATCATCCGTCAGTACGAGACGGTGGACTCGCTGCGTGACCTCCTGACGGGCGCGATGGACGTCTACCTCTCCACCGTCTCCAACCGCCTCAACATGACCGTGAAGGCGCTCACCGTGGTGGCGAGCCTGTTCCTGCCGCTCACGTTTCTCACCGGGTTCTTCGGCATGAACTTCGGATGGCTGGTCTCTCGAATCGGCACCGGCTATGCCTTCATCATCGGTATCACCATCATGGCGATCTCGATCCTCACGCAGCTGTTCTTCTTCCGCCGTCGCGGCTGGATCTGAGCGTCAGTCCAGGCCGTAAATATCGGACGGGGCGACACCCTCGTCGATGCCGGGTGGGCTGTCCCCACGGGCGGCCATGAGCATGCGCGCGATGCGCGGAGGCAGTGCGTCGGCGGTGGCCATCCCCGGCGTCAACGGCTCAGCGGCGACGACAGCGGCAACCGGGATCGGCCCGTACACGTGCGGGAACGCGTCCTCGCCGGCGGCCGCGGCCTCGTAGCGCACCGGTGCGTCGATGGCGCGCTCGTCGATCTGGAGCAACACGAGGTCCGCGGCATCCGCGGACAACGTCCGCCACGGCGTTCGCACCTGACGCCCCGTCGAGCAATGGATGAACGGAGCACCGTCAATAACGATGCAGTCGTATGTCCCGCTGACCAATGCGCCACGCCACCGATCGCCCCGCGCGATGTGCAGGATCATGCAGCAGTGTCACCCCCGATCCGAGCCCGATCTACTCGATCGAGTATCGGCTACTCGCCGGCTGGCACGCCCGCCCCGCGGCTCAACTCGAGGCGAGCCAGGATTCGGTGAAGGCAGAGCCACCGGACAGAAGCGAACCTGGCTGAGCGTGGCGCCCGTCCAGGCCGGTCATCACCACCGCGAAGTTGGCGAATCCCGAGATGTGCGCCGACCACTGATCGACGAGCGTGCTCGAGAGGGCACCGGTGAAGGTCATCGGGTTCCACGGCGGGAGATACGCGCTCTGCGCCCCGTAGGTCGGCGATTCCGCAATCCACTCGGCGGACGAGCGCTTGCAGGTCGTCGTCGCGCATCGAGCCTTGACCGTTGACGTCCTGCGCAGCGTGAGGTCTTTGACGGTGATCGTGAAGACGCCGCTGCGATATGCCACCGAGGCCGAGATCTGGTCACCCGGACGGACCGAGAACACCTGCGTGATGTGGTTGGAGGGAAGCATCTCCCACCACGCGGTGTACACCGGCGTGGTGCCGGAGCAGTACGCCTCGACGCCGGCCTGCTCGACCGTCTTGTCATACCAGCCATCGAGGCCGACCCAGAAGACCGCTGCCTCCGGCACCGTCGTCTTGCGGCAGACCACCGCTGGGACCTTCCAGCTCGCAGCGACATTCGTCAGCGCGGTGCGCGGTGCGACCACGTAGCCCGACCAGGTCGCCGACTCCTGCACCGGACCCGCGAACCCGGTATCAATGTTTGATGCGCGCGCCGCGGCACCAGGCGCCGCGTGTGCGCGGGACGCTGTCGCGACCGAGATCGATGCAACCGAGAGACCAACACCCAGAACAGCGGCGATCCCTGCTGTGATGGATTGCCGTGTGCTGGTTGTCCAGAACCCGCCGGCCCGCCGGAGTGCGTTGCTCAACGTGCTGGCCTCTTGAACATAGCCTCACCATGTGCTGATCGCGGATGAACGCGCGCCGAACTGCGGCTTGCGACCCTGGCCGCCGTGATGTGTTGCAATCACCTGCGCATCGAAAAGGAAAAGCGCGCGCGTGCGCGCGCATTGATGCGGCCTCGACGAAACGCTACGACATGACGAAGTTATGCTCGTCCGTCACATCGAGATCGGATGCCGCCGACGTGACGCGATCGTGGATCAACGTGAGCAGAGGCTCAACCGTCGAGCGTCTGATGTCAGCTATCGCATTGTATGATACCTATACTGTAAGGTACGCCCTTCGCTCGACATCCGGCCGCACTTCGGTTGTCATCGGAGACAATCCGTCGATCGTGCGAGCCAGCTCTGCAGACGGCGTGTGATGGCCGAGCGCCGGGTCGTCGCCGTCGTTTCCGGTGGCCTCGACTCCACCACCATGGCCTACTCGCTGCGAGCTCAGGGATACGCCATTCACGCGATCTCGTTCGACTACGGCCAGCGACACCGCAAGGAACTCGCCTTCGCCGAACAGATGGCCGCCGACATCGACGCACCCTGGACGCTGATCGATCTGCACGCGGCGGGACTCACGAGCATCCTGAGCGGATCTGCCCTCACCGACGAGACCGTGACGGTGCCCGACGGCCACTACGCCGACGAGAGCATGAAGATCACCGTCGTGCCGAATCGCAACGCGATCATGCTGAGCATCGCGTGCGCTCTCGCGGTCACTCGTGAAGCCGGCGCCGTTGCGTTCGGTGCGCACACGGGCGACCACTTCATCTATCCGGACTGTCGTCCGGAATTCGTGCGGGCATTCGAGATGATGGTCAACGTCGCTGTCGAAGGGCTCGCGAAGATCGAGGTTCTCGCACCCTTCTTGTCCATGACAAAGACGGATATCGTCAGGCTCGGTGATGAGTTGCACGTGCCCTTCGATCGAACATGGTCCTGCTACAAAGGCGGTGCGTTGCACTGCGGGACGTGCGGCACCTGCTTCGAGCGGCGTGAGGCATTCACACTCGCGCACGTGGTGGATCCGACGGTGTATGAGAGCGAGTCAATGCCGGCTCGATAGCCTTTCATGACTCTGAGGGATATCCAAGAAACCTCAGAGGAGCTTCGGAGGGGAACCCAGTAGCGTCGTCAGTGTCGAATCAGCAAACGCTTTCAAAGGAGCACTGACATGACGACAGAAACCATTCTCATGAACGCCGACCTCATGGTGGGGACATCCGCCGTGGTGGCATTCGCAATGTTCGCAGTACCCAACATCGATCGCCTCCGCGCCTTCCGGCGTTTCATCATCCGGCGCCCGGTGCGGCGTGGGCGCGAGCAGCGGCTCGTGGCGCGCGGTCTGACCCAGTCCTGACGCCACCCGGCCGGCGGTAGCCGCCAAAGAACAGGTCCACACCAAAGGGGCCGTCTCCGAATTTCGGAGGCGGCCCTGACTGCGTCATTGCCGCGGCGGTACGTCAGGTCACTGGCATCGAACGGCCTTGCGGGTCGTTAACGGGACGGATCCACTCGGATGCAAGTGGATGGTGACGCTCACGCCGAGTTAGCCGGCGCGGTTCTGAATGGTGGCGTAGAGCCGACGAAGGTCAGGTGTCGTCGTGGAAGGACGGCGTGTAACACACAGCGACGAGCAAGCCCTCGGGGCTCAAGAGCCGAGCCGTGATCTGCATCCACGGCTCCGTGCGGGCGCTATGGATGAGCCGGTATCCCTTGTCCGTGAGTTCGGCTGCCGCGGCCGCCACGTCCGCGACCTCGAACTCGATGCTGGCTTGGGGGACCGGGATGTCGTCGGGCCAATCTGTGGTGCCGAAGCAGGCGGTCGCCGCCTCTGAGAGGGGCCACAACCCGAAGTGCTTCGTCCCTTCGAGCTTGTGGGTGAAGACATAGTCGCCGGCTTCGCCCTCAAACGACAGGCCCAAAGCGTCCCGGTAGAACAGGCGAGCTGCGTCAGCATCGCGCACGATCGGTGCAACGCTCGCGACGAACTGGACGTCCAACCTGGATGTCACCTCCTTCGATAGCTTCCTGCATACGCTGATTCCGTTATACCTCGGCGTACCTCAAGAGCGCCGCGGCGCTAGCCTTCCCTCTCGGCGACCGCTTTGAGGCCGTCGAGCACCGGACCCCAGTTCTTCTCGGCCATCACATCCGCTGCTTCCTGACTGGCATTGTTGTCCTGCTTGAGCGTGAGCACGGTCTCATCCCCATGCTCCGCAAGCTCGTAGGAAACCGCGTGGTAGTTCTCGGGCTTGTCGTCGCTGCCTCCCATGGGGCTCCAATGCGTCGTCTTCAGCAATGTCAGCGGGACGAATGCCAGGACTGTGCCCTTGTCCTCGTATGGCCTGCCCTGCCACTCCCCCCGCCAGGCTATCGGGCTGCCGATCTCCCACGTGGTCTGCATGTTGGTTCCGTGCATGTACTGCTTGACCAACTGTGGGTCGGTCAACGCTCGCCAGACGGCAGCAGCCGAAGCCCTGATGGTGACCTGCTTCTCGGCGATGAATGTCGCGGTCATCCTGACGTCCTCCATGTCGGGCTTGATGGCCCTTCAGATGTATGATCCGATCATATAATGGCTGTACCAACGAAGACCTCCCTGGTGACTTCCTCAGAGGACGTGCGGCTCGCGAATCTTCTTGGAGCCCTCGCAACGGGCGTGACTGATGGCGTGCACGACGCGATGTGTGACGCCGCCAAGATAGATGTTGTCTCCGCGTCCGCACTGGTCGCATTGCTTGACTTTTCGCCCGGGGGATTGATTCAAACCCTCGCCGAGGTTGTTGGCCTGACGCACTCCGGCGCCGTTCGCCTCGTCGATCGCCTCGTCCTTGCCGGGTACGTCCTTCGCCGGCAGGGTCAGGATGGGCGATCGCGCGAGATCACGCTCACGGCACGCGGAGCAACACTCGCGAGACGCGTGCGCCGAGCGCGCGAACGCGCAATCGCCCAGTCACTCGAATCGTTCTCCGCGATCGAGCGTGTGCGTCTTTCCGCATTCTGCGAGCGCCTCATCAGCGCACTGACGCGGCAGCGTCTCGAGGAGCGTGCGGCTGGCCACGCCCCAACGGGAGGCGCCCTGTGCAGGACGTGTGACTTCGCCGCCTGCGGCCGCGATGCGCAGAGGTGCCCTGCCGAGCAGGCAGCAGTTCAACCGCCCGAGCCGGAGGGCAGCAGTCGACAACGTCGAGACCATGCCCGTGGGACATGAAGCCGCCGCGGATCGTTGGCGGCTACCCCGACGCGTGCTTCGCCGCTCGACGCGGCCAACGCTCTCGCGGAGCGAGCGTGCTCGGACCGACGTGCTCATCCAACCAGCTGGTGACCGGTGCAGCGGCGCGCCAGCTTCCGGTGACATGGTCGAGCGCCTTCTCGCGGGTGATGCCCGACCCACCGGGCAGCAGACGCCCAGCCAGCAGCGACCTGTGTTGCAGCAATTCCGCCCGCGGGTGATCGCGCGGGTAGCCGCGAGGCACGGAACTGAGGTCGTCGCTGATCAGTTCGAGACCTACATCCAGGGCCGTGGCCAGCGCGTCGAGGAGACGCGCACCGATCTGATCATCGACGACGGCGGCCCGGTACCGGGTCTGCTGGTCCGACGTGAGGCGGTGGTATCCCGAGCCGGAGTAGACGCCGCGAGCTGACACGTCGGCGTAGAGCCGCGCCTTGGCCGGCGACGTGAATTCCAGGACGCCGTAGGTTCGTGTCTTGTATGGCGACGCAGGCGCGAATCGCATGTCGTTCTGCTGGCGGAACACGCGAACCGATCCACCGACGGTGCCGCTCAGTTCTTGCAGCATGAGCATGAGAGCGCCGCGAACGTCGGTCTCATACCGTTCGCGCGTGGCAGTGAAATATGCGCGTGAGTTGTCCTGCTCGAGCCCCGAGAACCACTCAAACGCCCTCGCGGTGAACCCGGCAAACGGGATCTTGTCCTCGTCGGCTGGCTGAGGCGATTGAGGCTGCTGCGCTGGCATATTGCCGAGGATGATGCGCGAAGGTGGTCAGCGCGCGGACGTTTCACAAAGAGGGCCGCCTCCAAGCGTTTCGGAGGCGGCCCGGGCGAGAGGGGAGGAGGTGCTAGGAAATCAGCTGCAGCCGCTCGTGGCCCCGCAGTTGTGGCACTTGTAGCAAGCACCGTTGCGCACCATCAGGCTGCCGCAGTCGCTGCAGGTGGGTGCGTCTTCCTGGTTGATGAATGCGCCCGCGCTCGTCATCGGAATGGCGGCAACCGGCTTGCGCGCCGTCGTAGCCTGAGCGACCGCGGCTGGGGCCATGGC
>OCZU010000579.1_pt1 | contig 25076 bp, 21 predicted proteins | sample 1539001 | NCBI WGS metagenome assembly OCZU01 (sample SAMEA3539306, study PRJEB22396) | soil metagenome | biome: tundra; feature: field; material: soil | place: USA | collected 2010-05 | depth 0.15 m | reverse complement strand
GGTCCTACCGGCACAAGGTGCAGATGGTGTTCCAGGACCCGTTCGCCTCGCTCAACCCGATGCACACCGTCCGCCACCACGTGGTCAGGCCCTTGCTGCTGCGGCCAGGGCACCCGCGCGGTGCCGCACTTGAGGAAGCCGTGCACGACCTGCTCCGCTCGGTCAATCTCACGCCGCCCGAGGAAATCGCCGGCAAGCATCCGCACGAGCTGTCCGGTGGCCAGCGCCAGCGGGTCGCCATCGCGCGGGCGCTGGCCACCGATCCCGATGTGCTGCTCGCCGACGAGCCGGTGTCGATGCTGGACGTCTCGATCCGGCTGGAGATACTCAACCTGCTCGACCGGCTGAAGCGGGACCGGAACCTCGCGCTGCTGTATGTCACCCACGATCTGGCGACCGCCCGGCACTTCTCGTCCGAGATCATGGTGATGTACCAGGGCGAGATCGTCGAGCGCGGCCCGAGCGATGAGGTGATACTCAACCCGTCGCACCCCTACACCCAGATCCTGGCGAACGCGGCGCCCGATCCGGCGGCATCGCGCGCCTCGCTCGCGGCCGCTCGCGAGACGAGGCAGTCGGCCCGTGCCGCGCGCACAGCTGAGCACCGCGAGGTCGTGGCTGCCGGTGGCTGCCGGTTCCGGACCCGCTGCCCGTCCGCGATGGACATCTGCGCGCAGCATCCGGCCGACCTGGAGGCAGCCCCCGGCCACCTGGCGAGATGCTGGCTTTACAGCGGGGCGTCCGAGGGCGGCGTGGCAGCGGTCAACGGGACACAGGCCCGTCGGGGCCAGGCATGAGAGGCATGCCAGGGTGAGCGGACAGCGATGACGCCGCCGGAGGCCGGCTGGCAGCGCGAGATCGCCAGCCTTTCCCTCGATCCGGGCCCGGCCACCGTCTACGGCGAGGGCTGGCAGTCCTGGAGCGTCGTCCAGGCCCTGCCCGTGACACAGGCACCGTACCGGGTGACCGCGCCGGATTCGGTGGCCATTGACTGTCAGTACGCCGCTGTGCCCGCGGCCGGCGTGCACCAGGGCAGCGGGCTGCTCGCCGTCGATCCGGGCAACGGGGACCCGGTCGAGGTGTTCGGTGCCGTGCGCGCGGACCGCCGCGTTCCGCTCATCCAGGCCAGCATGCATAACGGGCTCCTCGTGGTATCTGCCGACGCCCCGGTCGCTCACACTACGGACCCAGGGCCAGGGGGCCTGACCGGAGCGCTCGGCCGGTGGGCAGCGGGGTTCGCGGCGCGATCGGGCGTCCTGGCCAGCGGCCTGCGGCCGATCCCGCCCCTGTGGTGCTCGTGGTACCAGTACTACGGCGCAGTCACGCAGAACGACATCCTGGCGAACCTGGCCACCATGGACACGGCACGTCTGGACGTGGGCGTCGTCCAGATCGACGACGGCTACCAGGCAGCTCCCGGCGACTGGCTGACGGCCTCGGACCGGTTCGATGATCTGCCCGGCCTGGTCGCGCGGATCCGCGCGACGGGCCGGCGGCCCGGGATCTGGATCGCGCCGATGCTGGTCGGCCGGTCCAGCGCTCTGTTCGCCAGGCACCCCGACTGGATGGTGCGCAGCAAGCAGACCGGTGAGCCCGTATTCGCCGGGAACGTGGTCGGGCAGGAGTGTACGGCGATTGACGTGACGCACCCCGCTGCCGCGAGCTATCTCACCAGTGTCCTGCAGGAGATGCGGGGCTGGGGAATCGACTACTTCAAGGTCGATTTCGCCTACGCCGGAGCCTACGAGGGCGGCCGTCACGAGGCCGTGACGGGTGTGGAGGCTTACCGTCGCGCGCTCACGGCAATCCGTGCGGCGATCGGGCCGCAGTCGCTGCTGCTCGGCTGCGGAGCGCCGATCCTGCCGTCGGTCGGCCTGGTGGACGCCATGCGGGTCGGCCCGGACATCGCAGCGGTCTATGAGCCGCCGGGCGGCAACCTTTCGATACCCGCGCAGCGGAACGCGACCCGCAATGTGGCGGCGCGTGCCTGGCAGCACGGCCGATTCTGGGTGAACGATCCCGATTGCCTGATGCTCAGGCCGGGCGTGGAGCGGCGGAAGGACTGGGCCGCCACCGTAGAGCGGTTCGGCGGAGTCCGTGCCTCCGGCGATGACCTGGCCGGTCTGGACTCCTGGGGCCTGGACACAACGCGCCGTCTGCTCATCCCCTCCCAGATCGCACCGCTGATCTGACCACGCCGCGGCCGTACCAGCGGACAACGCACAACCATTCCGGAGGACCGTACCGAGGATCACTGCTGGGCGTTGCCCGGCTCTCGTTCCTCTCGCTGACAGGCAGCCAGCCGACCGCCGCTAGCGCTGCGACGGGCCAGTATGGCAGTTCCCGCATGTTGGTCGAGGTCGTGCTGGCTCCACGGCATCAGGTGCAGCTGAGCGGGCAGCTTGCTGACGTCTATGACAGCCGCAGCAAGGACTACCATCGCTGGCTGGCCAAGTGACAGTTCGACGCCCGTACGCGCCACTACACGCCACCAGGGCCGCCATCGCCCGGTACTTGCGCGCCAGCGGTCTGGATGTCTCCCGTGCCGTCTCGCCGTTCCTGGTCCGTGCCAGCGGATCGAGCCAGCGCGTCTCAGCCGCGTTCAGGACCACGCTGAGCACGTACCAGGATTGGCGCTGCGTGCGGTACTTCGCCAACTCCTCAGCTGTGGCGCTGCCGAGGGGGCTTGCGGGCGCCGTTCTCGGGGTGATCGGGCTCTCCAGCACCGTCCGTGAGCATCCGATGGTGCTGCACGCGCCTGTCAGGCCAGCCGGGTCAGACCTTGTACGAACCGCGCTACCGGCCGCCGCTGGTAAACATCGACGTGGACGGCGGCCCGCTGCACCTGGTCTGTCCGCGCGGCGATCCCTGCCCTCCGTCGGCCAACGGCAACTCCGGCGACATCGAGGTCGACGCCGACATCGAGATGCAGCTGGCGATCGCACCCGATGTGCGGCGCCTGATAGTCAGGATCAACGTGCACGATCCGGAGGCGCAGCCCTGGGTCACAAGCGTCGGCGGCACGTCCCTGGAGGGTGCGAACCCGCGCACCAGTCCGCACCCGTCCTACCCAGCCGGCGTCGAGTCGGTCTGGAACGTCGACAATCTCTGCAACACCGGCAAGGCCGGAAGGTGGCCATACCGGCTTCTTCGCCGAATACTGCACCGGCAACGCCCGCACGCCGTTCAGCACCTGCGGACTCATCACCGGCGGCCAGACCCCGCCCGGCTGGATCGGAGCCGCCGGAACCAGCCTGTCGTCGCCGCTATGGTCCGCGATCATCGCTGACCGCGACAGCTTCCTGGGTCATCGCAGCGGAAACATCAACCCGCTGCTGTACCTGCTGTATGACTTCGACCCGAACCGCTTCTTCCACGACATTACCGGCATCGGCCAGCGCGCAGACAACAACGGCCTCTTCCCGGTCGTGCCAGGGTACGACCTGGCCACTGGCATCGGGACGCCCAAGATGGCGGCGCTGATCACTGGCACCTTCTGACAGACAGTGCCCGTGCCGCCTGGCGCCATACGGCCTGCGTGAGCGGAATTTGTGCCTGTCACAGGCATAAATGCCGATGCTAGAGTCTCATTTCGGTCACTTCACCAAGCAAGGGAAGGTCATGGGCATACCAGATCCCTGTCCGGCCGGGCTGCACGCCCGATGACGACGGACCTGACCGGACGGATCGCGGTCGTGACCGGCACGGCACACGGCATCGGCGCCGCCATCGCGCAGGCACTGCGGGACGACGGAGCCGACGTCTTCGGCGTCGACAAGGACGATGCCGACCTGACCAGCGCCGACGCGGTGCGCGAGTTCTTCGCAGGCCTCGGCGCCGTGGACATCCTGGTCAACAACGCCGGCGGAGTCTGCGGGCAGATCGGCCACCCGCTGGAGGATGTGACCGACGACGACTGGGACGAGGTGGTCCATGCCAACCTGCGGAGCACGTTCCTGTGTACCCGGGCGGTGGTGCCGACGATGAAGGAGCGCCGATGGGGCCGGATCGTTAACATCTCCTCGGCGGCGGGCCGCAGCGTCAGCAGGACCGGAATCCAGGCGTACACCAGCGCCAAGGCTGGTCAGATCGGCTTCACCCGGCAGATGGCGCACGAACTCGGGCCGTTCGGTATCACGGTCAACTGCATCGCACCCGGATTCATCCGGTCGAACCCGACCACCGAGCGGCAGTGGGAAAGCTACGGCGCCGAAGGCCAGCAACAGCTCGTGCAGGGCATCGCGCTGCGCCGGCTGGGCGAGCCGGCCGACATCGCCAACGGCGTGCAGTTCTTCGTCTCGAAGCGATCGTCCTGGGTCACCGGGCAGGTCATCTCGATTGACGGCGGCCATGCTTTCCTTTGACCGCGACGAGGCCGGCTATCTCGCCGAACTGGCCGAGTACGTCGCAATACCGAGCGTCAGCCGGGACGCGACGCCGGACACCATGCACGCCGCGGCGAGCTGGCTGGCCAGCCGCCTCGCCTTCGCGAACGGCCGGGTCATCGAGACTGAGGGCCATCCGGTCGTCCGGGGCGAGTGGCTCGGCGCCGACGACGCGCCGACGATCCTGGTGTACGGGCACTACGACGTGCAGCCGACGGGTGACCTGGCTGAATGGACCACCCCTCCGTTCGAGCTGCACGTCGACGGCGAGGTGATCAGGGGCCGGGGCGTCACGGACGACAAGGGACCGGTCTACAGCGTGGTCAAGACCGCGCAGGCGTTCATGGCCCAGGAGCATTGCCTGCCGCTGAACGTGAAGTTCCTGTTCGAGGGCGAGGAGGAGATCGGAAGCCCGCACCTGCCAGTCTATTTGCACGCTCACGCCGACGAGCTGGCCGCCGATCTCGCCATCTCCGCTGACGGCGGCATGTGGCGGGCCAGCGAGCCGTCATTGTCGCTGATGTCCAAAGGGCTCGTCACGCTGGACATCACCGTGCACGGTGCCAGCACCGACCTGCATTCGGGCCGGTACGGCGGAACGATCGCCAACCCGCTGCACGCGCTCAGCGAGATCGTGGCGAGCCTGCACGATCGCGACGGGACGGTGGCCGTTGCCGGATTCTACGACGGCATACCTGAGCTGACCGCGGCGCGGCGTGCCGAACTCGCCGCCGTGTCGTTTGACGACAGCGAGTATCTCCGCGAGCTCGGGCTGAGCCAGGCTCACGGCGAAGCCGGCTTCAGCACGCTGGAGCGTCTCTGGGAGCGGCCGACGCTAGAGGTCAACGGCATTACGGGCGGTGGCAAGTACACCGTGATCCCGCACGTCGCCGTCGCTCACGTGTCCTGCCGCCTGGTGCCCGGCCAGGATCCTGACCGGGTAATCGAGGCGATCGTGGCTCACGTTCGCGCACAGGCGACACCGGGAGCGCGGGCCGAGGTAGCCGCCGACAAGGCGCGGGTGCCTGCTTACACCATCCCGGCCGACCACCCGGCTATCCGGGCGGCGACAGCCGCGCTGGAGGCCGTCTATCCCGGCAAGCCCGTATTGCTGGCGTGTATTCCCGGTACCCTTCCGGCGACGGCGCTCTTTGAGCGGGTGCTCGGGATCAAAACGCTGTTCTTCTCGTTCTCCACTGCCGACGAGAAGCTGCACGCACCCAACGAGTTCATGCGCATACGCCGGCTCCGCGAGGGCATGGCCGCGTGGGAGCAGTTGTGGCGAATGCTTGGAACCGATCTGATCCGGCACTAAGCGCGGTTAGGCGATCGGCGGGACGATGGCCTCGATCAGGTGCGGTCCCGGCTCGGAATACGCGTGCCGCAGCGCGTCGCGGAGTTCCTCGGTGGTGCTAGCGCGGCTGGCGGGCACGCCCAGCCCGATGCTGATTGAGGCGAAGTCCGGTGTCGGGCCGGACAGGTCGAGCATGCTGGCTGCCCGCGAGCCGATCTGCCCGGCGCCAGTGCGAGCCAGCTCGAACCGCAAGATCGCGTACGCGGCGTTGTTGACCAGCACCGTGGTGACGTCCAGCTGTTCCCGTGCCTGGGTCCACAGCGCCTGAATGGTGTACATGGCGCTGCCATCGGCCTCGATGGTCAGCACCGGCCGGTCCGGCGCGGCAACCGCCGCACCGGTCGCGACCGGCAGGCCCTGCCCGATCGCTCCGCCGGTTAGCGTCAGCAGGCTGTGCCTGGCTGCCCCGGCCAGCGCGCTGGGCAGCGCGAGACCGGAGGTGTTGGCCTCATCAACAACGATGGCCTGGTCAGGCAGCGACGCGGCGATGGTGGCGGCCAGGTTCAGTACCGTCAGCGGACCCGTGTCAACTGCCGGGGCGGCGCCCCGCGACAGGTCGGGCTCGGTGCCCGCGGCGACTAGCTCGGCCAGCTGCTCCAGGGCGCTCTCCGTGTCCTGGTCGCCGGCCGCCAGCTCGGTGACCACGCAGCCCTCGGGTACGAGATCGCCGCGGCGGCCGGGGTAGGCGAAGAACGACACCGGCGAGCGGGCACCAGCCAGCACGAGCTGGCCCGCGCCGGCCAGCTGGGTATCGGCCTGCTCGGCCAGGTACGCCAGCCGCTGCACGACCGGGACCCCGGCGCCGCCCTCCATCCGAGCAGGGTGGGTCTCGGCGAGCAGCCGGGCGCTGGTCGCCGCTGCTATCCGGCTGGCTGCACGTAGCCCGCGCTCGGTAAGCCCGCGGCCGCCGAGCAGCAGCATCGACGGTTCTTGGGAGGTCAGAACGGCGGCGGCCGCGCGTACCAGGCCGACGTCAGCCGGTGCCCGCGGGACGGACGGATACGGAGCGACGACCGTGGCGCCGGTCTCCCACGATACGTCGGCAGGCACCACCAGGGTCGCAACCTGCCCCCCGTCGCGGCCGCTGGCCAGGACAGCTCGGGCCGCGTCGCGGGCGAGCCCGTTAGCGGTACCCGCCGTGTGCACCCATCCGGACACGGTGCGCGCGGCAGCCTCGATATCAGATTGCAGCGGAGCATCGTACCGGGCGTGACCGGTCGCGTGCGCACCGACGATGCACACGACCGGGCTGCGTGCCCTGCGTGCGTTATGCAGGTTGGCCAGTCCGTTTGCCAGGCCAGGCCCCAGATGCAGCAGCACCGCTGCCGGCCGGCCGGCGATCCGCGCGTAACCGTCCGCGGCACCGGTAGCGACGCCCTCGAAGAGAGCGAGCACCCCTCGCATCGCGGGAACGCTGTCGAGCGCGTGCACGAAATGCATCTCAGAGGTGCCCGGATTCATGAAGCACACATCGACGTCCGCGCCGACCAGGGTGCTGATCAGGGCCTGCGCACCGGTCATGTCGCCGGTTCCCGCCATTAGCTGACCCTTCTCGCCCTTCTCGCCGGTGCCCGCACGGGTCGCCCGATACCCGGCGGGATAGCCGCCGGCAAACGGCGAAGCAAACGGACCAGGACTAGCTCACGGGCAGCCGCGGACGGACTGGCCGTGCGGGCCGGGCGGCCTGCACCGCCCGGGCCGAGCTCGGAACCGAGCTCCGCACCTGCCGGTATCTGGTGAGTGCCGATTGGCCGGCCTCGGTGATACGCCAGCGACGGACAGCCTTGCTGTCTAACACGCAGACTAGGGCGTCACCGCGCAGCGACTCCAGCACGCGGACCACACCTGGCACGTACCGGCGGCCCGAGTGCGCGACGACCTCGGCCGTGATCAGGCCGTCCTGGCTCGCGAGGACCGCGAGCACATCACACTGGTTAGGCGTCAGCTTCATCAGTGGTCACCCCCGCTGAACATAGAAGGAACGCGATCGCCGGGCCCGTGCCCCTGCCGGACCGCGCTCTTACCGCCCACGAGGCGGTCAGCTGCAGCGATCGTGCCACTCAAAGTACCACTCACCCGCCTCAGTACACGCCATCTGGCGCACACCGTGCCGGGCGCGCCGACGGCCTGGCGCCTTCCGCGGCGCCGCTGCCGACCGGCGCCCGGCCGGGCGGTCACTAAGCTGGTGATCGGCACCTGAACTGGGATAGCTGGACACCGATCTGCAGGAGGTAACCTCATGGACGGCCAGCCTACGGCTTCGGCAGCGGGCACGATCGGCGTTGGCGGCGATCTGACCGTGAACCGGATGGGCTTCGGCGCGATGCGGATCACCGGCCAGGGCATCTGGGGAGACCCGGCGGACCGCGGCCAGGCGCAGGCGACGCTGCGCCGGGCGGTCGAGCTGGGTGTCACCTTCATCGATACCGCGGACTCCTACGGACCGGATGTCAGCGAACTGCTGATCGCGCAGACCCTGCACCCTTACCCCGCTGACCTCGTCATCGCGACCAAGGGCGGCCTGGTCCGGCCTGGCCCGGGGCGCTGGGAGCCCAACGGCCGTCCCGAGTATCTCCGGGCAGCCTGCGAGGGCAGCCTGAAGCGGCTGAAGCTTGACCAGATTCCGCTGTACCAGTTCCACCGGCCCGATCCGAAGGTTCCGATCGCCGAGTCAATCGGCGCGCTCGCCGAACTGAAGGGCGAGGGCAAGATCCGTCACATCGGGCTCTCGAACGTCTCCGAAGCACAACTGCGTGACGCGCAGCAGGTCACCGCCATCGTGTCGATCCAGAACCGCTACAACGCGGGCGACCGGTCATCGGAATCGGTCGTGGACCTGTGCGAGCAGGAGCAGATCCTGTTCCTGCCGTGGGCGCCGATCCAGAACACCGACGGCAACTCGGCGGTCAGCGAGGCCGCCGCCAGGCATGGCGCCAGCGCTCACCAGATCGTGCTCGCCTGGCTGCTGGCCCGGTCACCGCAGATTCTCCCGATCCCGGGCACCGGTTCCGCTGACCACGTCGCGGCGAATGTCGCGGCCGCGGCGATTGCGCTCAGCCCGGATGAGGTCACCGCGATCAGCAAGGCGTCCTGACCCGGCGGCAGGCTCGCCGGACACCATGCGGTCAGGGCGGCTAGCGACGCCGACCCGGGCTTACCCTGGTCAGGCGCCGCCAGGTAAACAGCACGATGACCGCGATCAGCACCACCTGCATCGCCATGTCCAGAAGCCAGATATGCGGGCTGTGCTGCCACAGCGGGTCCGGCGTGCTCCCCGGCGGCGGCGGGGAGACCTGGCTCAGGTTCGTAGTGGAGGCCGCCGCGCCGAAGCCCCACCGCGATGGCGAGAGCCAGGAGACCTGATCGAGACCGGCCTGCCCGTTCAGCGCGAACACGCCACCGCTCAGGACGACCTCGATCAGAACCGCCACCACGAGCAGCGGCATCGTCTTGTCAGAGGAACTGACCAGCGCCGAGATCATCAGGCCCACGGTCATCGACGCGACCGCCAGCACGGCCATGGCCGCGATGAGCTCGACCAGCGGCAGGGAGGTGAGGAACGCACCGCTGCGCGGGAGCGGGCGCCCTACCACGCCGATGAGCACAAGCACTACAGCCTGCAGCGCGCTGATCAGGCCCAGGATGACGAGCTTCGACCACAGGTAAGCGCCTGCCGACAACCCGGCGGCTCGCTCCCTGGTATAGATCGCCCGCTCCTTGACCAGTTCCCTGACCGCGTTCGCTACCCCGGTCAGACAGGTGCCCATGATCAGGATCAGGAGCACCTGCGCCGCATTGCCGTTGCTCTGCCCGGTCAGCCCGCGGGGGTCGGGGATCACCCGGATCACGGCACCGAGGATGACTGGCAGCAGTGCCAGCACTCCGACGTAGTTGCGGTCCGAAGCGATCACCGCGAGGTACCGCCTGGCCAGGGTGGATAGCTGCGCCAGCCGGTTGCGGGACCGCGGCGGCGCCGGTGCCTTCCTGGTCGCGGCGTCGGCCGACTGGCCGGCCGCGGTGGCCGCCGTAATGTACTTATCGCAGTACTCCGAGCGGCTGTACTCCCCGGCCCAGTCCCGGTCCGGCTCGGCTTCGAAGGCCCGGAACACCTGCGCCCAGCCGGGCTTCCCGAAGTGCCGCAGGCCGTCGGCTGGCGGCCCGAAGTAGGCGACCTTACCGCCGGGCACGAGCACGAGCAGCCGGTCGCAGATGTCGAGGTTCGCGACGCTGTGCGTCACCACGATCACCGTCCGCCCGTCCCGGGCCAGACCGGCCATCATCTCCATCACCGACATGTCCAGGCCGGGGTCAAGGCCAGAGGTCGGCTCGTCCAGGAACAGCAGCGAGGGCTTGGTCAGCAGCTCTAGCGCGACGTTGACGCGTTTCTGCTGGCCGCCGGACAGCGCTGACGCGCGGGTGTCAGCATGCGCGGTCAGCGACAGCTCGCCGAGCACCTCGCCGATCCGGCGCTCCCGCTCAGCCGGGCTAGTGTCCTGGGGAAACCGCAGCTCGGCGGCGTACCGCAGGGCCCGGCGGCCGGACAGCTGGGTGTGCAGGATGTTCTCCTGCGGCACCAGGCCGATCCGGTGCCGCAGCTCGGCGTAGTCGGCGTACAGGTCACGACCGTCGTAGAGCACCGAGCCCTCGGTGGCTGGCCGGGTGCCGGTCAGCGCCCCGAGCAGCGTCGACTTGCCCGCGCCGCTAGGCCCGATCACGCCAAGCAGGCAGCGTTCGCCGAGCGGGAAGCTGACATTATCCAGGATCACCTTGCCGCTGGGCAGCTTCACGGTGAGGCCGCGAGCGTTAAGCGAGACATCGCCGGTGTCGATGAACTGCTGCAGTTCGTCGCCGACCAGGCGGAACGTGGCGACGCTAATGCCGATGACATCGTCTTCGGTGACCGAAGCGCTAGTGATTCGCTGACCATTGACGAATGTGCCGTTGTAGCTGCCCAGGTCGGCGATCTCGTACCCGCCCAGCGCCGCCTTGCGCAGCTCAGCGTGATGGCGGGACACGCTGAGTTCGGCGACGACGATGTCGTTGTCCTCGGCACGCCCGATCCGCAGCACCCTGGCCGGCAGCCGCATCACCGCGCTGGGCATCCGCTCGCCAGTAGCCGACATCCGGGCCAGCTCGGCCGAATCGGCCGGCTCCAGGACAGTCTTCTCTACCTCGGCGTTGCTGCGCTGCGGAGCCGGAGCTACCGCTGTGGCCTTTTGCTCCGCCGCTGGCGCGACCGAGCAGGATATGACCGGGCCGCTGTCCGGGTGGCCGAGCCGGATCTCGCAGGCGCTGGTGATCTCGACTCGCGGCACACGTTTCCGCCTGACAAACGTACCGTTGGTGCTGCTCTCGTCCTCCAGCAGCCACCGATCGCCGTCCAGCCGCAAGATCGCGTGCAGCCAGGAAACCTTGGCGTCATCCACCACGATGTCCGACTGCGGATCGCGGCCGACCCGGTAACTGGGCCCGGCCCGCAGCGTGCGATCGGCCCCCTCGGTCCGGACGACGAGCGCCGGAGCGGTACGGGAGGAAGCAGTGCGCTCGGCCGCCATCTGCCTACTATAGAGCGCTTTGCTGCCCGCCAAGAAGATCGCGCCGCCAGGTCAGCGCCCCGCACAGGCCAGGTGGTCAGTGACGCCGCACTCCGACCCGCGCCGGCGCGCCACCGGCCGGCGGGCGCCACGTTCACCGGTCGGCGCGCTCCGGCATGCGCTGGCCAGACTGGCCCGCCAGGCCGGCCACCAGCCCCGCGATGTCGGCCGCGGCGTCCGGCCGGCTCAGCCGGGCCGACGCGGCCCGCATGGTAGCGAGCGCGGCTGGGTTATGCCGCAGCCAGCGGATCTCGGCAACCAGATCGCGCAGCCGGGGAGCGTATCTCCCGGCTCCAGCGCTGACCACGAACTCGGCGTTCCCTTCCTCCTGACCCGGCACGTAGGAGGTCAGTACCAGCGGGGCGCCGCAGCAGGCGGCCTCCGCGATGGTGCCCGGGCCGGCCTTGCTCACCACGACATCGGCGCAGCGCAGCCAGTCGACCATGTTGTCAACGAACCCGCGCACGATCAGCCGTCCGTCCGCCCGCGCCGCCAGCCGGCTCAGCCGGTAGCGCAGGCTGCGATTGCGGCCGCAGATGACGGCCACTTCCACGTCGTGGACCTCGCGCAAGATGGCGGCGGCACGGCGGTAGATGCGGCCCGATCCCTCCGCGCCGCCCGTCATCAGTACCAGGAACGCCGGCGCGCGCAGGCCGAGCGACCGCTGCAAGACGCCGCGCTCGGGGACCCCGCAGAGCGCGCCGGAGAACTCGGCACCGACCGGCAGCCCGACCTGCACGCACCGTCCTTTCGGCATGCCGTCAAGCTCGCACTGGCTGGCGATCGGCGCGGATGGCACGATGATCCGGTCCACGGCGGCGTCCCGCCAGGACAGGTGCGTGGTGACCAGGTCCGTGACCACGGTGATCACCGACGCTCCAGGCGCGCCGCGATCACGGGCGCGCACCGCCGGGTGCGTCGTCAGCGGATGAAAGGCCACGATCACGGCGGGCTGGTGGGCAGCCACCGCGCTGGCGACGCTGCGGTACGCGGGCGCGAGGAGCGTCCGGCGCGCCAAGCGCAGAGTGCGCGGGGTGCCGAACCCGCGCCAGAGCGCCCCCCACAGCCATGGCGTCAGCCGGATTGCTGGCGCGTACAGGGCCATCAGCCAGCGCAGCCGCAGCGGTGCGCCGGGGCCGAGCAGCGGGTCGCAGATGACCGGGGCGAACCGCCCTGGGCAGGCGACGTCGAGTGCCTGGCCGACGGCGCGGGCCGCGCTCCGGTGCCCTCCGCCGGTGTCGCCGACCAGGAAGAGCAGTGGCACCGGCGGATTCCCCCCGGCGGTCATCATGACCGCTCCCCTGGCCCGGCGGCGGCCATCTCGCCGTACAGCGTTTCCCACTCCGCGAGAGCGCGGTGCCGTTCATGACCGCTGATGATCTTCAGGCTCTCGGCGGCCATCGCAGTGCGCAGCCCGGAGTCTGACCCGAGCCGGTCCAGGTAACCAGCCATCTCCTGCGCCCGGCCAGGCGGCACGAGGAATCCGTTGCGCTCGTGGCAGACCAGTTCGCCGAGCGCGCAGGCGTTCGCTGCGACCACCGGCAATCCGGTCGCCATTGCCTCCATGGTCACCAGGCTCTGCAGTTCGGCCTCAGACCCGATCGCAAAGACATCAGCCAGCCGGTACAGGCCGGGCAAGTCGGGCCCGGGAACGAAGCCGAGGAACCGCACCCGCCCGGCCAGTCCGAGCCGCCGCGCCCTGGCCTGCAGTCGCGCCCCGTCCGGGCCGGTCCCTGCGATGACGAGCCGTGCGTCCTGGGTGAGCCGAGCCGCCGCGTCTAGCAGTACGTCAACGCGCTTCTCCGGGCTGAGCCGACCAACCGACAGGATCAGCGGCCGGCCTGATGGCAGCCGATAGCGATCGCGGATCCGCTGATCGGCCGGTCCAGGTGAGTACGCGTCCAGGTCGATGCCGTTCGAGATGACCCCCGAGGGCACCCGCAGCCCCTGGTCGCGCAGCAGCCGCAACGCGGTCGCGCTGGGTGCCGTGACGTGGCTGCATCGGTTCGCGAACCCGACGATATAGGAGTAGAAGAGAGCGTCGAAGGCCCGTGCGCGCCGCATAGCTGGCCGGACATTTACCGGCAGAAAATGATTCGTATATATAACGGGTATTCCCCGCCGGTGTGCCGCCATCCGGACTGTGGCGCCAAGAGTCACCGGAGAGTGCACGTGGACCACGTCCGGCGCGAAGGCTGCGACCGGCCCGCGGGCCGCCGGGCCGAAGACGCACGCCAGTCGCATGCCGTCGTACCAGGGCCACGGCACCGAGCCACGGTAGTTCACGCTGACCTGCTCCTGGGTGTCCCGGCGGCCGCGCCAGCGGGGACTCGGTGCCAGCAACGCCACGGTGTGCCCGCGCTGTGCCAGCCCGACCGCGAGTGTTCTGGTGACGGTGGGCACACCACCTATCATCGGGGCGTACTGGTCAGTGACCAACATGATGCGCATTACGGCGCCGCCTGGCCGGTCGCCTGCGCCGCGATCAACGTCGGGTCCGGCGCACGTACAGCCATACCGCGAGCGGTGCCAGCGCGGCGATCAAGGTGATCGACCACAGTGCCGAAGCCAGTTCAGGATGCTGCATCGGCCACGCGGGGATCGCTGCCGCAGGATCGGGATTGCCAAGCAACTGGCGGCAGGCTGCCGCCAGGACGCTGATCGGATTCCAGTTCGCGATGTCGCGCAGCCAAGGAGTAAGCCGGTCGGTGGAGATGAACGCGTTCGAGGTGAGCGACAGCGGGACAATCACGGTCAGCCCGACCGCCTGGGCCGATTCGGCCCCGCGCGCGAGCATCCCGACGCACGCTCCGGCCCACGCGGCCGCGTAGGCGAAGAGCAGGGCCAGCCCGAGTGCCGCCAGCGCGTCAGCAGGACCGGTGTGGATCCGCCAGCCCACCGCCAGCCCGGCCGCCGCCGTGACCAGGCCAGCGACGACAGTCATGGCGAGATCGGCCAGGGTGCGCCCGGCCAGCACGGTGGCCCGTGACATCGGGAGCGACCGGAACCGGTCGATGATCCCGTTCGACAGGTCCACCGCCAGCCCGATGGCCGCCCCCTGGGCGGTGCCGCCCATGTTGATCGCGAAGATGCCGGCGATGAGGTATTCGCGGTAATTGCCATGTCCGGGCAAGATAATGGCCCCGTTGAACACGTAGCTGAACAGCAGCACGAAGATCAGCGGCTGGATAGTAACGTTCAGCAACTGCTCCGGTGTGGTGGCGATCCGGGCCAGCGTGCGCCAGGTCAGCACCCGCAGGTCAGTGAGCGCCCAGCGCACCGACCGCAGCCCGGCCTGGCTGCCAGTGCTGGCGCTCATGCGGCACGCTCGCCAGTCGGCGCCGCCGCGGGACGCATCCGGTCGGGCGCCTCGTCGGATCCGGTCGGCGTGCCCGCCGCGAGGCTGGCGCTCTGGCGGGTGAGCGCGTGAAAGACGTCGTCTAGCGATGGCTGCGCCACGGCTATGTCATCCACGTCGATCCCTGCCGCGTCGAGCGCCCGAACCACTGCGGTAACTAGCCCGGTCCGCGGCACGACGGGCACCTCCAGCCGGTTCTCCCCGGCTAGCCGCCGGATCGGGCCGGCCGCATGGTCGGCGAGAACTCCGGCGGCAACGGTCAGCGACGCCGCCGCCGGAATGGTCAGCCGCAGGTGCGCGGTGCCGATGGCAGCCTTGAGCTCGGCCGGGGTTCCCTGCGCTATGACCCGGCCACCGTCGATGACGCAGATCCGGTCGGCGAGCCGGTCGGCCTCCTCCAGGTACTGAGTGGTCAGCAGCACTGTGGTACCGGCTCCGACCAGCCCTCGGATGATGCCCCACAAAGTCAGCCGGCTGTGCGGGTCGAGTCCCGTCGTCGGCTCGTCGAGGAAGAGAACGCTAGGCCTGCCGAGCAGGCTGGCGGCCAGGTCGAGACGGCGGCGCATGCCGCCGGAGTAGGTGCGGACCGGCCGCCCGGCGGCCTGTTCCAGGCCGAACTGCGCCAGCAGTTCTGCTGCCCGCCGCTTCGCCTCCTTCCGCGGCAGCCGGCTCAGCTCGCCGATCATGATGAGATTGGACCGGCCGGTCAGGCACTCGTCGACCGAGGCGTACTGGCCAGACAGGCCGATCCGCTGGCGTACCGACGCGCCGTCGGTCACGACATCGTGCCCGGCCACTCGTGCCCATCCGGCATCGGGGCGCAGCAAGGTGGCTAGCATCCGAACCGCCGTGGTCTTGCCTGCCCCATTCGGCCCGAGCAGGCACGTGGTAGTGCCAGCCGACACGCTCAGGTCCAGACCGGTCAGGGCGCGGGCGGAGCCGAAGGACTTGGCCAGACCGCTGGCCTCGATCATCGGTGATGCATGCACAATGGTTCCCTGCCGGAATAGACGGTTTGCTGGCTACCTGCCGCGGTCCGGCCCATCCCGGCCCTGGGTCGTGCCCAGATGACGATCGGAGCAAACATATGGCTGGCGCACGTGGCTCGATCCTGATCGACGCGCGGGTGAATGGGCTGCGCGGTGCGCACGGGATCGCCCGTTCGGTGGTGAAACTGGCCGCGCACATGACGCCGGCCGACGACGGCCTGGCGCTGCGAGTGCTCGTGAACCCCGGCCGGACCCAGCTCTTCCCGCTGTCCGAACTGCCGGAGCATGCCGAGCTGGTCGAGACCGACATCACGCTGGGCGCCGTGCACCGATGCTGGGAACTCGCCCGGCTGATCCGTGCGGTCGGCGCAACCGTGCTGTACGTCCCGTACCCGACGTTCACGCCGTTTATCCGCCCGTGCCCGATAGTGGTGACCCTGCATGACTGCACGATCGAGAGCGACGTGGGCTTCGCCGGCGGCTGGCATCGCCAGGCTGGGCTGAAGCTCGCGACCAGGCTCGTGCTCCGGCGCGCGGCCGCGATCACGGCACCGTCGAGGGCGAGCCTGGCGCAGATCCGTCAGCACTACCCCTCCGCTCCGAGTCCGACCCTGGTGCCGAACGGAGTCGACGTCAGCCAGTTCGGCATCGTCGCGGCCGGTGCGGTGGCCGCTGCCCGCGCTCGTTACCAGCTGCCCGAGCAGTTCATCCTCACGGTCGGCGCCCACCGGCCGCACAAGAATCACGAGATCCTGGTACGGGCGCTGGCCGAGCTGCCCGCGCACATCTCACTTGTCATTGTCGGCCACTTCGACCGCAGCTTCCACAACCCGTTGCCCGGGCTGATCGCGCAACTGGGGCTTGAGGCACGGGTCAGGCTGGTGCCGGACGCGGCCGACGAGCTGCTGCCCGCGATATACCAGGCGGCGTCGGTCTTCGCTTTTCCCTCCCTCGCCGAAGGGTTCGGTCTTCCCGCACTCGAAGCCATGGCGTGCGGCGTCCCGGTCGTGGCCAGCGACATCCCGGTTCTGGCGGAAGTGACCGGCTCCGGGGCGCTCCTTGTGCCGCCGCGCGACGTGGCCGGCTGGACGCGCGCCATGACGACGATCCTCGCCAATCCCGGTATCCGCGCTGACCTGTCCGCCGCCGGAGCCGCCGTCGCGGCCGGCGTCACCTGGCAGCGCGGGGCCACCGCGCTCCGCAGCCTGCTGTCAGCCGTGGCCACCAGAAAGCTCACCTCGCCGCTCCTGAACGTGTCCGCCCCAGACGACGCCCAGCGGACTCCGGCGGCGGCCCGCTGACCAGGCTGCGCCGCAGTTCATCAAGCGCTGTACCTAATAGCTGCATGCTGTCGCGCGGGTAGCTGCATGCGGTCGCGCGGGTCAGCTCTCGTCGACGCTGCTGGCAGCCACTGGCCCGGCGGGCTCGCACTGGCCAGCCGCGGTCGGGGCGACCGGAGCCGGGGCGACCGGAGCCGCTGGCTGCAGGCCACTAGGCGTCGTTGGCCTCGCGAGCCGGGCTATCCCCCAGGTGGCGGCCGCGCAGGCGACCACCTCGACGGCGATCTGGCCAGGCCTGTCACTGAGATGCTCGTGGTAGATGAAGAGGCCGAGCAGCGATCCACTGACCGCCTCAATGACGGCGAACGCGGGCAGGAAAGCGGCCAGGCCGCCCGCCCGGTAGCCATTCTGCTGGATCGTGAAGGTCAGCAGGCCAGTCACGATCATCAGGTACAGCCGCGGGTCACCGAAAAGCCCGAGCCGGTGATCGCCGGCCAGCACCGCGACCGTTTTGGTCAGCGCGTCATTCGCGCCGGCGGCCGTGCCGCCGACCACTCCAAGCGCCAGTGCCCGGTGGCCAGCCGGGAACCTGCGCGTCAGGATCCAGCACAGGGCCACGAGCCCGGCCACCGCGGCGGCGGTAAGCCCCAGTGCGGCAGCGTCCGCCATGCGCTGGCCCCCGGCCGGCTGACCCGCTCCCACAAAGACAGAAAGTCCCGCGACTGCCGCGAGCGCGGCCGCCCATTCGGCGGCTCGCAGCGGGCGCCGGTCCCGCCAGGCCGCCAGGGCCAGCGCGAACAGCAGGCCGCTCGCCAGGACCGGTTCGACCAGCACAAGCCGACCCAGGCCAAGGGCCGCAGCCTGCAGCCCGAACCCTGCCATGACCGCGGCCATCCCGGCCAGCCAGACTGGCCGCCTGACCAGTCGCCGCAGCAACGTGGGATCGAACTCTGGCCCGGATGGCAAGCGCGCGGCAGCGCCCTGCTGGGTCACCACGGCCACGGCATAGCATCCGCTGCCGACCAGCGCCAGCGCCACAGCCAGCGGCTGTGCCGCGATCGTCACGGCCAGGCCAGGCGCGGCGGCCCCGGCTGCCGCCAGCCGCCTGTCGGCGCACATGCCGGTCGAGCCGCCATCGACGACGATGAGCGAACCGCAAAACGGCCACGACAGGCCATAGGCCGATACCAATCCCCTCTGCGCGGGCATTCCAGGCATCGTCCCCTAAAGGCCCAGGCCAGGGCAAGCCCAGAATGCCGGTTCGAGCAACAGTCCCCCACCCGCCGCCCGCCGGCTGCGCCGCGAGCGTAGGGATCCTTGGTCCCCAACCCGCTTATCCCTGCGTGAGCCTGCGCCCGAGCTCAGCCGGTGCCGCTATTTGTCCAGGTCAGCCACGTCGCTAGGCGATCCGTGTCGGAGCCTCACTGCTGCTGCTACAGCAGCAGCCTGTGATTGCTGAGTCTTCGCTGGTAGGAAACGAGCGCTGCAACTCCCGGTGCCGTTCTCGACTATATTGACATGAACGCGGCCAGACGCGACGCGACGCGACGCGACGCGACGGCGAGCGACCACGACGGCGTCATGCGCCCGCTCACAGCCGACGGACCAGCCCCAGGCCGCCACCGCTGCGCGACGCCTCCGCGTCATCGACGGCGAAGTCACCCGGCGCCTCACCCCTCCCGCCGCTGCACGGCTACCAACAGCCGTCTGACGGTCACCAAGGAGCAGGCCGCGACTGACGAGCCGCGATCCGCGCCCGATGCCCACATACCCGGCCTTCCGCTAGTTTCAGCGCCGCGCAAATGATATAAATAGTTGCATATAGGGAATAATCGAAATAGGAGGGATCATGACTCACAGGAACGTCTGGCGGAGCATGGCTGCTGTGGCGGCAGTCGCCCCGTCATCATGGGAACTATCGCCGCCAAGTCCCAGAACTTCGTCTCGGACACTCAAGCAAGCACACCACGGTTACCCATGAAATCCGACAACGCCCACGCCTTCACGACGCCTGGAACCCCGGTCGAGCAAATCGATCTGTCTGCCGGCACCAGTTCCTACCTGGCGACCAACAGCATCAGTTCGGCACGGAGCACCGTTACAGCCCCGATTGTGGGCATGGTGTGCCTGAGTACCATCTCGTAGCGCGATACAAGTTCAAGAAGAGAAAAGGCGGCTATTCAAGGGCAAGACTGTACTGCGGTACTGCAGCCTGGGGTTTCCGCCACATCGCGGCTGCAGATAGAGGAAAGCGTATTTCAAATTATCCTCCCGATGGCTGGGGCGCATACGTATACATACAGCTTGCTGTTTACATATTGCCCCGCCGGCAATCAAGGTTGGTACCGGACAATCACGTTCGCGGTAGTCAACACGGCGGCCACCCAAAAGATCATCACTGCTGTTCCCGATCTAGCAAGCCGGGCGAGAACTTGGTACGCTGCCAGGCGAGTTGACCCCCGCTAGAGGGAGCCTGGCGCTGTAGTCAGGTTCGAGCGTAACGACGGCGGGAAGCGGCTCATCCCAATCGTCATCATCGGTCGGGTGCCACCACGGGTTCTCGCTCATATCTGAGTCCTCTCACCCCGACTATCTACGCCGACGGCGACGGCGACTTCCAGCGCGACAGTACCTTCAATGAACTCCTCAAATTTACCGCAAGAGGACCAGCGGGCCCTCCGCCTCTGACCGCATCACTGGTACAGCAGCCGCACGTCGTGAGCTGGCGTTCCGTGGGTGCGTGCCGTGAAGCTAGTCTTGCGCCACGGGTTGCTGCGGGCATGCGCTTAGGCTGCTGACGTGGAGTCGCTGCAACTGGTGCCAGATCGGCCGGTCAATGCCGCTTTGCTGGCCTACCTGCAGGCCAGGCGACCCCGCCGAGCGGCCCGCGTGACTACGCCCTCGGATCCTGGCAGCTGCATGATCATCCTGACCTGATGGAACGGCTGCGCGACCTCGCTCCGCGCTGGCCGCTGACCGCTGCGTACGGAGTTCCGCTGCTGGCCCAAGATGGCATCGCCGCGGTCGTTGCCCTCGGCACGAGCTGGCCGTCCGGATGGACTCTCTGCTACCTGACATTGAAACCTTCAAGCCGGATCCCGCATGGTCATTCGTCGGCGCTAGCTGGCATTTCATCAGCCCGTGGCAGAGCCAGCTCCGAGCAGCCGGCGGCACGCGCGTGCTTCGCGAACTGGTCTCGGCCGCCCTGGCTCATGCGGCCAGCCTCGCGGCGGATCGGCTGTAGCGGTGTTCTCCGCTTCCGGCCAACGGGCTCGATGACTCCAGGCCCCGCGGTGCTTGGTTCCGCTATACCGTCCCGGCCGGGTCCGACGGCTTTTCATGCCTGCGGAAGTGCTCTACGCTTCGCCACAGGACGTCAATCAGGTCGTTCTGGTCCTTGGCTTCCCAGGGATGATCGTCGGCATAGTGATAACCGTCGGCAGACGGGATGCTCAGCGCACCACGGTCTGGCTTAGACGATTGAGCAGTCATGTGTCACTTCCTTGCCGTGTTCGTAGTATACCCGGCAAGTCACTCCTCCCCCAGTTTCGCGACAGCCAGTTCGGTGGCAGCTGTCGCGGCATCAGCCAGGAGAGCGCCACCATGATGGCTATCGCGCAGGCAATCCAGGCCAGCAGCGACCATAGCGCAGTCGGCGGGCCGTTCGTCGTCCGATGCAGGACCAGGTCCCCGGTGCCGACCAGCACATCGGCTACGTCGAGCAAGATCAGCAGCCGGACCAGGCGGAGCAGTCTAGCGGCAAGCGGGTGCTCACCTGGCCGGACCAGCCAGGTGGCGATCACTCCAAGCAGGGCAAGCAAGAGCGTGGCAGCCGTGCCAGCGTCCCCGGGCGCGGCGGCGGCCGATCCCCCGAACAAGACGGTCAGGTTCAGCCCGCCGAACACCATGACCAGCGCGATGACGGCTGCGACCAGCAGCGAGGCGGTTAGCCAGCCGGTTCGCCTGATCCGCACGAAGATCGTCGCGCGGTATCTCACCGACCACGCTCCCGGCGGGTGGATGTGCACATGCGGCGAGAATCCGCGAGCCGATACCGCAGGTGCCCCGGACGCGCCGTGGTCGGTGGGCACCGCGGTCATCCGCACGACATCGACCCCGGCTGGTGCTGCTACCTCCAGGTGGTGACTTCCGCCGCGACCGCCGATCAGCACGTCGACGGGCCAGCACCGCCATCCCAGGCTCTGTCCGAGCCGGTGCCACATGCTGTCGCGGGACCAGGTGACCGAGCGCTCGGAGATGAGATTAACAATCCGGCGGACTCCGGGCTTGCTAGCGATGGCAACGTGCACGACAAAGTTCTTGGACAGTTCCTCCACCTGGCTGCGGAACCCTGGGTCCACCATCAGCACGTCGGCGACCTGCTGCACGGACTCCGGCACGTCGCCAGGCATCTGAGCGGCCGCCCGCATCACCTCCAGCGCCCGCACCAGTTCGTCCTGGGCATGCGCCCAGTCGCGGCTCGCGACCCACCTGGCACGGAACTGCCAGAACGGAGCCGCCCGCACCTGTGCCGAGGCCTGCGCGAGCTCTGCCTGACGCTGGGTTCTGTCGATCAGCGCCGCTGCCACGGCGAACGGCTTGTACTCGGCCTCGTGCTGCTCAGGAGGCGACTTCACAATCGCCCGCAAGTCCGCATCGAGGCGGTGCGGCAGTTCCATTCCCAGCTCGTGCAGGACAGTCCTGGCTACTACTACCAACGCGGGCGCCAGCCGGTGGCTCGTCTCCTCCGCGGTCGGCAGCCAGATCGCAGTGCCGTGCTCGTCGCGCAGCTCAAAAGCAATAAGCTGGCCCTTGGGCAAGGTGGTGATCGGCACCAGCCACAACGGCCTGTTGTCATCGCCAACCACGGGCGCCTGCCTCGGGACCACGAAGTCAACGCTGACCCGCCAGCGCACCGCCCTGGTGTCGAGAAACTCTAACCGTTCAACCCTGCGCTTGACCCAGCCCTGCCCGTCCGGGCGGGCCGCCTCGGCCTGCAGCGCGAGCAGAAGCAGGCCTCTTTCCACCTCTGCCAGATCGGAATCCGCCACATCCGCCTGCCCGCCCTCGTTCGCCACCCCGATAGTCAAGCGCGTTGAGTCGGCTTTCGTGAAGGATCAGCCACGGAATTCCGTGCTGATCCTTCACGAACATAGGAACGCCTACGAAGCCAAGAGTCGTCGTGCCGACAATTCATCATAAAAAGGTCGGCACTGTGCCGCTAGTGCCTCCAGCGCCCGTCGCAGCTCGACCTCCGCGCCGGTCCCGGCGCCAGTCCCGGCCCCCGCCGGCCGTGCCGCGAGATCTGCTGCGTCGATTACCGGCCAGCCGAACAGCCGGAAGATCTCGGCTACCACACCGCGACGAAATCTTGGTTAAAGCGTGGGGTCCTGGCCTATTCGGCGGCACACTCTTGCTATGACAAGCATCAGCCGGCCAGCGGCGCACCTGGCCACGGCGGCACTGGCGTGCCTCGCCGTCGCGGCCTGTTCCGGGGGCGGCGGCGCGGCCAGCCCATCGGCCAAGCCGACCCATTCGCCGGCTGCCCCGCCGGCGCAGCCGACTAGCGGACCCGCGGCCATTGCCGCGATCACGACGAACTGGCAGACCTTCTTTAGCGGCGCGGTCCCGATCCCGCGCCGTCTGGCGCTGCTGCAGAACGGCCAGCTATTCGCCACCTTCGTCCATTCGCAGGCCAAGACGACGCTCGGGTCGCTAGTGCTTGCGGCATCGGCCAAGGTGGGCTCGGTCCAGTTGCGGCCGCCGGGGCGGGCCAGCGTGACGTATACGATCTTGCTCAGCGGCAGGCCGCTGGAGAGCAACGTGGTAGGCACGGCCATCTACACCGGCGGGAGCTGGCTCGTCGCGGACAGCACGTTTTGCGGCCTGGTCCGGCTGGCATACGGGAAGACGAGCCACCTGATCCCCGCGGCTTGCGGAAGCTAGCCCGTTGACCGGGGAGGCCGTCACGCCTGCCGGGCCCACCGCGCTCGGCTGGCGGCGCCGCCCGGTCGCGCTTGCCGCCCTGTGCACGCTGCTGTTCCTGACGTTCCTTGACAACACCGTGGTCAGCGTCGCGCTCGCCAGCATCCAGTCTGACCTGCACGCTGGCGTTTCCGCGCTGCAGTGGGTGGTCGGCGCCTACGCTCTGACCTTCGCCGCGCTGATGCTGACCTTCGGCATGGTGGGTGATGAGTTCGGCCGCAAGAAGGTCATGCTGGCCGGGGCTGGCGTGTATCTGGCCGGTGCGACCCTGTCGGCGCTGGCGCCCAGCATCGGGATCCTGGTCGCCGGACGGGCCGTGATGGGACTTGGCGCCGCCGCCAGCGAGCCGGGAACGCTGTCGATGATCCGGCAGCTGTACCCGGACCAGCGCAGCCGTAACAGGGCGCTCGGGGTCTGGGCCGCCGTCTCAGGACTCTCGCTCGCGCTCGGTCCGGTCCTCGGCGGCACGCTGGTGGGGATATGGAGCTGGCGCGGCATCTTCTGGTTCGACGTCACGTTCGGGCTGGCCGCGATGGCGGTCGCGGCGCTGGTGCTGCCGGAGAGCTCCGATCCGCGGGCAGGCCGGGTGGACACCGTCGGCACGGTGCTCGGCGCCTCCGCGCTCGCCGCGCTGGTCTTCGCCATCATCAACGGCGAGAGCGCCGGGTTCACGACCCCGCCCGTGCTGGCGCTGCTCTTCCTCAGCCTGGCGGCCGGTGTCGCGTTCGTGGTGTGGGAGCACCGTGCCACCCATCCGCTGCTCGATATCCGGCTGCTGCGAGTCCCTGAGTTCACGACACCCAACGTGATCGCCAGCTGCTGCTACTTCGCGACCTTCGCGATCTTCTTCTTCACCGCCCTGTACCTGGCCGAGGTGGCCGGATATTCCGGATTCCGGATCGCCGGGCTCTTCCTGCCGATGACCGCGGTGATGACCGTCGCGTCGCTGCTCGCTGGCCGGTGGACGACCGCCGTCGGGGTCCGCTGGTCGCTGGTCGCCGGATGCCTGCTGTTCGCCGCCGGGCTCACCGCGACCAACGCGGTACTCGGCCCGCACCCTGGTTACCTGCAGCTAGCCGCCGCGCTTGGTCTCGCGGGAGCAGGCCTGGGCGCCTGTGTCGTGCCGGTTACGTCCTCGGTGCTCGCGGCGGTGCCGGCGCAGCGATCTGGCATGGCGGCGTCGGCAACCAATACCAGCCGAGAGGTCGGCGCCGTGGCCGGGGTCGCGGTCCTTGGTGCCCTGGTTGACGCACAGCTGAAATCCGGCCTGATCACCCGGATGACCCAGCTGCACCTGCCCGGCGCCATCCAGTCGTTCGTCATCCAGTCAGTGGAGCACGGGGGCGGGGCACTCGCGCTTGGCGGAATCGGCGGCGGGACGAGCGGATCTGGCGGCGGCGGATCCGGCGGCCTGGCTGGGGAGTTGCTCCAGGCCGGTTACGCCGCGTTCGAGTCCGCCCTGCATGAAGCGCTGTACCTGTCCGCCGGGCTGCTGGTCGTCGCCGCCCTGCTCGCCGCGATCACGCTGCGCCCCCGCGCAGAGCCCGCATCGGACGATCCGGCGGGTCCGGCGATTCCAGCAGACCGGCACCCCGATGATCGTCAACCCGGCATCGCGTGAGATCAGCGCGGGGCAGACGGATGCCTGCCTATTTCGGGGCGCCGATGAACCGCAGGGAGATGACATGGGTGGCATGATCGACGTTCTCGGAGATGCCGATCGCCGGTGTTATGCCTACCAGGGTGCTGCCGATCACTTCGGCGGTGAAGTCGAAGGTGCGGTTAAAAGGTGCCGGCAATGCCAGGTTCACGTCCCAGGACGAGCTGGTCGAGTCAGCGCTGCCGGCTGGTGCTAGCGCGAGGGTCGCGGTGTTGGGGGCTTCGACATCGAAGGGCTGCTGGGAGCCGAGCCCGGCCGGGTCGGGCCCGGGCAGGGTGATGACCCGGTCGCTGAACAAGATGGTGGCATCGCCGGAAGACTCCAGATGGTTGCGCTGGAACACCGGCGACTCGCCGGGAACGATTTCGCTCGGCGCGGGCGCGTAGCGCAGGTCGCCTACGATGTAGCTGGCGATTGGGTGCACGTCAATTTTGTAGGTAAGCAAGATCATCTTCGGGATGCTCCTGGTCA